>Ga0308157_10000877_pt1 | contig 78036 bp, 76 predicted proteins | sample PhyBR1_FD_201035 | JGI IMG/M metagenome (GOLD analysis project Ga0308157, IMG submission 201035) | Phyllosphere microbial communities from UC Gill Tract Community Farm, Albany, California, United States - DLSLB.R1 | ecosystem: Host-associated > Plants > Phyllosphere > Unclassified | place: USA...
TTTAACTAAAAATAACTTATTTTATTTTCAGATATACGTTTGAAGTCTTATTTTTGCTTATTGCCAAATTAACTAATCATCAATTGGTAACTAATAGTATCCACATTATGAAAGAAATTACTAAAGAAGTATATTTAAAATGGTATGAAGACATGCAGTTCTGGCGCAAGTTCGAAGATAAACTAGCAGCTTTATACATTCAGCAGAAAGTGCGTGGTTTCCTACACTTATATAACGGACAGGAAGCAGTTTTAGCAGGTGCCTTGCACGCAATGGATCTGTCAAAAGATAAAATGATTACCGCTTACCGTAACCACGTGCAGCCAATTGGTATGGGGGTTGATCCTCGCCGAGTGATGGCTGAACTATTAGGGAAAGCAACAGGTACTTCTCAAGGTTTAGGTGGATCTATGCATATTTTTTCTAAAGAGCACGGTTTTTACGGTGGTCACGGAATTGTAGGTGCGCAAATTCCTGTAGGTGCAGGTATGGCTTTTGCCGATAAATATTTGGAAACCGGTGGGGTATCGTTAACTTATTTTGGTGATGGTGCTGCACGTCAGGGGTCTTTACACGAAGCGTTTAACATGGCTATGTTGTGGAAACTTCCTGTAGTATTTATTTGTGAAAACAACGGTTACGCAATGGGAACTTCGGTAGAACGTACTGCAAACCATACCGATATCTGGAAATTAGGTTTAGGTTACGAAATGCCTTCTTATGCTGTAGATGCTATGAATCCAGTTAAGGTTGCAGAAGCAATGTTCGATGCTATGGAAAGAGCTCGTAGAGGCGAAGGACCAACATTCTTGGAAATGAAAACGTACCGATACAGAGGTCACTCAATGTCTGATGCGCAACATTATCGTACAAAAGACGAAGTAGAAGAATACCGTAAAATAGATCCGATTACGCAGGTTTTAAATGTGATCAAAGAAAATAATTGGGCGACTGATGAAGAGATCGAAACAATAGATCAACGCGTTCGTGATTTGGTTTCAGAATGTGAAAAATTCGCAGAAGAATCTCCATATCCTGAAACAAACGTAATGTACGATGTAGTTTACGATCAAGAGAATTATCCGTTTATCCCTCATAAATTATAAAAAATGGCTGAAATTATTACAATGCCTCGTTTAAGCGATACCATGACAGAAGGTACCGTGGCATCTTGGTTAAAAAAAGTTGGAGATAAAATTTCTGAAGGTGATATTTTAGCAGAGATCGAAACTGATAAAGCTACAATGGAATTTGAATCGTTTCATTCGGGAACCCTTTTATATATTGGTGTTCAGGAAGGTGAAACAGCAAATGTTGACAGTGTTTTGGCAATTATCGGGAAAGAAGGCGAAGATTATAAGTCTTTATTAGAAGGATCTTCTTCTGAAGGAAAAAAAAATGAACCAGCCGATACTAAAGAAGAAAAGCAAACAGAATCTGATTCAAAAGCTGATACATCTGATAAAGAGGAAGTAAAAGAAGAAGAGCAGGCAGAGGAAGCTTCTTCGGAAATTCCTGACAATGTTAGTGTTGTAACTATGCCTCGTTTAAGTGATACGATGACTGAAGGAACGGTTGCTACATGGTTGAAAAAAGTTGGTGATGAAGTAAAAGAAGGCGATATTTTAGCTGAAATCGAAACGGATAAAGCTACAATGGAATTCGAATCTTTTTACGCAGGAACCTTGTTGCACATTGGTATTCAAGAAGGCGAATCGGCACCGGTTGATAGTGTTTTAGCTATTGTTGGTCCTGCAGGAACCGATGTTTCTGGTATTTTGTCTGGCGGATCTAAACCAAAAGCAAAAACCGAAGCTAAAAAAGAAGAATCATCAGAAAATAAATCAGATAGTAAAAAAGAATCAAACACAGAGAAAGAAACTTCTGTTAAAACAGAAAATTCTTCATCTACAAATGATTCTAACAGAGTTTTTGCATCTCCCTTGGCTAAAAAAATTGCACAAGATAAAGGCATTAATCTTTTAGATGTAAAAGGATCGGGTGAAAACGGGCGCATCGTGAAAAACGATGTAGAAAACTTTACTCCATCTGCTAAAACTGCATCAACAGAAACTAAATCAGAAGAGAAAGTTTCAACGTCAACTTCTGCTCCAAAAGCAGTTCCAACAGGAGAGGTTTTTGCAGAAGAAGTTAAAAACTCGCAAATGCGTAAAACGATCGCGCGTCGTTTGGCAGAATCTAAATTTACGGCTCCACATTATTATTTAACGATCGAAGTTAATATGGATAATGCAATGGAATCTCGTAAATTGATCAATTCATTGCCAGATACCAAAGTTTCGTTTAACGATATGGTTGTGAAAGCGTGTGCAATGGCGTTGAAAAAACATCCGCAGGTAAATTCACAATGGACAGAAGCTGCTACAATTATTAATCACCATGTAAATGTTGGTGTAGCTGTGGCTGTTGAAGACGGATTGGTTGTGCCGGTTGTAAATCATACCAATTTATTGAGTTTAACCCAAATTGGTAGTTCAATAAAAGATTTGGCAGGCAAAGCTCGTAGCAAAAAACTGCAACCTAAAGAAATGGAAGGTTCAACCTTTACAGTTTCTAATTTAGGAATGTTTGGTATCGAAGAATTTACATCGATCATCAACCAGCCAAATTCTGCTATTTTATCGGTAGGTGCAATTATTGAAAAACCTGTTGTTAAAAACGGACAAATTGTGGTTGGAAACACCATGAAAGTTACCTTGGCATGCGATCACAGAACAGTTGACGGTGCTACAGGAGCAGAATTCTTACAAACGTTGAAACATTTTATAGAAAATCCGGTTACCATGCTGGCTTAATCCATAGAATATTATTTATATAAAACCCGTTTTGATTTTTCAGAACGGGTTTTTTTGTATTTTTGTTTAAAACGTAAAAAAATGAAAAAAATTCTTCTGTTTGCAGCTTTATCGTTGTCGTTAGTTGCTTGTAAATCTACTTCTACAAAAGATACTTCGGTAAAACAACAAGAAACTGTTTACGAGGTTAAAGAAACCAATGTTATTGAAACGCTGAAATATTTAACTTTAGATGAATTAGAAGGGCGTGATAGCGGTAGCAAAGGCATTGAAAAAGCAGCGGTGTATTTAGAAAATCAGTTTAAACAGCATAATATAAAGCCTTATTTCGATTCGTATCGCGATACACTTTCTAACTACAAAGAAACGTCGTACAACATTGTTGGTTTAATTGAAGGTACAGATCCTAAATTAAAAAACGAGTACATTATTCTAGGCGCACATTACGATCATATTGGTATTACACCAGAAGCAAAAGGCGATGATAAAATTAATAATGGCGCAAACGATAATGCTTCGGGAACTACTATTTTGTCTGAAATTGCCAAATATATTGCTACGTTCAAAAATAACAAAAGATCGGTTTTAGTTGTGTATTTTTCGGCAGAAGAAAGAGGACTTTTAGGATCGCAACATTTGGCTGATAAACTAAAAGCAAAAGGATTTAATTTGTATGCTATGTTGAATTTTGAAATGATGGGCGTGCCAATGACAGATAAAGATTTTGAATTATATATTACGGGTCCGCAAACGTCAAATATGTGGGATAAGTTAAATGAATATGCTGGCGAAAAGTTGGTTGGTGTAATTCCAGAAGAACGTCAATATCAGTTGTTCCGTGCGTCTGATAATTTTCCGTTTTACGTAGCTTTCAATGTGCCGTCGCAAACTGTTTGTTCGTTCGATTTTAAAAATTATGCATATTATCACCAACCTCAAGATGAGTTTCAGTTAATGGATACCAAGTTTATGACAAGTATTACCCAAAAAATGTTACCTGTTGTAACTAAAATGATCAATGCCGAAACACAAGAAATTCAACTTACAAAAAAATAATGAAAACCATAATAATAACTGGAACAAGCCGTGGAATAGGGGCAGAGTTGGTTAAGCAATTCGCAGCCGAAGGTCATACGGTTATTTCACTTTCACGAAACAGTAATCCTGAATTAGAAAACCTGCCAAATGTTTATTACAAATCGGTAGATTTAAGCAACGATGCTTCTGTAACTGAATTTGCAGTTGCGTTGAAAGATCAGTTTAAAAACATCGATATTTTAATTCACAACGCAGGAACAATCATCAACAAACCATTTGCCGAAATTTCGTCTGCTGATTTTGAATATGTTTACAAAGTAAACGTTTTTGGCGTAGCAGCTTTATCAAGAGCGGTTTTACCTCTAATGAGCAACGGCAGCCATGTAGTTACCATCAGCAGTATGGGCGGCGTTCAGGGCAGTTCTAAATTTCCAGGTTTAGCTGCGTACAGTTCAAGCAAGGGAGCTGTGATTACATTAAGCGAATTATTGGCAGAAGAATACAAAGAACAAGGCGTTGCGTTTAATGTTTTGGCGTTGGGCGCGGTACAAACCGAGATGCTTCAAGAGGCATTTCCAGGTTATCAGGCACCGATTTATCCAAACGAAATGGCGGTTTATATTAAAGATTTTGCCTTAAACGGAAATCGTTTTTTTAACGGAAAGGTTTTAGAAGTTTCATCAAGTACGCCTTAATTGAAGAACGTTTTAGCTACATATTTACCCGAAAATTCGGTCGATGCAGTTTTTGAACTGATCAAAGCATACCATATTCATTTTAAAATTGTAAATGGACGCTTAACTCGTCATGGCGATTACCGAAAAAATCCAGATGGATCGCACCAAATTACGGTAAATGCTACGCTGAATAAATATCGATTTTTAATAACAACCATACACGAAATTGCACATTTGGTGGCTTTTCAAAAATATGGTCGGTTTATAAAGCCACACGGTTTGGAATGGAAACAAACCTTTCGATTATTAATGCTTCCTTTTATAAATCCGCAGGTTTTTCCGGCAGAAGTTGTGCCTTTTGTGGCAAGTCATTTTAAAAATCCGTCGGCAAGCAGCGATACCGATGCTATTTTATCAATGCAGCTTAAAAAATTCGATGCCCCAACAAATAAAGTTTTTATAGATGAACTACCTTTGGGAACCATTTTTAGAATTGAAAGCGGACGTGTGTTTAAAAAAGGAAAACTTCGTGTGAAACTGTTTGAATGCACCGATATAAAAAATAACCAAGTATATTTGTTTAAACCTAATATGCAGGTAGAACTTTTGAATGCCTAACAAATGAATAAAAATTATTATGCAGTAATAATGGCAGGCGGCGTGGGATCGCGTTTTTGGCCTGTTAGCACACCCGAATTTCCCAAACAGTTTCACGATATGTTGGGAACAGGCGAAACTTTGGTTCAAAAAACCTTTACGCGTTTAAGTCAGCTTATTCCTAAAGAAAATATTTTAATTTTAACGAACGATAAATACAGCGATATTCTAAAAGAACAATTGCCTATGATTACCAATGAGCAAATTGTTTTAGAGCCCGATATGCGCAACACGGCACCGTGTATTTTGTATGCGTCGATGAAAATTAAAAAACAAAATCCCGATGCGGTGATGATTGTGGCTCCATCTGATCATTGGATTGAAGACGAAGTACAGTTTGTGTCGAATTTACAGCGTGCATTTGATAGTTGTGAATCTGATAACGTGTTGATGACTCTAGGGATTATTCCAACATTTCCAAATACGGGTTACGGATATATCGAATACAACAAATTAGATTCACGTCAGATTAAAAAGGTGGTCCAGTTTCGAGAAAAACCGGATTATCAAACCGCAAAAACGTTTATTCAGCGAAGAAATTTCCTTTGGAATTCTGGAATCTTCGTTTGGAATGTTCGATCTATTTTAGAAGCATTCGAGAAGTTTCAGCCAGAAATGTATCAGTTGTTTCAAGCAGGATATTCAACATTCAATACCCAAGATGAAAAACAGTTTATTACAGAAAATTACAGCAAAGCAGAAAATATTTCTATTGATTATGCCGTGATGGAAAAAGCAGACAATGTGTTTATTTTACCTGCTACTTTTGACTGGAACGATTTGGGAACTTGGGGATCATTATATGATAAACTTCCTAAAGATGAATGTGACAATGCCATGGTAAACGGAAATTTGTTTGTAGAAAACGCAACAAATAACATCATTCGTACAAATCCAAATAAATTGGTGGTTATTGGTGGTTTAGACGATTTTATAATTGTAGATAAAGACGACGTTTTATTGATTTATCCTAAAAAGAGAGAACAAGAAATAAAGCAAATCGTTGCTAAAATGAATGCTAAAAAGTCGGAATAAATTCTGGCTTTTTTTGTACGTAATATTACCTGAATGTTAGTTTTGAGTAAAATTACGTGTAAATAGTAAAAATAATTGTAGTAAATTTATTTAAAATACAATATTAGTGTATCACGGAAATGCTTTTAAAAAATAATTTTCTAAAACCTTATTTATTAAATAATTACAGCTGTAGTTTTTTAATAATCTTCTTTTTGCTTTTCTGCAACACCAGTATTTCTGCCAATACCAATACTAAATTGGTCAATAATTTTATTAATGAAAACAAGGAGATTTTAGAACCTGCTACCATTAATAAAAATTATCTGCGTAAAGCAAAAACGGTTAAAATACACGATAGTCAGGTTTTGCAAGTAGTTAATAAGGTTTTACAGGCCGAAGCTTATTCCAAGAATTTTGATAACATAAATAGCGAAAGTATTTCGCTTTACCTGGAAGCATTAAGCGAAGCCGAGAAAATCAATGATGAAAATTTACTGGTTTATGTAAATACGCAGGTTGGTTTTTTTTACTATTCGTATAACGAATACATAAAAGCGATGCCGTTTTTTATAAAATCTTCTAACTTGTTGGATAAAAATACAATTGACAATCTTATTCAGCCGGCTGATGTTTATAAAAAGAATGCCTATTTTTTTGGTAGTGTAAATGAGCATCAAAAAAGCATCGACTATCTTTTAAAAGCCTTAACATTCACACCATCAAACTCTAAACTTTACGCTACGTTTTTAAATAATATTGGGTCAAGCTATTATAAATTGGGAGCTGTTGAAAACGCCCGTAATTATTTTATAAAGGCAAGAGAAGTGTCGTTAGAAAATAACGACAAGGTGCGTTATGCAAAAACGTTGGGCGATTTGGCATTGATTCATTTCGATCAAAAAGAATATCACAAAGCTATTACACTTTTACAGCAAGATATAGCAATATCGATACAAAACAATGCGGACAGAAACACTATGTATGCACAGATTTTATTGAGTAAAGTATATGTTGAAACGAACGAATTTGATAAAGCGAAGCAAACGCTTGCATTAGCAAACGAGTATGTTTTAAGTAAAGACTATTTAAAAAGTCACGCTTATGAAATTGCACAGATTAATCTTTCAATTGCCTTAAAAACGAATGATATTGTTTTAGAACTACAAGCGCGTCGAGCACTAGATGTGTTAGGAGCCGATATTGTTACAAAAGATGGTCAGGAAGCTATAAAACTGGTTGGTTGGGAAACTCAAAAAGAACAGTTTTACAGCAAGTTAGAAGCAGAAAAAGATAAAGTAGAAAAAGCGAATTTAAAACTCTGGATCGTTTTTGGAAGTGTTCTGTTTTTCATTGTGATCGTGTTTTTTATGGTTCGATCTATTCAGTTGCGTTTTAAAAATAAACAGGCGTTATATCAGAAAAATATTCTGCAGTATAAGATCAATCAGTTACAATCTAAAAGTAAGCTAGACGAATACGATCTTACCTTGAAATCGTATCAAAGCTATTTGTCAGATCAAAACAAACAAATGGATCTTATAGAAAAAGAACTTGATAAACTAAATACCAATACCGTTAGTAAAGATCAGGCAAAAGTATTTTTGCAGGAATTATTAGATCAGCAAAAAATGTCGGGAACCAATTGGCTGGCATTAAAAAATATATTTGTAAAAGAAGAAAATGACTATTATAATGCTTTGCTTGAGAACTTTCCTGATTTAAGCGAAATGAATTTACGCATTGTAATTTTAAATAAAATGGATTTAAAACCTGCGGAAATTGCATTGGTTTTAAACATAAAAATCGACGTAGTGGATGACGCCTTACAACGCTTACGTAAAAACTTCAAAGGCAGGTTTGATAAACATTCAATGAATTAGCAAATATTATTGCGTAAATTATATGGTTTAATATAATTTAATACTTATTTTTGTTAATCAAAACCTAAAAACATACTAAAAATGGAAGAGATAATTACTTCTCTGCAAAATTGGGAGGCTGTTCGCACCCAACCCGATTTATTAACTGAATTGTTCATGAACAAGTTGGGATTCGAACTAGACATGAATCTTTTTCCTGAAAAAAAAGCGTTGCATGCTTATGCAGCGATTAAAAATGGGGAATTAGGCTTTTATGTGATATCAGAAGCTAACGATGTAGATTCTTCACCAGAAGTTTTAAGCTCTAATTGTTATTGGTACCCTACTGTAATGGCATTTGAAGAAGGAGGTCAAGAAATTCCTGAAGCCGAAGCTAACTTACGTTTGATTACTTGGAAAGAAACCTTTCCCGAATGGATTCAACAGGTAGTTACTATGCCTTTTGGTATGTATCAAACTTTTCACATACCTACTACAGATTTACGAAAAGAAAAGTACGCCGCTTTATTTGCATTAAAATATGATATTATAACACCCGATGTTAAAGCAGCCGATTTGGTTTTAATGAATGATGCAGGAGTTTATTATGATACTGTTTTATCAGGACCGCCTTTTAAGGATCAGCAGAAATATTATATTTTGAGCTTGATATAACCTAAAAAATCTATTATGAAAATTCTAAAAAATTCTTTAATAATACTATTATTTACAATTTTTGGTTGCAACAGTGATCAAAGTAATTTTGATGCTATGACAGAAGAAGAAAATAGTTCTATTAATCAAACAAACAGTATTTCTGCCTACAGTTTAGAAGAAATTTTAAACGGTATTCGTAAATGGGATAGTTTACGCAGCAATCCGGATGAACTATTACAGTATTTTGAAAGTTATAATGCTTTTAAAATTGATATGGCATTATTTCCACAAGGGAATGCTTTACATGCTTATGCGTGTATTATTAATGGAGAGTTGAAATATGCAGTTATATCAGAAGTTTATGATCAAGAAATTTATCAAGATAGTTTAATAAAATATATAAAAATAGTAGATCTGCATTATACTGATATCGCAGTATTAACAGAACAAACGTATGAAAATTATACATTTCCACTACCAACACAATATATTCAGGCTGCGGATGCGATTGATCGTATTGAAGAATGGAATACTAATTACGCTGCATGGTTAAGTAGCGGTTCAACTGTTTACCAATCTTTTTACATACCAACCTATAGTTTGCAAGCACAAAAATATTCTGTTTATTTTGGTCTAAAGAATAATTTAGAAAATGCAAGTGTTAAAGATGCTGATTTGGTTTTAGATAGTAATGCGGGTTCTTTTTATGACACTGTACTACTTCAGCCACCTTTTATAAATAATTCAAAAAATTACATTTTAGATTTACTTTAGCAGTGTATGGGAAGCTATTATTTTATATTTGATATATTCGGTTATGTTAATTCATTTTTACTTATTATATATAGTATATTAAGTATCATTGTTTTTAAAATAAGTGAAAAAAAAGTATTGAAAATAATAGCTTTTTATCTTTTATTCAGTTTTTGCTTCGATTCTATTACAAGACTATATATCTATTTTCTCTATAAAAACCTTACTGAGCAATATTTGTCAATATTTATTAAAATAGTTTTTAGACTGGGTGAGTTATTAATATTAGGATATCTGATAAATAGATACTGGTTAAAAAGTAAAGCAGCTTGGTTTTTAATTGGTTTAAGCAGTATGTATTTATTGTATGATTTATTTACTTATAAGGCTAAAGGATTCTTAAATTATGATGCGAATGCACAAACGGCGGTGAATGTGTTATTAATCGGATTGATTGTTGTAAACCTTTTAAAACAACTTAAGATAGGAAAAGAATTTAGCGTAACAAACCAAATTCTTTCTATGGTTTTTTTGGCTTATTTTTCAATACACTTGGTATATACGGTTATTCAAAATTTTATTATAAACCAATCTTTCGCCGATAAAAGTTTTGCATTATTTTATTCAAGTTATGTGCTTTTACATATTGTTTATTACACTGCATTAGGATTTATACTGTTTAGAAATCTTAAAAAACCACAATTAAAATTATAATTTTCAATGGGCACTAATTATGGAAAAATGGCAGAATTCTGACACATTACTTCTCTGGGTTGTTATTATTATAGGGGTAATGATACTGCTTGTAGGTACCTTGATAAGCGTTTTTTACATATCGTATAGAAAAGTACTTCGGTCTAAAGATGAAGAGATTAGGATAAAAATGGATTATCAGCGTTCTTTACTGCAAGTAAGTTTAGAAGCACAAGAAAACGAGCGTATTCGCATAGCCGCTGATTTACACGATAACATCATCAGCACGCTAACCGTTATAAGGTTAAAAACCGCAATAGGATCAAACCAGCAAGAGCTAGATCATTTATTAGGAACAGCAATTGATGAATCACGAAGGATTTCTCATGAATTATCACCTCCTTTATACGAAGAAAAACCTTTAGAAAACATATTGTTAACCATTTTAAAAAGCTGGAAAGGCTTTTATAATATTGATCCTGACGTTGATGTTCGAACAGATCGACCTATAAATAAGACCATAAAATTGCAATTGGTACGTATTTTACAGGAATTGCTTAACAACATACACAAACACGCCCAAGCATCTCGAGTTAATTTAAAATTGCGTATAACAGATAAATTTATAGTGTTATTAGTCATAGATAACGGCATTGGCTTTAACAGTTCAACAGTAAAGAATGGCATTGGTTTACAAAATATCGCCCTGCGGGCAGATAATTTAAATGCTAAATACAAATACAAAAGTTCAAAAGAAAAAGGAACCCGTTTTATTTTTTTTGTAAAGAATGGAAAAAATAAAATTAGCACTAGTAGACGATGATTACCTGATTGTAACATTGTTGAAGAGTTTTTTTAACCAGGATCAGTCGACACAGGTGGTATATGATACTACAGACGGATACCAGTTATTCAATTATTTAGAAGAAAAAAATACCGAGCCAATAGACATTCTGCTGCTCGATTTAAAAATGAAAACAATAGATGGGCTAGAAGTACTTAAACATGTTAAAACAAATCATCCCGAATTAAAGGTTGTCGTTGTATCATCGCACTATCAGGATAATTCCATAGGATTTATGACTAAAGAAGGTGTTGCCGGCTTTTTACCCAAAGGGATGTCTCCGTTTGAACTGCTCGATATCGTTAAGCAGGTTCATAAAAATGGTTTTTATTTGAATAAAGATCAAATGGAAATTCTGCGCGAACAAATTTCGTCTAAAGTATCAAAACCAATGATCGATGAAGACGAATTGCTAACCGAACGCGAAAAGGAAATTATAAAACTATTGTGCCAGCAAAAAACGGCAAAAGAAATTGGCGAACATTTGTTTATAACCCAGCGAACTGTAGAAGGGCACAAGAACAATCTGTTTACAAAAATAGGCGTTCGCAACGTTGCCGGTCTCATTGTTTATGCACTTCAAAAACATATTGTAACGCTCGAAGAACTATCGTTAAACTAACAAACTCATCAAAGCAGGTATTTTTACCTGTTTTTTTATTTCAGGTAATTTCTACCTAAAAGTGTTGGCTTTTTTTTAACAATTTTGGTACTATACTTAATGGGCTTATAACAGAAACTATCACAGAATATATATCACGCATTGCACAAGTTGGGTTTAGAACAATTGATCTAAAGAATACCTGATAAACAGTATAATGCACTTTTATTTGGTTAGAAAAAAATGGTTGTTGTAAGGTTTTTAAGTTAAAAGCAGTTTTAACACTACCTAAAAACATAATAATATGAACGAAAAATTACAAGTGTATACAATAATCAACAATCCGATTTTTTCAGAGGGAATTGAGAATTTAATGCTTACAAAGATTTCTTCAGATGCAAAGATTGTTCGAAAGGAAAATTTACAGGACCTGATTAAAATAAAAACAGAAGTTAAAAATCAATCGGAACTGTTAATATACGATGTGGTTAAATTCACAAATAAAGATTTTAACCATCTTTTACATTTAATGACGCTGAATGCCGATTTTAAAATTCTGATCATAACATCAAACATTAATATAAGCGATGTAAAGCTGTTGTTTGAAATCGGAGTTATGGGCGTAATTAACAACAATATTTTATCGGATCAGTTTATTGATTTTGTTGAAAAGATTTTAAAAGGAAACAAAGTTTTATCGCGCGAATATTGGAACTTAATAGTTGAATACTTTTTTCATTCGGTTGATAATACCGATTTAGTAAAAGAAAAGACAACCGATGTGGAGCATGATGTTCTTTTGTATTCTGATCTAACAAACCGCGAAAAAGAAATACTGGGATATATTTGCGATGGTAAAAGTACCCGCGAAATTTCTGAAGATCTTTTTTTAAGTCTGCATACGGTTGAAACGCATCGTCGTAAAATATTAAACAAATTAGGCGTTAAAAATACAGCATCTATGGTAAAGGTTGCTATTAAAAGTAATTTATACGCATTGTAAAAACACACAACACTTAACTAAATTAATAAACCGCTATTTTCGTAGCGGTTTATTTTGTGCTTATTTGTAAAGTTTAATTTTACCACATAGATTCTAGACATATATTAATCTTCGATAAAACAAGCATATTAAACTATGTTTCTATGTGGTTAAAAATTAAAAGAGTTTATTATTTAAAATCGACCATTTCTGCGTTTGATATAATCAAATCACGAACATCATCATCATTCAAATTAATTTTATAGATATTCTTTTGCGAAATCATATCGTTAGATGTACTTGTAAAAATAATCTCTGAACTGTTTGGCGAAAACATTGGGTCGATATCAATTGTGCCCATAGGTTTTAAACTTACAAACGAAATGTCTTTGTGCGTGTTGCTGTTAAAATCGTACACAAAAATGCGTGTGTCTAATTGGCGGTATTGCCAATCTTCGTTACCTGAAACATCGTGCGTATAAAGCAATTTTGTTCCAGTAGCATCAAAATCTAATCCGCCTACAGCTCCGGTATTTCCTTGAAAGATCGTTTGTAACACATTACCGTTGGTATCTAAAATAATTATTTTTGCCTGATAACCATTAATGTTATTTGTGGTAATTGCAATTTTAGATCCATCGTTACTCCATGCACATTTCGATATAAAATGACCGTCTGCAGTTTGATATATCTGTGTTTGCCCTGTACCGTTGCTGTTAATTTTATACAACTTATCAAAACTCGGAAAAATAAACTCGCTTCCATCAGCTTTCCATGCGTATGATAATTGATCGCTACGGAATCCGTTTACAGGTGTCTGACTGATTTTTACTTCATTCTGACCATCTAAATCTGATGTAAAAAGATGCGTTTGCCCGCTGTACGTTTGCAAATAAGCCAGTTTGTTCGCCGTATTGTTTTTGCGCGGACGCCAGGTAGAATTGCTTAACGGCGTAATGGTTATAAATTCGGTTAAATTGGTAGCCATAATGTTGTAGCTGCCCAAACCTTTTCGTACAAAATGATAACGATATTCCGGATTCTGATGAACGGTAAATTGAAAAGCTTCACTGTAAACATCGTCGTTAATACTGTCTGATGCTACAATTTGCCAAGTGTACGTTGTTCCGAAATCCAAATCGGTCATGGTGATTTTTTTGGTTTTCAGGTTCGGAATTTCCACACGGTTATTGGTACGGTTGTTTGTAAAAATCAATTTGTACATAAGTGTGTCTTTATCAGGATCAGTACAATCCCATTCCAATTCTACATTGTTGGTTAAATTGGTCGACAAATTGTTTGGCGCAATAAGTGTAGGAACGGTTGGTGGCGAATTCAACGATTCATCGGTAACCATTTCAAAAACAATCTGCACTTTTTGTTCGTATTCAATAATGCTTACTGCTTGATATTCGGTAACGTATCCTTTCAATTCTGCGCGAACAGAAAAATCGCCCATTGGCATGCTTCCTAAAATTTCAAAATTACCTTTCTCATCAGTAAAAACCGTTGTAGTTGCAGGTGTAGTTGTAATTTTAACGTTTGCCAGTGGTTCGTTTGATGCTTCTAAACGCACGCTTCCGGTTAGTGTTCCTTTTGCGTTTCCGTCCACAGTATCTTCGCTACAGCTTACAAAAGCAAGTGAAAGCAAGGTTAGTATAAAAAAGTATAGTGATTTCATGTGTTAAGATATAATGTTGTTATTTTCCCAGATAAACCTGTAAGCCAATGCCGTATTGTAAAAAATGATCGTCTCTTTTGCCCGATACCATATTGTCCCAATCATCGTTAAAGCCCATGTGATATTTAGCAAAACCTCTGATACCTACATTTTTGGCAACTAAAAGTTCTAATCCTGCACCAACTTGAGTTTTAAACTGAAGTTTTTTATCGTCTGTTTTAATATCTTTTATTGATCCGATACCTGCAGAAAAATAGGGTGTGAAGTTATTAAAAGGTAGCATTAGATATTCCATATCGACTTCGGCTGAAGTGAATTGCGATTTAAAGTATTTGGGTGATCCCAGATTTTGATATCCGTAAGATAAACTCAAATTAAAATAATCAGAAAACAAGTATTTAAAGTTACCTGTTGCACCTAATTCTTTTGTGATATCCGGATAATCGCCTCTTAAAGAATTCAGCGTTACAGAGCCACCCAATGAAAAAGTAGATCTGCGATTTTTATCCCAAACGCCCTTTCCGGCAACTCTTTTGTTGCTTTCAACAATTTCCTGATTGTATTCGTTAATCAACAAATCGGCTTTAGATTTATCTTCGTTTTTGGTGTTCCAAACATTGTCTTTAATTCCTTCTAAAACCAATAAATACACGGCTTTGTTAATAGCCTCGGTAACTGCCATTTGCACCGGTTCGTTGTTGGTAATACCAACTTCGGCTTCCATTAATCGTTCTACATCAACATATCTGAACATGCTTGCGTTGATTGATTGCGAAAGTATGGTTTTAGATGTGTAAACCGTTTTTAAGATTTTGCCCGAATTGGTAGAAACCGCACGTAAATACACAGTGATACGGTCTTGTCTGTACTCGCTAGATCCGCCAATACCAAAATATCGAGCACCGGCGCCGCCTGTAAGTATGTTGGTATCGTACGAAATTACACCACCTTCTAACAAAATTCCTGCAAAAAGCAATGGTGGAAGATTGTCTGCACTCTGACCGTTTGAATATTCCTGACGAGTAGTTCGTATAATTTGTCGTTCGTTCAATAAATTTCCAATATTTTCACGTTCGATAGGAGAGAACCATTTACTGTCTTCTAACGATTTTATCAAAATAGTGGTTAAACCCTGTGGTACTGCGGTACTCCAGTTGGCCCCCATGTTTGATGCTTTGTACTGTCCGGTTTGATCTCTGAACTTGTAAACCCCCACCACAATAGGATCTTGCGGAGCGGGTAGTTTTTTAAAATCTTTTTCAGACGCTGTTATTTCTCCAATTACAGAATGTTCTTCTATTCCGGTAGGTGGATTAAAAAAAACGCCGCAACTTTGAAGCGATACCAAAGAAATTAAAACAAGCAGACCGTTTATTTTAGATAGTTTCATGTTTTGTTGAGTGCTTGTTTATAAGATAATTTCGGTTGTTTCGCCTGTTTTGTTATCAATAATTCTAATTACGGTTCCGGTTCTGGTTTCGTCTATAGAAATTATTAAATCGCCAATTTCAAAAGTACCTTCTTCCAGATTTTCCAGCTTATCGCTGTCTTCGAACAAACCTCGTGAAAGTTGCGATAAAATCTGTCTTTTTACGGTTTCAGAAAAATTGTCTAACAAACTGCTGTTTGATGAGTTTTTATTGTCATCGAATTTATTTTGCGCATTTGCCGATGCTAATAAACCACTGTAGTTAAGCGGATTTCCGCCAAAGTTTGGGTTTACAGGTGTATATACCAATTGCTGTGCAAAACCAGTTGTGCCGGCAAAAAGTAGTATAAGTATAGTTGGTATAATAGTTTTCATTTTTGTAGCTGTTTAGTAAGTGAACTCATTTTTCAATTTTCCCCTGTGATTTGCGTAACTAATTAATCTTTGAAAGGTAGTAGCAACCTGCTCTTTGATAAACTCTTCGTCGGGATTTGTAAAAAATTCAAGGATGAGGTCTTGATCTACCTTAACCTGCATAATGCTTGATAAGCCTCTGTGGGGTAATTCGGTAATGTTTATTATAAAATCGAATTTTGTTGGATATTGATTGTAGGTTGAATAAAAAAGATCGTAATAATCTCTGCCCATTTTGGTTTTAGAATCATCTACAACAATTCCTTTCATAATGCTTAAAGAAGATTCTTTAATTGGTATTAATTCTTTAGTTGTAATTTGAATGGAATCTTTTGTTATTAATCGGTTTTCAACTTCGTCGCGAATAAATAAAATCGCTGTTACTTTTTGTTTTGATGTTTGGTTAATGGTTGTGGATGATAAACTTTCAATTTGGTTTGGCTCTAACGTAAATTTGCCTTTTTGCTGACTTACTGATAAATTTTTATTGGCATCGGTTTTTTTAACAAGCAGCAAATAATCCAGTTCATAATGATAAACTCCATTGTTTTGAACCGTTGGATGAAAGGTTAAGGTGTTTTCTGATTGAACCACCTCAATTTTTGCCACAATTAAGCTATCTCTGTTTTCCTGAGCCACAGAAACAATAGAGAAAAAGCTGAAAAACAATAATATGATGGTAAATCTGTTCATTAGTAATTTCTTATAATTACGCTACGGTCATTTCCCTGTACATTAATAGACATATTTTCCATGATGCTGTTATTGCCGTAAATTTCAATGTAATTGTTAGCACCTTCCATATTTATGTTCATGTTAGAAGGTTCTAATTTCGATGTTTCCGTATAATACAAAAGCTGATGATCACCCGTTTGATTTACCTGCATTTGCTGGGCTTCAATAGTAATCTCGTTATAATTTCCCGTTTGTACAATGTAGGTACCTTGTGTATTATTTAATGCGTTAAGCATTAAAGTTTCAGGGTGTACTTTTTGCAATTCTTTGTTATTAACTAAAGAATTATTAGCTTGTTGTGCACTTACGGTCAATGTTCCTAAAAGTGCTAAAATGGTTGATAGTATATTTTTCATGATATATATATTAGATAGATTTTATATACTACTTTGAATTAAAAAAAACTGTCTTAATAAAAATCACAAGTATTAGTAAATTTATTAAGAACAGCTTTTTTTACAATTAAACAATAATATCTTTTAAAATGATATTAGTTACCTTGTGTTACAGTTATAGAGTTATTAGACCCAGACTGCATACCAGTGTGCATGTGGTTGTTACCAGTTTGCATAATTGTTGCAGTATGATCCACTCCGGTTTGTGTATTCATTGCAGTGTTAAAATCACCGTTTTGCATTACACTAATTGAATTATCCCAAGATCTTAATCCGTTTTGTAAACCTGTAGCTGTATTACCATCACCAGTTTGTGAAATTGCAATTTCGTTACCAATCGCACCTAACCAAGAAAATCCTTGAGTAGCAGTAGCAGTGTTGCTATCACCAACTTGATCGATATCTACCATGTTAGAAATACCTCTTTGATCTACATTAGCTGTGTTTAAATCTCCGTTTTGTAGAACATCTGCTGTGTTACCAGAGATTGATTGGTAAACATCCGCAGTATTACCATCACCCATTTGTGCAATTAAAGACTCGTTGTTAAGACCTAACTGCTCAACCATTGCTACGTTATCATCACCAAATTGAACAATTCCAGAAGTATTGTCCGAACCAATTTGAGAAACACTAGCAAAGTTGTTATGAGAAGGGTTAGCAAAAACTTTACCTACATGTCTGTCAATAGAAGAAGTATTACCATTACCAATTTGAGATACTTCAGACTCGTTGAAGTTACCAATTGTGTACTCAGTAGCAGTGTTATCATCACCTAATTGAGAAATAGTTAATTCGTTTGATCTGTAATTTTGGAAGGTGTCAACAAAGTTTCCATCACCCATCTGTGCTACATCGGTTACGTTATTAACTCCGTTTAAAGTTACTTTTGTGTAGTTGTCATCTCCCATTTGTAAAGAAGTAGATGTATTGCTACCATTGTTTACTTGAGCAACAATTAGTCGGTTGTCATCACCAATTTGTTCTGCATTAGAAGTATTGTTGTCAGAAACTCTTGAAGTAGTAGATTGTGTAATTGTTGCAGTGTTTCTATCACCATCTTGTAGCAAGTCAGACATGTTTCCAGTACCCCATTGTGTTAAAGTAGCAGTGTTGTTATTACCATCTTGCTCCATGAATGAGTCGTTGTCACCTCTTTGAGAGATGGTAGCTTTGTTTACCGCTCCATCTTGTGATAATTCACTTAAATTGCTTAACTCAGATTGTGTAACTAATGCAATGTTGTCTGATCCATCTTGATCAACATCACTATTACTTCCGTTACCGCTTTGTGTAGTAGTTGCTCTATTTCCAGTACCATCTTGATCAACGTTACTTACATGGTTTGATCCAGATTGTGTAGTTGATGCCCAGTTACCGCTACCATTTTGATCAACGTTACTTACTTGGTTTGATCCAGATTGCATAGTTAATGCATCATTATCGCTACCAATTTGATTAACATCACTTGCTTGGTTTGATCCAGATTGCGTTGCCGATGCCCAGTTACCGCTACCATTTTGATCAACATAACTATCGCTTCCTGAACCAGATTGCGTAGTAGACGCAATATTTAAACTACCATCTTGTTTAACATCTGATAAATGTCCAGAACCCGACTGCATTAAAGTGTTGTTGTTTGCACTACCAGTTTGGTCAGTTATTCCTTGTTGATTGCTTCCACTCTGAGTAGAATTATCAACGTTTGTTTGTGCCATTGCCGAAGCTGTTGCAAAGAAAGCTACTGCTGCACTTAGTACTAATTTTTTCATGATGTAAATAATTAAATGTTGTTATCCAAATTTAGAGTCTTTACAGAAGGCAATCAATCGCTGATTATAACCATTTTAACAAAATACTCATAAACCGTGATAAGGGATGCAAAGCCTAATAAAATCAACTGAAGGCGTTTTTTTAGAATATTGTATAGAACAAATTCTACAAACACTAGAGAAAAAGTACTACAAACACTAGAGAAAAAGTACTACAAACATAAAGGTGAATCTGTATTAATTTTGACTTATAAATACAAACGGTTAAGATTAGTATTGGGCAAAAGCAAATCTTAAAAGCGTAGTGTTTTTAAAATGGTAGGGAATTGAAAAAAGAATGATTATTGTTGTTAGTATAAACGAGGAATTTTTTAATTCCTCGTTTTACGTTTAAAAACATTGGCATTAATTTAGATTTACTTATCAAAAGATTTAGTTATTTAATGTAACTTGTTGGTAAAAAGAGAATAATAAATAGAAAATACAATTAAAAATAAAGCAGTAGGATTAAATTTTTCAAACAACTTTTTAGTTCGATTAAAGAAGGAATCGCAGAAGGCGTAGCATAAATCAATTAAGAAAAAAAAAAACAGATACATGAAACATATAAAAAACCAACTTATTCTATTATTCTTAATATCACAAAGTGTGTTTTCGCAGACTAAAATTGACTATGCCGATTTTTCCAGTAATGTAGGAATTGACGATCATGATAAATTAGGTAAAGAAATATACTTTATAAAAAAAGACAGTTCAAAATTTAAGCCAGGTAAATATATAGTTGAGGTTAAGCAAGACAATACCGAAATGACCATGCTTTTTGAAATCAATGAACAAGGTTCGCCTTTTGGCATTATCGAAGGTAAATATCACAAGTACAAATATAAATACGCTCTTAAAGGAAATATTGTTGAAAAATTCGATTTATACAATATGAATTTGAATCAGTTAGTTGTGGAAGAATTTGCAAAAAACGACTCTATTGTATCTAATTATTATCTACAAAACAATCAAAAAATTACAGAGAAAATTAAATACAAAGGAAAAACAATCTATGAAAATAATTGCAGATACGATACCAATGGCTTAAAATTATATATCTGCAGTATTACAGACGAAACCAAAGGCGAAAAAATTGGATACGATGCCGAAAGAATCACCTATAAAAAAACATGGAAGAATTTACCAAAGGGTATTTCCGAAATAGTAGAAGTATACCGCGAAGAGGGAATTTTGATTAAAGAAACAACCTATTTAAATGGCGATGTTACAAAAAAGACCACTAAAACAAATGGTACTTATGAAATAGAAACGGTATCAGAAAAAGGTCGTTCACGCAAAGAGTATTCAAAAAACGGAAAGTTAATTAAAACACACTCGGCTGATTATAAAAATGTTAGTGAATAAATATTGCTGCAAAAATTCTGTCTGATTTAAAAAGACCACCAAAGCAAAATAATGAAAGAAATCAGAATACTTATATTATTGTTTTTTACTGCAATTGTTTGTAAAGCACAATATCCTGAAGATCCTACGAGAGGAGTAAAAATTTATGCACTTGTAACAAAAATAAACGAAAAAAAGCCTGTTCACTACGGCTCGTTTGAAGAAATGCAAAAGTTAGATTTCAATAAGATAAATAGTGTATCAATTGAAAACCGAGGTAATAAAATAAGTATGGATACATTGTTGCTTAAAAATCTTTTAAACAATGCACCAAATCTTACAAGTATTACAATAGGTCGTAATATTTATCTGGATCATTTTCCTAAAATAGAAAAAAACAATCATCTTAAAGAATTATATTTAATAGGAAACAACCTGTCGCAAATTCCTCTTGATATAGAGAATTTAACCGCGTTGGAATTATTTGAATGTACAGGAAACAAAATACAAGGTTTACCCGATAGTTTTTCAAACCTAAATAATTTAAAGACTTTGATTTTAAAAGCAAACACTATCAATATTTTTCCTAAAGAAATTCTTTCACTCCAAAATCTTAATGTATTGTGGGTTAGTGGCGCAATAAAAACAATTCCGGAAAAAATTGATGCACTTTCGCAATTAGAAAAAGTAGCATTTACAAATACAACCGTTTCTTCACTTCCAAAATCTTTTTCAAGGTTAAAAAATCTAAAACACATCGATTTGTCAAACAATCAACTTACTGTTTTCCCATCGCCGCTGTTAAAACTTAAACAAGTAAAGATACTTTCTTTAAACGAAAACCCGATCACCCAAACAGCTTTGGAAAAATCTTTAAAAGGAATAAAATATAACAACGCCGTTATATATATCCCTATAACAGAAGAAGAATATTCCGAAATAAAAAACACATACCAAGAAATTAATTTTATACCCAAATTGGTTCCGACTGCTATAAAATAATTGTAAATTAGAGATCAAAAACCAATAATATTTAAAAAAATCAATCAAAGCATATATGGGATTCTTTTCAAAACTTTTCGGACAAAAAGCCATCGACAAAAACGAACCAGTTCCGTTAAATACTCCGACTGATTTACAACGCTATCAAGAAATAACAGAAGTCGTTGTGGTTTCAGAAACATTAAAAAATGAATTAAAACAGAAACTGAAGCAAGCATTCGAAAATCCGCAATCGTTTTATGACAGCGATAACGAATTTATCTTGTCTGAACGCGGATTAACTTTTCCGGCTAATGCAAATCTCACCACCAAATTTGTTTTGGTAGATACATTGATAGACAACGACCAAATGGCAGAGGTTGATTGGAAAGAAGACGAAGAAGAAATTCGTTTTGCCATGAACCGCATTTTAAAAGCAAAAAAATACGGTTTTGCCTTGGTAGATGAGTGTAAATATGACGATAACGAAACATTTGAAATTTTGGAACTAATCGATGCCAAAGAACTGAACCCTAAAGGGTTTTCACTGGAAATACTGGATATAGATTCCGACAGTTATGTTTTTACGATTGTTGCGCTTAAAAATCACGAAGAAGTATCAAAAATGTTTAACCAAATAAAATAAGCCACACTATGGGAATGATTGGAAATTTACTTCGAGTAACAAATGCAGAGCTTGAAGCGTATTTAGAAGATAGTTCGTTATTAGAAGATAAACTTTACGCCGACAAAATTAATGAAGATGAAAAGTTTGCAGATATCGATAAAACTTGGGATGGTATCATTTTTCTGCTCACAGGGCAAAGTTTAGATACTGCACAACATCACCTTACAAGAATTTTATTCAGCGGACAAATTATAGACGAGGATCAGGATTTAGGTTTGGGTCCCGCACATTATCTTACTCCGGAAGAAGTTTTTGAATTGAATAATGAAATATCGAAAATTACTGTAGAAGGTTTAAAACAGAATTTCAACCCGGAAAAAATGAACGAATTAGAGATTTATCCATCTATTTGGAACGAAGGCGACGATGCGTTTGAATATCTGGTTGAAGGTTTTTTATCTGTACAGCATATTTTTGCCGAAGCGGCTAAAAACAAAGAAGCAATGATTACGTTTATTAACTAATTAATCTAAAAAATGAAAAAGATCGTTTTAATTATAAGTCTGCTGTTTGTTAATTTTGGGTTTTCACAAATTACCGATACGGCTGTAAATAAAGAAAAGTTTCAACAATCGGGCTTTCCATTTAAAGGCAAACGCGTTTTGCAGGTCGAAGATATTTCTACTCCAAAAGAACAAAATTATTATGTGTTTTCTAAAAACGAACGTGGCAGTTTACAAGACGAGTTGTACATTCAGCAGTTTAAAAAAGTGAATAACGAATGGAAAGTTGTTGCAGAAGACAAGGTTGCCGAACCGGGAATTATTACATCGGTTTGGGATGCGCGTAAAGCTTTTTTCGATGCCGATAAAGACGGGCAGGCAGATGTGTTGTTTGTGTATTCTAAACATCCGAAAGATAATATGGACGAACAGTTAAGCGTGGTTTTACTTTTAATCTATAAAAACAAATTTTATCGAATGGAAAGTTCGGCTGAAACCAATTACGACCCCATGTTTGATACATACGATTTTAATCCGGATGATCTGCCAAAAGCTGTTTTAAATCAATTTGAAGAATATTGGAATAAGCTAGATAAAAAATAATAATCCTTATAAAACAAAATCGGAAAATAGACTGTCTATTCTCCGATTTTGTTTTTATATCTGTTTAATAATTCGTTAAAAACCGTTTTAAGGTAATTTTTGTTTTCATGTGTAAACGGTGTAGTAGCTTCGTTAATTAAATCGCGTAAATGAAGCTGTTTTATTTTCTGTTGATCTTCTTCTAAAATAACAGCATCGGGATAGTTTTCGTGCAACAATTTATCAAGCTGATATAGTGCTTTGGTGTGAATACGGTTGTTGCTGTTGTATTCAAAAAGCAGGGTGCTGTAAATGTAATCGTAATCTATAAATTCCTGTTGAATGTTTTGCAGATTAAGGGGGACAATTGAATCATCCACATCAAAAGACTGTCGGGTTGCTACATTTACATTTCCAATGTTGTTGATTTGGTTTTTGTTTTTGGCGTGTAAGTTTTTTAAAGCATCGTTGAACTGTTGCTTGGTCCATTCGTTGCTTTTTACTTTTTGGCGATAGCCTTTAACCAATTCTTCGAATCCCAGTTTTATCAAATCTTTTTCGATACTGCTTTTAAAAAACGAAAACATATTTATCAATTTAAATCGAACAAAAAATCGAGAAAAAATCCCGATTATTTCTTTCCGCTATGAAAACGGCGTATTTCTCTTAACAATTCAGACGAGTAAACAAAATCTACAATATCCTCGTTATCGGTTACCATGATTTCCTTACTTGTGCCTTCCCAAACCAGCTTTCCGTCTTTTAAAAAACAGATATGTTCGCCAATTTGTAAAACCGAGTTCATATCGTGGGTGTTAATTACCGTTGTAATATTGTATTCGTGGGTAATCTCCTGAATAAGTTCATCGATTACGATAGCAGTTTTAGGATCCAGACCCGAATTAGGCTCATCGCAAAACAAGTATTTAGGATTGTTAACAATAGCGCGTGCAATGGCAACCCGTTTCTGCATACCACCCGAAATTTCCGAAGGCATTTTTTTGTTTGCATCAATCAGTTCCACACGATCAATAACTTCCTGAACACGGTCGCGTATTTCGGCATTGGTTTTATTGGTAAACATTTTTAGCGGAAAGCCGATATTTTCTTCTACGGTCATAGAATCAAATAAGGCACTTCCCTGAAAAACCATACCCATTTCGGTTCTCAACGTACGTTTTTCGTTCGGATCCAACGTTGCAAAATCCCTTCCGTCGAACAAAATTTGTCCGCTATCCGGCAAATGCACACCTAACAATGTTTTAAGCATTACGGTTTTTCCCGAACCCGACTGACCAATAATCAAATTGGTTTTACCGGCTTCGTACGTGGTGGTAATACCTTTTAAAACCTCTTTATCATCAAAAGATTTCTTTAAGTCTTTTACTTCTATCATTAGGTTAACAACATTTGGGTTAGGATATAGTTACAGATAATAATGGAAATTGATGTCCAAACGAATGCTTTTGTTGATGCTTTACCAACTTCGAGGGCACCACCTTCCATGTAATAACCGTAAAACGATGGCACTGTAGCTAAAATAAAGCCGAAAACAGCTGTTTTTATAAAGGCATAAATAACGTGGAACGGCTGAAAATCGTCTTGTAAACCTTTTACAAATTCTTCGGGAGCCAAATATCCGCCTAAAGATCCGGCAATGTATCCACCAAAAATACCAATAAACATACTTAAAGCAATAACGAAAGGGTAGGTAATAGACGCAATAAGTTTAGGGAAAACCAGATAGTTTAACGGGTTGATACCCATAACTTCCAAGGCGTCGATTTGTTCGGTAACCCGCATGGTACCTATACTCGATGTAATATAAGAACCCATTCTACCTGCCATAATAATTGATACAAACGTTGGCGAAAATTCTAAAATAATAGACTGTCTTGCCGTAAAACCAATTAAATATTTAGGGATGATAGGATTGTTTAAGTTTAAGGCGGTTTGAATGGTTACAACCGCACCAATGAAAAACGATAAAAATGCTACAATTCCCAAGGAACCGATGATTAATTCGTCGATTTCCTTAAAAATAAGATTTCTCATAAGACGCCATTTTGTAGGACGACGGAAAATTTCGCCCAGCATAATGAAGTACTTCCCAATGTTAGCTAACATTTTAATCATAACACTATTTTAATCTGCTAATTTACCAAATAAAATTATAATTTGATCCTGTAAAAGCAAAAGATATAATTTTAAAAATGTATTTTTGGCTTGCCTCTAATTACAGCCATTTATGAAGCAAATCTGTATAATTGTCCCGATTTACAACGAAGAATTAAGTATTGATACCTTTTTTAACGAGTTTCTAAAATTTAAGAAAACTATGTTTAAAAAAGGATATGCTGCAAGCGTTTTGTTTGTTGATGACGGAAGTAAAGATCAAACACCGACTATTTTAAACAGATTGATTAAAGATAATACCAATTGTAAAGCGTTGAGTTTTTCTAGGAATTTTGGTAAAGAAGCCGCTTTGTTTGCAGGTTTGGAACATGCCGAAGGAGATTTAATGATTCCTATGGATGTTGATTTGCAGGATCCTTTTGAATTGATTTTCGAAATGATTACCGCTTACGAAAAAGGAGCAGATGTTGTTTTGGCACGTAGATCCAACAGAGGAACCGATACCGTTGTAAAAAGATTTTCGGCACAATGGTTTTACAGATTGAACAATAAAATGTCGACCTTAAAACTGGAAGAAAATGTAGGCGATTTCAGATTAATGACCCGCCAGGTTGTAAACGAAATTGTTAGTTTACAGGAAAACCAGCTTTTTATGAAAGGCTTAATGAGCTGGGTTGGTTTTGAAACCGTTGTTGTTAATTACAGTAGACCAAGCCGGACAGAAGGTAAAACAAAGTTCAACTACATTAAATTGTGGAATTTGGCAGTACAGGGAATCACGTCTTTTTCTACCTTGCCCTTAAAAGTATGGACGTATTTTGGAAGTTTCATCGCTTTCATCTCTTTTTTATACGGATTAAAAATCATTATTGAAAAACTGTTCTTTGGAATAAGTGCATCAGGTTACGCATCGTTAATGGTTGCTATACTCTTTTTTGGTGGTGTTCAACTCATCGGGATCGGAGTTTTAGGCGAATATTTGGGAAGAACGTATTTAGAAAGCAAACGCAGACCGCGGTATATTATAAAACATAAATCGGAATAACACACATGAAAGATTACTTAAACGAAAAACAATTTTCAGAGAAAATCCAAATTCTTAAAAATAATAAAACGTATATTTTATCTATAATAATACTGTCAATTTTGTATGTTTTACCCATTGTTCTAGCAAATACACATTATGTAGATGATTTAAATAGAACAGTTGCGGGTTATAATTGGGATCATGACGGAAGGTTTGTGAGTTCAAAAATAATGCATTTATTGTCTTTTCAAAAAGAAGTTGTTTACAGTTTGTACCCGTTTTCAAATATGATAAGTGCGGTTATACTTGCGTTGTCAGGCTTTATAATTTCGTATTCGGTTGGTGTTCGCAACAAATTAATGCTTTTTATAGGTAGTTTTTTGTTGTTAACATGTCCGTTTTTATTGGAAATTCTATCGTATCGATTTGATTGTATTCCAATTAGCTTATCTATATTTAGTATTGCAGTTCCGTTTTTATTTTACAGTAATAAAAAGATCTTTTTTGCTGTATCGATAATAGGCGTGTTTTTTTCTTTAGGATTGTATCAAACCTCAGCATTATCATACTGCATCATCTTGTGTTTTCTGTTGGCTAAAGATGTTTGGAATAATCAATTTAAAAACGCAGCAATTAGTTTTCTTGTAGCCGCAGTAAGTTTTGTATTGGGCTTTTTTAGTTATAAAGTAGTTTTAAAATGGTTAGATTTAAACTTGTTGAAAGATAGAAGAGCTGATTTTATTTTTGCTGACGATAACTTAAAAATGCTGTTGAAAGAACGATTTTACAGCATGATTGATTTAGTTAAACTTTTAATGTTTTCATCATACCGATTCGTTTTTTACATTCTACTTTTTTTTAGTGTTTTAAGTATCGTTATTTACTTTAAGAATAATTTTAAAACGCTTTTTAATAAATCTTTAATTATAAAAGTAATTATTACTCTTGTTTTGATTTTCTGTATTTTAATATTTATGGCAGGTATAAATATGTTTGTGTATGAACCACGCTGGGTTCCACGAGCAATGATTGGCTGGGCTGTAGGTATTTACGGATTGTATTTTGCAATATCATTAAACAGCAATTATAAAAACATTATTGCAGTTGTGTCGTTTACACCGTTTATATATTATTCTTTTTTAATGTCGTCTCAATTGGCCATTTACTTAAAAAATCAAGATGAGTTTTCTGATTATATTATCAATTTGTTATCACCAAAATTGTTTGAACATGGTAAACCTAGGGTTATTATAAACGGTGTAAATAAAACAGCTCATAGAAACATTACTATTAATTTCAGTACCATGCCTTTAATTTATCAATTAGCGCCGATATATGAAAATAACGGTTGGGGTTGGGGAATTATCAGGTTGAATAAATTTGATAACATATCAAGTGTTTACATTGGTGATCAGGCGCGTTTAGATGTTCTTGAAAAGATGAAAGAATTCCCTATTGTAGATAAAAACGTGTATTATACGTTAAGAATTAAAGACGATATTGCAATTGTTGATTTTGATAAAAACGAGTAATTAGAGAGATGAAAGAATTCAAAAACGTATTTTCAGATTCAAAAGCATATCAGTATACGCTGATTTTATCTTTCTTCTACATTCTTCCACTACTGTTGTTAAATATATGGTATATGGATGATAATACAAGAATATTGAATGGATATAACTGGAATCATGATGGAAGATTTGTAGCATCATATCTATCAAGATTAATTACATTTACAGAACACACTTTTGATTTTTTTCCATATAGCTTAATTCTTTCTGCTTTTATTCTAGGTACAGCAGGATATATCTTATGTATTCTATGGTCAATTGAGAAAAATAATAAAATAAAATGGTCTTCACTTTTTGTATTGATTTCTCCTTTTTACTTAGCTAATCTGCCTTACAGATATGACTGTATCTATATGTCATTATCAATTTTATTGCTTATAATTCCGTATGTGTATTTTCATAAGAAGAAGTGTTTTATAATATTTTCAATAATTGGAATTTTCTTGTCTTTAGGATTATTCCAACCATCTGTAAGCATTTATTTTATAGTTGGCTTTGTTTTTATATTTCATCTTGTTTTACAAGATCAATGGAAAACAGCAGCGAAAAAATTAGCAAGCATTTTATTAGCGTTTTTTATAGCTTTAATTCTGTATAGACTATTTTTAATTGTAACCGAAATTAATGTTACTGATAATAGAATGAAAATGATTTTATTTGAATCTAATTTTGTAGAACTTTTATTCTTAAAATGGAATATGTTTTATGAGAATTGGAATCTTTTAATGACTACAAATGGTTATCAATATTTATTCTTTAGTTTTTTTACAGTTCCATTCATTTACTTGTTTTTTGTTTCAAATAGAACATCGATTCTTAAATATATTGCGTTTTTTCTTTTAACACTAGCTTTTGTAGTACTACTTATTATATTAATTCCAGGTGGCAATTTAATATTGAAAGCCTCTTATTTGCCAATGCGTGCTTTGCCGGCATTAGGGGTTGTTATTTTATCATTTTTAAGTTTATCATATCGATTTAATAAATATGTGCTAATGTTGTGCCGAGGATTGATTGTAATTCATGTAATTTTCTGTTTTAATTTAATGGCACAATTAGGTAATACATTTTATTTTCAGAAGCAATATCATGAAAATGTAACAACAGAATTATCAGATTTGGTTAGAACTTACAATGTGAAAAAAATTGCAATTCAAAATTATTTAGGACCCGCCCCTAAATCTAAAAAACTTTATTATAATTATTCGATTTTAAACGCAGTTGTAAACCATGGAGAAATTAGTGAGAATTCACTTTTTACTAAAAGTGTTTTAGATACTTATGGTGTTTTTCATAATGTAGAATTGATTCCTTACGAATCGATAACATCAGAAAAAGTAATGTTAGTTGATATTTACCCCTATAAATTTTATAAGGTAGATGCCGAAACTTTTGTTATAGAATTAAATAGAGAAAGTAAATAATGTTCTAATTTTAATTAAAACAACTTCTCTTTCATTTTATTCCAACGATAGTTTCGTATAAATTTGGCTTGTTCTACAGTTACCAATAACGGAGTCTTGTTATTTTTGGCTTTAAAAAATCCTTTTAAATAATCAATAAACAACAGAGGTTTTTGTTTGCGTATAGCTAATTTTAAGCTGGCAATTGAAGTAATTAAAAAACCGTAGCCTAAAGTGTAGAAAGCTTCGCCTTGTTTGTATCGTGCCGATTTATCGTACGTAGCACCAGTTGGTTTTAAATGCTTAACCTTTAAATCTTCTAAAGTAATAATTTGCCAATTGTAAAAACGACACAGCAATTCGTCAACCGTATCCCAACCCATCGCAGGTTTCAAGCCGCCAATTTCTAAAAAACAGTCTTTTCGGTAGGCTTTAAACGCACCACGGATATGGTCTTTATCGGTTAAGCTCTCTAAAACCCATTCGTTGTTTTTATCGATATACGCAAAACCGCCAACCATTCCAATGCGATTGTTTTTGTTGAAAGTTTCAATAATTCGTTCAAAATAATTTGTAGGAAGAATCAAATCACCATCTAATTTCACAATGATATCAAACGAATCGTCTAAAGTTTCAAAACCTTTGTTGAACGCTCTAATTACCTTGCTCCCCGGTAAATGCTTGTTTTCAGACTCATGAAAAACTTGAGAGATATTCGAGTGTTGCTTTTCGAAATCAGCAATAATATCAGCTGTTCTATCGGTAGAATTATCGTTTACCACTACAATTTTATCGGGCACAACGGTTTGCTGCACCAGCGAATTTAATGTTTGGGCAATAAAAGCTTCTTCGTTATAAGTGGGGATTACGCAATAAACCTTCATCCTAAATTTTTTCTGCCAAAATCATGTAATAGCGCGGAGTGAACGTTCGTAATAATGGTCGAATACCGATTTTATTTACAGCATGCGCCCATTTTTTTCGAGCCGTAATTTTATAGCCACATTTTTCAAGCAACCAATCCAACTGCCAATCTTCAAATTCGTGGTAATGTCTATCCCAAATATCTGTTTTACTGCGATAAGCCGGCGAAAACCACAAACGCAACGGAACAGAAATAACAATTTTTTGTGCCTTACAGCTTTTTAAAACCGTGTACGGATTCAGCAAATGTTCAAAGATTTCAAAAGCAGTCAACACATCATAATCTGTTTGTTTCAACGCTTCCTGATTTTCGTCTAAATCTTCTCCGGTGGTATTTTGTACGTTAAATCCTTCCTCTTTCATCAATGCAGACAACGGATTTTCTACACCCAAATCTAAAATTTTTGCATCTTTAGAAATGTGTTCCAGCAAAAAATCCATGGTAATTTTAAAGCGTTGTTTCGGATAGGTTTTTTCGTACATAATAGAAAATTGTGATTGGTAAAAGTAATTAAAATCAATTTAAAGATTAACGATTATATTTGTAAAAAATGTAAAATGGATACCAAGTTTTCTAGCAAGCAAGCTTTATGGTTTACGCTGATAAATTATTTCGGTGTGCTAATTGGCACGGTGTCCACGCTTTTTATTTATCCGTACGATAAAGATTTGCTGGGAATTATTCGTTTTATCGATGGTTTTGCACAGATATTGTACCCCATTATGGTTTTAGGAGCATCAACCGCTTTATTGAATTTTCAACCGAAACTAAACGATTTACTACAACGGAAATTATTTTCTTACAGCATGATTTCTATTGTTTGGATGATTTTTTTCTGTGCCATTGGTGTAACCGTTGTTTATTGGTTTGATTGGCTGGAGAACAAACAGTATTTTATTTATGGATTTTTTATAGCGATCTGTCTGGCGTATGTCGATTTGTTTAAACGACAGGCAACCAATCTTCAAAAACTTTCAATTCCTACTTTTTACGAAAAAATCATTCCTAAAATAACACTACCCTTAGCTTTTGTATTGATCTTATATTACGGTTTTACAGAAGTACAAGGATTGATTTTTTATGCAGTTTCTTTTGCAGTTATGCTGTTAGCTATCGGATTGTATTTGTTCAGATATTTTAAACCGGTATATACTTTAAACTATAAAGATTTATTTCAAGAGATACCCAAAAAACAATATTATCAATACAGTCTGTATGCGTTTTCGGCAAGTTTAGGATCTTTTTTTGCCTTCAGAATTGATTCCGTAATGATACCCGAATTCATATCGAATGCAGCCAACGGAGATTTTAATATTGGTGTGAATCTGGCAAATGCTTTAATGATTCCAGCAGCCGGAGTATTTGCATTGTACAGTCCGTTAATTTCAGAAGCCTTAAAAAAAAATGATTTATCGGTTCTGAAAATAAAGTATGCCGATGTTGCCAAAAACCTCTTTTTTATTGGTATTCTGCTATACGGCTGCGTACTTTTAGGCATGAAAGATTTCTTTGAGGTATTACCAACTGCTGATAAATTACTTCCCGTTTTACCTGTATTGTATATTTTAGGCGGAAACGTGGTATTAAATATGGCAACCGGTTTTAATACCGAAATTATTGCCTATTCAAAATTTTACCGTTTTAATTTAATTGCCATAGTAGTATTGGCTATTTTAAACTTTGGATTGAATTACTACGTTTTAACGCAGACCAGTTACGGAATAATCGGGGTTGCATGGGCATCGTTTTTTGCAATGCTGGTTTTCAATTGTACCAAGTTGTGGTTTATTTATCGCAAATTTAATATCCTTCCAGTAAATACTAATTACATAAAAACCATTATAAGCAGTTTGGTTCTACTGGCAATTGCTTTTATTTTACCATTAAATGTTTTTGGAATGTTCGGTTTTATTGTTCGTTGCAGTTTCTTCGCGCTTGCCTTTATGCTGTTAATCTACAAAACCGGCTGGGTACAAGAATTTAATAATAACGTGGAGAAAGTGCTGAAACTGGTTTTACGAAAGTAAGAAGTTTATATTGGTTTTCAATTTATTTCCCTTTATTAAACGCTATGTTTAGGCTACAGTAGTTATTTAACAGGACTTTACTATGCTTTAACCGCGGAGTTGATGCGGCACTGATGCGGCATTGTGGGTAGGAAATAGCGAGCGGGGAATTATTTAAGCTGTAAGATAATAATTTTTTTTCAAATAACCTGTTTCTGTTCATTTTACAGAATTAACAGCGTTTTTGTTACAAGACGAATTTAAAGCAATCCTTAAAAATAACAACCTGATGGCAGGTGTATTTTACCAAAAACCGTTAGAAGGTTTAATAGAACTGCATCAAAAATAACGTAAGCCACTTTTTTCAATATATAGACCGTCACTTCGAGTGAAATTTCTGTAGCAAAGCGTAGGAAATTTTGTATCGAGAAGTTTTTTTTGTAATCTGAATCTGTCTACCGTCACTTCGAGTGAAATTTCTATCGCAAAGCGCAGGAAATTTTGTATCGAGAAGTTGTATCAACCTCAGCAAAATATTCACTGCCACTACAATTCAAGAAAATTTTGTATGTTTATAAAAACGGTTACAGATGAAAAATTATTTGCAAACACCCATTTATAAAAAGTCCGAAGAAATTTTTGAAACCCTAAAAGCCATTACCGGTTTATTTCCTGAAGATGATTCTATTTTGACCGATTTAAAAGGTCAGTTGCTCGGCGATGCCATGCTTATTCAAGCAAAGTTAGCCGGCGCATTTGCGGTAAAACTCTACGATATAAAAATGGAAAATGCCACCTTAATCCGTAAGGCAGCACGCGATCTAATGGTTTCGTATCACACCCTGAAAATGCTTGGTTTTGAAGAGGTGGAATATTACAAAATCATTCGCACGCAGATCGAAGAATTCCGATTGTTGTTTGTGGAATGGGTTGCTATATTTAACAACAAACACTTTATTACCGATACCTGGGGTTTGTTTAATCCACCAGGAATCAGGCATGATTATCAGCAAGCAGACGATGAACTTGATTTTTTGGATGAGGAGGACACCGATACAGATTTTTAAAAGTCCGTTAAAAACTTAATTTTTATGTAGCCCTCATTGAAATTCTATATTTTCTATGTACTTATGTGGTAGAAGTATCTATTTTAAAAACTTTTTAAATTCTTTTTTCTTTAGGGTGAAACCTTGTGTTTTTAAAATTTTTCCGTCAGTAGATAGAATTGCAAAGTAAGGCTGACTTTGATTTTTAAAACGCTCTTCCTGTATCTTCTTATAAAACGCTCCATACGTTTTCATTAATTTGCCTGTTTTTTCATTTTTTGTAATAAATTCTTTAAAAACCTCTTTCTTATTATCAACAAATAATGTTACGGTATAATAATTTGCATTTAAAAAATCTAGTATATCACTGTCATATAAAAATTCTTCTTCCATTTTTCTTGAATTAACATCTGCATAAGCTGTAAAATAAATCAGTAAAGGTTTACCCCAAATCTGTGCAGTTATGAGCAACTCATCGTAATAAATTATTTCGGCATCAGTAAAAAAAGGAGTTTCTTCTGCCACAGGTTCTTTGTTACTTATCATAGAATCAGCAAGTTTATTAAATTCATCCATCATATCTCCATAAGTTTCAAATTCATCTGAATTTTCTTTAAGAACGTGATAAATGGCATCAACGGCACGTTCGTCCTTTACCAATGCTAGTAGAATTTGACTGTCTGTTTCCCAATTCGCAAGATCAATTTTTTTATTGCGTAAGGCTACAAAATCATTATAAAAGGTAACGGATTCTTTATATTCAGGCGTTGCTTTCATTTTTAATATTTCATCTAACAGCTTTTGATAGGTAACCATTTCAGAATCTTCGTTTAACCAACCAATAACTAATGTCGCTAAAACATGTGGCTGACCAAAAAAGACCATATCCGTTTCATCTAATCCGCAAGTAGTAAGTTTGGAAAAGTTTGTTGTTAGTTCCAACTGTGTTTTTTCTAAATCATCATATAGATTTATTTTCTGCGCCAATAATTCTTTACAATCTGTTTGAGCATTTAATAAGATGCTTGATAAAAGTAAGATTATTGTACTAAATAATAGTTTTATAAGCATTTTTACGTTGTACTTAAAACGTTCAAATATAAAATATTCGCTAGCAAACATAATATTAATTTCATAGTTTAATTTACAATTTTATAAATAAAATACACACTTTACGGGTTTCCTCATAGTATTTTCATTTGTTTTCGTTTCTTTTGCTTTTTAACATTTAGTATATTTACGTCAAACATAAATAACTTTATGATAGAAGAAAAGAATTGATAAATGAGGTTTATTGATGATTTTAATTAACTAACCAAAAAAAATAAATAATGTATATCTCAAAAGTTATTTTATCAAACTATAGAGGAGTAAAAGAATCTAGGCAGATCAATTTATCCCGATTTTCATCTGTCGTTGGCAAGAACGACGCAGGTAAAACAATTATTTTAAATGCAATAGCAACTTTTTTGGATATAAAAAGTTTTTCTATAACTCAAACAGATTTTAATGATTTAAATAAACCTATCGAGTTTGAATTTAGTCTGACCTCGAACAATATTTCGGATTTGTTGGAAACTAAAGTGAAAACTAAAGTGAAAAAAAATGATGGACTAGAAGAATTTATTCGTGATTTAATTTTCGATAATAGCATAATTTATAAACGAATAGCTCAAACGATTGGCAAATCATGGAAAGAGGAGTTTGTTTTAATTAATGATTTTGAAAATCCTGATTTGCGAGGTTTATATTTTAAAACAGACGAAGAAGTTTCTACAATAATAAAAGAACATAATATTGAAATTCCTATAGAAGGAAAAGGTAGAAATTCTAAAGCTGAAAAAATTAAATATATAAAAGAACATTTTAATGCTGAACCACGATCAAGTTTCTGGTTAAATGATGATATGAAAATTTCATCCTTATTTCCTGAAGTAGAAATGTTTAAGGCTGATTATGGGTTAGAAGCAGATACAAAGTTTAAGACAACTTCTGTTACAGAAATAGAAGAGTATTTCATAAGAGAACAACATAGATTAGAGGTTTTTCAGCAAGAAATCAATTTAGAAATGAAAAAAGAAGCTAACGTTCTCAAATCTTATATGCAAGAATATGCTTCTAATTTAAAAGATATAGATATAACTCCAAATGTTGCATGGAAGGATGCAATTAAAAGTGTGGACGTATCTTTCCAATTCAATGGAGATGAAAAGTTCATACCTATGACACATAAAGGAACTGGGTATAGGAGACTTTTTATGGTAGCTCGTTTCCGATATTTAGCTGAGAAAAGTAAAGGAAACAATATTATTTATTTGATTGAAGAACCTGAAACTTTTTTACATCCAACTGCTCAACAAGATTTATTAAATGCCTTAAAAGAATTATCAAATGATAATCAGGTGATAACCACTACACATTCTCCTGTTTTTGCTGGAGCTACAGATGTAAATGGAGTTGTTTTGTGTAGTAAAGATATGCAATCAAATTATGAAAATGTTGTTGCAGGTAGTGAACAAGATTTTTTGTTTAAGATTATTGACGAATTAGGTATTAAACCTTCTTTCAATTTAAGAGATCATCATGAAAATATATTGTTTGTCGAAAGCACAAATGATATGAAATTTTATGATATTATCTGTAAACAATTATTAGGGTTTAATTTAATTGGGAATCCAAAAAATTTAGTATTACCATTTGGAGGGGGGGCAGATATCGATAGTTTTCTTAATATTGATTATTTTGATAACTCTGGTAGAAAACTCTTTCTTTTAATTGATAGTGATAAACAAGAAAGTAATCAAGATAAACAATATCATAAAGCATCAGAATATACCAAAAGAAAACCAAATTCATATTCTTATGTAATAAAAGGAAGTTGTATAGAAAATTATTATCATCCAAGATGCATAGAACGTGTATATAATTGTGATGAAAACACATTTGATTTTTTTAATGACAATGATAATGTAAGAAAAGTTATAAAAACTGTAATTTCTGATAAAGAATTGGGCAATCGAAATATTAAAGAAAAAAATAATTTTTTAGTATTTAATAGTATGAGACAGTCTGAATGGGAGGAACTTGTAGAGCTGGAATTATTGGAATTTTTAAGTAAACTTAATAACTAAATTAATAATGAGCTTCAAACTATTAGCAATACGCCCACTAGATGGATGTGAAGAATATATCCTAAATAATTTACAAGTAAATAAATTTTATTTTTTTGATGACTCTTACAAACAATATGAGGATCATGATTTTATTATAAAAAAAGAAAACTACAATGAACTTAATCCTGAGTTTTATTATAGTCAAAATCAAAATTCTGAATCCAAACTAAATTCTATAAATATTAACGCTATAGTAGGTAAAAATGGGAGTGGAAAAAGTTCCGTTATTGAGTTTTTGTTGAGACTGCTAAATAATTTTTTTAAAGGTATTGACAAGCAGAAAAAATTAGAGAATCTGATTTTTATTGAAGGTATAGTTGGCGAACTTTATATTTTACAAAATGATGAAATTTTAAAATTATATATTAATTTTTCGATTACTAATCGTAATGAAAAAAAGCTGAATACAGAAAATGAATACAGAAAGTACATTAAAGTAACAAAATTACCATTAAATATTAATGATAAAAATTTTGTAGAAGATGATTTTAAAAACAAGTTATGGAACGATGAGAAAATACTAGCAACCGAGAAAGCTGAAGTAGAAGGGAACGAGTTTGTAATTGATGATTATTTCTTTACTATGTACGTAAACTATTCTTTGTACGGTTTAGATAGTTTTGATTTTCTGAAAGACAGCTCTAAAATGGGCAATGAAATAAATGAGTTTGGGAAAAACATTCCTGTTAAATTATCTTGGATTGATAAAGTTTTACATAAAAATGATGGATATCAAACACCTCTTGTAATCCACCCATACAGAGAAAGTGCAATGATTGATGTTCGTCGAGAAAAAGATTTAATGTGGCAAAGATTTTCTTCACTACTTTTTTTAAATCCTGAATATCGTAATATGTTATCAGAAACAAAGTTTACTAATATTCATTTTATAGCAAAAGAAAGCGCTTTTGAGGAGTACATAAATAATATATTTAATCATCAAAAAAAATCAGTTAGTTTTGAGGCATTTAGTAAACAATTTGATAATTATAAAAGAGAAGAATTAAGTAAAAATTTATCCGATAAAATTAATTATTTAGTAAAATGGATTGATGATAATAAAATTCTTTTAGGAAATATTAAGGAAATTAGAAAAAGGAAAAATAATGGTTCGGAAACGAATGATAATAATGAATATGATTTAAACTATTATTTATTAGCTATATACGCTTATTTGAATGGATTTAACATCTATTCTCCTGATTTAAATTCAAAACCAGTAAAAATAATTTCTTTTACAAACTACTATTCAGCTATGTTACTTAGTGAAAGAAATGTAAAATATGATGTTTTACGAAAATTAAATAATAATGAAGGTAAGTATTTTGAAGAAATTCAAAATATAATTAGTTCTACAACTAATATGAATTTTGAAACACTTATCAGCGTAATTCAATTAAGCCTAAGCTTAATTTTTTACACAGAAAAATATAACATTTCTAAAAAGGAAATTTATAGCGAACAAAGAAACCTTAAAAATGATCTTTTTTGGTATTGTGTAGTAAAATCGGTCAAAACACTTAAATATAAAACGCACCATGACCTTATAAATAGTTTTGAATTAAATCATTTTTTTTTGAAAGCGAATAAAAATTTTGAGGAATTAAGTTTTAATTATTTTAAATTTATCTCATTAGAGAACAAAAGTCATATAACAGATAAACTAAGAAGAGCAACTGCTTTATTAGACTTAGCATTTAACCCTAAAAACGGTATTATTGATAAAGATGGAAAAATTGAAGACTTTTCATCTGAACAGCTTATTTTATACTATGATGAAATAATTAAGGAAATCACTTCATCTCTCAAGAATTCTTACGATAATGATAAATTAATAAAAGATTTAAATATTTTAGGAGAACTTTTAAATAATACATGTCAAGTTATAGGTAAAGAAAATATTGAACTTACGGACATTCTTCCACCACCTATTTTTAAGTATGAATTTTATTCAAATAATATACCTTTATCAAAAATAAGTTCTGGACAATTTCAAAAAATAGGTCTTTTAAGTTCTATTGTTTATCACTTAAAGAATTTAGATTCTATTCAAGATCTCACTAATTTAAGTGCTTATAAACAAGTTTTAGTTGTGCTAGATGAAATAGAACTATATTTTCATCCAGCGCAACAAAAAGAATTTGTTAGTGATTTAATTAAATTATTGAAACTAAATAAGTTTAAACAAATTGAAAATATAAATATCTTTTTTATCACGCATTCACCTTTTATACTTTCTGATATTCCTTCGCAGAATGTTTTAAAGTTAGATAAAGGCAAACCAGTTGATCCTGATAGTTACAATTCATTTGGAGCTAATATTCATGATTTATTAGCAGATGAATTTTTTATGAGCGAAGGTTTCATTGGTAAATATGCTCATGATAAAATAGCTATTACATTAAATTGGTTAAAGATTAAAGTTAACGAAATTAAACAATCAAAAGAGCATTCATACTATATTGATAATAATATTGAAGTTTTAAATTTTAATAGTCAAGAAGATGAATATAATTACCATCGTAACATAATTGAATTAATTGGCGAGCCATTAGTTAAGAATAAATTAAGGACAATGTTTTTAAAATTGGAAGAAAACGATCCATCTTTTTTAAAAGATGAATTAGAAAAGGCTAGATTAAGAGTTTTTGAATTGGAAAAAAAGTTAAGTAATGCTTAGTATTTATAATATAAAAACTACAGAAAATCTGTGTAATGAATTTTGTGAAGGATTTGAAGATGAAAATGGAATAAACATTAGTGGTATGTTTGAATGGATCAAATATAGAAAAAAAAAATACCTGATAACTCATTTTGATAAAAATAGAAATAAGCATTATTCTAAACAAATTAATGAATTAGACTTGTTGTTGACAGATGATAATATAAAAAAAATTATAAAAGGAAAGCCAAATGAATTACTAGATTTATGGTTAAATAAATTTGAAAAGTACAAAGGAACTTTAATAAGAATCTGTGATAATGAAAAAAAGAAAACTTATAAGAATGTAAATTTAATTTCACTTCTTTTTAATTATACATCTTTTAGAAACGTATCAGCAAAAAATAAGTTTAATGGTTTTCTATTAGCAAAAAACCTTGGTGTAGAATGTTGTCCATATTGTAATCGTAATTACACTACAACACATTCAACTTACAAGGCAAAAGAGGTTTTTCCAGAATTTGATCATTTTTATCATAAAAATGACTATCCTCTTTTGGCTGTTTCGTTTTATAACTTAATTCCAAGTTGTAATGTCTGTAATACACATTTTAAAGGAAGTAAAGATTCTGTAAAAGAAAATCTTTTTCATCCTTATACAGAATTAGAGCCTAATGCTTTTAACTTTTCTTTTATTCCCCAAAATGTACAATCCTTATATGGTAAAAAAGATAATTTTGAATTAAATTTCCTAATTAATGATTTAGCAAATAAGGATAGTATACAAAGTACTCTAGAATTTTTTGGTATAAAAGAAATCTATGAGAAATGTCATTCTGATTTAATCAAAGAAGTAGTAAATAAAAAACTTAGTTATTCGGATAAATATTTAGAAATTATAAAAGATTCCTACGGCATCTCATTTGAAGAATCATATAGAATTTTATTTGAAACTTATTACGAAGATGATCAATTATATAAAAGGCCATTTAGTAAATTAAAAAAAGATATTTTTGAAGATGTGAATATTGTATGAAATTTTTTATTAAAAAATCTATACTCCCTTTAACCACCCCACCGAAAGATCTTCTAAAACAGCAACTAGGGGGATGCTCCGTAGATACAGTATGGCAAAGCCTACCTTAGTGCATGAAACACTTTTTATGGTATGGTTCGTTGATTGAGTAATCCTTATTTTTTTAACAATTGCTCCAAATACGTAGTTTTTTCTTTTTCTGCTTGTAACAGGCGCTCGTATAATTTCTTGTTTTCATCGTATGCTTCCACCAGTTTGTCTAACGGGTTGAAAGTTGGGTTGTAATTTACAGTATTACTATAAAATGGACTTTCGTGAAAAGTACTGTTTATTATATTCAACACTCTTTCGTCAGAATATTCTTTTATTGCGCTTGCCGGTACTTCTAATGCTTTGGCAATTTCGTTTAGCTTGGCATCGTCTAATTCTTCTGTATTTTCTATTACCGACATTTTCTGCTGGCTAATACCCAGAATCTCGGCAAGTGTTTCTTGTTTCATTCCTTTCATTTCGCGTATGCGGCTGATGTTGCGTCCTATATGTTTTTTTACAGTAGTTTCCATAAGTCCTCTGTGTTTTTGATAAATTCAAATATACTCATTTTTTTAATAATAAAAAACTATGTTGCAGATAGCATGGCTATATAATGCACTCAGATTCTGTGGTAACTAATTACAGAGTCATTAGGATTTAAAAAAAAAACTGAGCTGACTAGTTAGGGGAATCAAAAGCGCCATTATCCGCAAAACGAGTGTCAACATTTTGAATAAAAGGTAAAAATCAAATACGACCAGCGGGAGCTATTATTTGATTTCCTTTTACAAAAATAAAGTTGACCGTTTTAGGGATAGGCAAGACCAAAAATAGATTTTTGTTTCTTTTGATCTTTCAAAAGAAGAAAACAAACTTCCCGATATGCTACGTTAGCCGAAAGGACGCTTCTCATGTGTAGTACTAAAAACACACGCATAATCTACTATCGGTATTTTACTACACCGTCGTGGTACAATACACTTCTTTATGGTGCGGTACACAAAAACAGTTATGCAACTTTGACATTCAACTTTAAATCTGTCAGTATGAAAAGTTCAAACCACACAATTCCAACCGAACTGCACGATTCTTTAAAACAGTTCATCTTAAACGCTGTAAGAATCTCTAATCTTTATATGGTGTTCTACACACCAGTTGCCAACAGCAGTCTCAAACTGCTGACATTGGTAGTAGCTAAAGATACCGATGGAGATACGCTTGCAGACTTACAAAGCCAGATAAAAGTATTGGACGCTTTAACACGGCATGATACTTTGATAAGCGTAAACTACCATACGGTGGCACCGCACCATTCGCAGTTTCATTTTAGTTTTCTGCAACTGCATTTACAGCCTTGTTTTATAGTGTATGCCGATCAGTCAAAACGGTGGAACAGCCTGTTTCAGAATTTTTACAGTAACGAAAAACAAAAGGCATCAGTACTTTTTGCAAATCATATAAAGGCTGTGGAACATCGTATAAAAGAAGCTCTAGTAATACTTGTAGAACCTTTGGTGAAGCAACAGCTATATCAGGCGGCTCATTTAGCGTTACTCGAAACCTTTTCCTACTATATCGATGTAGTTAAAAACGTTTTGCTTCCAAAATCGGTACATCAGGATTTTAATGAGCAGGAATTCAATCAGTTTGTGGAGCTGTATTATCCGGAGCTGTCTAAAAATTTAAAACGAATTGCTAAAATAAAAACGGTGTCGTTTAATGATCAGTCTCAATATGTTATAGGGCATTCCCATGAAAGTTTGATAGAGAAGATAACAAAAAGGGTAGTGGAACTTCAAACAGGTTGCTTCAAGAGGTTAAATAAGTTTTATATCAAAAGGCTTGAAAGTCAGATTCCTGATACGGTGCGGGAAGAATCGGCACTGTTGAAACAATTGGTTTCTTTTTTGAACAATTGCTACAAGATAGATGCTGTTTATCTGTTAAGTACAAATAGATTCATTAAACTAGAATCAAACAATACTTACAAATTCAATCTGCTGCTGATAGCTCCTGCACTGCGAATACAGCAACACGATGTATTAGCGCACAAAGTATCCCATTATTTCAAAGGAAGGGTAGAAGTATTCTGTGTGATACATACCTTGGAGTGGCTGCAAAATAACGGCAACAGGTTTCAATTGTTCTTTAAAGAATTTATTATACCTCAAAATTTACGGTACCTGAGAAACAACCTTACCATTAACGATAATGTGCTCAAAACTAACAGCACGGCTGATGTAAAGCAATTACAAAAACAGTATTGGAATGAAAGACTCACCTATGTTTCTCCGTGGTTTATCGCATTTCAGCAGAAAAATTTAGTGTACCAATCCGGACATATCTTACTTCTTAAAAGTATGTTCCAGCATTTGGTACTCGGGCTTTTATATCAGAAAGTGCAGTACGTACCCGCTATGTACAGTTGCAGATACCTTATGCAGTTATTCGAAGCTTTCTTACCCGAAGTTTATAAGGAATCTGTGCACACTGATGATGTACAGCAAATTCTCGATCTGTTAAACACTTCCATGTCTTTTTTTCCCAGATCCGATGGCGGACTGCCGGTACATGATCAGTTGGTCTTTACAAAAACCTTGTGTCTTTGCGAGAAGTTGTACAATCACGCGGCAACGTAGCCATTCATTTTGTGAAGGAATACTTCGGGGATAATTAAACAAACCTTATGATCAATAAACCGACTATTAATTTTAAAATATAGAAATGATGGAAACAAAAAAAGAATTTTTCAAAAAGGTAGATTTTACTAAAAAACTACAAAACGGACTGACAACACTGGTTAGTCAGAAGTTACTTTGCACCGCATGGTATGGTCATGCTGTCAGCAATGAAAAAATAAAAATACTGTGGCTTTATGTAAAAAACAAAAAGGAAGCCGCTGCTGTTTCTTCAGATCAAAACAGGGCAGTATTTTTTGCAGGTGAAGAAGTGCTGGTAGTATTGTTGGATAAATACGATGTAACGAAACATAAAAAGATAAGCAGTCCTTTTATACATTTAAACCTGAGTAAAGCAGAAGTGCTCTACACAGACGATGAAACCGCAATGCCTTCGGACTATTACTTCTGGGAATATTTCAAAAAATTTAAAGAACGGTATATAGAGAGACAACAGCTCTTAAAATCGTATACTGATGATTTTATAAAAGATGAATTAGAAGGAAGCTGTTACCTGTATCTTAAAGGTTTCTCAACAGATTTGGGAGCGGTAGAACTTTTACTTCTGGGTATGATAAATGAGAAAGACAGTTTAACTGAAAGGCTGCTGATTATGGAAAAAATATGCCCTTTATTAAAATCGGTCTTTGTTAAACAAAGCAGCGATACTTTTTACCTTATTGAGCAGCAAAGTCTTTCAGAAGCCGGAATGTATGATGACTGGGGAAAGGCACTTAAAAAAGCACAAAAAAAGGTAAAGAACATTGTATTGCAGATTTTTGCTGAATTGGATAAGAACAAACAAATAATCAGTCTGCAACAACAAGATACAGTTCCATTTAAATATTCAGATCGTTTACAACAGCTGCAATCTAATGAAGAGGTCGAAGAAATATTCCTGTTCCACGAAACAGTGAATTATTTGGATAACAAAACGGTGCGCTGCTTTTACCTGTTGCTGATTACGAAAGATAAGTTTTCAAAACCATTAAAAGAAATAATACGTGAAACTGAAACGGCAGATGCTGAGGTGCAGTTCGCAATAATTGCCCACAACCGTTTTTACATACAGGACAAAGTATATTTTCAACAAGGTTTTTATAAAAAAGTGCACAAAGACCAAAACCGAATTTATACTTCGGGACATCACCCAGCCATCCATTGGCAGAACACTTGGGATCCAGATTTTCATGAGAACATGATTGATATTAAATATTCATTTGATAATATTGAAAATTTTGTGGATACAGCGATACTTTCAGCAAAAGAACCTTTAGTTACCTCGTCAAAACAGTTGCGTAAGTGCTTCATATACATGTTACAGGTACATATTCTGTATCATTTAGATTACGTACCAAACTCTAAAAATATCAACACTTTGTTACAATTAGTACGGTATGCCGGTAAAACAACGGAAGAATTTGAACAACTGGTAAAAAACATCAAACCGATACTTTTTGATGATGAGGTAGACAAAAATAAGGTAAGGGAAAAAAATATACGACTGGAAGGGCAGATGCTGCAAAATCTGCAGGCTTTTTTTAAATTAATAAACTTAGCATAAGCTGATTGTTACCTTAATTAAAAATTGTATAAGTGTATCTGTTGTGGAAAAATAAATAACTGAATAATTTAGTTTTAAGATTAATTATATAATGTATTAAGGGTATAGTTCACTTTTATATAGTAACAGTTCGTTACCAAATTTAGTTGTAATTCTATACTGTACACCTACAAAAATTTAGATCAAGTGTAGTGTGTCATCGAATAAATTAAAAAATAGTAACAATAATATAAAGGAATTCACAATCGCGAGCGACATGAAAAAAGTAAATTTTTCTAATCCCAAAAGTGTTGTTGTCAAATTTTAAAAAATAATCTGTTACAAGATTCTAAAAACATATCCACCATAAAAAACACTTTTTTGCAAAAGCTTTTTTAAGTACTTTTACCGCAAATTTATATCTAATCTAAATAAAAAATGAAAAAAATAATATTATCAGGATTATTAGTTTTAGGTGCATCTTTTGCATCGAACGCGCAATGTAGTACTTTAACAAGTTTGAACGAAAATTTTGATGCTTGGAAAAAAATCGACAAGTGTTGGAATGCAGAATCTGGTAAATCAATGCTTTACAACAGTGAAGGTAAAATCACTTTTTATTCTATGATGAGTTCTGGCGAAAGAATGATCTTGTCAACACCTAAAATGAAAGCGGGAACTTATAAATTAACGCTTGATATTTCAAAAAATTCTGGCGATGCTTCATTAGAATTGTTCTCTATCGGTTCAGTTTCAGATGCTAAATCGTATGTGTCTATTTCAAAACCATCGGCAATTACAGGAACTAAAAAATCGTACACGATCAACTTGAAAAACGATGCGCACTTAGGTTTTAAAGTGCTTTTAAACGGAATTCATCAAGCAGTTTATATTGATAATTTAGTATTAAAAGCTGGTAAATAATCAAAAGCTAAATAGCACCTCAAAATAGCATCCACTAATCTCAATAGGTTGGTGGATTTTTTTTATCAATTTTTTATTAAAAAGTAATTTTTATGATCGTAATCATAAAAAACAACGTCACAGGTACTGTAAATTTGCTGAAAATAAAATTATAATTTAAAAACAGAGAAGCGCTGCTTCTCTTTTTGCATATATGAATAACAGTATCGTTACAAAGAAAAATATTGTGTGGGTAAAGTGGAGCCGCATTGTGTATTGTGCTGCATTAGTAGGAATTATCGTTGGGTTAATCACGCTGATGTTTAAAAATTTAGTAGAAGAATATGAACATTTGCTTTTTAACAAAGCACAGAATTTTAAACTGTTTTTCTTTATTTTTCCGCTGATTGGCTTGGTAATTATCCATTTTTTAAGAACCTACGTTTTCAACAAAAAAAAGAACAAAGGAATTTCCGAAGTGCTGGAAGCAGTGCGCGAAAGTAAAAAACTCCCGGCATATAAAGTGCCATCGCATTTCTTCAACGGATTTTTAACGGTTGTTTTTGGCGGAAGCACAGGTATCGAGGTTTCAACCGTGGTGGCAACAGCAGCTTTGGGCGATATGGCGTCACAAAAAGATCCGATCTTTAAAAAATACCGAAAAGAATTTATCGGTTCGGCAATTGCATGTGGCGTTACGCTTTTGTTTTGCAGTCCGTTGGCTGGATTGTTTTTTTCGTATGAAACTATTGGCAAGCAAAAAACAAAAGTATTTTGGGTAACGCATTTGGTAAGCGTTGGTTTTGCCACATTAATCATTTTCTTAATGAATGTTACCCCTATTTTTAATTTAGGCAATCACGAAACGGTTATACATTATCAGGCAATTCCGTTTTTTATTGCGTTAAGTATTTTGGCAGGCTGTTACGGGGTGTACATGACCAAGGTGGTGACTTTTGTAAAGAAAAACAACTTTTTAGATTTTAGTCCGTATCTGCAATTACTCGCCGGTGGTGTACTTTTAGGCTGTGTATTATTTGTTTTTCCGCAACTGTATGGCGACGGATATCATGCAATAGAAAGCATCATCCATCATAACAGTATGTTTGTTTCGTTAAGTTTCTGGCTTTTGCTTGGGGCATTGCTTTTAAAACCTTTTGCAACAGGATTCACGCTGAAATTAGGTGGCGATGGCGGTGTTTTTGCACCAAGTATTTTTGGCGGAGCCATTATGGGGGCTTTGGTTGGATTTATCGTTCAAAAGTACTTTTTTGCCGATGCCCAACTGATTAATTTTGTGGTTTTAGGTGTAGCTTTAACCGTTGCAGCAACTTTGCACGCGCCGTTTACAGCCTTGTTTTTAACTTTCGGAATTTTTAATTCGTATGCACTGTGGCTTCCGTTGGCGGTTTTGGTGTTTATCAGTTTTTACATATCTAAAAAAATATTTCCTTATACGGTTTATACCTTGGCGTTGAAAAAGTAAATTTTTGCAATAACTGCCTATCTTTGTAATTCATTTAAGAATACAATGATTAAAATCGATTTGATATTAAGTTGTGGTGGAACATTGCGAAATGTGGTTAAAAATGAACTGATTTTTAAGGCAGGGCATTTTCCAACGTATTATTATCAGGTGGTTGAAGGCAAGGTGAAGATGAACAATTACAGCGACGACGGTAAAGAATTTATTCAGGAAATCTTTACTGCAGGTCGCAGTTTTGGCGAACCACCGCTTTTTATCAATGAACCTTATCCGGCAAACGCCATTGCTATTTCGGCTGGTGTAGTGGTGCAGATTAAGAAATCGTTGTTTGATGAAATGCTGTACAAATACCCCGTAGTTTCTGTTGAAATAAACCGTAGTTTAGCTCGCCGTCTGTATTATAAAACAATCATGGCGCCCGAATTGTCATCGCAAAATCCTGAAAAGCGTTTGCTGAAGCTGTTGCATTATCTTAAAGAACAATCCGGAACAAAAACCGATTTTTTCATGGTAGAATTATCGCGCCAACAATTAGCAGATTTAACCGGCTTACGGGTGGAAACCGTTATTAGAACCATAAAACATCTGGAAAAACAAGGCTGTCTAAAGATTATTGAAGGAAAGATTTATCTGGAGAAAATGTTTTAATTGCAAAGTATCATTCTTCACAAAATTATTTAATTATCGATTCAACGAGTCATACTGAACTGGTCACTCAGCTTCGATTACTGAGCTTCGGTTACTGAGCCTGTCGAAGTACCGAACTGCCACCCGTTCGAGCGAAGTCGAGAACTAAAACACAAAAAGTAAAAACCAATTTAAAATAAAATAGGAATTTTAAAGTTATTATAGTTTATTTGATCTGCAAACAGCTAAAAAACAAGAACAATATAATGAAATCGTATTCTATTTTTGAAATAAACGATATTTTAAAGGGAACCATTATTGGATCAACCACACAAAATATTACCTATACCGAAGAGCTTACCCGAGCAAAACAGTCCGATATTTCTTTTATCGGAAACAAAAAATATGAAAAATTATGGCAATCATCTGCAGCCAGCGTAGCGGTTGTAAATAAAGATATTTCTATTGAACCGGGCGAAAACCGAGCATTCATTCAGGTACCCGATGCCGATTTGGCTATGAGTCAGATTTTGGAATTGTTTGCTTCGCCAATGCCCGAATTTGCTGTTGATATTCACCCAACTGCGGTAATCGACGATTCTGCTAAAATTGGAAACGGAGTAAAAATAGGAGCAGGTTGTTATGTTGGTCCACGTACCGAAATTGGCGACGGAACCATCCTGTACCCAAACGTAACCGTTTTTGACGATTGTATTATTGGCAAACAAACCACCATTTGGTCGGGAACCGTAGTGCGTGAGCGTACTAAAATTGGTCACCAGTGCATCATTCATCCAAACGCAACGATTGGTGCCGATGGTTTTGGCTTTCGTCCGTGTGCCGAACGTGGTTTGGTAAAAATCCCACAAATCGGTGATGTAGTGATTGGAAATCAGGTCGAAATTGGCGCAAATGCCTGTGTAGATCGCGGTAAATTCAGCTCAACCATTATTGGCGACGGCTGTAAAATCGACAATCTGGTGCAAATAGGGCACAACAGCGAATTGGGCATGTTCTGTATTATGGCAGGTAACAGCGGTTTGGCGGGATCGGTTAAATTAGGCAACGGCGTAATTATTGGTGGTAGTGCATCTATTAAAGACCATACAACCATTGGCGACCGTGCCGTTATTGGTGCAGGTTCCGGTGTAACAGGCGATGTAGAAGCCGGTAAAACCATGTTGGGCTACCCAGCGTTAGAAGCGCGCGATACCCTAAAACAATGGGCTATCATGAAACGTTTGTTGAAGGAGAGTAAGAAGTAATATTTCTAGTGATAAAATTAATAAATAGAGATTTAGCATTAATAAAATATAGAAACTTTCCTTTATTAGCGTACGATGAAACTTTAGAAGAGAATATTTTTTATTGTCCTGAATATATCGGTTCTTATTGGATAAAGTTGAAAGATGAAAACAATACAGTTTTAATAGATGAATTACTGAGGTTATTATATTCGTTTGAAGCGGAAGAGTTAATATTCCTTGGACAGATTGATAAACCTTGGATTTCAAAACCAATGTCTAAACGCTTTGGTTTAGCGATATATAATAAAGCTATACGGTTTTTCAAAAATAATGATATTTGGACAAAATTAACGGAGCTGTAAAAGTTCAAAGAGAAGACTTTAAAGAGTTTTTAACTCACTTTTTTACATTAACAAAGTTTGAAGGTTATTTCTGGGATCATTATTTTTCAGATGAAAGTCAAAACATTCTTTTTTCTATTCATTATTCAGGAGAAATTCAAGTCTTAACTTTAAATGAAGAAACAAATAATAACTTTTTATCTTTTGTAAAAAACACAGAATTCATAGATAGTTTTCGAAAAGATACTGATAGGTTATAAAAAGCCTTCCGAAGAAATTCGGAAGGTTTTTATGTTTTTAATAAAATTTTAAACTAAATATATTACTCTTTAAATTAAAAGATAAATCAAACAAAATCCGGATAAAGAGTTTTAAAATAAGAAATACGATAAATTCAAGATTGTTATGAAACCTAAATCCCCTTCGGAATTGCGTTAATTAATTTTTGAGTATATGGTTTTTGTGGATGTTCAATTAAAGCGTCGGCTTCGTTTTGTTCTTCGATTTTTCCTTTGTTCATCACGATAATCTGATCCGAAATATATTTCACAACCGCCAAATCGTGCGATATAAACAAATAGGTAAATCCGAAATTATCTTTTAAATCATTCAATAAATTCAATACTTGAGCTTGGACTGAAATATCCAATGCAGAAACCGATTCATCGCAAATGATTAGTTTAGGATTTACCGCAATAGTCCGAGCAATGCCTATACGCTGACGCTGACCTCCGGAAAATTCATGCGGATATCGATCATAATGCTCTGGCAACAATCCAACTTTATTTAGTAAATCCAATACTTTTTCCTTGCGTTCTTTATCGTTTGCGTAGAGTTTATGCACCTTCATTGGTTCTAAAATAGCTTCGCCAACTGTTATTTTTGGATTTAGCGATGCAAACGGATCCTGAAAAATAATCTGAATTTCCTTCCGCAATTCTTTTAATTCGCTTTTCGATAATTTGGTGATGTCTTTATCTCTGTAAAAAATCTGACCTTTTGTGGCAGGATCCAACTGTAAAATTGCATTTCCTAATGTCGATTTTCCGCAACCACTTTCGCCAACCAAACCCAACGTTTCGCCTTCGTACATTTTAAAGCTTACATTATTTACAGCTTTAAAATAATCGTTTGGCCTAAATAATTGCGTTTTTAAAAGATATTCTTTCTCAACGTTTTCAACACGTAGCAAAGGTTTTTGATCGTACAATTTATCTAAATGATCCTTGCGTTCTTCTTGTGAAATCGCCGCAGCATTTTCTGTTCCGCTTAAATAATCTTGAATGGTTGGCAAACGTTTTAAACGGACATTTAGCGATGGGCGAGAGGCAATTAACGCTTTTGTATAAATATGTTCGGGATTTTTAAATATGTTTAAAGCCGAATTCTGTTCTACAATTTCGCCTTTATACATCACCAGAATACGGTCACAAATTTCAGAAATCAACGATAAATCATGCGATATAAACAAAATGCTCATGCCTGTTTCTTGTTGCAGATTTTTCAACAACAAAATAATTTCCTGTTGAACCGTAACATCTAATGCTGTGGTTGGTTCATCGGCAATTAAAATTTCGGGTTTGCAGGCAATTGCCATGGCAATCATAACCCGCTGTTTTTGTCCGCCCGAAATTTGATGTGGGTATTTGTTATAAATTGTAATAGGATCGGGCAATTTTACCTGATCGAACAAGCGCAACACTTCTGCTTTAATTTCTTTTTCAGATAAATTTGTATGCGTTTCTAAAATTTCGGCAACTTGTTCACCACAATTTATCGACGGATTTAAAGAACTCATAGGTTCCTGAAAGATCATCGATACTTTTTTGCCTCGAATTTTCTGAAAAGCTTTTTCGGAATAATTGGTAATATCTTCATTTTTAAAGTGAATAGAACCCGTGTTTAAATCGGATACGTTTTTAGGAAGCAAACCCATTACAGCCAGACTTGAAACAGACTTCCCAGAACCCGATTCGCCTACAATACCAACAATTTCGTTCGGAAAAACTTCAAACGAAATAGAATGGATTACTTCGTTCCATTTTTTTTCCTGTAAAAAAGAAATACTTAAATTTTCTACCCTTAAAATCGGTTCTTTCATAAAAAAATACTACCAATAATTATAAAAATTAAAGGTAGTAAAAACAAACTAAACAATTTTTTAAATGTGTGATGTTTGGTGACCGATGCTCTCAAAGTTAAATTACATCGAGCATCAATCACGCTACATCTTACATTACGCTACATTCTGCGTGTAATCTTTTGTAACAACCAAGTTAATCGGGGTGCTGTTTAATAGATTATCGTAAATAGGGCAACGTTCTTTAATTTCATCCATCCAAAACTTCAGCGTACTTAAATCGGCATTGGTAACAGGTTTTACAACCAGTTCAATTCGTTCAAAACCACTTCGGTCTTTCACGTTTAAGCCTTGTGTTTTGGCGGTATTTATGGTTCCTTTAATTTCGATCTGTATTGATTTTAAATCCATATCCAGATCATCTGCAACCTGATGCCCGACCATATTAATGCATGTTGCAAATCCTGCTAAAAGATATTCTAAATGGGCATTTGAATTCTTTTTCATATCGTTTTGAGTGATTGAAAATTGTAATTCGCTGCTTTTAATGTTTAACTGGCTTTGGTTGGCAAAACTTAATAATGAAATTTGTTCTAGGCTCATGATTACTGGTTTTATGGATTAATAATTTATTTTTTTTTTAACTACATAGGTTTTGTTTTAAACCACATAGTTCTTCTATTTACTGTTGTCTTCATTTGAGTTTATATAGATTTTGTTTTCACAAAATGAACATAAGGTTGATTTTTTTGTTAATATTCTATGTGTCTATATGGTTAAATAATTATTGGGCATAAAAAAATCCTCTGCGGTTTTGCAGAGGATTCACTTAAATTATATTGTAAAATGGTTACAATTTAGTGCATACAAAACCTCTGCGGGAAAATTTCCACATTCTACAGTTGCGTGTATGTTTAATAAATTGTTGCATTTTAATTTTTCTGTTGATTTTTATTTCGGAACAAAATTCTAAATTTATTTTTTAAAAAGAAAATTATTTTTAATATTTAACATTTAAATGTTTTAAACCGAAAATATTTCAGAATCACCTAAAATAGGTTCGTTACGCATTCTTAAAAAAATCTGTGCTACGGCAACTACATCTCGTTCGCAGTATTTTGCAATCCGGTCGATGTTTTTCTCGTTGTAATATACGTTGCGTACTTCACTGCCATCGATATCTTCTTTTGGTGATGGTATGTTTAAAACATGTGTGAGCAATTTTAAAGACGTGTAATGTTTGTAATCGCCGAATTTCCATAATTCCAAGGTGTCCAAATGCGGAATTTCCCAAGGTTTTCTGCCGAAAAGCTGCAGTTTTTCAGGAATGTTTATTCCATTGATCAGCATACGGCGACACATATACGGAATATCGAATTCTTTAATATTATGACCGCAAAAAACGAATGCCGGATTTGAAAAATGTGTTTTTACCAAGTCGTTAAACTCTTCTAACAATTGCTTTTCTTCGCCAATAATCGATTTTGTTCTAAACTGTCGTTCGGCATTTTTTATCGTGAAATATCCAACCGAAATACAAATGATCTTACCAAATTCAGCCCAAATTCCAGCACGATCGTAAAATTCTTCGGGAGTTAAATCGTCTTTTCGCTGATATTGTGTTTTATCGGCAAACAAATGCTGTGCATCTTCTGGTAAATCATTAAAAAACTCTGATTGCGGAACGGTTTCAATATCCAAAAACAGAATATTCGGTAAAACTATTTTATCAATCATAACTGTTTGTTTAACATGTTATACGTTTCATCGATATAAATATACAAATCGTTGCTGTGTGCATCGGTTGTGGTTTGCAAGCCCTTGATATGACCCAGACGAACAATGATTAAATTGTCTTCGGGAATTACAATGGTAAACTGCCCCAAATGACCGCGCATGTAGTAAATATGCTTGTTTTTGTAGTTTGATAACCACCAGCCGTAACCATATTGCGGACTTTCTTTAAAACGCGGGTTTATCGATTCAAAAACAAATTTCATAGAAAGTATTTGCTCGTCATTCCATTTTCCGTGTTGCATGTACAGTTTACCAAATTTGGCAAAATCACGAGAGTTACTGGCAATACAACAATAAGCTTTTTCAATTCCGTCGTCTTTATGGTCGATCTGCCAAAGTGCATCATGTTCCATTCCCATAGGTTGCCAAAAGTATTTGGATACAAAATCAGCCAACGTCATTTTTGTAGCTTTTTCTAAAACCATTGCCAATAATTGTGTGTCTCCACTTTGGTAGATAAATTCCTGTCCAGGTTTTTTATCAACAGGCAAGCTTAACATCAGCGAACGCAAATCGGTTTTAAAATATGCCTGCGTGGTAATCGATGTTGGTCCGTAATAATTTTCGTCCCATTTTTGACCCGATGCCATACTTGCCAAATCGCCAACCGTTACTTCTTTTGCGAATTTACCTGTAAGTTCGGGTAAAAAATCAATTACTTTGGTGTCTAAACTTTGAATCATTCCCAAGTCAATCGCTTTTCCTAATGCCGATGTTACAATGCTTTTTGCCATAGAAAACGAGTTGGTTTTACTGTCTTCTTTGCCGATATCGAAATAGCTTTCATGAAAAATACTGTCGTTTTTAATAATTAAGAACGATGTGGTTTCAAGGTCTTTATGCGTTTGATTCAGCTTTTCGGTAGCCGGAACTTTATTGTAATTTTTAGAAACATTCCAAGGTTGCGCCTTTCCTTTTTTAATTTCACGATTGTTGAAATAACTGTAATCTTCTAAAAACGCCGTTTTATGCCCGGTTAAATAGGTTACGCGAACTGCACGAATCAGATAACCGTAATCGAAAATGTACATAAGTGCAATGATCGATATAAAAATAATAGCAAACCATTTAAGGATTTTTATAAGAATTTTCATGATTTTATTTGTTGGATAAATTAAAGATAACAAATTTATTCATCGTCTAACTGAAAAATTTCGTTTACAGTTACATTGAACATTTTAGACATACGCAAAGCCAATTCTACAGACGGAGCATATTTTCCGGCTTCGATTGCATTGATTGTTTGTCGTGTAACACCTAATTTCTCTGCCAATTCTGCCTGTGTGATGTTATGAATGGCGCGGAATACTTTAATCTTCGTTTTCATAACTGAATTGTTTTTTATAGATGAATAATTTGGTATAGTAGAAGATGTTTAAAAATATTAAGTTCATAAATATTAACAATGTTACTACTGAGAAGAAAGGTACTCCATAGGTAAAGAATACGCAAATTAATGTAATTGCATAAGTAAAATATGTTGACTGTACTAATGCTTTAAAACGAATGGTTTGTATAAATTCGTCTTCAATTTTCTCTTTTGAAAAAGCTAAAGTAATTCCACTGATTACATACAATGTCGTTATAATTTCATTTGAAATTTCATCATTCAACCATGTAAAGTACATCGTTTCTCCAAAAGGATATTCTGCAATAAAAGAAAATACTGTAGCATAGATAGAAAATAGTTCATTTTCATAAGAATATGAAGGAATGAATAATATAGCAGAAATTAAAAATAATACTAATGCAGGGATTTTTAATTTGTTCGGGAATAGATAAATACTTTTCATAATAGAGAGTTTTAAAATTATTGATTGAATCAAATGTAATAAAAATTTTATATAATGTAAATTATTTTTTACATATTGAAATAAATATTTTACAAAATAAATTAATCGATGTAATGAGATCCTGAAACCAGTTCAGGATGACCCCTGTATTTGTTACTCTGAACTTGTTTAACTGCGTTCAGTCGAAAGCTCTAGCCCGAGTTGCATTACTACCTTTAAATATTGATTTAATAAAAAAAGCTCTATAAAGTTTGCACCTTATAGAGCTTTGAGCTTATAACTAATAGCTAAAAACAAATAACTATTTACAAATTCTGAAAGAAATCGTTTCCTTTATCATCGGTAATAATGAATGCAGGGAAATCTTTAACGGTTATTTTTCGAACAGCTTCCATTCCCAATTCAGGGAAATCAACTACTTCAACTTTTAAAATATTGTCTTGAGCCAAAATAGCTGCCGGTCCGCCGATCGATCCTAAATAAAAACCGCCGTGTTTCGCACAAGCATCCGTAACCTGTTGTGATCGGTTTCCTTTTGCTAACATAATCATCGATCCGCGGTTTTCCTGGAATAAATCAACATAACTGTCCATACGTCCCGCAGTTGTTGGTCCGAAAGATCCTGAAGCCATTCCTTCCGGAGTTTTTGCAGGTCCTGCGTAATAAACCGGATGATTTTTAAAATATTCCGGCATTGGTTCACCGTTGTCTAGCATTTCCTTGATTTTTGCATGTGCAATATCGCGGGCAACAATAACGGTTCCGTTCAACATTAATCGGGTTTTGATCGGGTGTTTGCTTAATTCTGCCAAAATCTGATCCATTGGTTGATCCAAATCAATAGAAACCGGAGCTTCTAAATGCGGAGCCGTTTCTGGTAATAATCTTGCAGGATTTGTTTCTAACTGTTCCACAAAAATACCGTCGGCTGTGATTTTTCCTTTGATATTTCTATCGGCAGAGCATGAAACGCCCAAACCAACCGGGCACGATGCTGCGTGACGTGGCAAACGAATCACACGAACGTCGTGCACCAAATATTTACCGCCAAATTGCGCACCTACGCCAGATTCCTGACAGATTTGCTGAATACGTTTTTCCCATTCCAAATCGCGAAACGCCTGCCCTGCCATGTTTCCGGTTGTTGGTAAATGATCGTAATATCCTGCAGATGCTTTTTTAACTGTTGCCAGTGTTGCTTCGGCAGAAGTTCCGCCAATAACCAAAGCTAAATGGTAAGGTGGACATGCAGCCGTTCCCAAATCCATGATTTTAGCTTTTATGAAAGCTTCTAACGATTTATCGTTTAATAACGATTTTGTCTGCTGATATAAAAAGGTTTTATTTGCCGATCCACCGCCTTTTGCAAGGAACAGGAATTCGTACGAATTTCCTTTTTTAGAATAGATATCTATTTGTGCAGGGAGGTTTGATCCCGAGTTTTTCTCTTCGAACATTGAAATTGGAACGATTTGAGAATAACGTAAATTTTTATTGATATAAGTGTTGAAGATACCTTTTGACAATGCCTCTGCATCATCGATTCCGGTATAAACATTTTCGCCTTTTTTTGCCATTACAATTGCCGTTCCCGTATCTTGGCACGAGGGTAATTCGCCGCCAACAGCCACTGCCGCATTTTGCAATAAGTTGTAAGCAACAAAACGGTCGTTATCGGTAGCTTCAGGATCATCGATAATAGCGCGTAATTTTTCTAAATGCGACGTACGCAGCATAAACGAAACATCGGTCATTGCTGTTTCTGCCAATAATTCCAATCCTTTCGGATCAACCGTTAAAATTTCGCGATCTCCTAATTTTTCAATTTTTACGTAATCCGAAGAAATTTTACGATACTGTGTATCATCTTTTTGTACAGGATACGAATCCTGATATAGAAAATCAATCATTTTATTGTTAGTTTTTTAGATTGCAAAATTACTAAAATAAGAAAGTTAGAAACTTAAACTGATTCTAAATTAGAAGTTCACGAATTAGTTTCAATAGAAAATAAATTATTATATTTATCATAATAACAATAAAAAAAGATTATGAAAAAAGTTAAAAAAAAATTACTGCTATTTAGTTGTATAATGATTGCTGCTTGCAGTAATGATGATAGAATAGAGCCACAAAAGACAGAGTCTAAAGATGTGATTGCTCTATCTTATGAGGGGAAACACTTTGAATTTAAAGACATATCTTATGGGAGGTTGATAGATCTAAATAAGAATAACGAAGTTGTTGGTATGGTAGCAACATCGGAAATCGTTATTGATGAGAAACATAAAAACAGAATCCATTTTTCTTTCAGGACAGATTTTAAATCTTATATTGAACTTGACGGAGTAGAATTTACACCTTTTAAAGAAAATCCAAACAATCCGGATAATGTTTTTGGTTATGTTTATAAATATGTTGATAATGAATATGCCACGCCATTCTTTATTAATAATTTAAAGATTGAAAATGGAAGAATAACAGGGACTTTTGAAGGAGATCTTCATAGAGGAATTGATTATACTTTAGAGCCTGTGTATTTATCTTCCGGTAAAATAGATATTGAAGCGAAAGCAACAAACAATTAATTAAAAAAGATAAGAGAAGGTAACTTCTCTTATCTTCTTTTTGAAACGTAGTTCATTAATTCTTTTTTGTTTTTGTCGAAATCGAAACTTTCGTAAACAATATAGAAATTTTTGGTGTCGATACAATAATCATACAGCAATTTCCCGGCTTGCAAACGTGTATCATCAAAAGAAAAAGTGCTTAACAACGTACTAATTTGCTGTGATGTAAACAGAGCCGATTTTACCTGTTGTTCAATGTAAGCCATTTTGTCTTTATCAAAAGTAGCGTTTCGTTTTAATGTTTGCACAAAATTATCAAACGAACGGTTGTCCATAACTTCTTTAGATTGGTTATAACCCGGTTGATTGTTGTAATTTCCAGAATTGTACGGATTGTTCCAAACATCGTCCCACTCGTTAAAACCATACATTTGTCCTTGAACTCGGTACGAATCTAACAAATACAAACCATAATTGTTGAAAAAATCTAACACCATTCGAGTATTGTTTCGAACATTTAATGAAGTTCGATAAACTAAATAACGGTCTTGATAGATAGAAAGCATCATTCTACCTGATTTTAAATCGAAAAATCGATATTTTCCCGAAGAGGAACTGATTACTTGGTCGTCAATTTCAACTGTATAATAACCATATTCGGGAATTCGTAAAAATACTTCGGAATAACCTGTATTCTGATTCCAGTTATATCGGGTTTTGGTATTTCTGTTGTCGCTTCTTGTCAGTGAACGGTTTCCTGATTGGTTTGTTGATGATGTACTGCGAGGCAAATCTGTACTACGTTGTGTTTTCATTTCGGTAGTCGATGCTTCGTTTTTTAACAGTTCTCCTTTTTTACCGGCTTCTTGTGCAAAAGTTAGCGTGCTTAAGGTTAACAAGCAAAGAGTAATTATTTTTTTCATGATTTGTAAGATTATATTTTAAAGAGCATTTTCATGAATCATGCCAATTTTTGTTGAAGGGAAATTATCAGTATAAAAAAACCTCTTCGTTAAAAGAGGTTTTTATGTTATTTGTTAACTTTTGCTAAATATTGATCGATAGCCATTGTCATAGACGGAGCTTCGGGTGTTGGTGCCATAATATCGACACGCAAGCCAAAAAGTTCGGCTTCTTTCTTTGTTGTGCTTCCAAAAACACCAATTCTTGTGTTGTCTTGAACAAAATCGGGGAAGTTTTTAAACAGCGAATTTATTCCTGTTGGACTGAAAAAGCATAAAACATCGTATTTAACATCTGCTAAATCAGATAAATCGCTCATTGCTGTACGGAAAAATATTCCTTGTGTCCAGTTTACACCTAAATCGTTCAGGGTTTGTGGAACATCATCGTTTAATTTGTCCGATGCCGGCAATAAAAACTTGTCGTCTTTGAATTTTTTTATAAGTGGCGATAAATCAATAAAATCTTTCTGACCAACATATATTTTACGTTTACGGTAAACAACGTATTTCTGCAGGTAATAAGCAATCGCTTCGGACTGACAAAAATATTTCATTGTTTCAGGAACTTTAAAACGCATTTCTTCTGCAACTCTGAAATAATGATCCACAGAGTTTTTGCTTGTAAGAATAATAGAGGTATAGTTGTTCAGGTCAATTTTTTGTTGACGCACTTCTTTGGCGTTTACACCTTCAACGTGAATGAAAGGTCTAAAGTCAATTTTTACTTTGTATTTCTGTTGTATGTCGAAATACGGAGAATTCTCCACTTTAGGTTCTGGTTGCGACACCAAAATTGATTTCACTTTCATGGCATTTGTGCTTTAGGTCTTAGAAAAAACAAACCAGTTATATAATATAACGTAGGGTGCTATTTCAAAGGTGCAAAGATACAAAATAAAATAAAACAAAAACTGACTAAATACTTTTTGATAACTTTTTAAGAGAAGAATGAACAAAATTGTGTTAAATAATACGAAAACTCCCGATACTACCCATATAAAATAATCAAAAGAAAAACGATTGTAAAATAAAATGGCAACAACAGGTAGCAGTAATAATCCTAAATAAGATCGGTAACTAACCTTTACCAAATTGTACTGTTCGGCAAATTCTTCCATATTAAAACAAACCGCAATTATTTTTTCTACAAAATATTTTACCAGCACAAAAAACAATAAAATGCTTAAAATACGCAGATACGTTGGGAAATAATTTAAGTTAGAAAATCCGGCAAGGCTTATAATGTAATGCACAAAAAGACTCAACGAAACCATTTGCACAAAAAACATACTAATGGTAAAGCCGCTTTTCATGTTATTGCTGTCGCGATACGTAGAAAGATATTTGTTAGAAAAAGCAAGTTTTATAAAATCTTCAAAACGGTTTGGAAACGTAATTCGGGTAATAACAATCGTGGCAAAGGTTATTGTAAATAAAACCGTTGCCCAATCAAGAGAAAAATTGTTTCTATCTAAAAAATCTATTTCCATAAACGCTGTAAAAATACTAATTTTATGCGGAATAAAACCTTTTAATTTTATTAAGAAAACTACATTTAAAAAAAGGTACATTTGGACAATATTTTTTTATGAAGCAAAATATAGTTGTAATACCTACTTTTAACGAAATAGAGAATATCGAAGATATTTTACGTGCGGTTATGAATTTGGAAACACCCATTGATGTTTTGGTGGTTGATGATAATTCGCCCGACGGAACTTCGGAAAAAGTATTACAAATTGCAGAAGAATTTCCCGACAGAATTTTTTTGAAAAAAAGATTAAAGAAAAACGGATTAGGAACAGCCTATGTTGCCGGTTTTAAATGGGCGTTAAAGCATAATTACGAATACATTTTTGAAATGGATGCCGATTTTTCGCACAACCCAAACGATTTACAAAAGTTGTTGGAAGTGTGTAAAAATGTAGCCGATGTTTCTATAGGTTCGCGTTACGTAAAAGGCGTAAATGTGGTAAACTGGCCTTTAAGCCGCGTGTTGCTATCGTATTTTGCATCGGTTTATGTACGGTTTGTTACCAGTATGAATGTTATGGATACTACGGCAGGTTTTATTTGTTACCATCGTTCGGTTTTAGAGCAGATCAATTTGGATAAAATTAAATTTGTGGGATACGCCTTTCAAATCGAAATGAAATATCGCGCATTTTCACGTAACTTTAAGCTGGTAGAAGTTCCCATTATTTTTACAGATCGAACCAAAGGAAAATCAAAAATGTCGGGCAGTATTATTAAAGAAGCCGTTTTTGGCGTTTTACAATTACGATTTAAAAAACTATTTAATAAATTATAAATGAGCACTCTTTTAATTAAAAACGGAACCATAGTTAACGAAGGAAAAGTTTTTAAAGCCGATATTTTTATCGAAAACGAAATCATTTCTAAAATAGATACACAAATTACGGTTGCTGCGGATAAAGTGATTGATGCTTCTGGATTGCACATTTTTCCCGGTGTAATTGATGATCAGGTTCATTTTCGCGAACCAGGTTTAACACACAAAGGCAACATTGCAACAGAATCTAAAGCAGCAATTGCAGGCGGAGTAACATCGTTCATTGAACAGCCAAACACGGTTCCAAATGCCGTTACGCAAGAAATTTTAGAAGAGAAATATCAGATTGCAAACGATACATCTTATGCGAATTATTCGTTTATGATGGGCGGAACCAACGATAATTTAGAGGAAATTTTGAAGACAAATCCGCGTAATGTTGCCGGAATTAAATTGTTTTTAGGATCATCTACAGGAAATATGCTGGTTGATAACGAAGAAGTTTTAGAAAAAATATTTTCATCAACAAAAATGCTGATTGCCGTTCATTGCGAAGACGAACAAACCATTCGTGAAAACCTTGAAAAAGCTAAGGAACAGTTTGGTGACGATATTCCGGTAACACAGCATCCTGTAATTCGTAGTGCCAAAGCATGTTATAAATCATCATCAAAAGCAATTGAATTAGCGAAGAAAACTGGCGCGCGTTTGCATATTTTCCATATTAGTACAGGAATTGAAACCGATTTGTTCAGAAACGATATTCCGTTAGAAGAAAAAATGATTACTGCCGAAGTTTGCGTACATCACTTGTATTTTTCAGACGAAGATTATAAAACCAAAGGCAATTTCATTAAATGGAATCCGGCGGTAAAATCGGCATCAGATCGAGAAAAAATATGGGATGCGTTATTAGATGACCGTATTGATGTAATTGCAACCGATCATGCTCCACATACATTGGAAGAAAAATCGCAAAAATATTCACAGGCTCCTTCTGGCGGACCGTTGGTTCAGCATTCTTTAATTACTATGTTGGAATTTGCAAAAGCAGGAAAAATATCGTTAGAGAAAGTGGTTCAAAAAATGATGCATAATCCGGCAATTCTGTTCAAAATAGAAAAACGTGGTTTTGTTAAGGAAGGTTTCTTTGCCGATTTGGCTTTGGTTGATTTAAACAGCGAAAAATGGACGGTTACCAAAGAAAACGTGTTGGCAAAATGCGGTTGGTCGCCTTTGGAAGGTGTTGATTTTACAACTAAAGTACAATCGACTGTTTTAAACGGAAAGCTTGTTATGGAAAACGGCGTTATCGGCGAAGAACGTTTTGGTCAACGATTGTTATTCAATAGATAATATGAAAAACCTACTTTCAATATTTTTTTTAATCATTCTTTTTGGTTGTTCAAACACAGAAAAAGACGAAGTTTCGCAAGAAAAAATGGTCGATGTGTTGTATGATCTAACAGTATCATCAAGTGCTCGAAGTACCGCCAATAGACGCGATACCGTTCAATACGTTGTAGATTATAAGCAGATTTTAAAAAAACACGGTATAGACAGTTTAAAGTTTATTAAAGCGCAAAAAGTCTATCAGCAAGATCCCGATGTGTATGCGGTAATTTACGATTCGGTTCAAAAACGCCTTCAGAAAAAATTAGAAGAAGTTCGCGCAACCAAAGTCGATTCAACCGAAGAAAAACTCAATCCGGTAATTAATGTAAAAGAGCTTAAAGCATTGCGCCGAAACAAATAATAATTTAGTAAAGTCACATTTTTTGTGGCTTTCTTTATTTTTGAAAATACTATATTTGCACAAAATATTTTAAAGATGAAAAATTTAGTAGAAGAATTACGCTGGCGCGGGCTTGTTCATGACATGATGCCTGGAACAGAAGAACAATTAACAAAAGAATCTACTACAGCATATATTGGTTTCGATCCAACATCCGATTCATTACACATAGGTAGTTTAGTGCCTATTATTATATTAAAGCATTTAAGAGATTTCGGACACAAGCCAATCGCTTTGGTTGGTGGTGCAACCGGTATGATTGGCGATCCATCAGGAAAATCAGATGAAAGAAATTTGCTAGACGAAGCTACGCTTACTAAAAACGTAAACGGAATAAAAGCTTTGTTATCTCGTTTTTTAGATTTTGATGCGAAAGATGAAAATGCTCCTATTTTAGTAAATAACTACGATTGGATGAAAGATTTTTCGTTCATTGAATTTGCCCGCGATGTAGGTAAGCGTATTACCGTAAATTACATGATGGCAAAAGATTCAGTTAAAAAACGTTTTGAAAGCGATGGTGCCGGAATGAGTTTTACCGAGTTTACCTATCAGTTAATTCAAGGGTACGATTTTTACCATTTAAATAAACAATACAACTGCTTGTTACAGATGGGCGGAAGTGATCAATGGGGCAATATTACCACCGGAACCGAATTAGTACGCCGTATGAATGTTGACAGTGAAGAGCGAGCGAAAGCTTATGCAATGACTTGTCCGTTGATTACAAAGGCAGATGGAACAAAATTTGGAAAGTCGGAAGGTGGAAATATCTGGTTAACAGCAGATAAAACTTCGGTATATAAATTTTACCAATATTGGTTGAATACAGCAGATGCCGATGCAGAAAAATACATCAAGATTTTTACTTTTTTATCGAAAGAAGAAATCGAAAAAATAATAGCAGAACATAACGAAGCGCCGCATTTACGTCCATTACAAAAGCGTTTGGCAGAAGAAGTAACCGTAATCGTTCATTCGCGCGAAGATTTTGAAAACGCCGTAAAAGCATCAGGAATTTTGTTTGGAAATGCATCCGCAGAAGATTTAAAAGCATTAGATGCTAAAACCTTTTTAGAAGTTTTTGACGGCGTTCCGCAAGCAGAAATATCAATGGAAGATTTAAAATCGGGAATTGATATCGTTGAGGTTTTAAATGCAAAATCGGGCTTTATGAAATCGAACGGAGAAGCAAGAAGAGCTTTAACAGAAAACTCGATCTCTGTAAACCGCGAAAAAGTTCAAGAAGGCTTTAGTTTATCAACAAACGATTTAATCAACAATCAGTTTGTGTTACTGCAAAAAGGCAAGAAAAACTATTTTATTTTAAACGTGAAATAAGAATAAAACCTCAGTGGAAGCTGAGGTTTTTTATTTTGATTTAAAAATAGGTGTCATTAATTTTGAATTAGAATCTTTTCAGAATTCAAATAAAAAAAACGCCCAACTTTTCAGTCGGGCGTTTTAGTTTATAATCAAAAAGCAATTACGCTTCCATATAAGCTTCGATAGGTGCGCAAGAACAAACAAGGTTTCTGTCGCCATAAGCATCATCAACTCTGCGTACACTTGGCCAGAATTTGTTTTCTGATACATACTCTAACGGATACGCTGCTTTTTCACGAGAATAAGGTAATTCCCAAGTTTCGGCAGTTAACATAGCCAATGTATGCGGTGCATTTTTCAATACGTTGTTGGTGTCTTCAGCCGTTGCAGCTTCAATTTCTTTACGAATTGAAAGCATGGCATCACAAAAACGATCTAATTCTGCTAAATCTTCACTTTCTGTTGGTTCAATCATTAACGTTCCGGCAACAGGGAAAGAAACCGTTGGTGCGTGGAAACCGTAATCCATTAAACGTTTAGCGATATCGGTAACTTCAATACCTTTTGCTTTAAACATACGGCAGTCAATGATCATTTCGTGAGCTGCACGTCCGCGTTCTCCAGAGTACAATACTTCGTATCCTTCGCTTAAACGAGCTTTCATATAGTTCGCATTCAAGATAGCTGTCATGGTAGATTGTTTCAAACCATCGGCACCTAACATCGAAATATATCCGTAAGAAATCAAACAAACCAAAGCCGAACCGTAAGGAGCTGCCGAAATTGCTGTGATCGCGTTATCGCCACCTACTTTAATAACCGGGTTTGTTGGTAAAAATTCTACTAAATGCTGTGCCACACAGATTGGACCAACACCAGGACCACCACCACCGTGAGGAATTGCAAAGGTTTTGTGTAAGTTTAAGTGACAAACATCGGCACCAATTGTAGCAGGATTTGTCAAGCCTACCTGTGCGTTCATATTTGCACCATCCATATAAACCTGTCCGCCGTTAGCGTGGATCAAGTCTGTAATTTCAATAATCGATGATTCGTAAACTCCGTGTGTAGAAGGGTAAGTAATCATTACACAAGATAAATTGTCTTTATGTAATTCTGCTTTCGCTCTTAAATCTTCCACATCGATATTTCCTTCTTCCGTCGTTTTGGTAACAACCACTTTCATACCAGCCATTGCAGCCGATGCAGGGTTTGTTCCGTGAGCCGATGCAGGAATTAACGCAATGTTTCTGTGACCTTCGCCACGAGATTCATGATATGCGCGAATAACCATTAAACCAGCATACTCACCTTGTGCGCCAGAGTTTGGTTGTAACGTAGTACCAGCAAAACCGGTAATTACGTTTAACTGCTGCTCTAATTTATGCAACATGGTTAAATATCCTTTGGTTTGATCTGCCGGAGCAAATGGGTGGATATTGTTCCAGTTAGGATTGCTTAAAGGCAACATTTCTGCTGCTGCATTCAACTTCATTGTACAAGATCCTAAAGAAATCATAGAATGGTTTAATGCCAAATCTTTACGTTCTAACTTTTTAATGTAACGCATCAACTGAGATTCAGAATGATGTGTGTTGAAAACATCGTGCTCTAAAAACGCTGATGTTCTTTCTAATTTTACAGGAACCAAAGCTTCTTGAGAAAGTTCGGTAACTGCAGTGAATGATTTTCCGGCAACTTCGGCAAAAATACCGATAACCGTATTAATATCGTTTACTGAAATTGTTTCGTTTACAGAAATTGAAACCGTATTTGCATCAGCATAATAGAAATTGAATTCTTTAGCTTCAGCAACCGCTTTTACTTTAGCAGCATCGGCTTTTACTAAAATGGTATCAAAATACGTATCGTTCAATTGTTCAAAACCTAATTTAGTTAATTCGGTTTCAATAGTAACAGCTTTTGCGTGTGCTTCGTTTGCAATGCGGCGTAAACCTTTTGGTCCGTGAAAAACCGCATACATACCCGCCATAACTGCCAATAAAACCTGTGCAGTACAAATGTTCGATGTTGCTTTTTCACGTTTAATGTGCTGCTCACGCGTTTGTAATGCCATACGCAATGCACGGTTTCCGTTGGTATCTTGAGAAACACCAATGATTCTACCCGGCATAGAACGTTTGTATTCTTCTTTAGTTGTGAAGAAACCAGCGTGTGGTCCACCAAAACCTAACGGAATACCAAAACGTTGTGTTGTACCAACAACAACATCGGCACCCATTTCACCTGGTGATTTTAAACGAGCTAATGATAAAATATCAGCAGCAACAGCTACTTTAATATCTTTTGAATGAGCTTTGTTTATGAAATCTTCATAATCGTGAACCTGACCGTATTTACCAGGATATTGTAAAATTGCAGCGAAGAAATCATCTGTAAACTCAAATGTTTCATGGTTTCCAACAACAACTTCAATACCAATTGGCGTAGAACGTGTTTGTAAAACCGATAAAGTTTGAGGTAAAATTTCTTCTGAAACAAATAATTTGTTGGTATTGTTTTTCTTTTGATCTCTATTACGAACATCAAACAACAAAGCCATAGCTTCGGCAACTGCAGTAGATTCGTCTAATAACGACGCGTTAGAAATTTCCATTCCCGATAATTCAATTACGGTAGTCTGGAAATTCAATAAAGCCTCTAAACGTCCTTGTGCAATTTCTGCCTGATAAGGTGTGTAAGCTGTGTACCAACCTGGGTTTTCGAAAATATTGCGTTGGATAACCGCCGGAACAATCGCTTCGTTATATCCTAAACCAATCATTGATTTGAATACCTTGTTTTGTGCGCCTAATGCCGTAGCGTGTGCCAAATATTCGTATTCTGTAAGTGCCTGATCTAAAACGATGTCTTTCTCTAAACGGATTTTGTCTGGAAAAGTTTCGTATAACAATTGATCCATATCTTTCACACCTACAGTGTCAAACATATATTGTAAGTCGGTTGCTCTAGGACCAATATGTCTTAAAGCAAAAGCATTTGTCTTCATCTGCTATTAATAAAATTATAGTTGTGTTTAAAGAAAGCAAAAATACAACTAATATTTGATTAATTTTACGGGAGATAAAAAATAAAGTTTGTGAATAGCAACAAGTTATGCAGCAGCAGAGTAATAGAAATATAACGCGTTTTTTTGACTGGTATTTGCACGCTAGCCTACATGTGGCGCTGGCTACAACGGCATTGGTACAAATGACTTTTTATTTTTGCTTTTTACCTTTTAATACCGCCATTACCAGCCTGGTGTTTTTTGGAACCGTTTTTAGCTACAACTTTATTAAATACGCACAGGTTATTGCCAAGAAAAAGGAACTGACGCGGTTTTTAAAAAGCATTTTAGCATTAAGCGTTATTAGTTTTGTAATTGCGGTAATAAGTTTTTTCTTCTTGAATTTAAAAGCACAGCTACTCACTGTTTTCTTTGGATTCTTGTGTGTTTTGTATGTAATTCCGCTGGCAAAATCTAAAACTAATTTGCGGAATTATGCGGGGGTAAAAATCTATATTGTATCGTTGTGCTGGGCGGGTGTAACTACTTTACTGCCGATTGTAAATGCCGATCAAAGCATAGAAAATGATATTCTTTTTAAGTTTTTACAACGATTTATTCTTACACTGATTCTGATTCTTATTTTTGAAATTAACGATTTAAAGTACGATGATATCCGACTGAAAACCGTTCCGCAGACGATTGGTGTTTTAAAAACAAAATACTTGATTGGTTTGTTGTTGATCCCGTTTTATTTTCTCGAATTTTTAAAAGTGAATTATTACGGAAACCAATGGATAATCAACTTGATTTTGGTATCTGTAATTGCATTATTCACATATTATGCGAATCCGAATCGATCAAAATATTACACACTTTTCTGGGTAGAAAGCATTCCAGTTTTATGGTATTTATTGATTATTTTGTTTAACTTTCTATAAAAATTTCATGAAAAAGTTGTTGCTTGTTTTACTATTAATGCCCTTTTTTGCATCGGCACAAGAATCGTATGATTTAATTGATTTTTCGGATGAATTTTCCGGGAAAATTATTGTTGATGAGAATCAGGAAAATTCCGATTTGGAAACCAATTGTACGTTAAATATCTATCAAAAGAAAAATGGAAAACTCGTTTTTTCTAAACCTGCTTTTTATTCGGGATATGATTTTGAAGATTCTAAAGTAAAATCGAACATTCAACAAATTCGTTATGGCGAACAAAGTATTTTAATTTATGAAGATTTTAATTTCGACGGAAAGGAAGATATTGCCTTGCGAACCGGAAATTACAGTTGTTACGGTGGTCCGTCGTTTGAGATTTATCTGGCAGATAAAAACGGTTTTGTTTACAATGAAAGTTTTACCGAATTAGGATCAAACTACTGCGGAATGTTTACGGTTGACGATGAAAAAAAACAATTGCAAACCATGACGAAGAGCGGTTGTTGCTGGCATCAATTTTCAACATATGTGATAGAAAATAATCAGACGGTTCCAATAGAAATTATCGAAGAATCGTACTCTGGTATTTTTGCTGATTATTCGGTTAAAAAACGTGTGAATGGTAAAATGGTTGCTAGCGGTTATCAAAAATTTGCCGAAGGAAACGAACCTGAATTTACAATGGTTTTTGAAAATGGTAAAAAAATGCACTTGATGGGCATTTATGGCGATGAGCATTTGGGATATATTTTTACTAATGCAGAAGATGTGGTAGAACTGTTTATCGATGCCGATTTTACATTTAATAAAGCCACAGAAGCATTAACTTTTAAAAATAAAAATACTACTTACATTGTTTCAGAAAAAGAGATTGTTGTAAAAGATGGAGGTAAAAACTATATTTTGAATAAAATTAAAGAAACCACCGGATCTTTCAAAAAATTAAAATGGAACAGTTTTAGCAATGTCAGCTTTAAGTAAAACTTCAACTTTAAAATTATGTTTAAAAAAATAGCTTTCTGTCTGTTGGTATTGCTGAATTTCTCGGCATTTGCAAGCGAATGTTACCATTATCATACATCGGTTCAGTACAAAATTGAAACTGCAAAAAGTGGTGTGTTTCTGGTTTGTAATACGATCGATCCAAACGGTGTAAGTATTTCAGATTCTAAAAAGGTGAAATTGTCTTTAATTCCGCAAGATGATTGGGTTGTAGAAAGTACAGGAGGTGATTTTATATTGCTATCTAACAAAAACGCTTATTTTATATTAAATGCCGACAGTTATAATTTTGAGCAGAATAAACCTCTGAAAATTTTCGATAAAAGCGAAATTACATCTACGTTTAACGGAAATATGTTCCTTAAAAACAACGAATGGATTCATGTTAGTTATAACGATTTTGATAAGAAAGTAACTCGAAAAAAGATTGTAAACCTTCCTGCCGATGCGGATCTTTTTGCAAAAACACCCACCAACAGCTATTTGCTAAAAAATAAGCAGTCTGTTTATACCTGTATTTTTAGAAATAATGATGTTGAGGTTTTAAAAGTGCCGAATATCAATGCTGAAAAGGCGCGTTTTATAGCACCCGAATATTATTTAGACAATTATTTTTTGTTAGATAATGATACTTTTTATTTAACAAGCAGTAGTTTAGATTTGAATAATGACGTTACAAACGAATTTAAAGAATTGGGTTTTTCGGGCAATTTCACAACTTTAGAACATGTTAACAGCGGATTTTTAACCGGTTTTTATGATGTGAAAGAAAATACTTTTTGGAGTTATGTTGAAGCAGGAATTTCGTTAGAAGACAGTCCGGATACTCATTTTTATCCGATCGAAAACGCAAAGCTATCAATCAATAAAATGTTTGTGGTTATTAACGGAAAATATTACAACCACAGCTGGAATGCTGTTTACGAAACCGGTGAAATAAACACATCAACCCCTTCTTTTCTTGATAAACTGGAATTGTTTCCAAATGATATTTATTACGACGGATCTGTTTATTATCGATTTAATTATGACAGTAATACATTTGTTCCGGTTGATTATTTGCAAGGAACAATCGCATTTTATAACGGCGTAAACAGTTACCAGCACGGAACATCTCCTTTCTTTTTAATGCAGAAAGGATTGTATGTTTTTAACGGTGAAAACAGTGTGAAAAAGCTGACCGATATAAACGGAGAAGTTAAAGATCTTTCCGTTGGATACGCTTTTAATAATCAGCTTTTTATTGATGATGAATTGATTACAACTCCAACCGATTTTAATTCGATAGAATTTGCTTGCAGTTTGGTAGATGTACAATCACCTTGCGATGGCGGTCGCGGACAAATACCGGTTGTTGTTCATTATTACCACTTTTTTAAAGATAAAAACGGTTTGTACGTTTACAGTACCGAGCGTAAATCAATTGAAAAAGTAACCGATGAAAATGTCGCAAACAGTTTTGAAACCATGCAGAAGTGGTTACAAAAAAACAGAAAACGTTAAGCTACACGTTCTAAGTGCGAAATTATCTGTTCAATTTCAACCGCCTTTTTTAATTGATTTCTCAATAAAAAATCGCCGTATTTTTTCTGATGATTTTCAATGGTTCGGTTTAAGTGGGTTTTAAAAAGCAGACTGTAATGTTTTTTACTGTGCTCTTCAATCAGTTCGTAACAACATTTAACCTCGTCAATGTTTTGTTGGGTTATTTCGGTTTTAGATAAACTTTGAAGTAAATTATTCAGATAATTTTCCTTCTCGAATTCCAAACTGTTCAATTTGTCCTGATACACTTTGATAGTCGTTTCATCATTAATTTCTAACCAAGTAAGTTTTTCCAAATTGCAGTTTACAATTTTTAAATTCAATTGCAATAATTCGTACTGATGTCTGTAATATGTAATCATGTTTTCTTCTTTTGATCAAATTTCCTGATTTGAAATGACGTTGTTTGTCGTTAAATTATTACGATGTGTTAAATTTTATAAATTAACATTTTTAATAACAGTACATAAAGTGTAAGCTGTATATTTAGACAATTAACTAAACAAAATGTACTATTATGACCGAAAATTATTTTCAATCAACAGACGAAAGTCAAAATTTTATCAATTATTTTAAAGCCGTAAACACTACTTTTTTAAACGAAAACGTAAAGGCATTATTCATTGTAAAAGCACATGAAAAAGTGTATCTGAAATCGGTTTTTACAAAAGAAGAATATTTAAACAAGTTTACCTTTGTAACCACTTTTACTAATTTGGATATGGTGGTTGATACTCTTGATTGCGATGAAAATCCGGAAGGAAAACTTTTTCAGGAAAATTTACCAAACGAACAGTTAATCGATTTTTTTGTGAACTTGGACGAAGAATGCCTGGTGCAGATTTTTGACAGCGAATTAATATCGATTCCGTTTATATCCGAACATTATCAAATGGAAGTATTCTAAAACACAAAAGCAACTCAAATCGAGTTGCTTTTTTTATTTTTCAAATTGAAGAATATGCGGATCAGAAATTTCAGGTGTGCCTGGCTCAACCGTTTGGGTTAATCGCAATTTATTATCTGATAAATCAACTTTGTAATATCCGGGAAATTCAGGATAATTAACCAAAATAGTTTCAGCATTTAACCAAAGATAACTGAAAGTTCCTTCTTGGCTAACATAAGCATATTCACTGTTATTGGTCATTGAAATGTTTGTGGCATGAATATTCCAAACTACCGAACCTTTTTCAATTTGTGGTAATTCGGGTACGAAACCAAGATAAGCAGTCATTTTCCATTCGCCTGAAATATCAGCACGCTTAAAATTCTCTTCACTAGTGCATGATATCAAACTAATAAATGCAAATAATAGAATAAGTTTTTTCATAAGTTTTTAATTGAATTGGTTAATGATATAATTTTTATGAATATACAAAAAATCGAAATAAGTATCTTTGCCTAACAAATTGATAACATGGATTTATTTACGAACAACGCTGCAACCGATAATTTATTGCCTTTTGATGGCGAAGTTATGTACCATGGAATTTTGTTGGATACCAACGAAGCCGATCATTTTTTTAATGTTTTGATGCAGAAAATTGAGTGGTATCACGATAAATCGGTTATTTACGGAAAGGAAATCGTTACCAAACGAAAAGTTGCCTGGTACGGATCTAAAGATTTTTCGTACACGTATTCAGGTTATACACGCATTGCAACACCTTGGATTGAAGAATTACTGGCGTTAAAACAGTTGATTGAATTATATACCGACAGTATGTATAATTCGTGTTTGCTGAATTTGTATCACAGTGGCGAAGAAGGTATGGCGTGGCACAGTGATGGCGAAAAAGATTTGGTTGATAACGGATCTATTGCCTGTTTAAGTTTGGGTGCGCAACGCCGTTTTGATTTTAAACATAAACAATCGGCAGATAAAAAGCAGTTCGATCTGCCAAATGGTTCGTTAATCGAAATGAAAGGCGAAACTCAAAAGCATTGGTTGCACAGAATTGCTCCGACAAAAAAAGTAACCGAACCAAGAATTAGTTTGACTTTTAGACAGATGAAATGATTGGTGTTGGATGCTAAATGCGGGATGTTTGTAAGTGTAAGAATTTCCGTCACTTTGAGTAGCATAACGTAGTGAAGCGTATCGAGAAGTTTAAAAGTATAAGTTCTCGACAAGCTTCGGTTCTCGACTTCGCTCGAACTGACGAGGTGTAACAAGACTTATAAAAACTATGTTTCTATGTGGTAAAAATTAATCTGTGGTAAACCTATTAGGGAGCAAAAATATTCAGATGAAATCTTTTCGAAAAATCTAAAATCATTTGGTAACCAGCAACCGAATTTCCGTGACTTTCTAAAGGCGCACTAAAAACACCAATTCCCATTTTACCTGGAACACTTACCGTAATTCCGCCACCTACGCCCGATTTACTTGGTAAGCCAATTCTGCGGGCATATTCGCCACTAAACTCGTACATACCGGCAACCATCATTTGCGACTGAATCAGTTTAGATAAATCGGCATTTTTATAAGTAGTATCTCCATCAAAGCGTACACATTCATTAGCAAAAAAGTATCCAATTTTAGCCAGATCTTCCGCAGTAACTTCTATCGAACATTGTTTAAAATAATTGTCTAATTGATCTTCCGTTCCGTTAATCAGTCCGCTGTTTTTCATAATGTAGAACATTCCACGGTTGCGGTGCCCGGTTTCTTTTTCAGACAAATAAACAGCTTCGTTATAGTTAATGTTGTTGTTTTTGGTAATAAACCGAACCATTTTCAATACTTTTTGGAAAGCAGTTTCACCATCGCCTTCAATCATTGAAACTGTTAAAATTGCTCCTGCATTCATCATGGGGTTTAGTGGTTTGCCTGTGATTTCCAAACTTCCAAAATGATTAAAAGGTTTGTCTGATCCAAAATAGCCCATGTTTTTAAAAACAGCTTCTTCGCCATTTTCCTGGACAGCTACCATCAATGCAATAATTTTAGAAATACTCTGCATGGTAAATTTCTTGTCAGTATCGCCTACGCTTACAACTTTTCCATTAGCATCAACCACAGAAAATGCAATTGCTTCGGCAGTCATTTTTCCTAATTCTGGAATATAATCGGCAACTTTTCCTTGTGTAGCAAAATGTTTATTCTGATCTAAAACTTCCTGTAAAACTTTTTCGGTAATCTTATTTTCGGCTGATGTTGCAGTCGATTTTTTCTGTGCATTTAAAGAAAAGCAACTCATGTTTACTGTAACAAACAGCACAAACAGTTTTATAAATAGCGATTTTTGCATGGTGGAAATTTAGATGGAATCAAAGATAAAAGATTATTTTCAAATGGTATTTAGTTTTAAGAATGCAATAAAAACATAAGTTTTTTTAACAGTTCTGACTTAATATTTTATGTAAAGAAATTGTCGTAGTATTTAATCAATCTGTTTCCATTTTTTAATTAAGATGCTATCGTTTTCATTGAAAATAAAAACACATTTATAAATAAACATTGATCTGTAATGGAGGTGTATTTTCCCTTGAGAAGTACTTTGAAAATATGGAGTCCCCCATTCTTTTTTGACTACTTTAATATCAGAACCAATTAATGTTGAATTAAATTTGCTATATGTGGTTACAATATAAACAGTAGGAAGTATGAACAGTACAGAGACAATTATAAATTTCAGCGTAAAATTCTTTTTAAACATATTACACGGTGTTTTTTACGATGGTAGTTTTGATTCAATCAAAGATAAAATATTATTTTTGGCAAACACAAAAAAACAATATGAGTATTGATATTAGTAAAGTCAGAAAATTATCAGACAAAGAACTTTTGGGTTACTTAAAACCAAATACACCATACACTATTGAAGCGTTATTGTTAGCTGTTGATATATTGGAAAAAGAAAGAAAATATATTTTTTCTGAAAGTGAAAAACTAAAAATCGACGAAATAATAAATCAAAAAGAGCAGGATAATTTAAGAGATTTTCAAGAATATAATGATGATTATTCTGTTCCAGATACTCCAGAAAATAGTCACTATCCTAAATTACATTCCAAGAAGTACGTATTAAGTATGGGAATCACTTTTTCTAGTCTTGCAGCGGGTTATTTTATTTTTTATAATTTAAAGGATTTGGGTTTAAATTCTAAAATTAATACTCGAAAATTAATAGCAAGCTCGATATTTGGTTTTGTTGTTTTGGTCACATTCTTATTGCTTTATCATTTTTACGGATACGATTTCATGAAAGATTATGAATCCAAGTATACTGGATATAGTAAATATAGACTCACAGCAAACAATGTGTATGTTTATATCTACTTATTAATGAATGGATTATTCTCTTATGTTATTTGGGACGATTATATACCTAAAAGATTACAGTATCGATCAAAAAATACATAATTCAATCGAAAATATCACTCATTTTCGTACTTTTGAAATCAAAATAAAACAAACAATGTTACAATTAACTCAAGAAATTAAAGGAACTGCTTTTGTTTATGTTGTAAACGAGCAAACTTCTTTAAATAATCAAACACCTGATTACGTTGGCGAGGCTTTTAAAACCTTTCAAACCGCAGAAACAAAAGAAGATTTTTTTAAAATAGGCAACCAGTTCTACTTTTTCGTAAAGGAAAATAACGATTTGGAAAAAATGCGTGTTGCAGGTTTTAATATCCGTCAAAAATTAGATAAAAAAGCAACCGATATTACCATCATCGGATCAGGCGAAACAACGTTGGCGTTGGCTGAAGGTTTGGCATTATCGAACTATCAGTTTTTAAAATATTTTAAAGATGCCGACGATCGCGAATATACTTTAGAGAATATTTTTATGTTAGGCGATATTTCTACCGAAGAAATAAACCGAATCAACAATGTAATAAAAGCCGTTTTCTGGGCGCGCGATATGGTGAACGAACCAAATTCGTTCTTAACGGCAAATCAATTGGCAAAAGAAATTCAGGAAATTGGCGATGAAGCACATTTTCATGTAGAAGTTTTCCGTAAATCAGAAATCGAAGCTTTAAAAATGGGCGGATTACTTGCGGTAAATAAAGGTTCTATTCAACCGCCAACCTTTACGGTAATGGAATACAAACCTTCAAACCCTATCAACGACAAACCAATTGTTTTGGTTGGAAAAGGTGTTGTTTACGATACCGGCGGATTGTCGCTAAAACCAACTCCAAACTCAATGGATTTAATGAAATCTGATATGGGCGGTGCAGCAATGATGGCAGGAACGGTTTACGCAGCAGCATTAAACAAACTAAATGTTCATATTATAGGATTGATTCCTGCGACTGATAACCGTCCGGGTGGCGATGCGTATGCTCCGGGCGACATTGTTACCATGATGGATGGAACTACGGTTGAAGTGTTGAATACCGATGCCGAAGGACGTATGATCTTGGCAGATGCCATTAGTTATGCTACAAAATATACTCCCGAATTAATCATAAATGCGGCAACGCTTACAGGTGCTGCCTTGGTTGCGGTTGGTACACGTGCTGCGTGTTTAATGAGCAACGCATCAAACAATGTTACTAATGATATTTTAAATGCCGGCGAAAAGGTTTACGAGCGTATGGTGCAATTGCCTTTGTGGGATGATTATAAAGAGCAGCTGAAATCTACTTGTGCCGATTTAAAGAACATTGGCGGAAGTACAGCCGGAACCATTACAGCCGGAAAGTTTTTAGAACATTTTGCGAAAGCTCCGTTCGTGCATATCGATATTGCCGGACCTGCATTTACAACTGCTACCGAAAATTATAAAGGAAACGGCGGAACCGGAACGGGAATCCGTGCACTGCATGAATTCTTTGTGAATTATAAAAAGTAATCTTAAAATCCGTTATAGTTTGGTAACGGATTTTTTTATTGAAATATCTATCTCTTTCTGAAATATGATGTTGCTATTTCATCTTCTAATCATGTTTTAAAATCATAATTAATGACCGGAAATAATGCGATTTTAAAATCAATAGGAATGGAATAATAGTTAAAATCAGCAGTTTAACAGTTGGGGTTTAGGGTAGTGGTGTACCCAATTTGGGGATTGGCTTCTACAATAAAACCTCAATTTATCTTAAAATTTAACGCTTTCTTGTTAAAAAAGCCACTGGCACAGTACTTGAAAACCATATACAAGACAAAACAGAAAAGTGTTTGATCATTTTAATCTAACCAATAAAAATTCAAACGCTTTATTTCTTAAAATAAAGTATATGCCCACAATCACAAATCAGTGTTTAAAAAGCAAACCGTTTTTAGACACGCAATCTTCATTGGAGACTAATCATCTTAAAATTGTTAGAGATGATGCATCCAAACAAAAAGCAGATCGAACTAAATTTTTAGATCAACTTTCACTAAACTCCCTAAAAAACAAAGATTATTTAGTAGTAGGTGCCACCCTAATTTTAATGGTGCTGTCTGTAGCTACATTTATAAACTTTCAGCCCGATATGGAAAAACTTCACTTTGAACGTATGAGTACGTGGTGGGGTGCATCGATAAACTACATTGCCTTAACCTTATTGGTTTTGCAGTTAAGTTTTTTAACGTATTTAATTGTTCTATACATAAAATACAAACCTGTAAAAGCGGTAAGTAACGATAAATTGCCAACCTGTACGGTAATTGTGCCGGCTTATAATGAAGGAAAACTGGTTTATGAAACCTTATTGAGTTTGGCTGATAGTGATTTCCCAGCTGAAAAATTACAGATTTTATCGATTGACGATGGAAGTAAAGACGATACCTGGCAATGGATGCTGAAAGCAAAAGCTAAATTGGGTGACCGATTGACTATTTATCAGCAACCAAAAAATATGGGTAAACGCCATGCGCTTTATCGTGGTTTTAAAGAAGGAACGGGCGATGTTTTTGTAACGGTAGATAGTGATTCTATTGTAAAAGAGGATACGTTGCGAAATTTGGTAAGTCCGTTTGCAGTGAATGAAAAATGTGGTGCTGTAGCAGGAAATGTTCGAGTTTTGAACAAAGCAAAAGGTTTGATTCCAAAAATGTTAAACGTAAGTTTTGTTTTTAGTTTTGAATTTGTTCGATCGGCGCAAAGTGCCATTGGGTCGGTTTTATGTACACCGGGTGCGTTGGCAGCTTATAGAAAAGATGCAGTAATGAACTGTTTAGAAGATTGGATGAACCAGACTTTTATGGGACAACCAAGTGATATTGGCGAAGACAGGGCAATAACCAACATGATTTTAAAACAAGGTTTACATATATTGTTTCAGAAAAATGCGTATGTATATACCAACATTCCCGAAAAATACAAAAGTCTGTACAAAATGTTTGTTCGTTGGGAACGGAGCAATGTCCGTGAAAATATTATGATGAGTAAGTTTGCTTTTACAAAGTTCAGAGAAGAATCAACCGCAGGTTCACGTATTTTACTAACCATGCAGTGGATTAAAGTAATCATGGCTTATCCTTTATTAGCGTTGTTATTGTTTTTTGTAGTTACGCATCCGGTACTTTTTGTATGTTCAAGTTTAGCAGGAATCTTTGTATTCTCTAGCATTCAAATGTTTTTCTACGCAAAAAAATACAACATTGCCGAAGCATTTTTAGCATACACCTACAGCGTATTCTATTTGTTTACCTTGTTTTGGATTACACCTTACGCAATAATAACCGCAGGTCGCAGTGGTTGGTTAACCCGCGATTTACCTGCAACAGCATAAATACAATTAAACTAACTATATTTTTAAATCGGTATGTTTCAATAAGCATATCGATTTTTTTAACTCATAAAGTAAAGTTTTCTTTACAAATTGAAAAGTTTGTTTATATTTGTAGCAAATAAACTTAACTAATATGAAAACTAGAAAAATTTTAATTCCAATGCGCAACATATGGATTAGTCTGTCACTTATTATTATTCCTATCATATTTTTAGTTCTATTAAAAATATTTAATTTTCTTGATTTTGAAACTTATGGTAAAATTGTTACAAATTTGATAGCATCTACA
>Ga0308157_10000878_pt1 | contig 78026 bp, 63 predicted proteins | sample PhyBR1_FD_201035 | JGI IMG/M metagenome (GOLD analysis project Ga0308157, IMG submission 201035) | Phyllosphere microbial communities from UC Gill Tract Community Farm, Albany, California, United States - DLSLB.R1 | ecosystem: Host-associated > Plants > Phyllosphere > Unclassified | place: USA...
GCGAAGCGACCCTGGTCGTGGCCACCGGTGAGCTGGGCGAGCTGGGCATCGCGCCCAAGCACGCACCGCTGATCACCCGTCTGAAGCCGGGTAAGGTCGTGGTCACCACCGCTGCAGGGGAACACCTGGATTTCGCCATCTCCGGCGGCATCCTGGAAGTACAGCCGCAGGTCGTGACCGTGCTGGCTGACACCGCCATCCGCGCCAGCGACATCGATGAAGCATCGGTGCGCAAGGCCAAGGAAGAAGCAGAGCGCGTGCTGGCCCACCGTGGCGAAGCCATGGAGCTGGCCGAGGCACAGCAGAAGCTGGCCGAAGTCACTGCCCAGCTGCAGGCCCTGGAGCGCCTGCGCCGCAACCTCAAGCACTGAGGCCTGCAGCACCGCTCACGAAAAACGCCGGCCAACAGCCGGCGTTTTTTTTTTGCTTTTTGGAGTGCCGAGCCATGCTCGGCAGGGGCTTCACCGGGCAAGCATCTGCCGAGCATGGCTCGGCACGACACGAAGCGGCAGCTCTACTAGCCCCTCTCCCGTTTACGGGAGAGGGGTTGGGGTGAGGGCGCTTTTCGCAGGCAAGCGTCTGCCGAGCATGGCTCGGCACTACGGGCTTGAGCTCAGCGGTACACCACATGACGCAGCAGGAAGAAGGTCACCGCCGCCAGGCCGGCCTCGACCATGGGCTTGGCCAGCCATGCGTACTTCAGGCCCAGCGAATGGGCGACCCAACCGATAAGCCAGGTACTGATGACGGTCATCAGCAGCCAAAGCACGGCAAAGCGCGCGAAACGCTTCCAGCCATGGCGCTGCTCGCCGCCGCTGGCAAACGTATAGCGGCCATTGAGCCAGAATCCGAGCAGGGCGCCGCTTACACGGCCCAGCAGGTTGCCCGGCGCCACCGGTAGCCCCAACGCGGTTGCTGCAACGAACACGCCCCAGTCCACTGCCAGTTGCAGCAGGCCAAAGGCGATGTATTGGCTACCTTGCCGAAAAAGGCTCATCCGCATGGGGTTCAGTAAGCAGTCTGCAATGCTAACGCCTTGGGCTTAGAATCCGTGAATTATCCAAGGAAGTCGTAGGTATGACCCAGCCGTTGCACGTCATCATCCTCGCAGCAGGCGCAGGCAAGCGCATGAAGTCGGTACTGCCCAAGGTGCTGCAGCCCATCGCCGGCCAGCCCATGCTGGCGCATGTGATCGAGACTGCCCGGCAGCTGCAGCCGACCGGCATCCACGTGGTGTACGGCCATGGCGGTGAAGCGGTGCGCGCCGCGTTTGCCGACCAGGACGACCTGCTGTGGGCTGAGCAGACCCAGCAATTGGGCACCGGCCACGCCGTGCAGCAGGCCATGCCCGAGGTTCCCGATACCGCCCAGGTGCTGGTGCTGTACGGCGATGTGCCGCTGATCCGTGCGCAGACCCTGAAGGCCCTGCTCGAAGGTGCCCCGCGTCTGGCGGTACTGGTTGCCGAACTGGACAACCCGACCGGCTACGGCCGCATCGTCCGTGACGCCGAAGGCAAGGTCGCCGCGATTGTCGAGCAGAAGGATGCCGACGACGAGCAGAAGCGTATCCGCACCATCAACACCGGCATTATCGCCGCTGAATCCACTGCCCTGAAGCGTTGGTTGTCGAGTCTGTCCAACAGCAATGCCCAGGGCGAGTATTACCTCACCGACGTGTTCGCATCCGCGGCCAGTGAGTACACCCCGGCCGGACTGGTGCATGTGGCTGATGCACAGGAAGCAGAAGGCGCGAACGATCCGTGGCAGTTGTCGCAGCTGGAACGTGCTTGGCAGCTGCGTGCGGCCAAGGCGCTGTGCGAGCAGGGGGCCCGCCTGCTCGATCCGTCGCGCTTTGATCAGCGCGGCACGGTGAAGGTTGGTCGCGATGTGCAGATTGATGCCAACGTGATCCTGGAAGGCAATGTGGAGCTGGGCGACGGCGTCAGCATCGGCGCTTTCGTGCGGCTGAAGGACGTCAAACTGGGTGCGGGCACCGAGGTGCGGCCGCATTGCGACCTGGAGGGCGTGATCAGCGAAGGCGCCGCGCAGATCGGCCCATTCGCGCGTTTGCGTCAGGGCACGGTCCTTGCTGATGGCGTACACATCGGCAACTTCGTGGAAACCAAGAAGACCACGCTGGGCAAGGGCAGCAAGGCCAACCACCTGACCTATCTGGGCGATGCGGTGATTGGCAGCGGCACCAATATCGGTGCGGGTACCATCACCTGCAACTATGACGGTGTGAACAAGTTCCAGACCACGATCGGTGACAAGGTGTTCGTCGGTTCCAACAGTTCGCTGGTGGCGCCGGTGACCCTGGCCGACGGTGCGACCATCGCTGCGGGTTCGGTCATCACCCGCAATGCGCCGGAAGGCAAGTTGACGGTTGCACGTAGCCGCCAGGAAACCATCGATGGCTGGGTTCGTCCGGTCAAGAAGTCCTGAGCCGCGGTTGGCACGGCGCGATGAACTCGCGCTGTTGCCACGGATCGAAGCGCAGGCCGGTGAGCGCCTGCGCGGGCATCCGGCCGCTGCGCTGTTTGCGGCGAGCCCGACTGAGCCGGCGTTGTTTGAACAGGCTTGGCAGCGTGGAATGCTGTGGGTGGTTGCCAGTGAGGACGTGCTGGCCGGTTACCTGATGGCCGGTGCGTTGGGCGAGGACTTCCATATCCAGCAGATGGACGTTGCGCCGGCGCATGGGCGCAAAGGTCATGGTCGCGCCTTGCTGCGACATGCCATGGCGCAGGCGAGGGCGTGGGGATACCGGCGCGCGGTGTTGAGCACGCTGGTCGACGTGCCATGGAACGCGCCTTTCTATGCCAGCGAAGGGTTCAGTGAATGGGCTGCGCCGGAGTGGAGTGCAGGCATGTACGAAGTGATGGCCGCCGAGGCCGCGGCGGGGTTTCCAATGGCGTTGCGATTGGCGATGCGACGAACCTTGGAACAGCCGTGAGCGCTCTCCTTTGGGAGTGGCGCAAGCCGCGAAGCATCAGGGCGGTAGTGCCGAGCCCTGCTTGGCAGGGCTTTGCCGAGGTACATCCGATCCGTCGAAGCGCTGTTCTAGTCGTGCGGCAGCAGGATGGCCACGCACAGGCCGCCATCCTTGCGGTTCTGCAACGAGATACGCCCGCCGTGTGCTTCGATGATCTCGCGCGTCAATGCCAGGCCCAGGCCGGTGCCGTTGCGCTTGGTTGAATAGAACGGCATCAAGGCGTTCTGCAGCACCGCTTCATTCATGCCGCAACCACGGTCCAGCACCTCGATGCGCAGCCAGTTCGGCAGGCGCGCCACGCGTACCTCCACCGAATCCTCCGCAGCGCCATTGTCGGTGCCGGCCTCGTGTGCGTTCTTCAGCAGGTTCAACAAAGCCTGCGAAAACTGTGAGGCATCGATGCGGCTGTACTGCTCATCGACCATCGGCTCCATGCGGAAACTGATCTGCTGCTGCAAGCCGTGCAGGAACTGGCTCCAGGCCACGGTCTGCAGTTGTGGCTGGGGCAGCTTGGCAAAGCGGGCATAGCCCCGTATGAAGCCTTCCAGATGCCGCGCGCGTTCTTCCACCGTGCCAAAGATGTCTTCCAGCCGGTCGTGGCGACCCCGCCGGACAAGTTCTGCGCCGGAATGCGCGAGCGAGGCAATCGGTGCCAATGAGTTGTTCAACTCGTGGCTGATCACCCGGATCACTTTTTTCCAGGTCTGTACTTCCTGGCGACGCAGCTCGGCGGTGAGCAGGCGCAGCAACAGCAGTTCCTGTGGCCGTCCATTCAAGTGGAAGCCGCGTCGTGACAGATGATAGATCTGTTCGTCGTCATCATCGCCTTCCTCCGCATCTGCGGGGCGTACAGCGAACAACGAGTCGCCGCCGCGGGCGATGGCATTGCGCAACTCGATCGGCATGGTATCCAGCAGCTCGTGCATGCGCTTGCCTTCCAACTTCCAGCCGCCGTGCAGCAGCTTGCGCGCGGCGGTGTTGGAAAACGTCACGCGTTGCACGCCATCGCCGCCATCGGACAGCAACAGCATCGCCACCGGCGTGTTCTGCACCATGGTGTCCAGTAAGAGCTCACGCTGGACCAGCGATTGCCGTTGCTCGCGCAGCACATCGCCGAGTTCGGCATGGGCCTTCACCAACTGCGCCAGTTCGTCGTTGCCCCGCCAATGCACACCGAAGTTGAACTCACCATCACGGTAGCTGCTGGTGGTGCCTGCCAGTGCACGCAACAGCGAGCGCACCGGCGCGGTGGCGCGGCGCAGCGTCCACCACATCAGCCCAAGCAGGAACAGCGCTGAAATGGTGACAACGACCCAACCACGGTCCATCCAATAGGCCAGCAGCCAAGGAAACGCTGCGGCCAGCGCCAGCACCGGCAGCAGCCGCAGGAACAGCGAGAAGGTGAAGGACCGGGACTTCATTCGCGTGGGATATGGTGCCGGTCCATGCGCCGATACAGCGCCTGCCGGCTCATGCCCAGCTCGGCGGCAGCCTGGGCGATGACCCCGCCAGCCCGTTCCAGTGCTGTGACGATGCGGGCGCGGTCGGGTTCATCGGCCTGCGCGGTGGGGCGGTTGGGCGCACGCGGCAGGTTGAGGTCGGCCGCTTCGATGCGCGGCCCTTGCGCCAGCAAGGTGGCGCGCTGGATGACATTGCGCAGTTCGCGCACGTTGCCCGGCCAGGTATGCCGTTGCAGCGCCTGTGCTGCCTGCGCCGACAGCGGCTTGCCGTCGGCGAGGAAGTGCTGGGCCAGCGGCAGGATGTCTTCGCGGCGCTCGGCCAACGGCGGCAGGCTGAGCTCGACAGTATTGAGCCGGTAGTACAGGTCTTCGCGGAAACTGCCATCGCGGATCATCGCCGGCAGGTCGGCATTGGTGGCGCTGACCACCCGCACCGACACCTGACGCTCACGGTTGGAGCCCAATCGCTCGAAGCGCCCGGTTTCCAGTACCCGCAGCAATTTCATCTGGCCGGTCAGCGACAGGTTGCCGATTTCGTCCAGGAACAAGGTACCGCCATCGGCGGCCTCGAACTTGCCTTCGCGCGCCTTGTTGGCGCCGGTATAGGCGCCGGCCTCGGCACCGAACAGCTCGGCCTCGATCAGTTCCGAAGGAATGGCGCCACAGTTCAGCGCGACGAACGGGCCTTTGCGATCACTCGAATTGGCCTGGATGATCTCGGCGATCTTTTCCTTGCCCGCTCCATTGGGGCCGGTGATCAGCACCGGCAACTGCGAGCGCGCGACCTGGCAGGCCAGCGCAATGATCCGCTCGCTGGCGGGGTCGGCAAAGACCACGCCGCGCAGGTCATAGCGCTCGTGCAGGGCCTGTTGGTGGCGCAGTTCCCGGGCGCGCCTGCGGGCCAGCTCGCGACGCGTTTCTGCCAGTTCCAACAGGTTGTTGACCGTGGTCAGCAGGCGTCCGTCGTCCCAGGGCTTGGCCAGGTAGTCGGCGGCCCCGGCCTTGACCAGTTCCACCGCACTGTCCAGGTGGGTCCACGCCGTCAGCAGGATCACCGGCAGGTCCGGGTGCGCCTGGCGGATATCGGCGAACAGCTGTTGGCCTTCTTCGCCCGAGGTGGTGTCCGCAGTGAAGTTCATGTCCTGCAGGACCAGGTCGAACTCCTGCTCGGCCAGCATGGACAAACCCTGTGCCGGTGAGCTGGCATGGCGGGTATCGATGTCGTGCAGCGAGAACAGCACGTCCAGCGCAGTGGCCACGGCGGTGTTGTCGTCGATGATCAGGATCTGCGGCATGGTCGTCTGGAGGTGGGCGGGGTTGCAGGTGCCGACATTACACGCTGTCGGCAGCGTTCGCTGCGGTGTGGATCAGGATTCCTGGCCGCGACTGGCACGGTGCGCATAACTGAGCACGCGCGTTGCCTGCCACTGGCCATCGCGCAGGCGCCAGATGATGACGAAATCGGCCAGGCCGTCGCAATGCTCACCGTTGAGGTCGCAGAACTGGTGCTGGCCGCGGGCGATCGCGCCAAAATCCTTGATCGGGAAAACCTCCAGGGTGCCCGGCAGCAATTGTCGGGTGTAGTGCCCACAGACGTTATTGCGGGTATTGGCCAGCATCGCTTCGCGGGTCCAGGTAACCCCGCCATTGTCGTGGTAGAACTCGACCGCCGGGTCGAAATAGCCAGCGTGTTTTTCGAACTGCGCCGGATCACTGCAATGGTTGAAACTGTCGAACATGCCATGGTCCAGCGCGGCGATCGTGTCGTGCAGGTTGTCCTTGCTTGCCTCGGCAGCCTGCGCAGCGGGAATGGCAAGCGGCGAAAGCAACAGCAGCAGGCTCAGCAGTTTGGTATTCATCGTCGTGACTCTGGCGGAAAAGGGGCAGGCAGGATCAGGCAGCACGGGTGGCCACCGCTGGCGGTACGGCGGCGGCGCGTCGCGCGGGGCCGAGCACTGCGAACTGTCCCAGCAGCACCAGCAACAACGCGGCGATCGGCAGGTAGCCCAGCGGCAGGCGTGGCAGCTCGTAGTGACGCATCAGCAGCATGTTCAATGCGTATGCCAGCAGCAGGCCGAGAACGACGCCGGCACCACTCAGTACCAGGTTCTCCAACTGGAAGTGGCGCAGGATGTGCCGTCGCGTGGCGCCAAGCGCACGACGGATACCGATCTGACGGGTGCGTTGCTGCACCCAGAAGCTGGCCAGGCCCATGATGCCGAACGCGGTGACCGCCAACAAGGCAACGCTGACGGCCAACAAGAGCCAGATCACCGAGCGATCGCGGCGATGGAAATCGTTGCGCATCTGCTCAAGCGTGTCCTGCTGCTCGATGATGCGATTGGGGTCCTGCTTATGCAGTGCTGCGATGGCCGCTTCGAGTACGCGTTGCCGTTGCTCGGGTGTGGTGCGAAGTGCGTAGGCACCGTTGGAGACGCGGATCGGGAAAATCACCGAATCGTATTGATTGCCAAAAGTGCCCCTGTCACCGGGGGCCATCAGGTTCTTGATCACGCCGACGACGGTGGACGGCGGCTGCTCTTCCCCCCAGATGTAGACCCGCTTGCCGATCGCGCTTTCGCCGGGGAACAAGCGTTGCGCCAGGGCGCTGCTCAACAGCACGGATGGCACGCTGGGCCCGATCTTGTTGGGATCGAAGGCGCTGTTCTCGATGTACTCATCGGGCAAGAAGCTGCGCCCTTCCACCACCTGCAGCCCATAGGTCTGCAGCATGTTGCCGTCATCCATGTAGATCGATGCATGCGCGGTGGGGCGGGTCTGGTCTGCCTGCAGGCGGATGTCCGAGCCCCACACATTGCCGCCATAGGGGATCTGGTTGACGCTGCCTGCCGCCTTTACCCCGGGCAACGCCGCCAACGCCTGCACATCCTGCCGACGCAGGGCGTCCTGGTTGATGTCCGGCAGCAGGCTGCTGGTGGCCAGATAGACCAGTTCGTCATCGACGACCCCGCTGTGGGCACGAATGTCACTCACTCGTTTGCTGATGATGAACACCGCATTGCAGATGATGGCGCAGCTCAGGGCGATCTCCAGCACCAACAGCAGGCAGGCCGTCTTGTGTCGGGTCAGCTGGTTGAAGATGGGAAGGATGTGCATGGTCCAGGTGTTGGCAGCTGAGGGGAACGGGGAACATCAGGTGGAAAGGACGGGCTACTGGCTCTTGAGCTGCAGGGCCGGCGGCACCTGCATCGCCCGCCAGGCCGGTAGCAGGCCGGCGAGAATACTTACCGTCACCGCCAGCACGAAGGTCAGCCACAGCGTCGTTCCATCCATGTGCGCGAGCTTGGCGTAGTCATCGGGTTGCTGGCGGATCAGCCACAACCCGAACGCAGCGAAGCACAGGCCCAGGCCGCCTCCGGCCAGGCCGATGACCCCGGCTTCGGTCAGGCATTGCTTGAATATGTCCTGCCGCGACGCGCCCAATGACCGCCGCACGCCGATCTCGCCGCTGCGGCGCAGGAACTTGGCCAGCAACAGGCTGACCGTGTTGATCATGCATACCAGCAGGAAGCCGAACGCCAGCCACATCTGCAGGCGTACATCGTTTGGCACGATGCGGTTAAAATCGAGCCAGCCCATGACATCGTGCAGGCGTACATTGGTGGGGCGCTCGAAGCGGCCGTTGGCGCGTTGGGTGTCGGAGTAGTCGGCCAGGTACTTGAGGTAGTCGCGCGCCTTTTCAGGCGAGTCCAGTTCCACCCAATACTGCAGCCAGGCACAGGGTGCGGTGAGACCGCGGTTGCCCTCACCGTCATCACTGGCGCCCCAGCATTGCATGTGGCCCTGGGTGTCGAGCTTCAATGCGCGAGAGGTTGAAAAGGGCAGCAGCACCTGCTCATCGCCGCCGTAACGTTGGCTGGTAAGGTCGTAGAAGCGGGGTGTCGGGTTGAAGTCGCCGATGACCCCGATGACCCGGAACGTGCCCTGCGGCAGATGCAACTCCTTGCCAACCGGCTCGGCACTGCCGAACAACCTGCCGGCAAGTTTGCGGTCGATGATCGCCACCAGTGCACGGGCTTCATCGTCGGCGGCGTTCCAGGCGTTGCCGGCGGCCAGTGGCACCTCGAACATCGGAAAGAAGTCGGCCGAGGTATAGCGGGCCCTGGCCCGGAACGGTTGCGCGGCATTGCCGGCAGGCATCACCGTCACCGAGCCGGCGCTCATCGCGGCCTGACGATCACCGCGTTTCTGCCGCAGCAGTTCTTCGGCGTCGTAGCGGCTCATCTGCGACGGAGGATCAGTGTCTAAGGTGGCATCCTTGCCAAGACTGCGAGGCTCCAACTGCGCGTAGAACAGCCGCGAACTCTTGCCGGGAATCGGATTCCCGGACAACACGAAGTACATCGCCAGGGTGGTCATCGTCGCACCGATGCCCACCGCTATCGTCAGTACCATCAAGGTGGTCAACACCTTGTTGCGTGCAAAGCTGCGGACTGCCAGTTGCAGGTAGTAGCCAAACATTTCCTCTCCCCTGTGCCGTATCGTCAGGCGCTGCGTGTAGCCACTGCCGGCGGAATCGATGCTGCGCGCCGGGCCGGTCCGAACACCGCGATCTGGCCCAGCAACCACAGCAGGGCGGCACCGACCGGCAGGTAGATCAAGGGCAGGCGCGGCAGTTCATAGCGGCCCATCAGCCATTGGTTGAGCAGGTAGGCCAGCAGCATGCCGACCACGATGCCGATGCTGGCCAGCAGGAAGTTCTCGGTCTGGAAGTAACGCAGCACCTGCGCGCGGGTGGCGCCAAGGGCGCGGCGGATGCCGATCTGCTTGGTGCGTTGCTGCACCCAGAAGCTGGCCAGGCCGATGATGCCCAGCGCGGTCACCAGCAACAGCAGGCCGCTGACGATCAACAGCAGGCCGATCATGTCGCGGTCATTGGCGAAGTACTTGGCACGCTTTTCCTCGACGGTGAGCTTGGTCCACACCAGACGGTTGGGATCGTTCTTGTCCAGGGTGGCCAGCGCCTGCTTCAACACCTCGTCGCGACGGCCCGGCTCGGTGACGCGCAGGATGTAGCGGCCGCCGTTGGCGAAGTTCATCCGGATCGGGAAGATGATCGAGTCGGTGCGGTTGTTGTTCTGCATGTTCGGACGCAGCAGGGTCTGTGCCACGCCGACCACGGTCACCGGGATGTTGGCCATGTACAGGGTCTTGCCGACGGCATTGCCATCGGGGAAGAACTTCTTGGCCATGGGCTCGGTCAGGATCGCCGGTGCGCGCAGTTTGCCGAGGTCTTCGACCTTCTCCAGTACGTCGCTGCTCTGGTATTCGTCCGGGTTGAAGTCACGGCCGGCCACCAGCTTGATACCCAGCGTCTTCACCGCGCTTTCGCCGACCATGTACTGCGCGCCGTTGGTCGACTGCGCATCGGGTTCGGGCGAGGCCGCCAGCGAGGTATTCCAGGAGCCTCCCTGGAACGGCAGCTGGTTGACGATGGCGACGTTCTCGACGCCCGGGATGCCGCGCAGCGAGGCAATGTCCTCGGCGGTACGGGCATCGGCATCAACCTGCTTGCCGATGCCGCTCAGGCCTATCTCGATCAGCTGGTTGTCGTCGATGCCACTGGCCAGCTGCATCGCATCGATGCGCTGGGACACGATGAACAGCGCGTTGCAGATGATGGCGCAGCTCAGCGCGATCTCCAGCACGATCAATGCGGCGGCGGTCTTGTGCCGCGACAGCGTGGAGAGGATGGGGCGGATTTCCATGAGGTTTCTCCGGGAAGCCAGGAACTGGTGAAGAGGAAACAGGAACAAGTAGTGAGTTGGCAGCAGCCAGCGCGGCTTGCGTCGCACCGGGCTGCTGACTTCCGACGACGGGTTACTGGCTTTTCAATTGCAGTGCCGGGGCGACCTGCATCGCACGCCAGGCGGGCAGGATGCCGGCGAGCATGCTGGCAAGCACCGCCAGGGCGAAGGTGGCCAGCAGCATGCTGCCGTCCAGGTGGGCGAGCGATGCGTACTCGGCCGGGCGTTGGCGTACCGCCCACAATCCGAACAGGGCAAACACCAGGCCCAGCAGGCCACCGGCCAGGCCGATCGTGCCGGCCTCGATCAGGCACTGCTTGAAGATCTCCGCGCGGCTGGCACCCAGTGCACGGCGCACACCAATCTCGCCGCTGCGGCGCAGGAACTTGGCCAGCAGCAGGCCCACGGTATTGACCAGGCACACCAGCAGGAAGCCGAAGGCCAGCCACATCTGCAGGCGCACATCGCCCGGCACGGCGTTGCGGTATTCCATCAGCTCCATGACATTGCGCAGGCGGGTGTTGGCGGGGCGCTCGAATCGGCCGCTGGCGCGCTGCTGCTCCGAATAGTTGTCCAGGTAGGCCTTGAAGTCCTTGGCATCGCCTGGAGAATTCAGCTCAACCCAATACTGGATCCAGGCGCAGGGGACGTTGGGCGCGGTGGCGTCATTGACCAGTTCGCGGCCAAAGCAGTTCATGTTGCCGTTACGATCCAGCTTGAGGTCAAGCGAGGTGCTGAAGGGCAGGAACACATCTTCCTCGGAATCGAACTTGCCCGAGTACAGGTCGTAGAACTTGGGCGCGGGGTTCCATTTCTTGAGCACGCCGACAATGCGCATGGCATGGCCTTCGACCAGCACTTCCTTGCCGACGCTGTTGGCGCCCTTGAACAGCTTGTCGTTCAGCGTGTTGCTGATCACCGCAACGCGGCTGCGGCCCTGGTCTTCATCCGCGCTCCAGCCTTGGCCGAACGCGAACGGCGTGTCGAACATCGGGAAGAAATCGGCCGAGGTGTAGCGCATGTTGATGCTGAAGGGCTTGAGTGCATCAATGCGCGGGTCGACGATGCCACCACCGCCGGTCATCATCGCCTGCCGCGGTGCCTTCTTCTGGCGCAGCAGCTCTTCGGCATCGAAGCGCGTCATCTGCATCTCGGGCTCTTCACCCGGTTGGTAGCCTTCCTTGGTGTACGGATCAACCTGGGCGAAGAACAAGCGGTCGCTCTTGTGCGGGATCGGGTCGCCGGACAGCACCTTGAATACCGTCAAGGTGGTCATCGCTGCGCCAATACCCAAGGCGATGGCCAGCACCATCAATGCGGTCAGGATCTTGTTGCGACCGAAGCTGCGCAGGGCAAGTTTGAAGTAGTAACTGAACATGGGCGGTCCTTGGCAGCTCAGGCGCTGCGCGTGGCGACGATGGGTGGGATGGAAGCGGCGCGAAGGGCAGGGCCGATCACCGCGGCCTGGCCAAGCAGGCACAACAGCACGGCGCCGAGCGGCAGGTAGTAGAAAGGCAGCCGGGGGATTTCGAAGTACGCCATCAGCACCTGGTTGCCGGCATAGGCCAGCAACATGCCCAGTGCGATGCCCGAGGCGGTCAGCAGCAGGTTCTCGGTCTGGAAGTAGCTGATGATCTGGCGGCGGGTTGCGCCCAACGCGCGGCGTACGCCGATCTGCTTGGTGCGCTGCTGCACCCAGAAGCTGGCCAGGCCGACGATCCCCAACGCAGTGACCAGCAACATCACCAGGCAGATGCCCAGCAGCAGCCGGGTCATGCTGCGGTCCTGACGGAAGTAGCTTTCGCGCAGCTGCTGCAGAGGCATGCTGTAGTCGGCCGAGAGGACTGCCTCGGGCGTGACCTTTGGGGCAGCGGCAATCGCATCGCTGACGATACGCGGCAGGTCGCGAGGATCTGCACGCACGACATAGGTGCCCGCCTGCGCATCGGTGATGACCGGCACGATCACCGACCATTCCATGCCGGCCAGGCCATTTTCGCTGCGGCCCGGATCGGGTCGGGAGAAATGCGCGAGCACACCGGCCACGGTATAGCGGTAGGTGCCCATCCAGAATTGCTTGCCCAACGGCGCCTGGCCCGGCCACAGGTGTTCGGCAAGGGCCTGGGTGATCCACACCTGTGCCTGTTCCGGCAGGAAATTGCCGATCGTCTGGTAGTCGGCATCGTTGAACATGCGGCCCTGCACCGGCTTGAGCTGCAAGGCATCGATGGCGCCTGCATCCATCGTGTAGAAGTGCGGGACGCCGCCGTGGTGCTTGCCTTCGGCGTCCAGGGTGATGCCGGCAACGGCTGCACGCTGGCCAAACGGTACGGCGTTGAGTACACCGACGGCCTGCACGCCGGCCTGGCCACGCAGCTGCTGCAACCAGCGGCTGTTGAGATCGACCGCAGTGCAGGCTTCGCAATCATTCAAGGTGAGGGTGGCAATGGCAGCTTCGTTGACGCCGCTGTTCATGCCGATCAGCTCCATCCGCGAGGCGGCCAGGAACAGCGCATTGCACAGCACCGCGCAGGCTAGTGCGATTTCCAGCACGATCAGGCTGGCGGCGATGCGATGCCGCGACAGGGTGGCGATGATGGGTTTGATGTCCAGTGCCATGGCTTACAGGGCCTTGATCTGCAGGGCCGGGTCGATGCGCGCGGCGCGCAGCGCCGGCAGCAGTCCAGCAATGACGGTGGTTGCCACCGCAGTGGCGAAGGTGAGTGCCAGCATCGTCAGGTCCAGCTGCACCATGTCGGCGTAGGCCAGCGGCTGTTGGCGGATGCTCCACAGCCCGGCCAGGGTGAACAGCAGGCCGAGCACGGCACCGCCAACACCGATCAGCGCCGCCTCGATCAGGCATTGCTGGAACACCATCGTACGGGTGGCGCCCAGTGCACGCAGTACACCGATCTCACCGGTACGGCGCAGGAACTTGGCCAGCAGCAGCCCGACGGTGTTGAACAGGCAGATCACCAGGAAGGCGATGGCGATCCATGCCTGCAGCTTTACATCGCGTGGCACCACGCCGTTGTAGTCCATCCACTCCATCAGGCTGCGCAGGCGTGCCAGCTCCGGCTGGCTGATACGGCCCAGCTGCTGTTGCTGCTGGACATAGGCCTGCAGGTGTTGCCGGTAGGCCGCGACCTTGGCCGGGCTGTCCAACTGCACCCACAGCTGCAGCCAGACGCAATCGCTGTTCTCCAGATGACCCGGCTTTTCCGGCAGGCTGTTGCAGGTGAACTGCTGGAAATTGCCGGCGTTGATCTGCAGGCCGGTGAAGAACGGCACCATCACGTCTTCAACCGGACGGTAATAGTCCGCAGTGTCGCCCTGTGCAAAGCGGCCGCCAGCCACGGTGTAGAACAGTGGCGATGGCCGCCACGGCTGGAGCACGCCGATGATGCGTACTTCGCTGTCGCGGATGCGCAGCATCTTGCCGGTGCTGTCCTTGCCATCGAACAGGCGCTGGTTCAATTCGGCGGAGATGACTGCCACGCGCGCGCGGCGCTGGTCATCTTCGGCCGACCAACCGGCGCCGTAGGCCATAGGCACCTGGAACATCGGGAAGAAATCGGCGGTGGTGGACAACAACGTGGTCATCATCGCCGGCCCTTGGCTAGCCTGCGCGGATAACTTGACGGGGCTGTCCACCACCAGAACTTTGCGGTCGGCCGGGCCGTCACGCCACAGGTCGGTGGCCGAGGTGTAGTCGAGCATGTCCAGCGGTTCGCTGCTGGCGCGTTCGCCGCGCGGCGATGCATCGACCTGCGGGTAATAGATCTGTGCGCTGCGCCCGGGCAAGGGATCGCCCGAGAGCAGGTGCCTTACTGTCAGCGTAGTCATCGACGCACCAATGCCCATCGCAATGGACAGCACCATCAGTGCAGTCAGCACCGGGGTACGGCGCAGGCTGCGCAGGCCTTGGCGGAGGTGATAGGCGAACAGCGACATGCAGGTCTCAGCCCTGGTTGTCGGCGATGGCGGCCACGCGCGCGGCGTGTGCCAGCACCGGCTCGCGGATCAGGTCGGTGGCCTGGCCATCGACGATGTGCACATTGCGCTGGGCGCGGGCGGCCAGTTCCGGATCATGGGTGACCATCACGATGGTGGTGCCCTGGCTGTTGATTTCTTCCAGCAGTTCCATCACGCCACGTGCCATCTGCGTGTCGAGGTTGCCGGTCGGTTCGTCGGCCAGCAGCAGGCGCGGGCTGCCGGCCAGGGCACGGGCGATGGCGGCGCGCTGCTGCTGACCACCGGACAGTTCGGCCGGGTAGTGCTTCATGCGCGAGCCCAGGCCGACATCGGTCAGGGCCTTTTCGATGCGCTGCTTGCGCTCGGCCGAGGGCATGCCGCGATAGCGCAGCGGCACATCGACGTTGTCGAACAGGTTGAGGTCGGGGATCAGGTTGAAGCCCTGGAAGATGAAACCGATCTTCTGGTTGCGCAGGCGCGAACGGGCGTCGTCGCCGAGGTGGCTGACGTCCTGGCCGTCGAGCAGGTATTGGCCGCTGGTGAAGGTTTCCAGCAGGCCGGCGATGTTGAGGAAGGTGGTCTTGCCCGAGCCTGACGGACCGGTGACTGCGACGAATTCGCCTTCGCGCACATGCAGGTCCAGCGAACGCAGCGCATGGGTTTCAACCTGTTCGGTACGGAAGACCTTGGAGACGGATTGCATCTGGAGCATGGGTATTCCTTTCAGCGAAGGGGAATGTGGAAGGTGGAGCAGGAGCGGGATGCTTGGACTGCGCTTGGATGGGTGATGCCAGGGCCGGCGATGGGGCGGGAATTCGAAGGTTCCGGTGCTGACGGCAGGGTTCACGACACCCCGGACGACTGCAGCTGTTTCCAATCTCGAATCCCAACACCCCACTTCCGGCCGCAATCAGTTGATCGATACACGCTCGTTGTCGCCGAACAGATCCGCGCCGGAGACAACGATCTTGTCGCCCGGCTGCAGGCCGGAGACGATTTCCACTTCGCCCAGGCTGCTGACGCCGGTCTGGATCGGACGCCGGACAGCGGTGCTGCCATTGACCACATAGGCGTATCGACCACCGGACTGCTCGACGAACGGACCGCGCTCGACCTTGAGTACGTTGTTGCGGGTGTCCAGCAGGATGCGAGCGCTCATGCGCTGGCTCTGGCGCAGGCCGGGCGGCTGCTTGTCGGAGAAGCGCAGGCGGGCCACGACTTCGCCATTGACCACTTCCGGCGACACCGCGGCGATCTCGCCGGGGAAGGGCTGGCCGGAACCGCTGGTGAGCTGGGCCGGCATGGCGATGGCCAGATCCCGGGCGAAGCTTTCCGGCACCTTGATCTCGATTTCGAACCGCGACAGATCGACCACGCCAAGGATCGGCGCATTGGCGGCGACCTGGGTGTGCTGGGTGGCCTGCACCTGACCGACCTGGCCATCGAACGGGGCGCGCAGGGTCAGCGCATCCACCTGGCGCTTGACCTCGGCCACCACAGCCTCCTGGCGTTCGGCCAGCAGGCGCTTGTTGCGTGCATCCAGCGCAGCGCCCTGGGTTTGCAGGCTGGCGTCCTGCTGGGCGTGCTGCAGTTCGATCTGGGCCTTCTTCAGTTCGTCCTGGGCCTTGGCCAGGTCCACCTGCGGTACGGCGCCGCCGTCGTAGCCGCGCTGGTAGCGTTCCAGGTCACGCTGCGCGGCGGTACGCACCAGCCCGGCCTGGTCGGACATCTTGGCGCCGGTGGCGCGGGCAAGCGTGGCGTCCAGCGCGGCGCGGCTGGCTTCGGCTTCCAGGCCGGCCAGGGTGGCCTGCTCCTGGGCCAGCTTGCTGCGCAGTTCCGGGCTGTCGATGACGGCCAGCTCCTGGCCTTGCTTGACCACGTCGCCGGCCACGACCTTCAGGGTCACGGTACCGGCCGAGATCGCATACAGGATCGGGCTGTTGGCGGCGATGACGCGACCGTCGGCGGCAATGTCGCGGACCAGGTTGCCGCGGCTCACCTCGGCCACGCGCAGGCGGTCGCCGTCAAAGGAGCGGCTGGCACCGAGCCAGTTGCTGACGACATAGCCGATACCGGCCACCACCACCACGGTGGCGACCGCCGGCCACAGCCAACGTCGCCAAACCGGTTGCGGGCGCTGGGTGCTTACCTGGTCCTGGGCGGAGGTGTCGCGGATCATCGTTGGCTTCACTGCTGGGGTTGGTAACCATTAAGCAGATCGCGTGCCAACTATAAGTTTATGAAAATAATAGGAAAAATATTCCGCCCAGATGTGTCCGGGTGTCCGCGGACGCTGCAGCGGACAGTGTCCGGTGGTGCGTGTCCGCCATTGTCTGTGCGGTGTCCGAATCGGCTGGCTTAGAATGTCCGATCACTATTGCGAATGGATGGGCTATGTGCGGCATTGTGGGTGCGATCGCTGATCGCGATGTGGTTCCTGTCCTGATCGAGGGACTCAAGCGTCTGGAGTACCGCGGCTATGACTCCTCCGGCATCGCCGTGCTGGCAGCAGACCAGGTGCGCCGCGTGCGCCGTACCGGCCGCGTCGCCGAGATGGAAAGCGCCGCTGCCGCCGAGGCGTTCCACGCCGTGGTCGGTATCGGGCACACCCGTTGGGCTACCCATGGCGGCGTGACCGAGTCCAATGCCCACCCGCACATCAGCCAGGGCGTGGCCCTGGTGCATAACGGCATCATCGAGAATCACGAAGAGCAGCGCGAAAAACTGCGTGCGCTGGGCTATGTATTCGAGTCGCAGACCGATACCGAGGTCATCGCGCACCTTATCCACCATCACCTCAAGGCCGATCAGGACGATCTGCTTGGCGCCTTGCAGCGCACGGTGAAGGAGCTGACCGGTGCCTACGCGCTGGCAGTGATCAGCCAGAAAGAGCCGGACCGCATGGTGGTTGCGCGCATGGGCTGCCCGCTGCTGGTCGGCCTGGGTGACGGCGAGAACTTCGTCGCCTCCGACGTGTCGGCAATCCTGCAGGCCACCCGCCGGGTGATGTTCCTTGAAGAAGGTGACACCGCTGAGCTGACCCGTCAGGGCGTGCGTGTGTTCGACGGCGACAACGCCCCGGTGCAGCGCGAACAGCGCATGTCCGACGTGTCGCTGGCCTCGCTGGAGCTGGGGCCGTACCGCCACTTCATGCAAAAGGAAATCCACGAACAACCGCGTGCGTTGGGCGACACCGTGGAAGCGGCGATCGACGCCGGTGGCTTCCCGGCGACCCTGTTCGGCGCCGACGCCGAAGCCGTGTTCAAGGACATCGAGGGCGTGCAGATACTGGCCTGTGGCACCAGCTACTACGCAGGCCTGACCGCGCGCTACTGGATCGAGGCCATTTCCGGCCTGCCGTGCAGCGTCGAAATCGCCAGCGAGTACCGTTACCGCGCAGCCTTCGCCAACCCCAGGCACCTGATCGTCACCATCTCCCAGTCCGGCGAAACCCTGGACACGATGGAAGCGCTCAAGTACGCCAAGTCGCTGGGCCACAAGCACACGCTGTCGATCTGCAACGTGCCCGAGAGCGCCATCCCGCGCGCCAGTGAACTGGTCTGCTACACCCGCGCCGGCGCCGAGATCGGCGTGGCCTCGACCAAGGCGTTCACCACCCAGCTGGCCGCGCTGTTCCAGCTGACCGTGGTGCTGGGCAAGCTGCACGGCAAGGTTGATGCCGCGCAGGAAGCCGATTACCTGGAGCAACTGCGTCACCTGCCAGGCAGCGTGCAGCACGCGCTGAACCTGGAGCCGCAGATCGCCGCCTGGGCCGAGCGCTTTGCCGGCAAGTCCAACGCGCTGTTCCTTGGCCGTGGCCTGCATTACCCGATCGCGCTGGAAGGCGCGCTCAAGCTCAAGGAAATCTCCTATATCCATGCCGAAGCCTATCCGGCAGGCGAGCTCAAGCACGGGCCGCTTGCGCTGGTGGATGCGGAGATGCCGGTGGTGGTGATCGCCCCCAACGACAGCCTGCTGGAGAAGGTGAAGTCCAACATGCAGGAAGTACGTGCCCGTGGCGGCGAACTGTTCGTGTTCACCGACCAGGACAGCAATTTCAATGCCTCCGAGGGCGTGCATGTGATCCGCACCCCGCGCCACGCCGGCGTGCTCAGCCCCATCGTGCACACCATCCCGGTGCAGATGCTGGCCTACCACACGGCCCTGGCCCGCGGCACCGACGTGGACAAGCCGCGTAACCTGGCAAAGAGCGTCACCGTGGAGTAAGCCCTGTCACAGGGGCGTAACCGAGGCTGCGGATAATCCTATCCAGCAGCCCGGTCCTCTCTCCCCCGACGTTGCTCGAAGCCCGGCCTAGCGCCGGGCTTTTGCTTTGTGGGATGTCCGGGCGGCCTTTGCCGATGACGCTGGGCATCTGCTTCGCGGTGCCGTCCGCGTTGGTTTGTGGGATTGGCAGTTTAAAAGTGTGACGTGGATCATAAAGGTCATGATGATCGTGCGACGCTTTAGCCGGTTTACCTAACAGAACCAGCAGGAAAGCCGGCGCGGCCGGCGGGGACGTCATGACAGGGGGCTGTATGTGTGTTGCGAGAGGCGTGCCGCTAGGCTGGGTGGTGCGCGTTCGGTGCTGGCTACGAGGTGCTCAGGTGGCAGCCGCACGGCTGTGCCGCATGAGCCAGGACCGCCACTTCATCGCCGGACTGCCGCAGCCGCGTTTGCCGCAGCTGATGGACTTCATCCTGCGCCAGAGGCTGTGCCCCCCTAGATGCAATGTCCGCTTTTCGGCGCTGCTGCCGACGGCAGGCTTCCGCGTTAGTTGCTAGGGCGGTTCCGATGGTTGTTCTTCCATGCACTGACGTGCACGAGAGGGGGCTGGGCAGGCACGCGGTGCCGGAGTGAGGCGGTTATCCGGGGACGGTGCAGTTGCGAGGTTGGCGCTGCGGACGGAAGCCAGGCCTGCAGCGGGGCCTTTCAGAAATTTTGATGCATTTTTCAGAATCAGAACTACAGGGGATGTATGGCATTAGCTCTAAGCGTAGTCGACGCAAGCTTCAACCGGCGTCGGTTCAATATGCTGGCCGATGAAAGCGGCAGTCACTCGGATGTTGGCCGCGATGTCGATTTTCCCCGAGCCTTTGATTGCAATGCTGTGCAAGGTTCAGGGGGAACAGACAATGCGTAATCCCCACTCACTCGGTGAGCACGTAGAGCCGGTTGCAGCTCAGACGCGCCGGCCTGCGCCGCGGCGTATGCTGCAAACAGTGGCGCAGGTCGGGCCTGCCTTGCTGGCCGGGGCTTCTGCCTGGATGAGGAGGACCAACTCCAATCCTGCTGGCCAACGCCATGTGATTTGCGCGATTCTGGCAGCTTCCTTGCTTCTTTCTTCGCAAACAGCCCTTGCACTTTCGTGCGATGTCTCGTTCTCCGTGCCACAAGGCTCGACGGACATACGGCGCGACTTGACCGGTAGTTCGAGTATCGCTGGTAGTGACAACGCCCGCTGCGATCCATTGAATATTGGTATTGCAAACAATGCGGATGGTGATGACTACGTTACCAATAGCGCCTCTACGACTACCGGCAAAGGTGGATCGCTCAAAGTCTTTGGTTCCTTCTACGGTGGAGCCAACTATTTTTTCTATACGCCGCCCAGTGCTTCGTTCGTTGGGGTGGACACGGCAAATTTCCATGTAAGTGATGATGGGTTCACTTGGACCAATACGGGATTGCTGACGATCAACGTTGGCTCTCCACCGATGGTCCAAGCCATCGTCCCTAGTTCTGGGTCAATTGCCGGCGGTACAGCGGTGACCATCACCGGCAGCGGCTTCAATGCGGCAAATTCCACGGGCGCGGTGAAATTCGGTGCGACGGGTGCCGTTTACGTCATCAACAGCGACACTCAGATCACTGCCACGGCACCTGCCAACGCCGCAGGTATCTACGACGTCACTGTGACCACGCCCCTCGGTACCAGCGCGACCAGCGCGGCTGACCAGTACACCTATTATGCCCTCGTACCCAAGGTGACAGACGCCAATGTAAGCATCAGTGGCGCCACCGGCACCGGCGGTGCCTACAAGATCGGCGACAAGGTGCTCGCTGTCTGGAACAACACCGTCAGTGGTGACAACAATGCCGGAATCACCGGCGTCACCATGGACTTCAGCGAGTTCGGCGGCGGCTCTGCCGTGGCCGCGTCAGACAGTGGTGGCACTTGGACGGCTACCTACACGATCTCCTCCGGGAGTATCGATTCAACCAATCGCAACATCAGCGTCAGTGCGACCAACGCAGCCGGCACAACAACCACCGCCGACACCACCAATGCCACGGTGGACAACAATCCGCCCTCTGTCAGTAGCATCACGGTGTCCGGGTCACCATCGGCGACGGATACGTCGATGGCCTTCACCGTCACCTTCGATGAGGCGGTGACGAATGTCTCCACCGATGACTTCACCCTTGTGGGAACGGGATCCGCCACCGGCACTATTGCCAGCGTCTCCGCATCCAACGGTTCATCGGTCAACGTGAACATTGCCAGCATCTCCGGCAACGGCACCCTCAAGGTGAATCTCAATGGGTCGACCAATATCGTCGATGATGCGGGTAACTCGATCCTGTCCTACAGCAGTGGCAGCACTCATACCGTTGCGATACCCGTCGCGCCGGGTGCACCTGCCATCGGCACGGCGACGGCTGGTGACGCGCAAGCGACGGTGACTTTCACTGCTCCCGGCAACGGCGGGTCGCCAATCACCACCTATACGGCAACCGCCAACCCTGGCGGAGCCACCGGCAGCTGCGCCGGGCCAAGCGCCTGTGTCATCAGCATCGGTAATCTGACAAATGGCACGGCCTACACCTTCAGTGTCACTGCGACAAATGCGTCGGGCACTGGCAGTGCGTCCGGCACGTCAAACAGTGTCACCCCGATGGCCAACCAGATCATCACCTTCACCCAGCCGTCCAGCTACAACTTTGGTGCTACGCCTACGCTGACTGCCAGCTCTGCCTATACAGTAAGTGCGGCAGCAACGGGCTTTGCGATCGACTTCACTTCGTCAACGACAGGCGTGTGCATGGTGACAAGTGGTGGCGCGCTGACATTCGTTTCCGCCGGCACTTGCACCATTGATGCGGACCACGCGGGTAACGCGTCGACGAACGCTGCTTCCACAGTCACCCGTAGTTTCACGGTCAATGCGATAGCTCCTTCTGCGCCTGGCATAGGCTCGGCGACTGCCGGCGACCAGCAGGCTTCGGTGACCTTCAGCGCGCCGGCAAGCAACGGTGGCGCCACCACCACGGGGTACACCGTCACTGCAAACCCTGGTGGCAATACCGGAACCGGCTCATCCTCGCCGGTCACCGTGACCGGGCTGACCAACGGCGTGCCCTACACCTTCTCGGTAACGGCGACCAATTCGGCGGGCACCGGCGCTGCATCCTTGATCAGCAACAGCGTCGTTCCTGCCGCGCCACAGACTATTAACTTTGCCAACCCGGGTTCACAGAACTTCGGCACATCGCCCACCTTGACGGCGACCGCGGATTCGAACCTGGATGTGACCTTTACATCCGCCACGACAGGTGTCTGCACCATCACCTCCTACGGGGTGCTGGCATTCGTCACGGCAGGCAGTTGCACCATCCTGGCTGATCAGGCGGGCGACAGCTCTTACCTGCCGGCGACGCAGGTCTCGCGTACCTTCACCGTCAACGCGACCGTCGCCGGTGCGCCGGCCTCCGTGGTTGCCACCGCCGGTGACACCCAGGTCAGCGTGGCGTTCACTGCGCCCACCACCACCGGCGGGGCAAGCATCACCGGTTATACGGTCACTGTCAGTCCGGCCGATGTCGCCCCCGTCAATGGCGCAGGCTCTCCGATCGTGGTGACGGGTTTGACCAATGGCCAGTCATATACCTTTACAGTCACTGCCGACAACAGTGCCGGTACCGGACCGGCGTCAGGTGCATCGGGCTCGGTCACACCCGCAGCGGCCCAGACCATCACCTTCAACAACCCGGGGGCACAGAACTTCGGTACGACACCGACGTTGTCGGCCACTTCGGATTCCGGGTTGACGCCTGCGTTCACGTCCAGCACGACCGCGGTCTGCACGATCACCACCGGTGGCGCGCTGACCTTCGTGACTGCAGGCACCTGCACCATCAACGCGGATCAGGCTGGCAACGCTTCCTATCTGGCAGCATCCCAGGTCACCCGAAGCTTCATGGTGAGCGCTGTGGTAGCAGGAGCACCGCAGAATCCCGTGGCCACGGCAAGTGACGGCGCGGCTAGTGTGGCCTTTGACGCTCCCACCTTCTCCGGCGGCGCAGCCATCACCGGTTACACCGTTGCTGTCATTCCGGCTGATGTATCGCCGGTCAGTGCTTCGAGCTCCCCGATTGCGGTGGCCGGGCTGACCAATGGCCGAGCCTACGAGTTCACGATTACTGCCAACAACAGTGCTGGTGCTGGTCCAGCGTCAAGCCGATCCAACGCGGTGACACCCACCGCAAACCAGACCATCACGTTTACCAACCCGGGGCCGCAGAACTTCGGCACATCGCCCACCTTGACGGCGACCACGGATTCGGGCGCAGCAGTAACCTTCACTTCGGGCTCTACAAGCGTGTGCACCATCACCAGCGTGGGCGCGCTGAGCTTCCTGACGGTGGGTAACTGCACCATCCATGCTGATCAGAGTGGCGACGCGAGCTTCACCGCAGCCACGCGGGTTAGCCAGAGCTTCGCCGTGCAGGCGGTGGTGCCTGCGGCGCCGGTGATCGGTGTCGCGACGATGACGTCTGCAACCGCTGCAGGGGTCCAATTCACCGCACCGGCCTTCGACGGCGGCGCGACGATCACCCAGTACGAGGTGGTGCCGTCACCGGCTGTAGCGGGTGGCCCGTTCGTGGGCAACAGCTCACCCGTAGCGGTGGATGGATTGACCGCAGGGCAGAGCTATACCTTCTCCGTACTGGCACGCAACAGCGCCGGTGACAGCCCCGCCTCGGCCGTATCCAACGCATTGCAGCCGATGGCCGCACAGACCATTTCCTTCAGTGTGGCCGGCAGCTACGACTTCGGCACCACGCCGACGCTGAGTGCCACCTCCAGTTCGGGCTTGCCAGTGCGCCTGGCGGTGGATGCCGGCAGCGCATCGGTGTGTGCAATCAGCAATGAGGTGCTCAGCTTTGCATCGGTGGGCACCTGCACCGTGCATGCCGACCAAGCCGGCGATGCCAGCCATGACCCGGCAGCGCGGGTCAGCCAGAGTTTCATCGTGCAGGCCGTGGTGCCCGCAGCGCCGGCAATTGGCAGCGCCACCATGCTGTCCGAGACGAGTGCCGAGGTCAGCTTCACCGTGCCGGCCTTCGACGGTGGCGCGGCGATTACCGGCTATCAGGTGTTGCCGCACCCCGCTACCGTGGGAGGGGCCACATATGTGGGTACCGGCTCACCCATACGCGTGACCGGCCTGACCAAGGGCGTGCACTATTCGTTCGCCGTAGTAGCCATCAACAGTGTCGGTGAGGGCGCGGCCTCGGCGCTGTCGAATACGTTGTTCATGGTGCCGCTGCTTGAAGCCCATCCGGTCACGCAGAACGTTGCCTATGGCACCGCGACGGAAATCACCCCTTCGGTCACCGGTGCCTACCAGGCGGTGACCGTCATTGTGGGCCCTGGCAATGGTTCGGCCGATGTCCTGGGTACCCGCTTGACCTACACGCCGACCCTTGGCTATGTCGGCCCGGACAGCTTCACTTACGCGGTGATGGACGGCTACTCGAGCGCAACGGCGACGGTTGATGTGATGGTTGGCCCGCCCAGCCTGTCGATGGACAGCGGTGTGCCGGACGCTGTTGCCAGCTCCGTTTACCAGCATCAGTTGGTCACCCATGGTGGCATTGAGGGCTATTCCTACGTTGTGACTTCGGGCAGCCTGCCGCCTGGCGTGAAACTGTCGGATGCGGGCCTGCTCAGCGGCACGCCTACCCAGACCGGTAACTTCACTTTCACCGTCAGCAGTACTGACAGCAGCACCGGTGCCGGGCCGTTCACGGTGGCACAGGGCTACACGCTGGTGGTCACAAACGCCAACCTGGAACTGGCGACGTCGGAGCTGACCACGGCGTTTGGCGGGCAGCACTACCGCATGCAGCTCTACAGCCAGGGCGGTACGGCACCTTACAGTTACAGCATTGCCGACGGGCAGGTGCCGGCAGGGCTGTCGTTGAGCGCGGGCGGTGAAATCAGTGGCGTGCCGGAAATGGCAGGAACGTTCGCGTTCACCGCGCAGGTGACGGACGCGAACGGCTTTGCCGACACCGCCAGCCTCAGCCTGAAGGTCGAGGCGGGGTTGCAGGTGATCCATGACATGGCAACCGATCCCGCCGAGCCCGTGTTCGCCACGGCTGGAACCTTCGTCGTATCGGCACAGGGAGGGCAGTCCGGTAACCCGCTGGTGTACGGCAGCGGTTCGCCGGCGATCTGCAGCGTGGCGGGCAATGTGGTGACCATGCTGGATGCGGGCACCTGTGTGCTGACCATCGACCAGGCCGGCAACGGCCAGTATCTGGCGGCACAGCAGGCCGTGCTGCACGTGGAAATTGCAGCTGCTGCGCCGTCGCTGACGTGGTTGGATGGCATCAACAAGGTCTATGGCGAGGCCGCCTTCGATCTCCCTGATCCCAGCAGCAACAGTGCGGGTGCCTTCAGCTTCAGCAGCAGTGATACCGGCGTGGCGACGATCAGCGGCCGCACGGTGACGCTGGTGGGCGAGGGCAGCGCTACCCTGACCGCACACCAGGCAGCGCAGGGGGGCTATACCGCAGCCAGTGTGGAGCTGAACCTGACCGTCAATGCACGGCCTGACCCGACCGCCGACGCCAACGTGCGTGGCAGCTTGCAGGCGCAGGTGGATGCCAGCGTGCGCTTCAGTCGCGTGCAGCTGGGCAATATCCAGTCGCGCCTGCAGCAGGTGCGTTCGGGCGGCAATCCCTCTTCGGCGACGTTGACGCTGGCCTATGCCGGCGACCTGCTTGGACAGGCCTTGTCGGTGCCGGTGCAGCTGCCGGTCAATCAGTTCACTGGCATGCCCAACGGTTGGGGCGGCTGGATGTCAGGCACGGCCACGTTCGGCAACAACGGTCAGCAGCAGGGAGGGGGGTTCGACTTCAACACCGATGGCATCAGCCTGGGCGTGGACCGTCGTTATGGCGACAACGGCCTGCTGGGCATGGCTGCCAGCCTGGGCCGCAACCGCAGCCGGTTGGACAACTCACCCTCACGGATGGATGCCGATCAGTACTCGCTGGCGGTGTATGGCTTGTGGCGTGCCGGCGAGCACCTGTTTGTTGATGGTGTGCTGGCGCAGGGCCGGCTGGACTTCGACATCGCACGCTGGAGTGATGACGCCAACGCCATTGCGGTGGGCCAACGCGATGGCAGCCAGAGCTTCGGGGCGTTGACCTTCGGCTATCAGCAGCAGCACGGCGCCACCACGTTGTCCGGCTATGGCCGCTTTGATGGCAGCCAAACCCATCTGGACGGCTACCGCGAGCATGGTCTGCAGGCGTACGACCTGGCCTATGCACGGCAGACTGTACGAAATAGCGGGTTGGCGCTGGGCTTTGACGGTAGCTACAGCTGGCAGGGTGAGCGCTTGCAACTGCGGCCGTTCTGGAAGTTGGAGTACCGGCAGTCGCTGTCCAACAACGGTGATGCGTGGATGAACTATGTGCAGCAGCCCAGCACGGATGGCTATCTGCTGAAGATGCAGGGCTACGCCGACAACATGCTCACCGCCGGGCTTGGCCTGGACATGCAGACCCGCAATGGCTGGCTGATCTCGCTGTTGTTCGGTCGGGATCAAGGCAGCAACAGCGCCTCCAGCAACAGCGTTGGTCTGCGGATCTCCTACGGCAAGGGTGGCGCGGGCGTCGGCATGGGAGCAGCTGACGGGGCTCGACTGGATGACTGCCAGGGCCGGCGTTGCCGGCGTGGCGCAGGAGTGCAGGGACATGGGGAGCAGAACTGGCCCTGATCGCGTCCTGATGCGGTGACGACAACGCCCGGCCCATGCCGGGCGTTGTCGTTCCGGCCCCGGTAAGCTGGCCGCCAATGTGATGATTGGCTGAACGAATTGAACGCCCGGAGTACCCAAATCGCCCCTTGCCACGCACTGCATGGTCAAGGGGGCGCCACGCTGTCGCCCGCCATTGGGAGCTGCTGATGACAAGCGGGAGAGGCCGGTGCCGTAGGCGCTGGCGTGGAGGCGGTGATGTCGCCGGCTGAACAGGAACAGCCCGGCCGCGAGTTCGCGGCCCGCGCGGTCCATGACTACAGCGCCGAGCTGCATCGCTTCCTGCGCCGGCGGGTGGCCGAGGCCCAGGACCTGGGTGACCTGGTGCAGGAGGTCTACCTGCGGCTGCTGCGCGTGCAGAACACCGAGACCGTGCGTAATCCACTGGCCTACATCTATGGCATCGCCGCGCATGTGGCCAGCGAGTTCAACATGCGCCAGCGACAGGGGCGCATGGTCTACGACTCGACCGTGGTTGAGGCAGTCGCCGAGAACCCCGGGCAGGCGGCTTTCAGCGAGGGTGGTGGGTTCTTTGAGCGACAGGTGGGTGACGCGCTGGCACAGCTGCCGCCCAATCGGTTGGCGGTGCTGCTGGAGCGACGCGAGGGCCTGAGCCATGCGCAGATCGCCCAGCGGCTGGGGCTGAGCGTGCATACGGTGAAGAAATACAGTGTTGAAGCGCTGGCGCATGTACGCGCGAGCTTGGAACGATGAACAGGATGTGGACCTTGCTACGGGCAGGGCGGGTGAAGCCATGAATATCTATCGCACATCGCCGCAACAGAGCCGGGAGCGCGCCGCACGCGAGGCCGCAGAGTGGCTGCACGTCATGGGTGGCACGCCCAGCGACGCCGACCGCAGCGGTTTCGCAGCCTGGGTGGCGCGCTCGCCGCTGCATCTGGAAGAACTGTTGATGGCGCAGCTGGTGGAGCGCGAGCTGGCTACCAGTGCGGCGCTGCAGGCCTTCGATCTGGACGCGGTGCTGGCGCAGGCACAGGCGCAGGACAACGTGGTGGCGCTGCGCGATGCGCCGGCAGTGGCGCCGGTCGCCAGCCCGGCGCCCGCCGCGCCGGTAGCGCGTGGCCGTCGGCGTCGCTTTGGTTGGGCGCTGGCTGCCGGTGTTGCCGCCTGTGCGCTGCTGTTGGGCAGTTGGAAACTGCTGCAACCGGAGGTGCCGGTGTACCAGTACGCCAGTGCGGTTGGCGAGCAGCGCAGCATTGCCTTGGCCGATGGCTCGATGGTGACCTTGGCGCCGGCCTCGTATATCGCCGTGCGTTTCAGTGCCGGGGTGCGTGATATCGAGCTGCGTGACGGCGAAGCCACCTTTGATGTGGCCCATGACAGCAGCCGTCCGTTCCGCGTGCATGCCGGCGATAACACCGTGCAGGCGGTGGGCACGCGCTTCACCGTCAACCGGCTGCCTTCGGGCACGCTGGTCGCGGTCAGCGAAGGCAAGGTCAAGGTGACTGCCAACGGCAGCTGGCTGGAATCACTGTGGCGCGATGATGTCGCCACCCTGGAAGCAGGCAAGGCCAAGGTGGAGTCACTGGGGCGTCCGGCCGCATTGTCGGCCGGTGAGCAGGCGCGGATCCCGCAGGGCCAGCAGGCCATGTTGCGGATGCCGCTGGAAGTGCCGAACGAACCCGTCGATGGCAAGCGCCGGCTGAGTTTCCGCAATGACACCCTGGCCGACATCATCAGTGAGTTCAACCGCTACAACCCGCGTCCCATCGTGGTCACCGACCCGTTGGTCCGCGAGCAGCGCTATAGCGGCGTGTTCTATGCCGATGACGCGGACTCCTTCCTGCAGTTCCTGGAATGCTGCTCGCAGTTGCGGGTCAGCCGGCAGGCCGACCGTAACGTCATCGATGGCCGCGGTAGCCGCCAATAAGTGCTGCCGCGCAGTTTGAAAAAATATTTTCTGCAGTGAGTACCCTTTTCTCGCACTCGGACACACGGATGTAACAAGAGGCCGGTTTCGCCAGCAGGTGACGCCGGTTGCTTCGGTAACCATTCGATGTCTTTCGGGGGCGAATTATCCATGGGGTCCAGCACTAATCTTCGTAAACACACGCTGGTGACAGCAGTGGCGGTAGCGCTGCTGCTGGGTGCCGGCAATGTTGCTTTGGCGCAGTCGGCGCAAGGGGCTGGGTCGGCGGCACAGGCAGCGATATTCCAGTTCGACGTTCCGGCGCAGCCTTTGGCATCGGCCTTGGAAGCATTTGCCGAGCAGAGCGGGCTGCAGGTGGTCTATGCAGGCGGTGCCGGTGCCAGCGTGCGCAGCGCTGCGATAGACGGCACGCTTGATGCCGATAGCGCGTTGCAGCAGCTGCTGGCACCGACGGGCTATAGACATGCCTTCGTCAATGCCAAGACGGTCGCCATCCGCGAACGGGACAGCGCCGGCGATGTGGTGCAGCAGGGCGGCGATGCCGAAACGCTGGAGACGATCAATGTCACCGGTACCTATCTTAAGAACATCGATCCAGCCTCGCCGCTGATCGTGATCGACGCGCAGCTGATCGAAAGCCGCGGCTATGCCTCGATCGAGGACGTGCTGCGCAACCTGCCGCAGAACTTCTCCAACCGCACCAGCGCCTCGCGCGCGCTGGGCGAGGTGGAGTACGGCAGCACGTATGGCGATGGTGTGTCAGGACTGGGCTCTTCCGGTGCCAACCTGCGTGGCCTGGGCAGCCGTTCAACGCTGATCCTGGTGGATGGCCGCCGCCGCAGCGGCTCGGCGCAGGCGCAGGGCGCCTACACCGATATTTCTTCCATCCCGGTGTCGCAGATCGAGCGCATCGAGGTGCTCAGCGATGGTGCCAGCGCCATCTATGGCTCCGATGCGGTCGCCGGTGTGATCAACATCGTGCTGAAGAAGTCCTATGACGGCACCACCGCGCAGTTGCGCCATGAGAACTCCAGCACCGGCGCCGATGTATCACGGCTGGACCTGGCGCATACCTTTGGTTACGGCAGTGGCCACGTGACCGCAGCGGCAGGCCGCGAGCGCAGCCTGCCGGCCGATGTGAACAGCCTGATCCACTCGGGCCCGAACGGGCGAGGTGACTTCACTGATCGTGGCGGTATCAACGGGCGTACCCGCAACAAAGGCCAGCCGGGCGTGGTCTATGAATCCGAAGATTGGGGCATCGGCTACCACTTCGTGGGCGAGGTGATCGGTGTGATCCCCGGTGGCCAGGACGGCAGCGCGCTGGATCCGGACAGCCTGTTGCCGTATGACCCGGCCACCGCACCGTCCACCTATGAGCGCAGCCGCATCGGTCCCAAGGTCGAAAACAGCTATGCACGCCTCAGCGGCGTACATGACCTGGGCCCCACCACCGAGCTGAACTATGGCATCAGCCATGTGCGCCAGATCAACAAGGAGAACTGGCGACCGACGCTGTTCGACTTCGGCATCTTCGAAGACGGTTACAACGCCTATATCCCGGAGAGCAACCCGTACAACACCTTCGGACGTGATGTGCTGGTGGGGTATTCGTTCGAGCGCGAGTTCAACGGCATGAACCTGAGCGACGACCAGAAGCAGACCAATACCGATGCCCATATCGGCATCAACGGCAAGTTGCCCTTCGCCAAGGGCTGGGACTACGAGGCGACCTTCAGCATGGGCCGCGAGAAGGGCACCACGTCCGCGCTGATGGATCTCACTGGTTCGATGGGTGCCGACGGCTATGCGCGCACGCTGGAGGTTCTCAACGGCCTGAACGTGTTTGGCGATGGCAGCAACGAGGCCATCGTCACGCGTAACCGCGAGCTGCTGCAGAGCCTGGTCGAGCGTCACGTCTACCGTTTCCAGGCGCGTGCCAACACCATCGATCTGCTGACCCGTGGTGAACTGTTTGAGTTGCCGGCCGGCAAGATCGAAGCCGCCTTCGGTGCACAGCATCGCGAGCAGCGCTACAGCTTCGAGAGCAATCTCGGTGAGCGCCTGTTCACCGAGAGCGAAGGCAAGTCCGAAGCGGTTTTCACCGAGATCGGCATACCGCTGTTGAAGGACAAGCCGCTGGCAAAACTGCTGAGCTTGACTGTGGCGGCACGCTACGAGCGCTTCGACCAGCACGGTGACAGTGCGTTGCGCGACAGCTCGTTTGGGCTGAGCGAGCTGGGTGGCTTTGATGTCGGGGAGCTCACCGGCCTGCGCAATGATGGCGCCGGAGGCATCACCGGCAGCGATAGCGCGGTGTCACGCAGTTTCAGCCGCACCAGCCCGCTGGCACGCCTGGCATGGAAGCCCCTCGAGCAACTGCGTCTACGTGCCACTTGGGGTGAGTCCTTCCTGGTACCGCAGGCCCAACAGCAGTTCGGGCAGCTGATCATGGATGACTACACCTCGCGGGTAATCTACAACGGCGGGAAATTGCCCGATGGCGTCACCCAGATCCTGGGTCTCAGTGGCCCGAATGCGAATTTGAAACCGCAGGTCGCCAGCGTCGTGACCTACGGATTCGATTGGGTACCAGCCTTCGCCAGTGGATTGCAGCTATCGGCGACCTACAACCGCACCACCTTCGATAACTATATCGGCGACCCGCTGTCGGGTTTGACCTATTCGGAGATCTTCAAGGACATCAGCAAGATGCCCGAAGGGACCTTCACCGTGGGCGAAAACGGGGTGATGCTGCGGGACAACCGCGCCATCAACTTCATGGGCCGCCGCTCGCGCAGCATCGACACCACGGCCAGCTACTACTTCGGCAACGACTGGGGCGACTGGCGCATCGAGCTCAATGCGGTACGCACGCTGGAACTGACCTCGCGCTCGTTGGCGTCGATGCCGACCCTGACCTACTCGGACAGCGAGCTGGGCCCGAGCAAGTGGGCCGGTGATCTGTTCGTCGGCTGGGAAGGCAATGCGTGGTTCGCCTCGCTGGGCAGCCATTACAGCGCCGCGCACCGGGTGCTGTACCCGCTGTCGGCGGTCGCTACCGACTACAACGATTTCATCCCCAACGAGAACCCGCGCAGGCGTTCGGCGTCCTACACCACCTTCGACGCACAGCTGGGCTATCGCAAGCGCCAGCGTGACGGCTGGTTGGGCGGAGTGACCGCGCGCCTGGGCGTGCAGAACATGTTCGACCGCGATTATCCATTCGTTGACAACATGTCCGGCTTCGTCTCCAACCGCGTCAACATCCGTGGCCGGGTGCTCTACCTGGACATCAAGAAAGAGTTCTGAGGCAGCGCCCAGATCGTGCAAAACGCGGCGCGCCGATCCTCGTCGGCGGCGCGCCGCATCCATCGCAAGGAAATCCATGAAGTCCATCGCCTACACCACGCGCTCCTGCCTGTTGGCAGCCACAGTTGCATCCGCCATCGCGCTCAGCGCTTGCAATGCTTCTGCGCCGGATTCCGCGCCTGCACAGCAGGCCAACGCGACACAGGCAGGCAGTGCCGCCTACAGCATCCGCGGCACGCTGCCGGATCTGCCCGATGGCACCGAACTGAAGTTGCTGGTGCCGTCGCTGGCCACCGACCCGCTGCATGTCGAACCGGTAGCCACCGCTACCGCGCAGGGCGGGACATTCGTGCTCAGCGGCCAGGTACAACAGGCAGTGCCGGCGGTGCTGATGGTTGGCAATCTGGGGTCGGTCAAGCTGGTGCTGGAACCGGGTGAACTGCGTATCGAGCAAGGCCCGCTGGGCCCGGTGGCCAAGGGGGGCAGCCTCACCGAGCGGGTTTACGGTTATCTCGAGGATCCAGCCTACGTGGCTGCGTTCAAGGCCAACCGCGAAGCCAACCGCAAGGCCTTCGAGGGTGTGGACGAGACCGACGAGGCAGCGATGAAGGTCGCGCGTGAGTCAGTGGCTGCGCCGTTCGCGGCCTTGTCCAAGGTCCGCAACGATTACGATGCGCCCCTCATTGATGGCCACGGTCCGGCCCTGCTCAAGCTGCTGGTGCTGAGCGAGAATTACGACTGGAAGCGCTATGACATGGCGCGCCGCGCGCAGCTGCTGGCCAGCTACAAGCAGGAGCTGGGCGAGCACCCGCTGATCACCCAGATGGAGCAGGCCGCGGCCGACTACGCCAAGACCCAGCAGCTGGCCGAGAAGTTCGGGCCGGGCAAGCCCTATGCCGACATTGAGGCCGTCGGGGTGGATGGCAAGGTGGTCAAGCTGTCCGAGGTGCTGGCACGCAACAAGCTGGTGCTGCTGGATTTCTGGGCGTCGTGGTGTGGCCCCTGCCGTGGTGAATTCCCGCATCTGCTGAAGGTCTACCGCGAGTTCCACGCGCATGGCTTCGAGATATATGCCGTGTCGCTGGACGAGGACAAGGCCGATTGGACCAAGGCCATGCAGGAAGAAGGAGGCAGCAACGATCTGCCCTGGATCAATCTGCAGGCGCCGGGCTTCGAGGACAAGGCCGCACAGACCTATGGTGTGGTGCAGCTGCCGCAGAACTACCTGATCGCTGGCGACGGCACGATTGTCGGTGTCGGCATGCGCGAGTGGGACGTCGAGCGCGCGGTGCGTGCGCAGATCAAGAAGGTCGAAGATGCGCCTGCACGTTGATGTTCTCCGCCGCGCGGCCCTGACGGCGCTGTTGCTGCTGGGCGTGCTGCTGCCCGGCAGCGTGCTGGCACAGGTGCAGGCCGAGCTGGTAGCCGCGCAGCGCTCGGTGCAGCCGGGCCAGCCGTTGCAGTTGGCGCTGCGCATGCAGCATGACCCGCATTGGCACAGCTTCTGGAAGAACGCCGGTACTGGCCTGCCGACCAGGCTGATGTGGGACTTGCCCCCCGGCTGGACGGCCGAGGCCATCCAATGGCCAACCCCGATCCTGGTGCGCGACCGCGAAGGCAATATCACCGGTCACGGCTACGAAGGCCTGTCCTACCTGCCGGTGCGCCTTATCGCGCCGGCCGACCTGAAGCCCGGCAGCGAGGTCGAGCTGAAGGCGCAGGCACGTTGGTTGATGTGCGAGACCGTCTGTATCCCGGGCAAGGCGGCGGTGAGCCTGCGTGTGCCGGTCAGCAGCGATGCGCCGGAGGCCGATGCCGATGTACAGGCGGCGCTGGCAGCCTTGCCGATGCCCGCATCCAGCGATGGCTGGAAGCTGGCGGCAACCCGCGAAAAGGACGGCCTGACCCTGCGGGTGGCAGCACCGGCTGACATGGCTGACCTGCACTTTTTCCCGGCCGATGAGTTCGTGTCGTACAAGGTGCCGCAGACCATTGGCAATCGTGGCGCCCGTGCCTTGTTGAAGCTGCCACTGGATGCGGTCGAGACCATGCCGGCCGATGCCACGCTGCGCGGCGTGCTGGCCTACAGCGATGCACAGGGCGCTTACCGTGGCGTTGCCATCGAGCTGCCGTTCGTGGCTGAAGCCGAGGCCACCACGTTGGTCGGTACGGCTGATCTGGGGCCGGCACCGACCTCGGCGGTCGCTGAGGGTGGCGGTACGCAGCTGTCTTTTGTCGTCCTGCTGTTTGCCGTGCTGGGCGGGCTCATCCTCAACCTGATGCCTTGCGTGTTCCCGGTGCTGGGCCTGAAGGTTGTCGGCTTCATCGAGCAGGCCGGCAACGACAGGCGCAAGGTCAGCCTGCATGCGCTGTCGTTCACCGCTGGCGTGCTGCTGTCGTTCTGGGCGCTGGCCGGACTGCTGGCAGTACTGCGTGAAGGTGGTCAGCAACTGGGCTGGGGTTTCCAGCTGCAGTCGGCGCCGTTCGTGTTCGTACTGGCGCTGGTGATGCTGGGCTTTGCGATGAATCTCAGCGGCGTGTTCGAGGTGGGCATGCGCGCCACCGGCATTGGCTCCGGCTTGCAGACACGCACTGGCGTGGCGGGCAGCTTCTTCAGCGGCATGCTGGCCACCGTGGTGGCCACGCCGTGCAGTGCGCCGTTCCTGGCACCGGCGCTGGGTGCAGCCTTGGCGCTGCCCACCGTGCAGTCGTTCGTGGTGTTTACCGCGATCGCGCTGGGCCTGGCGCTGCCGTATCTGCTGCTGTCGGTGTTCCCGTCGCTGGTGAAGCTGTTGCCGCGCCCGGGTGCCTGGATGGAGACTTTCAAGCAGTTGATGGCGTTCCCGCTGTACGCCACCGTGGCCTACCTGCTGTGGGTACTGGCCGGGCAGCTGCAGGAGGCGGCGTTGCTCAACGCCTTGCTGGCGCTTGCCCTGCTTGGGTTCGGCCTGTGGCTGTATGGCCGTGCTACCCGCCCGGGTGCCCGCGGCGGTCGAGACCGGCTAAGCGCTGCGGCCGGCGTGCTGGTGCTGGTAACGGCCGTGCTGTTTGGCTGGCCGCGTGCGCCGGCGCCCGAGCAACTGCAATGGGAGGCCTGGAGCAGCGAGCGTGTACAGCAGCTGCAGGCCGAAGGCCGGCCGATCTATGTCGATTTCACCGCGCGCTGGTGCGCCACCTGCCAGGTCAACAAGAAGGTGGTATTCACCTCCGCACGGGTACGCGACTACTTCCGCGAGCACCACGTTGCAGCGCTGAAAGCCGACTGGACCAATGCCGACCCGCTGATCACCGCCGAGCTGGAACGTTGGAACCGCAGCGCGGTGCCATTCAACCTGGCCTATCCCGCAGGTGCTGCTGCACCGCGCGAGTTGCCGGAAGTGTTGACGCCGGACATCGTGCTCGCCGCTTTAGAAAACGCTACCCCACAAGGACAGGATTGAACCCGTCCCGACTTCCCCGCGCCCCCGGGCGCATTCCAAGAGAACGCAACGCATGATTTCGCAACGCCTGTTGTGCGCCGGCCTTGCACTGGGCCTGATGGCAGCCTCCGCTGCCTCGGCCGAGCCGGTCAAGGTCAATGGCTTCACCCACGTCAAATCCCTCGATGGCATCGATGAGTACCGCCTCGACGCCAATGGCCTGAGCGTACTGTTGCTGCCCAACCACGCTGCGCCGGTGGTGACCTTCCAGATGACCTACCGCGTCGGTTCGCGCAACGAGGTGACCGGGACTACCGGTGGCACCCACCTGCTTGAACACCTGATGTTCATGGGCAGCACCCACTTCGACGGGCAGAACAACGTCGATACCTACCTCGATCGCGTCGGTGCCGGCTTCAATGCCACCACCTCGCTGGACCGCACCAACTACTACGCCACGTTGCCGCCGGCCGCGCTGGACGGTTACATCGCCATCGAAGCCGATCGCATGCGTGGCCTGCTGCTGCGCGAAAAGGACCGCCAGAGCGAAATGACCGTGGTGCGCAACGAGTACGAGCGCAACGAGAACAACCCCAATGGCGCGTTGATGAAGCTGATGTGGGCCACCGCCTTCAATGCCCATCCCTACCACCACCCGGTGATCGGCTGGCGCAGCGATATCGAAAAGGTCTCCATCGAGAAGCTGCGCGAGTTCTACGACACCTTCTACTGGCCGAACAACGCCACGGTCACGGTGGTCGGCGATATCGACAGCGCCCAGGTGCTGGCCAGCATCGGTGACAAGTTCGGCAAGGTGCCGCGTTCGCCGCATGCGATCCCCGAGGTCTACACCACCGAGCCGGACCAGCAGGGCGAGCGTCGGGTGACGCTGCGCCGGGCCGGCGAGACCGGCACGGTGATGATGGCGTACAAGGCACCGGCGGGCCTGGACAAGGACATCCCGGCGTTGAACGTGCTGGAGCTGGTACTGCAGGGCGGTCGCAGTGCGCGCCTGCAGCGGGCGCTGGTGGACACCAGCAAGGCGGTGGCGGTTTCCGGTGGCATGTACCAGCAGCGCGACCCGAGCCTGTTCATGCTGAGCGTGGCGCTGGCACCGGACAGCAAGCACGAAGACATCGAAAAGATCGTCCGCGACGAGATCGCCAAGCTTGCCCGCGACGGCGTTACCGCTGAGGAAATCAAGCGTGTACTTGGCCCGTACCGTGCCGAGGAAGCCTATCGCCGCGACGGTACCGACCAGGCCGCTGATGCGCTCAACGAGTTCATCGCGATGGGCGATTGGACCCTGTATTCCAGCGCCTTGAAGGATCTTGAGAAGGTCACCCCGGCCGACGTGCAGCGCGTCGCCGGCACGTATTTCACCGCAGAGCAGAGCACGGTTGGCTGGTTCGTGCCGGAGAGCAGCAAGTGAGCAACGCAAAACGCATTCGACTGATTCCGCTGGCACTGGCCGCACTGTCCAGCCTTGCCGCGTTCGCCGCCCAGGCAGGCGTCGCCGACACCGCCGTGCACGCCAAGGCAGCCGGCATCGACCTGATCGTGTATCCGATGGGGGTCAAGGATGTGGTCACCTTCACCGGCTCGATGCCGTTGGGTGACGCGTTCCTTGCCGCCAAGGCCGACAATCCGGCGGTGCCGACGCTGACCGCGATGCTGCTGGAAGCCGGCACTACCCATCGTGACAAGTTCGCCATTTCCGACACGCTGGATGGCATGGGGGCGCAGTTGTCGCTGAGCCCCAGCGCGGCGCGTATCGGCATCTACGGCAAGAGCCTCAAACAGGACCTGCCGACCGTGCTCGATCTGCTCGCCGAGCAGTTGCGGGAACCGGCCTTCACCGCCGAAGAACTGACCAAGGCCAAGGTGCAGCTGGAAGCCGCATTGCGACAGGCCAGTGATAACCCCGGCGCGATGGCGCGCGAGACCCTGATGCTGGGCATTTTCCCGGCCGGCAGCGTCAATGCACCGGTGCCGCGCGAGGCCATGCTCAAGGCCGTGCCGCAGGTGACGCTGGAGCAGATCAAGGCCTTCCACGCAAAGTACTACGGTCCGGCGCACATGACCCTGGTGTTTGCCGGTGACGTCGATGCCAAGGCGATTGAAACCGCAGTGGCGCACGGCTTCAACGGCTGGAGCGGCGGCGTGGACTATCTGCGCACCGCGCCGGCGCGGCTGCCGGCCAAGGCCGCCGAGCACAGCATCGCGATGAAGGACAAAAGCAGTGTCAGCGTCTTCCTCGGCCAGGCCACCGGCCTTCGGTATACGGACGCGGACTACCTGCCGATGACGGTGGGCGTGGATGTGTTGGGTTCGGGCTTCACCGGTCGCCTGATGGCGGCGGTGCGTGCCAAGGAAGGCCTGACCTATGGCATCGGCGGCAACCTGCTGGGCAGCGACTACATGGACGGCGGCCTGGGCATCAGCACCACCTTCGCCCCGGAACTGATGGACAAGGGCATTGCCAGCACCCGCCGCGAACTGCAGCGCTGGTGGAAGGATGGCATCACCGCCGAAGAACTGGACGCACGCAAGCAGGCGATGGTCGGCAGCTACCAGGTCGGACTGGGCAATACCGACGGCATGTCAGCGGCGATCATCGGCACGGTTGAACGCGGTGTTGGCCTGGCATGGTTGGACAACTACCCGCAGGCGATCCAGTCGGTGACCCTGGAGCAGGTCAACGGCGCGATTCGCAAGTACGTCGATCCGGACAAGATGGTGCTGGTCAAGGCTGGCACCTTCAAGAAGTAAGTCGCAGCCCCTGCCAAGTGGTTCGACACCAACAAACGCCGGCGCAAGCCGGCGTTTGTTGTTTGTCAGCAGCAATGGATGTAATCCGTAGTTACGTAGCCCGGGTAAGCAAAGCGCACCCGGGGTAGAAGATCGCCGATTGGCGCCCGACTGCGCCCCGTCTACATGGGCAATAGCTGATCTTCAAAGTGCCGCGTACTTAATCAAGCACGCACGCTATTGGAGATGATCTCCACCCAGTAGCCGTCCGGGTCCTTGATGAAGGCCAGGCTCTTCATGCGGCCGTCGCTCAGGCGCTTCTGGAACGGCACGTCCAATGCCTCGAATCGGGCGCAGGCTGCTTCCAGCTCCGGTACCGACACGCAGATGTGGCCGAAACCGCGCGGGTCGCTGTTGCCGTCGTGGTAGACCGGGCCGTCCTGGTTCTCGGTGCCGTGATTGTGGGTGAGCTCCAGTACGCCGGGAATGCCGGCCATCCACAGGCGGCGTTCGGCGTCGTCTTCCGGTACCTGCACGCCCGCCGGCACATAGGCCAGGAAGTACAGGCTGAATTGCGCTTCGGCGAAATCACGCTGGTCAACCAGCTGGAAGCCCAGCACGCGGGTGTAGAAATCCAGCGAGGCCTTGATGTCCTTGACCCGCAGCATGGTGTGGTTGAACACGAAGCCGTTGGTTTCGGCCGGGGCCTGGGCGGGCAGGCCAGCATTCTGGCGTAGCGTCTGCAGGGACATGAAGCATTCCTTGGGGGAGAGGGATGACTGATTCTAGGTGCGGCGACGCATCGCCGCACCCCCGGTGGGCTTACGGATGGGTCGCCCAGGGCTGCAGACTGCCATCCTCGGCAAGCAACATGACGGTGAATGGCTGGGTGTGGCCGTCGGGCGACTCCATGCCAGGAGAACCCACCGGCATGCCTGGCAATACGAGTCCGCGCGCCTTCGGCCGCTCCGTGAGCAGGCGCTGGATGTCGCTGGCAGGCACATGGCCTTCGATCACGTAGCCATCGATTTCGGTGGTGTGGCAGGACTGCATGGCGTCAGCAACGCCCAGGCGCTGCTTGATGGGCGATATGTCGGTGGTGTCCTGCGCAAGCACAGTGAAGCCTGCCGCACGCATATGACGGATCCAGCCGTTGCAGCAGCCGCAGTTCGGGTCCTTGTAGACCTGCATGGTCGGCAGCGTAGCTGTCTGTGCCCGTGCGGGCTGTGCAGCCAGGTTTGCACTGGCGGCGGGTGATGGCACGGCAGTGCAGGCGCTGACCAGCAGCGACGAGGCAAGCAGGCAGATGCCAGCGAGCACGGGTTTGGAAGTAAACATTTTCATGGAATCTCCGGGTTGTGGAGAGACGGGCAGGGCGCGGGGCACCCTGCCCGCAGGGGTCAGAACCAGAAGCGCACGCCAGCCACCCAGCGTGACTCACGCACGCCATGACCGGCATCGCGGTGCATGTCGGCGGTATTGCCGAAGGCACGTTCGTGAACGAATCCGACATACGGTGCGAAGCGACGGGTGATTTCGTAGCGCAGTCGCAGGCCTGCTTCCACGCTGCTCAAGCCCTTGCCCACGCCGCGGCGCGGATCGTCATCGGCAACGATGCTGGCTTCGACCAGCGGCTGCAGGATAAGACGGTTGCTCAGCAGTACATCGTATTCAGCTTCGAGGACCAATTCGGCCTTGCGGGTGCTGCCGAGATAGGCCATTGCCGAGACTTCGAACTTGTACGGCGACATGCCCTGCAGGCCGAACGCAGCGCGGGTCAGGTCCGGCGATTCCCGGTTGTTGTCCTGCCGCACACCGGCCACCAGGTCCCACCACGGCGAGATCGAATGCCCGTACAACGCATCCACGGACCAGTCGCCGAGTGCGTTGTCACTGCGTTCGCCCTCGCTGCGGATCCACAGGCGGTTGATGTCATTGCCGAACCACGAATCGATGCCCCAGGCCTGGCCGCTGCCATGCGCGTTGTCCCAGGCTTCCAGGTGGTCGAACACCACCAGGCTGTTGAACGACGGTGCGTGCTCCATTGCATGCGGCTTCAACACCGGGAAGGCGTCGTCGAAGTCCTGCCTGGTCGGCGTCGGGATCGGCTCGCGCGGCGTCGTGCTGGCGCTGCTGCCCTGCATGTTGTGGCCGGCATGCGGATCGGCGGGCATTGCATGGCCCGCATGCGGGTCGGCTACCGCGCCGTGACTGGAGTGATCCTCCGTCTTTGGCATGGCATGACCGGCGTGCGGATCGGCTGCCGCGCCGTGGTTGGAATGATCTTCCACCTTCGGCATGGAATGGCCTGTATGCGGATCGGCCGCCTTGGTCTTGGGCATGGTGTGCCCGGCATGTGGATCCACTGCAGCCTTTGCTTCAGCTCCGTGCCCCGCGTGCCCCGCGTGGCCCGCATGCGGATCCTGTGCGAATGCGCTGCCACTGGCGGTCAATGCAATGAACAGCAGGGAGTGAGAGAAGGTCTTCATGCGTCGATCCTCACTTCGCGCATCATGCCCGCTTCCATGTGGTACAGCAGATGGCAGTGGAAGGCCCAGCGGCCCAAGGCGTCCGCGCGCACGCGGTAGCTGCGGCGGGTGCCCGGTGGCATGTCGATGGTGTGCTTGCGCAGCTGGAATTCGCCATCGGCGTTTTCCAGGTCACTCCACACGCCGTGCAGGTGGATCGGGTGCTGCATCATGGTGTCGTTGACCAGCACGATGCGCATGCGCTCGCCGTAGTTCAGGCGGATCGGCTCGGCGCCGGCAAACGGAATGCCGTCGAAATTCCAGGCGAACTTTTCCATATGACCGGTGAGATGCAGTTCGATTTCGCGGCCGGGCTCGCGCCCATCCGGGTCCTCGAACAAGGACCGCATCGCGCCATAGGTGAGTACCTTGCGGCCGTTGTCACGCAGGCCGATGCCAGGATCGTCCAGCTTGGGCTCGGTGGCCGCGGTCTGCATGTCGATCAGCGGATTGCCGGCTTCGCTGGGCTTGTGCTTGGGCGACTTGTCGCCAGCCGCCGCGCCGTGGCTGGCATGTGCATCGTGGCCCATCGCAGCGCCACAGCCGCCTTCCATGCCCTTGGCGCCCATGTTGGCACCGCAACCGCCTTCCATGCCGGCGTGGTCGCCATGGCTGCCCATGTCGTGGCCCATGTCGCTCATGGTCAGCAGCGGGCGCGGATCGATCTGCGGAATCGGCGCCTGCAGGCCCTGGCGCGTGGCCAGGGTGCCGCAGGCATAGCCGGTGCGGCCCATGTCCTGGGCGAACAGGGTGAAGGCATCCTGGCCGGTGGGTTCGACGATCACGTCGAAAGTTTCGGCCGGGGCGATGCGGAACTCGTCGATGCTGACCGGGTGGATGTACTGGCCGTCGGCGGCCACCACGGTCATCTTCAGGCCGGGAATGCGGACATCGAAGTAGGTCATCGCCGAGCCGTTGATGAAGCGCAGCAGTACTTTCTCGCCACTGCGGAACAGGCCGGTCCAGTTGCCGGCTGGCGCGGTGCCGTTGATCAGGTACGTATACGTGTGGGCGTTGATGTCGGAGATGTCGGATGGCGTCATCCGCATCCGGCCCCACATGCCACGATCGCTGAGTGTCTCGCGCAGGCCGTCCTTGCGTGCATCACGCATGAAGTCACCGACCGTGCGCTGGTAGGTGTTGTCATGCATCGGCATCTTCTTCATGCGCCGGAACAGCGCAGTCGGATCCATGTCGGTCCAGTCCGAGAGCATGACCACGTGCTCGCGGTCGAAGTGGTACGGCGGCGGTGCCAGCGGGTCGACGATCAGCGCGCCGTACAGGCCGGCCTGTTCCTGGAACATCGAATGGCTGTGGTACCAGTACGTGCCCGACTGCTTGAGCTGGAAGCGGTACTGGTAGGCCTCGCCTGGCGCGATGCCGTTGAAGCTCAAGCCCGGCACGCCGTCCATGTTGGCCGGCAGAAGGATGCCATGCCAGTGGATGGAGGTCATTTCATCAGGGAGCGTATTGGCCACGCGCAGGTTGACCGTATCGCCCTCACGCAGGCGCAGGATCGGCGCCGGCAAGGAGCCATTTACGGTGATGGCGGGGCGGGTGCGGCCGGTGAAATTGACTGCCGAGCGGCCAATCGCAAGGCTCAGCTCGGTACCGCGCAGTTCAACCGGCGGCACGGCCATGGCGCTGCTGGCGGCGAAGGCCTGTGGAATGCGGGCCAGGCCGGCACCGGCAACCACGCCGCCGATGGCCAGGCCCTGCACGAAACGACGTCGCGACAGCGCCGAGCGCGGGTCGGAGAGAAAATCAGATGACATGTGGAACTCCCGGTCATGCAGCCACATCACGATGCGGTGCTGCATGTCCTGAACAGATCAAGGGTGCCCGTCGGCGGTTGGCCGTGGCGGGGCGGTATCTGGGCAAAAACCGGGGTCAGAGTCGGGTTTAGCCGAAGGCTGACGCTGACTCGGATCCCCTGACGCCAGGTTTCAGGCGATGGGAGGGCGGTGCAATTGGCCCGGGCTTACATCCAGGCGCGAAGGCAGTGCTGGCAAGGGCGCCAGTACATGCCGCATCGGTGCAAGCCGCAGCATGGCCGTACTGGGCACCATGTTGCCGTGCTGTTTGCAGTCGCAATGGTCGCCACTGGCGCAAGGCGAGGGCGCCTTGCCGGTGTCGCTGGCGTCGCAATGCATGCTGGGCTTTTGGTCATGGCAACAGTCGTGTGTGCTGTCGCCGGCTTCGGTCGCCATCGCCATCGCCTGCATCGGCATGGCCATCGCCGTCGCAGACCACACCGAACCTATCGCACCGGCGATCAGGGTCAGGCACAGCAGCAGGGGCAGAAGGATGCGCGGCACGGTATATGGGGGTGGAAGCTGGGCCAAACCATAACATTCCCGGGTACGGCGGGGCTGAACGCCGCGGCAAAACCGGGGTCAGAGTCGGGTTCCGGCCTTTGGTTGGTGGCTCATCAGCCAAATTTCGGATCGTCATTCCCGCCTTCGCGGGAATGACGGCAGAGGGGCAAGGCCGAAGCTATAGGTAGAGGTAGAGGTAGAGGCAGAGCCAGAGCGATTCCCGCCTTCGCGGGAATGACGGCGGAAGGGCGAAGCCGGAGCAGGAGCTGGAGCTGGAGCAAGAGCCAGAGCGATTCCCGCCTTCGCGGGAATGACGGCGGAAGGGCAAAGCCACAGCCACAGCCACAGTCACAGTCACAGTCACAGCCACAGCCACAGCCACAGCCACAGCCACAGCCAGATCCCCGACCGCTGGTCTCGTCCCCCCGAAACCCAAGGCAAGTAGAATCCACTCCAGCATTCACCAATGAAGTGGCGATCCATGTCCCAGCGTGATTGGGTGGCGGCGGCCATCCGCAAGATCGAAGCCGACTACAACCGTTCGGCCGATACCCATCTGATCCCCATTGATCTGCCCGGCTTTCCTGGCATCGATGTGTATCTCAAGGATGAATCGAGCCATCCGACCGGCAGCCTCAAGCACCGTCTGGCGCGCTCCCTGTTCCTGTATGCGCTGGCCAATGGCTGGCTGCGTGAGGGTTGCCCGGTGATCGAGGCTTCCAGCGGCTCTACCGCCGTGTCCGAGGCCTATTTCGCCCGCCTGCTGGGCCTGCCGTTCATTGCGGTGATCCCGGCCACCACCTCGCCGGAAAAAATCGCCGCCATCGAGTTCCATGGCGGTCGTTGCCACCTGGTGCAGCGCGCCTGCGACCTGAACTGCGAATCCGAACGGCTGGCACGCGAAACCGGCGGCCACTTCATGGATCAGTTCACCTACGCCGAGCGCGCCACCGACTGGCGCGCCAACAACAACATCGCCGAGTCGATCTTCAAGCAGATGGCCGAAGAGCCGCATCCGGTGCCGGAATGGATCGTCTGCAGCCCCGGCACCGGCGGTACCGCCGCCACCTTGGGGCGTTATGTCAGCTACCGTCGCCATGACACCCGCATTCTGTGCGCGGACCCTGAAGTTTCGATCTTCTACGACGGCTACGTTGCCGCCCTGGAAGGCCGGGACTGGCGTGGTTTGACCTGCGAAGGTGGCTCGCGCGTGGAAGGCATCGGCCGACCGCGGGTCGAGCGCAGCTTCATTCCCACCTGCGTCGATGCCATGGTCAAGGTCAGCGATGCGCTGAGCCTGGCCGCCATGCGCCATGTCAGCACTACCCTTGGCCGTCGCGTTGGTGGCTCCACCGGCACGAATTTCATCGGTGTGTTGTACGCCGCCCAGCAGATGCGCGATGCCGGCCGCGATGGCTCCATCGTTACCATCCTGTGCGACGCCGGCGAGCGCTACGCGCATAGCTACTACGACCCGGCCTGGTATGAACGGCAGGGCATCGACGTGGCCGGTGCCGACGCCACAGTGGCTGCTGCCGTCGCCGGGCAGGGCATGCCAGCCCTGCCTTGTGCCTGGCTGGAAGCGTCGCCATATCAAGGTTGATACCGGCGCTGCCGGACCTGTTTGAAGGATTGCCGTGAACACCACCAACCCCCTGCTCGATTTCTCCGGCCTGCCGCGTTTTGACGCGATCCGTGCCGAACACATCACCCCGGCCATCGACGCGCTGCTGGCCGACGCCGAAGCCGCGGTCAAGGCCGCAGAAACCGTAACGCCGGTGAGCTGGGACAATTTCGTGGTGCCGTTGGAGGATGCCAGCGAGCGCCTGTCCCGTGCCTGGGGCCAGGTGTCGCATCTGCAGGCGGTGGTCAACACGCCGGAGCTGCGCGAGGCCTACAACGCCAATCTTCCCAAGATCAGCCGCTTCGGCAGCGCGGTCGCGCAGAACCCGGCCTTGTACGCGCAGTACAAGGCATTGGCAGCTGCGCCGGACGCAGCGGCTTACGACCCGGCGCGGGCCAAGGCGCTGGACAACGCATTGCGTGATTTCCGCCTGGGCGGCGCCGAGCTGGACGATGCCGGCAAGGCCCGTTTTGCCGAACTACAGGAAGAGTTGTCGGGCCTGCAGGCAAAGTTTTCGCAGAACGTGCTGGATGCCACCGATGCCTTCGCGTTGTACGTAGAGGACGAGGCCGAGCTGGCCGGGCTGCCTGCGGATGTCGTCGGCGCCGCCCGTGCTGCCGCGCAGAAGGATCAGCGCAGTGGTTACAAGCTGAGCTTGCAGATGCCGTGCTACCTGCCGGTGCAGACTTACGCCGACAACCGCGCGCTGCGCGAGCAGCTGTACCACGCCCACGCCGTGCGTGCGTCCGAATTTGGCGACGCCGCGCTGGACAACAGTGGCAACATCGACCGTATCCTCGCGGTACGCGCCGAGTTGGCGGCGTTGCTGGGTTTCGCCAACTACGCCGAATACTCCATCGCCACCAAGATGGCTGCCGATGCACCGCAGGTGCTGGGCTTCCTGCGCGATCTCGCCGCGCGTGCCAAACCCTATGCGCAGCGCGACCGTGCCGAGTTGGAGGCCTTTGCGCGTGACGAGCTGAACCTGGAACAGCTGCAGGCCTGGGATCTGGCCTACGTTGCCGAGAAGCTCAAGCAGGCCCGCTACAGCTACTCCGAGCAGGAAGTGAAGCAATACTTCACCGAGCCCAAGGTGTTGGCCGGGCTGTTCGGCGTGATCCAGCGCCTGTATGGATTGAAAGTGGAAGCGGACAGTGCGCCGGTGTGGCATGAGGATGTGCGCTTTTATCGTCTCGTCGATGCCGATGGCGCGTTGGTTGGACAGTTCTACATGGACCTGTACGCACGCGAGGGCAAGCGTGGTGGCGCGTGGATGGATGATTGCCGCAACCGGCGTGTCACCGCGACGGGCGTGCAGACGCCGCTGGTCTACCTGGTCTGCAATTTCGGCCGGGGTAGCGAGGGCAAGCCGGCGACCTTCAGCCATGACGAGGTCACCACCATCTTCCATGAGATGGGCCACGGCCTGCACCAGTTGCTGACTCGCATCGGCGAGCTGTCCGTTGCCGGCATCAATGGCGTGGAATGGGATGCAGTGGAACTGCCCAGCCAGTTCATGGAGAACTTCTGCTGGGAGTGGCCGCAGGTGGAAGCCATGACGGCCCACGTCAGCACCGGCCAGCCGCTGCCGCGCGCGTTGTTCGACAAGATGCTGGCCGCAAAGAACTTCCAGAGCGGCATGTTCACCGTGCGCCAGTTGGAGTTTGGCCTGTTCGACATGTTGCTGCACAGCCAGTATCAACCGCAGCAGGAAAGTGTGCTGCAGTTGTTGGAGCGTGTACGCGGCGAGGTGGCAGTGAACTTCCCGCCGGCCTTCAATCGCTTCGCCAACCAGTTCAGCCATATTTTTGCCGGGGGTTATGCGGCCGGCTACTACAGCTACAAGTGGGCCGAGGTGCTTAGCGCCGATGCCTATGGCGCGTTCGAAGAAGCACCGGAAGCGGTGGCCGAAACCGGTGCGCGCTTCCGTGCCGAAGTGTTGTCGCGCGGCGGCAGCCGCAGTGCTGCGGAGAACTTCCGTGCCTTCCGTGGCCGTGACCCGCAGATCGATGCCCTGTTGCGGCATAGCGGCATGGCTGCATGAGTTCAGTGCGGACGCTGTACTTCGTCCGCCACGGCCAGAGCCTGGCCAATGCAGGCGCCATTGCAATGCCGGATGCGGAGATCCCGCTTACAGCACTGGGCCAGCAGCAGGTGCAGATGCTGCTGGCGCGCTGGCCGCTGCGGCCGGCGCGGTTGTACAGCTCGCAGATGGTGCGGGCCCGCCAGACAGCAGCGGTACTGGCCCAGCATCATGGCCAGCAGGCCCAGGTGCTGGCCGAACTGGACGAGTTCAGCTATCTGGCCTACAGCACGGTCGCTGGCCTGCCGCGTGAGCAGGTGACAGCGCTGGCCCAGGGCTACTGGGACCGGGCGGACCTTGCGTATCGTGATGGGGCCGGCGCGGACAGTTTTCTGGATTTCCTGGCGCGGGTGGATGCCTTGTTGTCGCGCCTGTCGGAATTTGACGACGGCAGCGTGTTCGTCGGTCATGGCATCTGGCTGGGGCTGCTGGCCTGGCGCCTGCGTGGCCAGGACGTTGCCAGTGCGGGCGACATGCGGGGCTTTCGCCAGTTCCAGACCGCGATGCCCATGCCCAATACTGCCGTCTACCGGTTGGATATCGCGGGTAGCGGCGCTGCGCGGCGGTTCTCGATGGTCGAATTCGACCCGATCTGAACAGGGGCGGGGCAGGGACGGGTTGGGTTCAAGCAAGTCGTGGCAAACTGCCGCCCTCATCTGACCGCAACGGTCCCACCGCGTTCGCCATGAACAGGTTTTTCAAGCCCAGCCAGGGCACGCCCCGTCTGTTTCTGCGTATTGCTGCCTCGGCGGCGATCATCGGCGTGGTCATGTGGTTCCAGCCACGCATAAACGAACCCGCGGCGCAGGTCAGCAACGGGCTCAATCTGCGCAGTGCGCCAGACCAGCGTGCCGAACGCCTGGCAGTACTGCCGGTCGGCACCACGGTGGAAGTGCAGCGCTGTCTGGATGACATGCAATGGTGCAACGTGCGCGCCGAAGGCCGCAGCGGCTGGGTATCGGCGGACTACCTGATCGCACGCAGTGACGGCAGGCGGGTGCGCGTGGCCGAGGCCGGCAAGCAGATGGGCGTGGTGATCGAAACGGCAAAGCCGGGCGGCTGATCCCGGGTTGCGGAGTTCCAGGTAGAGCCGAGCCATGCTCGGCTGGGGCTTTCCCGGTAAGGCGTCTGCCGAGCATGGCTCGGCACTACAGGCTGTTGGTTGTCCCGGTAAGGCTTTTGCCGAGCATGGCTCGGCACTACCTGCGTTGCTTATTTCTTTTTGGGGACTTCAAAGCCCAGCCTGTCCACCTGCTCCGGGTGCTGCGGCACGCGCTTGAGCTTGTCGGTGTTGACGTCGTACTTGTCGCGCAGGCGGGTCGCCAACTGGCGGTACAACGTGTTGTCCATGTCCGGCTGGCGGGCAAAGATCCAGGCCATCTCGCGGCCGGGGTAGCCGATCAATGCCCAGGAGTAATCCGGCGCCACTTCCAGCACCCGCGAGCGGGTCGGTACGACTTTGTAGAACCATGTGCGCCAGCGCCGGTTGCCGCTTTCCTCATCGACCGAGGCGCGGATGTCGATTTCATCTTCCGGCTCACCGAAACCCTCGCGGAACTGGTAGCGGATGGCGACCTTGTTGTCGTCCTGCAGAGTGTAGGTGTTGACGCTGGCTACATGGCCGCGTTCGATGAAATTCGGCACGCGGCCAATCACGTACCAGCGGCCCATGAAGCGTTCCAGGTCGATCGGACCCTCGGCGATTCCTTCCGTGGGCGTGGCAGCCGGCGCGGTGTCCTGGGCGAGGGCGGTAGCCGCCGGCAGGGTGAGGCCCAACAGCAGGGCGGACAGAAAGACAGGAATCAGTCGCATTACGGGGTAGGTCGCCTGGGTAGGTGATGGCAAGCATGTTCGACGGCCAGCGATGGGCGCGTCAATGGCAGGTCGCAGTCTGTGAGATGGCCGCCGCCGAGGATGCACTCCACCACAGGAATGTTGCCGGAGAACGTCATGGCCCAGCTGCACGCATCGTCATCCCGTCGTAACGAACACGAAGCCCCCGATCCGCGTGTGTTGCGGTGCGTCAGGCAGGCGGCACTGGCAGGGCTGGCGCTGGTCTTGGTGTGGCCGGCCGCGCGTGGGCACAGCCAGTGGATCGGCTGGTTGCCGCTGTGGTTGCTCGGCATGCCGCTGAGCGCCTGGTGGGCCTTGTACCGCTTCCGCCTGCCGACCTTCTGGCGCCAGCGCAAGGCCGCCCCGCGCCGCCGCGGACCGCAGGCCAAGCGCTCGCGCCGCCCGGCCCGCACGCGCTGGTCGCAGGTAGCCTGACCTTCGACACGTGGGGGCGGGGCAGGGGCTGTGCTAGCGTTCCCGGCCTATGACCGCATGGAGCCAACATGTCCCGACTTACCTCTGCCTGCCTGGTTGCAGGCCTGCTTTCCACCAGCCTGGCCGGTACCGCCATGGCCGCTGACGAATCCCAGGACAAGTACGCCTGGCTGGAAGACGTTACCGGCGACAAGCAGCTGGCCTGGGTAAAGGAGCAGAACGCCAAGTCCGAGGGCCGCCTGGCGGTAACGCCGGAGTTCAAGGCGATGGAAGCCGGTATCCGCGAGGTGCTGGATTCGGACGCCAAGATCCCGGGCGTGGAGAAGATCGGCGACTACTACTACAACTTCTGGAAGGACAAGCAGCACGAGCGCGGCGTATGGCGTCGTACCACGCTGGTGGAGTACCGCAAGGCCGAGCCGCTGTGGGAAACCGTGCTGGACCTGGATGCGCTGAACAAGGCTGAGGGTGAGAACTGGGTATGGCACGGTGCCAACTGCCTGCGCCCGGAATACAACCGCTGCCTGATCGCGCTGTCGCGCGGCGGCGCCGATGCCGATGTCACCCGCGAGTTCGACATCTCCAGCAAGGATTGGATCAAGGACGGTTTCTTCCGCGCCGAAGCCAAGGGCGGGCTGGGCTGGATCGATCAGGACAACGTGTTCGTCTACACCGACTTCGGGCCGGGCTCGATGACCACCTCCGGCTACCCGCGCGTGGTCAAGCGCTGGCAGCGCGGTACCCCGATCACCGCCGCCACCACGGTGTACGAAGGCAAGCCGGAAGACATGTACATCGCGGCGATGCACGACGACACGCCGGGCTTCGAGCGCAACTTCGTCAGCCGCACCATTGCCTTCTACAACAACGAGCTGTTCCTGATCGGCGCCGATGGCAAGTTGACCAAGGTCGACGCACCCAATTCGGCCGAGAAGGGCGTGCGCCGCGAATGGCTGACCCTGGAACTGCGTGAGCCGTGGACCGTGGGTGGCAAGACCTATGCCGCCGGCTCGCTGCTGGCAACGAAGTTTGATGACTTCATGGCGGGCAAGCGCGAGTTCGACGTGCTGTTTGCCCCCACCGACACCACCTCGCTGGCCGGCACCACCTGGACCAAGTCGCACGTGGTGTTGAACGTGCTGGACGACGTCAAGAATCGCCTGAAAGTACTGACCCACGGCAAGGATGGCTGGGTGAGCAGCGATTTCACCGGTGCACCGGCGTTCGGCACGATTGGTGTCGGTGCGGTGGATGCGGACGAAAGCGACGCGGTATGGATGACCGTCACCGACTATCTGACCCCGACCACGCTTGCCCTGGCCGACATCGGGCAGCAGCCGGAAGTGCTCAAGACCATGCCGGCGTTCTTCGACGCCAGCGACAAGGTGATCGAGCAGCACTTTGCCACCAGCAAGGACGGCACCCGCGTGCCGTACTTCGTGGTGCACGACAAGACGATGAAGCTGGACGGTTCCAACCCGACCCTGCTGTACGGCTACGGCGGCTTTGAAATCTCGCTGACCCCGGGGTATTCCGGCGGCATGGGCCGTGCCTGGTTGGACAAGGGTGGTGTCTATGTGGTGGCCAACATCCGTGGCGGTGGCGAGTACGGCCCGCGCTGGCACCAGGCCGCGCTGAAGCAGAACCGTCACAAGGCATATGAGGACATGGCCGCGGTGGCGCAGGATCTGGTCACTCGCAACATCACCTCGGCCAAGCACCTGGGCGTGCAGGGTGGCAGCAACGGCGGTCTGCTGACCGGCAACATGCTGACCCAGTACCCGGAGCTGTTTGGCGCGGTGGTGGTGCAGGTTCCGCTGCTGGACATGAAGCGCTACAGCCACCTGTTGGCCGGCGCCTCGTGGATGGCCGAGTACGGCAACCCGGATACGGCCGATTGGGAATTCATCAAGACCTTCTCGCCGTACCACCTGTTCGACCCGGCCAAGAACTACCCGCCGGTGCTGTTCACCACCTCCACCCGCGATGACCGCGTCCACCCGGGCCACGCCCGCAAGATGGCGGCCAAGATGATCGACGCCGGCAAGGACGTGACCTACTACGAGAACATCGAAGGCGGCCACGGTGGTGCGGCAAACAATGCGCAGGCTGCGCATATGTCGGCACTGGCTTACAGCTTCCTGTGGGAGCAGCTGAGCAAGAAGTGATGCTTGGTTTGAAGTGATGTCTACTTTGAGTTGATGCAAAACAAACGCCACCGAAAGGTGGCGTTTGTTTTTGCTTAAGCCCCCGCTTCTGCTTAAGCCCCTCTCCCCTTGTGGGAGAGGGGTTGGGGAGAGGGGGCGGCGGAGCCCCGACGGTAGATTGCCGAAGGTGGCTCCAACGCTCAAAAGCTCAAAAGCTCAAAAGCTCAAAAGCGTCCCCCCATCCGCCCTCCGGGCACCTTCCCCCGCAAGCGGGAGAAGGGAATAGCCAAATTCAAAGCTGAAGCCAAAGCCAAAGCCAAAGCCAAAGCCAAAGCACCCCTCCCCAACCCTCCCCTTCGCCTGCGGCGAAAGGGAGGGCGCTGCATGCAAAGCGGTTGCCGAGCCGGGCTTGCTGCTCGCGCCGTTGCTTTGGCCCCCTCCCTTTCGCCGCAGGCGAAGGGGAGGGTTGGGGAGGGGGCTTTTAGCTTTTAGACCTTAGCTTTTAGCTTCTCGCCTTTAGCTCTCAGCCCGCAGCCGCCACCGCTCCAACCCCTGCCCAATCCGCGCCACAGCCTCCTGCAATCGCCCAACATCTTGCGTATACGCGATCCGCACATGCTGGTTGGCTCGGTAGTTGCCAAAATCCAGGCCGGGCGTAAACGCCACATGCTCGGTCTCCAGAAAGTGCGCACAGAACGCCTGCGCATCATCGGTGAACGCGCTCACATCGCAGTACAGATAGAACGCACCCTGCGGCTCCACATCAATGCGGAAGCCCAGCTCGCGCAAGGCCGGTAACAGATAATCCCGCCGCTGCCGGAACTGCTCACGGCGCTGCTCGAAGATCGCCATCGTGTCCGGCTCAAAACATGCCAAGGCAGCATGCTGCGCCATCGACGGCGCGCTGATGTACAGGTTCTGCGCCAGCTTCTCCAACTCCGGCACAGCACGCGGCGGTGCCACCAGCCAGCCCAGGCGCCAGCCGGTCATGCCGAAATACTTGGAAAAGCTGTTCAACACGAAGGCTTCGTCATCCACTTCCAGCACGCTGGGCGCTTCAAAGCCATAGGTCAGCCCGTGGTAGATCTCATCCACCACCAGATGCCCGCCGCGCTCCTTCAACGCCGTCGACAGGCCAGCCAACTGCCCCGCATCCAGGGTGGTGCCGGTCGGGTTGGCAGGTGAGGCCACCAAGGCCCCGACGCTGGCGGTATTCCAATTGGCCGCAATCGATTCGGGGGTGAGCTGATAGCCACTGTCCGGCCCCACCGGCACCAGCTGTGCCGCACCTTCCACCAAGCGCAGGAAATGGCGGTTGCAGGGGTAGCCGGGGTCGGCCAATAGCCAGTGCTTGTCCGGATCCACCAGCAGGCTGGAGGCCAGCAACAGCGCACCCGAGCCGCCCGGGGTCACCAGGATGCGCTCAGGGTCGATGTCCAGGCCGTAGCGCTGGTCATAGAAGCCGGCGATGGCCTGGCGCAGGGCGGGCAGGCCGCGCGCGGCGGTGTAGCGGGTGTGGCCGGCGGCCAAGGCGGCCTGGCCAGCGCGGATGATGGGCTCGGCGGTAGTGAAATCCGGCTCGCCAATCTCCAGGTGGATCACGTCGTGGCCGGCCTGTTCCAACGCATTGGCGCGTGCCAGCAGCGACATGACGTGGAACGGCGCGATCTCCTGGCTGCGGCGGCTGTAGGGGCTTTGCGGGGTATGGGGCGTGTTCATCGCTGCATCATAGGCGCCGGTGATGGCCACGGGGCAAGGGCCGGGCATGGCACACTGTGGCCCGCTGCACTGGATGCATCGCCCTGACTGCCGGAGCGCACACTGATGAAAACCCCTCTTTGCCTGTTGGTTGCAAGCCTGATGATCACTACCGCCGCCGCTTCTTCACTGCCCACCCCACCGGACGTCGAGAAGCGCCCGCACACGGTCAGCGCACCGTTCGGTGCACAGCGTGAGGACGACTACTACTGGCTGCGCGACGACGAGCGCAAGGAGCCGGCAATGCTGGCTTACCTCAACGCCGAGAACGCCTACACCGACGCCCTGATGGCGCCGCTCAAGCCGTTGCAGGACAAGCTCTACGCCGAGATCGTCGGCCGCATCAAGCAGGACGACGCCAGCGTGCCTTACCGTGAGCGCGGCTACTGGTATTACACCCGCTACGAGACCGGCAAGGACTACCCCATCCACGCCCGCCGCAAGGGCGACATGCAGGCACCGGAAGAGGTGCTGCTGGATATCAACACGCTGGCCGAAGGCAAGGGCTACTACGCCGTCAGCGACATGGACATCAGCCGCGACAACCGCCTGCTGGCGTATGCCGAAGATGGCGTTGGCCGTCGCCAGTACACCATCCGCTTCAAGGATCTGGAAACCGGCAAGCTGTTCGACGACGTGATTGAAGGCGTGTCGGCCAACGTGGTGTGGGCAGATGACAACCGCACCCTGTTCTATGTCGAAAACGACCCGGAAACCCTGCTCACCGTGCGCGTCAAGAAGCACGTGCTGGGCACTCCGGCCAGCGCCGACGAGCTGGTCTACGAGGAGAAGGACGACAGCTTCTACATGGGCATCGGCCGTACCCGCGACGACCGCTACATCACCATCGAGCTGGACAGCACCGTGTCCTCCGAGTTGCGCTACACCTCGGCCGCCAACCCTGGTGCGTTCACCGTACTGGCGCCGCGTGAGCGCGACGTGGAATACGGCGCTGACCATTACAACGGCCAGTGGGTGATCCGCACCAACGCCGATGGCGCCACCAACTTCAAGCTGGTCACCGCACCGGAAGATGCCACCAGCCGTACGCAGTGGAAGGACTGGGTGAAGCACGACCCGCAGGTGTTGATCGAAGGCTTCGAGCTGTTCGAGGGCTACACCGCCATCGCCGAGCGCGCCGAAGCGCTGGAGCGCGTGCGACTGCTGTTCGCCGATGGCCGCAGTGAGTTCGTCAAGGCCGACGAGCCGGCCTATTCGATGGGCCTGTCGGTCAATGCAGAACCGGACACCGAATGGCTGCGTTACAGCTACACCTCGCTGACTACCCCGGCCACCACCTACGAGCTCAACGTCAAGACCGGCGAGCGCCGCCAGCTCAAGCAGCAGCCGGTGATCGGCTACGACCCGAGCAAGTATGAAACCGAGCGTGTGTGGGTCACCGCCCGTGATGGCGCCCGTATCCCGGTGTCGGTGGTGTACAGGAAGGGCTTCAAGAAGGACGGCACCGCCGCCCTGTACCAGTACGCCTACGGCAGCTACGGCATGTCGATGGACCCGGGCTTCAACCAGAGCGTGGTCAGCCTGCTGGACCGCGGCGTGGTCTACGCCATCGCGCATATCCGCGGTGGCGAGGAAATGGGCCGCAGCTGGTACGACAACGGCAAGCTGCTGCACAAGCAGAACACCTTCAATGATTTCGTCGACGTCACCCGCGCGCTGGTGGCACAGGGGTATGCCGCCAAGGACCGCGTTGCGGCCTCCGGCGGCAGCGCTGGCGGCCTGCTGATGGGCGCCGTGGCCAACCAGGCGCCGGGCGACTACCGGGTGATGGTTGCGCAGGTGCCGTTCGTCGACGTGGTCACCACCATGCTCGACGCCAGCATTCCGCTGACCACCAACGAGTACGACGAGTGGGGCAACCCGGAGCAGAAGCAGTACTACGATTACATGCTCAAGTACTCGCCGTACGACAACGTCACCGCCCAGGCTTACCCGTCGCTGTTCGTTGGTACCGGCCTGTGGGATTCGCAGGTGCAGTACTGGGAGCCGGCCAAGTGGGTGGCCAAGCTGCGTGACGTCAATACCGGCACCGCGCCCATCGTGTTCCGCACCAACATGGAAGCCGGCCACGGCGGCAAGTCCGGCCGTTTCCAGCGCTACAAGGAGCAGGCCGAGTCCTTCGCCTTCGTGCTGTCGCAGCTGGGCGTGGCCAACTGACACCCTGAGTTGCCGCGATGCCGGATACACCCACCCCGCCCGAACCCCGCCCACCGCGCCTGCGCTGGGCGTGGTGGCTGTTGGCCTACGTCAGCCTGGGCGTGGGTATCGTCGGCATCTTCGTGCCGGGCCTGCCCACCACCGTTTTCGTGCTGATTTCGGCCTGGGCGGCCTCGCGCGGGTCTGAACGGCTGCATCGCTGGCTGCTGGAGCACCCGCGCTTCGGCCCAGCCATCCGCGACTGGCAGGCGCATGGCGCGGTAAGCCGCAAGGGCAAGTGGATGGCCAGCCTGACCATGCTGGCCTGCGCGCTGATCACCCTGTGGTGCGTGCCTTTGGCCTGGGTGAAATGGACTTCGATCAGCATCATGGCCTGCGTCTGCCTGTGGCTGTGGCTGCGCCCCTTGCCGCCGGGCGAGCGCTGAGCAGGACCTGCGCCATCCGGCTTTCATGGTCCAGTGGCTATACTCCGTGGCATGAACACGACGTCCCGTTCCCTGATCCTCATCCCGGCGGCACTGATGCTGCTGGGCCTTTCCGCCTGCGGCAACAAAGGCCCGCTGGTGATGCCGCAGAAGCCGGTGCCGATCGAAGAGCAGGAAGTGGTTCCCGCCGACGACAGCACGCCGCCGGCGAGCGAAGGCGAGGGGACCACCCCGCCGGCCTCCGATACCACCGAAGGCCAGGACAAGACCGAAGGCACGGACAGCCAGCCGACCGAAAGCACCGACAGCAACAATGGTTAATTCGGCAGCAGGGCGCCTGCAATTCAGCAAGATGCATGGCGCCGGCAATGATTTCGTGGTGTTGGACCTGCGTGATGGCAGCGCCCCGCCGGATGCGGCACGGGCCGCGCTGCTGGCCGACCGCCACCTTGGCGTGGGCTGCGACCAGATACTGACCATCGAAGCGCCGCGCAGCGAAGGCGCCGTGGCGTCCTATCGCATCTGGAATTCCGACGGCTCCACCTCGCAGCAATGCGGCAACGGCGCGCGCTGCGTGGCCGCCTGGCTGGTCCGGGACGGGGCGGTGCAGGGCGATGCCTTCGTCATCGACAGCCCCACCCGCAGCCACGCCGTGCAGCGCCTGGGCAATGGCGACTACGCCGTGGCCATGGGCCAGCCCGAGTTTGCCCCCGAGCACATCCCGCTGCTCGGCTACCCGCGTGCCCGCGAGGAGTACATGACCTCGCTGCAGGGCGAGAACGTGCGATTCGGCGCGGTCTCCATGGGCAACCCGCATGCGGTGCTGGAAGTTGGCCTGATCGATGCCGCGCCGGTGGAGCGCATCGGCCCGCTGCTGCAGCAGAGCCCCTCTTTCCCGGAGTCGGTGAACGTCGGCTTCGCCCAGGTGCTGGACCCGGGCCACGCCCGCCTGCGTGTCTATGAGCGCGGTGTCGGTGAGACCCTGGCCTGCGGCAGCGGTGCCTGCGCCGCTGCCGTGGTATTGATGCAGCGTGGCCGCCTGCAGCGCGATGCACGCATCTCGCTGCCTGGTGGCGACCTGCGGATTCAATGGCCGGCCGACGATGCCGAGATCGTGATGTCGGGCCCCGCAGCATTTGTATTCGACGGAGAGTGGATGGGATGAACGACACAGTCGAGAAAATCGGTGCCCATGAAGTCGCGGCCTGGCTGCGGCGTCATCCGAGCTTCCTCAAGCAGTTCCCCGATCTGGCCCTGACCATGGTGGTACCGCGCGACGATGGTCCCACCGCCTCGCTGGCCAGCTATCAACTGGAAGTGCTGCGCGACAAGAACCGCGAGTTGTCGCGGCGCTTGGCCGATCTCGGCGCCAACGCGCAGATCAACGAACGCCTGGCCGTGCGCACCCACCAGCTGACCCTGGCGCTGATGCGCCAGAACAGCGCTGCCGACACCCTGCGTGCGATGGCCGCCTCGCTGGAAGAGGATTTTGCCGGCGACCTGGTGCGCATTGTCTCCTTCGAGCCTGTGCCGGAACTGGCCGAGGCCCCGTGGCTGCAGGTCATCGCCCGTGATGACGCCAAGCTGGCGCCGTTCCACGACTGCCTGCAGGATGGCGAGCCCATCTGCGGCCGTCTGCAGCAGGAAAAGAACGACGTGCTGTACGGCGATCGCGTGCATGAGGTGTCGTCCACCGCGCTGCTGCCGCTGCCGGGCGTCGGCCTGATTGCCGTCGGCAGCTACGACCCCAATCGCTTCTATCCCGGCATGGGCACGCTGTTCCTGCGCATGATGGGCGAGTCGTTGGTGGTCGGGTTGCAGCGCTTCCGCAGCGCCTGAGTGGAGTGATGCGGCGATGCATGCCGTCCAGGCATTCCTGTCCTACCTTCAGGTCGAGCGCCGCATGTCGGCGCACACGCTGGACGCCTACCAGCGTGACCTGGCAGCACTCTCGCAATGGTGTGATGCCCAGGGCATCAACGATCCGCAAGTACTGCACGGCGACCAGCTGCGCGAGTTCATCGCCAGCGAGCACCGACGCGGCCTGTCGGCCAAAAGCCTGCAACGCCGCCTGTCGGCCTGCCGCAGCTTCTACGCCTGGCTGCTGAAGAACAACGTGATCGACAACAGCCCCGCCGCCGGCCTGCGCGCGCCCAAGGCACCGCGCAAACTGCCGCAGGTGCTGGACGCCGACGAAGCCGTGCAGCTGGTCGAACTACCTACCGATGCACCGCTCGGCCTGCGCGACCGCGCGCTGTTGGAGCTGTTCTATTCCTCGGGGCTGCGCCTGAGCGAACTTTGCGCCATGCGCTGGCGCGACCTCGACACGGCCAGCGGTATCGTGTTGGTGCACGGCAAAGGCAACCGCGAACGCACCGTGCCGGTGGGCTCGCATGCAATGAACGCATTGCAGGAGTGGCGCAAGGAAAGTGGAGGTGCCGGCGAGAAACCGGTATTCCCGGGCCGCAGCGGCGGACCCATCAGCCAGCGCGCCGTGCAGATACGCATCAAGCAACTGGCGCAACGCCAGGGGCTGTTCAAGAACGTGCACCCGCATATGCTGCGGCACAGTTTCGCCAGCCATATACTGGAATCGTCAGGCGACCTGCGCGGCGTGCAGGAATTGTTGGGGCATGCGGATATTGCGACCACGCAGATCTATACGCATCTGGATTTCCAGCATCTGGCCAAGGTTTATGATGCTGCGCATCCTCGGGCGAAGCGGAAGAGCTAAGGCTAGTTTTTAGGTATGACTGCACCTGACCCTGGGGGGAAAGACGCCAGTCCTAAAAGCATTTTGGCAAGTTCCCCTTCTGAGCGCTCCGTCCACTTGTACGTCGACTTGTTAGCCAAGCTCAGCAGCCCTAAGATAACGGCTGATTAAAGGGGGGCGTCATTCGGCGCCTTTTAATGTCGCATAACCGGGTCGCGCGGCTCGGTTATTTGGCAGTTAAGTTACGGATCAATCAATGTCTCTTTTTGAAGAATTGAAGAAGCCATATAACTTTCTCAGCACAGCTATTGGTGTGCTTGGAATTATTTTTGGTTTTTGGCTATACCACCTTGGGCAGGAACGGCGAGAGCCGTTCTATCTTGCAAAGGAGTCCGTCCAGATTTTCGATAGTACCGCTTCTTCGCCGACGATAAGACTAACTGACAAGTCTGGCGCCACTGTTGATGACAGCGTTTACGTTGTTGAGGCATCAATTTGGAATGCCGGGAAAAAACCTATCGAACCATCTGATGTCCGTATTCCATTGAGAATAAATCTTGCTGGGGCCAGGCGGATTTTAGATTTTGGCGTTGTAGCGCAAAATCAGCCGCAGATTTCTGACGTCCGTGTTTCCCTTGCGAAAGATAGCTCCAATTCTCTCGACATGGATTTCAAACACCTTGACCCTGGTCTGGGGGTTCGCATCAAAATCGTATACGCGGGACAAGACGATCCAGAAGTTGCCCTGCAAGGCGCCATCGTGGGCGCAACTATCAAGGATGGAACCAGTTTCATATATAAATACCTCCCGCGCTGGCTCACCATGTTTTTTTCAGCTGGTGCCGGCTGGTTTCTTAGCGGGTGGTCACAATCTCTAGCTAGGCGAATTCCGAAAGACTGGCCTAAAGGCCGTAGGCGATTCATCAGAATTTCGATTGTGGTGGCGACAATTGCAATACTGCTGTTATTGCTGAAAGTTCTATTTGGCTTCACGTTGCCGCCCGTGTAGGTTACAGATGGCGAAAATCCGTAAGGATATGTCCGTCAATCACAGGCGCCTGAATTCTTCGTCTTCTGCGTATAGGCATAAGCGCATCCTCCGTTGTCGCACTTCCGTCGTCGCTCGCAAGCTCGTCGGATATCACGAGCATTCCCAAGCTGCACCTCCCTAATGGATCTTGTAGGATCGCTGTTGCTGATCCGGACTGGACCAAAAGCCGCACCCGAAAGCCTCTCGCATGCATCGGAGTCGTTCTTGAGTGGAGATCGGCCGGGTATTTAATGGTGTCAACTTGTTGGTCGCGTAGTCTTGGGCGGGCTGACGGTTTGCTACCTGCTAGCTCTGCCGCTGAAAATGTATGGCTATGTATGAAACTATCAATTAAGTCACTGCAATAGCGCTGCGTGTTCGCTGCTACGGCGCAGTCGGACGCCTTGGCCGCGCATCTACTTGGTAGGCGACTACGCGTGTAAGCATTGCTTACATCTGCGGTGCATTTTTGTTGGTGTTTGCGATCGGCACTTTGCAGAACGGAAAAGAATTCGTCAGGTCACGTGTCAGTATATTTCGCGTGCGGATAGCTAAAAACTGAGCGCCCTGATTCGTTGCAAGCGCCGATTGCTCGATCATAGTTGGGGCCGCCGGTCGTAGTCGGATACTGGTTTCAGGTTGAGCGAGCGACGGGCCGATGCGGCAAGTGAATCGTCCAGGGTCAAGCATTAGTCTTCAGCTCTTCCACTGAGCGCCAGTAGCTCTCGTTCTTCGTCGCTCATGGGGTTGGCTCGCGCATGACGAATTCGGCGCTCACACCATTGGTAGAAGCTAGGATGATCATTTCTTAGGTTCACCTGTCCGGCTTCATTAAGGTGAATCCTATAGAAGTAGCGAACAGGGCCTAAAGTTAAAGTCGAATGGAATGCCTCGGGCGCGTCAGAGTGATTGGTGCCCGTAACAATTAGGCCGCCATGAGCTGCGTAGCTGTAATCTGCCCCCTCTTCTTGTAGTCGACGGTAGCCAACATCAGCATCCACGCCGAGCAAGACATAGTTGTCATCGCTAAAGCCGATAGCGAAGTCTGCAATGGGTTTATGAAAAGTTGCGCCCATTTCCGCTAAGTGGCAGCACATCAATTTTGCGAAATACCTGAACACATCCAAATATTGTGGCCCGCCGTTCGCGCAGAAGCGAGGATCGTCGAATACCTGCGCGGGGTCTTGTCCTCTTTTCATAAGGTCAGAGGCAAGGGTTCTGAACGCATCAAACGCCAAGTCGGCCGGCTGAGTCCTCGCGTTATTGCACGCTTCGCATACGCGCGCAGAAAAATGGAACTGCTTTGATTTTGGACTCTGAGCGTGGCGATAGGGCTCGCCGGGGCGTCCAATGATCATTCGCTGCGTGCCGAACTCGCTACGAAGCGCAGCGGCCTCTACTTTATGTTCACCCGAAAGCGACTTATTGGAGCCGCATAGGCAGCATTGGTCAACGATGGGGGGAGCAAATGCTTGCATTGGAAGTTTAACAAATACAGGAGTTAGGTTCGGTTTTATCTAATACTAGGGTCAAGTCCGATTGTATTGAAAGCATTAGATTGATCATAGGGCTGAATCGAGGATGGGTTCTGTTGTATTGTCCCTTGGATGTTTATCCAGCGCTCATATCTTTGTACTAACTCATTTGATAATCCAGCTATCTGCGAAGCTGAGAATTTTGCCCTGAGGCGTGGCCCGACGCTGGCAATCATTACGTCGGCTTGAGCGTCAGCAGAACCCCGGTGACGCCACGACCCGAAGTAGACATACTTCAGCGCGCTGAATTCAAGTAGACCCACTTGCTTCCTCTCCGGCACTCACGCACCCATGCTCACGTCTTACCTGCTGTTCTTCTTCGCCGGCTTGGGCGTCTTCAACGGCGGGAAAACAGGGGTCAGAGTGGGATTTCGTAATAGGCGGACGGCTTTGTCTACTGGTGGTGAGGCCGTTATCCCGGATATCCGCGTTTTTGGGAAATGCTGCAGCCCCTACAGCTTCTCCTTATCCTTCTATTGAATCGCTTCACCAACGCGTACCCGCAGCGTTGGAGCGCCAATGGTTTTGGCATTGAAGTAGCGGCGTCCAGCAGTACTGATTCGAAGAATTGTGATATCCAAAGTGAACTGTTCGACCTGTTCGTAAGTGTGAAATGGGATACGGGTTCGCTTGTGCAATTTTTTTGCCGTCTGACTAGCGGTGTGGGTTTGAGCTTTCGAAAGCAGCGGAGCCGAGCCGTGCGCAGCTCAATCGTCAGGGTCACCAAAGGGAGATTGAAATGGCTTCACGACTAGGATTGATTTTCCTGCTTCTTTGCAGCTGGCAGGCATTCGCCGACGAGTGCGGCATTGTCTACGGCGAGGGTTGGGCATTCGTCGTGCCTCCGGTACAGGGTTGGAGCCCGGCATGCATGGACAGGGCGATGGAAGGCACGGCTGTGTCGCTTTGGCCTTCGCATCAGGGAGCACGTGATTCGGACGCTGTCATGTATGTCTCGGTGAACATGAAAGCTGGCCGTACGCTGGGGGAGTTCCAGGAGGAGGAGTTGGCATCTTTCCGCGAGGCTTCTCCACAGTCCCGAGTGGCCGTCCTGCCCACAAACGGCGAGAGGGCGGGTCTGGATGGGCACATGGTCCATATTGCCAATGCGCCGGGCGCCCATGATGAGTTCGTTGCTTACCTGGAAGGGCCCGGCGCGTTCTACGTGCTTGTACTTAGTGCCGATACGCCGGAGCTCGCCGAGCACTACAAGCCGGCGTACCTGCAGTTCCTGCGCGGCTTTTCCGCGATGAAGAGAAACTAGCGCATCAGCTGAAAGTGCGAAGACCCGCGAGATTCGCCATGTCGCGGGGCGGTCGTATGGGTTGGGTCAGTCGGGGTAGTGTCAGGTTGTCGCTGTGTATGTTTGGCTCACCGGGACGTGCCCCTGCAATTCGGGAAGTTGCTGCAACCCAGAAAGGCCTGCCCGGTTGTTCTGTTAACGCGCTGCACCAGTGCGGATCCACAGCGCGGACATGCCGGGGGCTCTGGTGATGGGGTCTCCGGTCCCGTTGTTACGGGTTCGACACGCTCGTTCGACGATGTCGCGGAATCATCCATCGCTTTCACCGACTGGATCATTGCCAACAACTGTTCTCCGTCGATCAGCTCGATAGGCTTGCCGCGCGCGAATGCTTCTGCATCCGCGGTGAAGCTGCCGATGCAGGCAATCTTGATCGCGTACGCGTGATGATGTGCCAGTAGCCCGGCCATCTCGCGAACCACGCTGACGCCTACTTGTTGGCGCTTCCATTGCTTGCACTGAACAAGCGTGCGACGACCGTCTTTTCGAAGGATGAGATCGATGCCGCCGTCCGGGCCTCCCAATCCTGTTTCTTCAACGACATAGCCCTGGCGTCGGAAGGCTTCACCAACCAACTGTTCGAATCGGCGCCAGCCGCCTTCGGCCAGGCTGTCCAGACTGGTCCGGGTATCCAGGAACCGGCGACGTTTACGCGCAGCAAGGTACGAACTCAGCGCTGCGATCCAGCACAGCACCAGCAGCATCCAGGCCAAGATCGAGAACATGGAACTGGAGTATTGGACAAAGCCTCGCGCTAGCGCCCCGCCTTTGCTGGAAAGCAACCATGGAATGACATGGCCGACCACGGCAAAGCCGATGAGTCCGGCAGCAACACTCACGGGCCACGGCAAAGCGGGCAAGGTGTCAGGCCCGGCTTTATGTCTTCTGCGTCGCATGCAAGAACCCCCGTTCCAGCCCGCAACATAGCGTGTGGCGGGGGGCTTGTCAGCCGCTTGCGTACTGACGCGTTGGAGCTTGGGCATTCACAGGGACATCAGGAACACTCAAGGCTCAGCGGTACCATTGGCCTGACCGCCTGCATGATGTGTAGGATCAACATCGGCAGACTACGATCGTGGTTCAGTCCCAACAAGGATAGTGACCGTGAGACGCATGGTTCTTTTGCTTGTTCTGGTGTTCTTGAGCGGCTCGGCGTTGGCAGATACTGCGTGGCGGGGAACAAGCGCGCACTCGCTTGCCAATGGTACGGGGGATCTTTTGGCGGCAGAGGGTGCAGCGGTCAGTTTGTCCGCCGAATCGACGGGCGCGGAGCGGTTCGCCGGAGCCATCACTTCGATCAATGCTCAAGCCTACCGTGGCCGGAACGTGGTTCTTGCCGGTGAATTGCAGGTCCAGCGTGGCACGGGCGGCGCCAGCCTCTGGTTGAGGCCGATGGTGCTGACGGTCGCTTGGCCTTCGCTAGTTCCGGTGACAAGCCTGTGAGCACCGGCCAGGGCACCCAGTCGCGAGAAGTCCGTCTTTACGTGCCTCTGCAAGCGACCAGCCTCAAGCTTGGCCTGACGCTTGGGAGCGCAGGGCAGATGAGCGCCGGGCATCTCACGCTGAGAGCCGAGAGCACAATCTCAAACGGTGTGACCGCCTATGACATGCTCGAAAAGGCCATCACCGTCATCGAAGCGAATGCCTTGAACGCCAGCAAGGTGGACTGGCCAGCCGAGCGCGAACTACTTGGTGCGGCAGATCTGAAGCGACTACCGGCGCAGGAGGCCTACGGCAGCATCAGCAAGATACTGGCTGCGCTGGAAGATCGACACAGTTCGGTACGTTCACCTGAAAGCACATCGGCCTATCGAGCGGGCGCGGTTGCTACACGCGCAATCGAATCCAGAAGCATGGGTTGTATTGCTTACTTGGCGGTTCCAGGGCTGCGCGGAACGGACCCCGCAGCCAGTCGGGCGTTCAGCAACGAGCTTTGTGACACGACTGCGAGCTTGGCACGTGCCGCACCGAAGGGCTGGATCATCGACCTGCGTGCGAATACCGGCGGCAATATGTGGCCGATGATCAACGGGCTGCGTTCGTTTCTTGGCAGTGGCGATGTGGGTGGGCTTCGCGACCGGGAGGGGGCCACAAGTCCATGGCAGGCGCGCTCGTCTGATGCGTGCAGCGTCGATCTTTCGCGCAGCCCTGTGGCCGTCCTGATAGGCCCCGGCACGGCGAGCTCCGGGGAGGCCGTGGCTGTGGCATTTCGGGCCCGGCCGGGTACCAGGTTCTTTGGCCAGTCCAGTGCCGGGCTTGCGACGTCCAATAGATCGTTTGATCTTCCTGATGGTGGCGCTCTCAGTGTGACCAGTGCGGCATTTCTCGATCGCTCCGGGGCAGCCTACCCGCAGGGAATAGCGCCAGAGAACGTCGTGGCCGGCGACCAGGAGGTCATCGATGCAGCGCTAAACTGGCTGCGGTCGTTGCCTTGAGTCGCATCATGCGTAAATGCTGCCCTTGTCCAGATGCAGCAACCTGTTCGCGTACGCGGCGGCCATCGGATCGTGTGTCACCATGATGATGGTCTTTCCATGCTGCTGATTGAGCAGCGCGAGCATCGCCATGATCTCCTGCGCGGACTCGCGATCAAGATCCCCGGTTGGTTCATCGCATATCAGGAAGGTCGGGTCCGATACGATGGCGCGCGCAATCGCTACCCGTTGTTGCTGACCGCCCGAAAGTTCACCCGGCCGATGCTGCCTGCGCTCGGACAAGCCCACCAGTCCCAACGCGATATCCGCACGGCGCTTGCGCTCGCGATTGCCGAGTCGGGTAAGCAATAGCGGCAGCTCGACGTTTTTCTGTGCGTTGAGCGTCGGCATAAGGTTGTAGAACTGGAAGACGAAGCCGACATTCTGGCTTCGCCATGTTGAAAGCTGTGCGTGCCCCATATGCTCGATATGGCGACCTTCTACGGAAATTGATCCCGAGCTGGGTTCATCCAGTGCCCCAAGTAGGTTCAGCAGCGTCGTCTTCCCGGAGCCAGAGGGGCCCATGAGGGCAAGGAACTCGCCGCGATGAATGCTCAACGTGAGGTCGTGCAGAACCGTGACCGTTTCAGGGCCCCGCCTATAGCTTTTGCAGATATGTGTCAGCTGGATCAGCGCGCTCATGTTCGATTCTCCAAGGGCTGCGGAGTGCCGCATCAGTTGCGGCTTACGCATGGTCAGGATGGGGTGTTGCGCACGGGCCCGGGCGCTCTTCCGGGGCCTACGCCTCGCCGAAGAACGCGCGGCTGCGCGCCGGTTGCACTGCGCATCCACTTGGGGCCACCGCGTTATGGTCTGATGTCAACGCTGAAAGCAAAGCGGAAGCGGGCCCTGATGTTGCAATCGGGTGGGACGTCCCGCTGCTGGTGAAGCTGACACGAGCGCCCATATCGGGAAGTGCCCGAGCATGCTTCTGCATCAGTGCAACGCGAACCTTGACGGTGGCTTTGCCTCGATCCGCGGTTGGGATGATCGCTACGACCTGAGCCGGGATCACGAGGTCCGGATAGGCGTTCAGGCGAACTTGTGCAGCCATTTGCGCGGAAATCGACGCAATATGGGTTTCGCTGATCTCCACCTCGACCTCCAGTGATTGCATGTCGACAATCGTCGCTATGCCGGTGCGGGTGTAGCCGCTTGAGGCGCTGGGTGAAATTATCTCGCCGACCTGGGCTGCCTTGGATATAGCCACGCCAGAGAATGGGGCGCGTATTTCGGTATATGCCAGGTTGACCTGGGCAATCTGGCGCTGGGCGCGCGCGGTTTCCACATTGCTTAGTTGTGCAGCAAGTTGAGCGGCCAGCTCGTCGGCTTTTGCGACCGCCTGCTCTGCTGCCTGCTGTGAAACCAGACCTGCGTTGACCAGTTCCACTGCGCGTCTACCGTCGCGGGCGGCCTGCTCGGACTGAACACTGTATTGCTTGGCGAGCTGCTGTGCCGCTATCAGCTGCCGGCTTGATGCTTCAAGCGCGGCGGCGGCATAGTTAGAATCAAGTCTGGCCAGTAGCTGCCCTTGTTTGACACTATCACCTTCTTCGAACAGGACGCTGGTAACCACCCCTGTGATCTGTGCAGAAACGGTTGCCGTGCGTCGGGCAACGACATAGCCGCTTGCTTCCAAGGCGCTTCCCGTTGCCTGCGGTATCACCTCGGGAAGGGACGGAAGCGACGCAGCCGGCAGCGCCGCAGGAGCCGATGCGGAGGGGCGCGCCGCAGGCCAGAGCCAGAACGCCAACAGGCCGGAGGCGGCAATTGCGGCTATCAATAGATATCTCGGTGATCGTTGGCGCGCGGTTTCAGTCCGTGGACTTCGGTCAATCCGGAGTTCGCCGAGAAGCTGGTTGGTTTGACCATCTGCTTGAGACGTCATCGTGGGTAAGCTCCCGTGGGGCGGTGGGGCGGTGATGCCAGTTGGATGGCATTGCTCATGCCGTCAGCTGTCTGCTGGGCGGGCTGGTGACGATTGCTCTCAGTGGCCCTGCGCAGCTCAAGATGCAAAGGGCGAAGTTGTAGCCAGCGACGGGTATGGCGACGGCCAGATCGACAACGAAGTTCGCGTAAACAGCTTGATTGGCGCTGGACGTGCCAAAGCTTCTTCCGTCCAGGCCGAGGTAAACCATCAGCACGGTGGCAGCAGTGGTGATTGCTCCGATGAACAAGATATCCAGGAGCAAGGAGCCGCAAATGGACGCGCGGTGGAAGCCGATTGCCATCAATGTTGCGGTCTCGCGCTGCTGCCTTTCCAGCGCCATGCCGAGGGTGGTGGAAACCGCCAGTACGGCACCGATGCCGAGCAGTATCGATATCCCAACCGCTGCGTTGGTTACATACGAAGTGATGAATCCTAATTGTTGGCGGTAATAGTCCGTTTGCGCGATCAGGCGGATGCCGTCCAGTCGGGCGTCAGCGGCTACCGCCTTCTGCAACGCGGAAAAGTCGCCTGCAGAGTGCAGCTTCAGCCACAGTGATGAAACACGCCCACTGTTTGCATAGGCTGCCTGCAGGTCGGAAATGTCGGCCCATAGTTCCGACTCCCAGAGGCTGCCATTGGAATCGAGTGGGCCAGCCAAATACCAATCTGAGCCGCGGAATTCGATCGACTCTCCCTGCAGGGAACTGATCTGCTTCATCAATGAGCGACCGGCCAGAAGCTTCCGGCTGCCTGCAACCGGCGTCTGCACCCCCTGTGTCTGGGTACCACCAAGCAGCCGCCAGGTTGCGGGGCTCACACCGCGGACCAGTGCGCTCGTCTTGCTGCCATCATCACGGGTCAATCGGGCAGTCGCCAGAAACTGGGGAGCAACCATGGGGGCCCCGGTACGGTCGCGCTGTATGGCGGACAGCGTTGAGATCAAGCTGATCTGGCTAGGGGACAGGCTGCTTCCCACCTCGTCCTGGGCCGAGCTTGAAAGCGCAAGGATGATGTCGTCCTGTCCGGTTCGGCCAGCGATACGGTCCATGCCCGCCGGAATTGAAAGCATGAAAGTCAGCGCGGCGGCAGATATTGCGAACCCAGCGCCGATCAACAGCACATCGGCGGGGCGGGAGCGATGGGTTGTCAGCAACAATGCCAACAGGTGGAACGTCTGGCTCAGGTAGTGCATGGCCGGTAAGGGCTCCTGCTGGGATCAGCGTGGCAGGTGATCAATGGGCCTAAGTGTCCGTACTTGCAGCAACGGTATTGCCATCGCCAGGACGCAGAGTAGAAAAATGCCGACCGGCAGACATTGCAGTGCCCACGCTTGGATGCTTAGTTGCCCAAGAACCCAGGAAACATGTGGATTGAGTGTCGCCAGCACGAAGATGGATATGCAGATCCCGGCTCCGGTAGCCACCAGCGCGATCATTCCGAACTCCAGCAGTTGTGCCGTGTACTGAAGGCGGCGTCCAAAGCCCAGCGTTTGAAGCATCGCCATGCTCGGGCGGCGCAAGATGGTGCTATGCGCCAGTACGGCGATGAAAACGAGCGCGGTGCAGGCCGCGATGGCCAGCATGATCAGCCACAGCAGTGATTGCACCTGCCCGAATCGGCCAAGGGCGGACTCGGTTCCACTGGTCGGCGTCGCAAGCAACGGTGGATCCTCGGCGAGAAATGCGGTTTCGATCTGCTCGGCAAGCTGGTCCAGCCGGCTTGGGTCCGTGCCCTTTATCCGCGCCCGAAGTACGAGGTCTGCGAAAGCATCGCCGCGAACGCGGTTGAAGTAGTCGTAGTGACCGTAGGCCAACCGGTCTGCCATCCCGCTGCGGCCCGGCGGCAGGACCGCAACGACCTGGAGCGGAACTTCCCTCTGTGACAGGTACTCCCTTGGAGTGAACTGCATGCCGGCGAACAGTCCGCAACGTTGCGCGGCCTCGGCACCCACCAGCAAGCCATTCGGCGTCGCATTCCAGGAGTCCAGCTGTGCCTGATGCGCTCCCTCGGCACGCAGCCATGGGGTGACGCCCGATCCGCCATATGCGTTCACTGATAGCGTTCCCGCTGCTGCTGGGCACGGAAAGCTGGCGATGCCAAAGTAGGAAGCGCTCGCGATCGATGGCAAGCTCTCCAGCTTCCGGATATGCCGTAACGGGAACGCGTTGGTCTGGAGTCTGGCGTTGGCGATGGATAACTCGGAATTGAGCGCGGCGCCCGCCTTGCTCGCCAGGAATGGAGACGCGATCGCGGAAAGAACGAGCCAGGTCACGATGGCAGTTGAGAGCGTGGCGATAAGGCGTAGCGTTCCCAGTGGCTTCTCCCGAAAGCGAAGGAGCGCCAACAGCGACACCGCTCTAATAATGACCCACATGCCGCTACCGGTTGAGCGTCAGGTCGAGGACCTGGAGTGCCCGTCCGCTGCGCTGACGTGCTTGGTTCAAGTTGGAGCGAAAATCCCTGCACGAGGTTTCGCAACCATCACTGGAGAGGAGCAGCGCCGTCCATTGCCGTTCTGCTGGTGCAGGTACCACCGCGCCCGCTTCCGCGAGTATTCCGCTGAGCTGTTCAAGATCTACGGTCGAGATCGCCTCCTTCAATGGGGATGTGAGCAGGTTGTCCAGTTCGAGGATGTCGGAAGCACTGGTGATGATCACGACAAGTTGTCCTTCCGGGTTGTATATCCAAACCGAGGGGAGCTGGAAGTTGCGCAACGCGGCGGCATCGGCAGTTCGGTAGTGCTGGAAAAACGTCTTCAGGTCAATGCGTGCAGTAGCGGTGCCGTCGATGCTGCGTGCTTCAGCAGCGAACATGATTGAAAGCAGTGCGAGTTCCAGTGCTGGATTCTTCATAGACAGGCTCGGTTGCATCCAGGCTGAGTTCATGGAGATTGCATTCGATACGATGGTGAGGGAGTTGACTGCCGCGCGTGCTGCCCCTGTACCGGACAGCAGGACGTGATGCAGCTCGCTACTCGACAACGATGATCACGCAGCCAGCGTCATCACATATCACGACGATGATGTCCGCGGCTTGCCTGGCCATGGCGGTCAAGGGGGATAGAAGTGCGGTGCAGGCGATCCCAACTGCCAGGAGGGATGAGCGAATCTTGTTCGACATGACACGTTCCTTTTGCTGGCGAAGGCGACATAAGGGAATGTCCGCCGATGTTGTGCAGACAGGTAATTCTTGTTTGAGAATCCAGATGGAGCTATCGGGAAGTGCGAGAGTGGGGGTCGGGGAAGTTAGGTGTCTCTCCGCTCTGCGGCGATAGGTTGTCGGTAGACTCCCGCTGGCATTGGCGGTCAAGTGATTGCCGGTTCGATAGCGCGAGTGCAGGGGAACTCAGGCGTCGTCGTGGCCCCTACGCAAGTAATGCGTACTTGCTTGGCCAACCGACATCGCTTGCTGCCATCGAGCGGAGCGGCCGGATCGTTGCCGGCTCGATCAGCCCCGGATATTCGGGCGCCCGCGAATGATGACGAGCTCCGGAATTGGCGATACTGTGCGGCTTTCCAAGCCCGGAGACGTGCATGACCATCAAACGCATGGACAATGTCGGCATCGTGGTGGAAGACCTTGATGCTGCCGTTGCCTTCTTTCGCGAACTTGGCCTGGAGCTCGAGTGCCGCATGCCCATCGATGGCGAGTGGGCGGGGCGGGTGACCGGCCTTCACGGCCAACGCGTCGAGATTGCAATGATGCGCACGCCTGATGGGCATGGCCGGCTTGAACTCTCGCGTTTCGAGGTGCCCGGAATTGCATCGGATCATCGTGCCGCGCCGGTGAATTCGCTGGGCTATCTACGCGTGATGTTCACCGTCGACGACCTGAATGACACGCTCCGGCGGCTCAGTCTGTTGGGAGCGACGGTGGTGGATGAGGTGGTCGATTACCAGGGCATCTACCGGCTTTGCTACGTCCGCGGCGTCGAGGGCATTCTTGTTGGCCTTGCGCAGGAACTTGATTCCAGGATTTCAGCATGAAGGATAGTGCTCACATGGGCAGTGCCCAGATGCGTGAACGCATTGACACTTACATCCGTGCCTACAACGCCTTCGATGTTGCAGGCATGGTGGCGCAGTTGACGCCCGATGTGGTGTTCGAAAACTACGTCAATGGTGTGTCGAACGCCTCATGCGAGGGGATTGCGGCATTTCAGTGCATGGCCGAGCGCGCGGCGTTGTTGTTTTCCGAACGCGAGCAGCGCATCACCGGCGTGAGGGTCCAGCTGGATTCGGTACTGGTTGATATCGCGTACCGGGGCAGGTTGGCCGAGGATATTCCGGGAGGCCCGGCTGTGGGCGCGGAGCTGAATCTGCAGGGGCAGTCCGAGTTCTGGTTTGACGGCGGGTTGATCCGCCGTATCGTTGACCGTTGCTGAGACGCGTATGAATCAGCCCCCCGAACTCCTGCGTCGCCTGCTGCGCGCAAAGGACTGCATGGATCGCGCCAGCCATGAGCAGTGGCCGGTGGAGCGGCTGGCGCGGGTTAGCGCGGTCTCGCCCGCGCATTTCGCACGTTCGTTCAAGATGGCGTTTGGTGTTCCACCGCACCGTTACCTGCTCAGTCGGCGTATCGAGCGTGCCGTGGCGTTGCTGCGCGAGAGCGACCTGCCGATCACCGATATCGCCTTGCAGACCGGATGGATCAGCCTGGGGACATTCGGCCGCATCTTCCGCGACATCACGGGCGCCAGCCCTGGTGCTGTGCGCCGCAGCGAGCGCGCTGTGCGGCCGGCCGCGGGCGTTCCGGAATGCCTGTCCCGCGCTGCACGACGTCCGCGCTTGAACACCGCAGTTTTGGAGAAGCGGCGTCGTGCCATGGTTGCTAGGGTTGGCACCACTTGACCGAGGGTATGCCGATGAGCAACGTGAATGTGGTGGGGCTGTATGTGCGCGACCAGGACGAGGCGCTGGATTTCTACGTCAACACGCTGGGCTTCCGGGTACATACGGATGTGGGCAACGGGGACTATCGGTGGTTGACGGTACAGGCTGGCGGTGATGCAGGCTTCCAATTGGGCCTGTTCAAGCCGGGGCCACCTGTACATGACGAGGCCACCGCACAGACCCTGCAGCAGATGGTGGCCAAGGGCGCCATGCCGCCCTTGGTGCTGGCCGTGGATGATTGCCGGGCGGCGTACGAGCAGTTGGCCGCGCGTGGGGTGGAGTTCACCCAGGAGCCGGTCGAGCGCTACGGCGCGGTGGATGCGGGGTTCCGTGATCCCTCTGGCAACGGCTGGAAGATGATCCAGGCGGCGACGGCCGACGCGCGCAAGCCGCAATGAGCGGCCGCTGGCTGCGGCCCATGCACCGCTGGGCGTAGGTTTTCACGCGGGCGGTTGTTCCAATGTTGTCATCCGCGACGTCGGAGCCGGCGCGCCGGCTGCGCGGCTGACGTATCCCTGTTGCTACCACTATTCGCGCAATTGTTCATTGCTATTTACAGGGTTGTGGCGCCTTGCGTCCGCAGGCGCGTATCGCGCAGAAGGACCTAGGTGTCGGGTCGGCCATGGCGACAGGTTACAGGACGGGTGCCATGTCTGATCATGGCGGGCGGGCAGGCGCACCCGTCGGCATGCTTGGGCACCCTCATCTCCAGGCATTGCCATGGCTGCTTTCTGCTTGCACGGTTTGAACCCGACCGAATTTTCTGAGTTTTTCAAGTGGGACGATGCCGCACTCGCAGCGAGGCAGATGCAACGGGTGGTGGCGACGTCCGCGTCTGGCTTCCCTTGCCGGGTGAGCCTGGTTGATGCCGGGGTGGGGGAGGACTTGTTGCTGCTGTCCTATCAGCACCAGTCGGCGGACTCTCCCTACCGCGCCGCTGGTCCGATCTTTGTAAGGCGCGGTGCGGTGGCCGCTGTATTGGCCGTGGACGAGGTGCCGCGGCAGATTCTTCGACGTCTGATGTCGCTACGTGCCTACGATGCAGGCCACCGCATCATTGCAGCCGAGATCTGCGAGGGCGAGGACGTCGCCGCATGGCTGGCGTCCCGCTTCGAGGAGGCGAGCGTGGCCTATATTCACCTGCACTTCGCGCGCTACGGTTGCTATGCGTGCAGAGCGGACAGAGCCTGCGCTGGCTGATGCATGGACTATTGCAGGCCAAAGGCCTGTGCCTGCCATGCTTTTGCTGCCTGCAACGTGCGTATATGTGTCGCAAACGCTGAAAGGAACACGTTGATCTGGGCGGCGTGATCGGGACGCTTGAGCTGTTCGGCTATGGCATCCGGCGATTGGCCCATCAGGGGGACGCGCAGGAATGCCGTTTCCAGGAAGCCGCTGCTGACGGTGGATAGCACCAGGCGCAGTGAGGCCAGCATGTCGTCACCACGATGGGAGGCATGCGCAAGCGCGATGGGCTTGGCGATGATCTCGTGCCGGGACACCATCCAATCGATGGCGTTCTTCAGGCCGCCGGGTATGGCGCGCACATACTCGGGACTGGAAAAGATGATGCCGTCCGCGGCGGCTATCCGTGCCATGAAGTATTCGATCTCAGCCGGCGTCCGGCTGCCTTCCAGATCGGGGCAGAATACCGGCAGGCGATCCAGGCGATGAAACACGCCAAGTGAGATGTCTTCCGGGGTGGCGTCACGCATCGCATGGAGGAATGCGGTGTTGGTGGATGCTTGGCGTGCGCTGCCGGAGATCGCCAGGATGTTAAGTACTGCGTTTGACATCGATGTGCTATCCACAATGCGTTGGAGGGAGGGCGCTTTCACCCGAGCATGCGCGCAGCGGATGCAATAACGGAACTCGCGCGTATCGCCGTCGCCCTGCGCAACCTTTGCGCTCGGTTTGATTTCCGTCAAGGTAGATGTTGCAGCGGAAGCGCATGGTTGGGCCATCAGCCAGGAGGCCGCGCGATGGCGAAGCCATTTCCATTGAACCCCAAGCATCCCGAGCGTATCTGCTGGGGCTGCGACCGCTACTGCGCGACGGATGCGCTGGCTTGCGGCAATGGGTCCGGCCGAACCCAACACCCGGTGGAGTACCAAGGCGAGGATTGGTATCTGGCCTGGGGTATCGAGCCTGAGCCGGATAGACCAGGGCAGGCAAAAAAGCAGCGTTGACCAGGCCGGAGGGTTGTCAGCGGCGAAGCTGGTACTCCCCGGGTTGCGGTCATCCCTATTACAGCATTGCCCAAGGCTTTGCGGTAGGCGCCGGTTCTACCGCTCTGGCCACGTGATGGCGGTGGTGTTTTTGCTGTATAGGTTATGGCTAAGATAGCTGAATGGCCGATTGGTCGTTCGGGCAGGGGGAGTTGGCGATGGCACGGCGCATATTCAATCCGCTCTATTTGGGGCTCGGCATGATCGTGTACGGAACTTTGGCATCCGTACCTGCTCGAGCGCAGGTTGACCCTGCCCAAGCGCAGTCGCGGGCTGCAGCCACCGAAGCGCAGATGACCGACGAGGAGCGTCTCGGGCTTGTCCACAGTTTGATGGTCAACGTACTCAAGCCGGACTTCAGCAATGAGCGCGATAGCCGTGTGCCGATCTCGGTGCCGCAGATTGCCGGCTGGGTGAAGGGCGTGCCACGCCTGCATGTGCCCGACTTGTTGTTGACCGATGCAGGCATGGGCATCGCCAATCCCGGTGGTGGACGCAAAGGTGATACCGCCACGGCGCTGCCGTCGGCGCAGGCGCTGGCGGCTACCTTCAATCCCGCGTTGGCCAGACGTTCGGGCGAGGTACTGGCACAGGAAGCACGCGCACGTGGCTTCAATGTGGTGCTGGGCGGCGGGATGAACCTGGCGCGTGATCCGCGCCATGGGCGCAATTTTGAATATTTCTCCGAGGATCCCCTGCTCAGCGCCTTGATGGCCGCAGGGCAGGTGCAGGGCATCCAGTCGCAGCAGGTCATCGGCATCCTCAAGCATGTGTCGCTGAACTCGCAGGAGATCAACAAGTGGGCGCTGGACGCGCGCATCGATCCGGCCGCGCATCGCGAATCGGAACTGTTGGCCTTCCAGATCGGCATCGAGCAGTCCAATCCCGGCTCTCTGATGTGCGCGTACAACAAGGTCAATGGTGAGTACGCCTGCGGTAACCGCACGCTGCTCGATGGGCAGGTGAAGGGTGCGATGGGCTTCAAGGGCTTCATCATGTCCGACTGGAAGGCCGTCTACGGCTGGCAGGATGCGCTCAATGGGCTGGACCAGCACTCCGGCGTACAGCTGGATGAAAAGGAATGGTTCGTCGGACCGCTGCGCGATGCGTACCGCCGCGGGGAGCTGCCCAGGCAGCGCCTGTCGGACATGGTTCAGCGCATCCTGTACGCGATCTACTCGGTAGGCGCGGAGCAGTGGAGTGGGGTGCAGGCTGAACCGGACCTTCAGGCCAATCTGGACGCCGCCATCGAGGTGGCAAGGCAAGGCACGGTACTGCTGAAGAATAATGGTGTACTGCCGATTCCACCGCAGACCAAGCGCATTGCGGTGATCGGTGGCTTCGCGCAGATGGGGATGGTCAGCGGCGGTGGTGGCTCAAGCCTGGTGGATCCCATCGGAGGCTTTGCCTTCAACATGCCGCTGGGTGGCACCAACATGTTCCATCCGCTGCGGCGACTGGCGATCACTGGGCCCTCGCCGGTGGCAGAGTTGCAGAAGCGGTTCCCCGAGGCACAGATACTCACCGATGCAGGCGAATCGCCGGCGGATGCAGCGGAGGTGGCCAAGCGCGCCGACGTGGTCATCGTGTTTGCGATCAAGACCGAGGCCGAAAACCACGACCATGCCGATCTCAGCTTGCCGTGGGGCCAGGATGCGTTGATCAAGGCGGTCAGCGCCGCCAACCCGCGCACGGTGGTCGTGTTGCAGACCGGCAATCCGGTGGCGATGCCGTGGAAGCAGGACGCCGCGGCCATTGTCGAGAGTTGGTATTCGGGCAATGTGGGCGGTCGCGCCATCGCTGAGCTGTTGGCGGGCGCGTTCAATCCGTCTGGGCGCTTGCCGGTGACCTTCTACGACGGCCTGGCGCAAACGCCGCATCCGGAACTGCCGGGGTTGGGTACGCCCATCGATACGCCTACGGTGATCGATTATCACGAGGGTGCGGAAGTTGGCTATCGCTGGTTGGCGAAGAATGGCACAACGCCATTGTTCCCGTTTGGCCATGGCCTGAGCTATACAGAATTCAGCTATGGCGACCTGCATGTCAGTGGTGGCGATACAGTGACTGCGCGATTCACCGTCACCAATACCGGCAATCGCGCCGGAGCGGACGTGCCGCAGCTGTATCTGGTCAATGCCGCCGGCGAACAGCGCATGCGCCTGTTGGGCTTTGATCGTATCGACCTGAAACCGGGAGAATCGCGCACGCTGGAGATCGGTGCCGATCCCCGTCTGCTCGCGCATTTCGACAGTAACGCGGGGCAGTGGCGCATCGCTGCCGGTGACTATCGGCTAGCGTTGGGGAAATCGGCGGCTGATCTTCATCGCTATGCGGTGGTCGTGCTGCCTGCGCGCCTGTTCGGCCAGTAAGCGGCGGTCAGAGCGGCGTCAGTTGCTTCCCGGTGTGGACAGTGCGGTTTCTGAAAAGACTGACATTGCTGCTCCTGCCGGGCAGGGCGGTTTTATGAACGCTGGCTGTCGCCGGCCAGGGAGGGGGGAGGCTTGATCGCGGCGGTTGTCGGCCCCATTACCGGTGAACAGTATTCCGGAGGCCGTATGGACCCCAGTCAGAACCCGAATGTTTTTCATGCCACCACCATTTGCTGCGTGCGTCGCGGCGAGCACGTGGCGATCGCTGGCGATGGTCAGGTCACCCTGGGTCATACGGTGATGAAGGGCAATGCGCGCAAGGTGCGCCGGCTGGGCCGTGATGGCCAGGTGCTGGCAGGCTTCGCCGGTGCGGCCGCCGATGCCTTCACCCTGTTCGAGCTGTTCGAGGCCAAGCTTGAAAAGCACGGCCAGCTGACCCGCGCGGCGGTGGAGCTGGCCAAGGATTGGCGTACCGATCGCCGCTACGGCAAGCTCGAGGCCCTGTTGGCAGTGGCTGACAAGGAAACCTCGCTGATCATCAGCGGCACCGGCGACGTGATCGAGCCGGAAGACGGCATCATCGCGATTGGTTCGGGCGGCTCGTATGCGCTGAGTGCTGCGCGTGCACTGCTCAAGCACACCGACCTGGATGCGCGTGGCGTGGCCACCGAGGCGATCAACATCGCCGGCGGCATCTGCATCTACACCAACACCAACGTAGTGGTGGAAGAGCTCTGAGCTCTTCGGCCATCGACTGCGAGTACCCCATGAACCACAAGATCGAAGTTTCGTCCGCCACCATGACCCCGCGCGAGATCGTGCAGGAGCTGGACCGCCACATCGTCGGCCAGCACGACGCCAAGCGCGCGGTCGCCATCGCCCTGCGCAACCGCTGGCGTCGCATGCAGCTGCCGACCGAGCTGCGCAACGAGGTGATGCCCAAGAACATCTTGATGATCGGCCCTACCGGCGTCGGCAAGACCGAGATCGCGCGTCGCCTGGCGACGCTGGCCAATGCACCGTTCGTCAAGGTCGAGGCCACCCGCTTTACCGAGGTGGGCTACGTCGGCAAGGATGTGGAGCAGATCATCCGTGACCTGGCCGATACCGCGGTGAAGCTGTACCGCGAGCAGGCCAAGGTGCGCGTCCGCACCCGTGCCGAGGAGAAGGCCGAAGACCGCATCCTGGATGCGCTGCTGCCGCGTCGCAGTGTCGGCATCGGGTTTGATGCCGAGGCCGCACGCAACGAGCCTTCGGCAGCCGATAACGAAACCCGCATCAAGTTCCGCCGCATGCTGCGCGCCGGCGAACTGGACGAGCGCGAGATCGAGCTGGAAATGTCTGCCAACGTCAGCATGGACATCATGACCCCGCCGGGCATGGAAGAAATGGGCCAGCAGCTCAAGTCCATGTTTGCCAACCTGGGCAGTGCCAAGTCGAACAAGCGCACCCTGAGCATCAAGGCCGCGCGTCCGCTGCTGATCGAGGAAGAGGCCGGCAAGCTGGTCAACGAAGACGACATCCGCAGCGCCGCGATTGAAGCGTGCGAGCAGCATGGCATCGTCTTCATCGACGAGATCGACAAGGTGGCCAAGCGCAGTGATGCAGGTTCTTCCGGTGGCGACGTGTCGCGTGAAGGCGTGCAGCGCGACCTGCTGCCGCTGGTGGAAGGCTCCAATGTATCCACCAAGTACGGCACGGTGAAGACCGATCACATTCTGTTTATCGCCTCCGGTGCGTTCCATCTGGCCAAGCCGAGTGACCTGATTCCGGAATTGCAGGGTCGCTTCCCGATCCGTGTGGAGTTGGGTGCGCTGAGCAAGAACGATTTCGTCCGCATCCTGACCGAACCGAAGGCAGCGCTGACCAAGCAGTACGAGGCATTGCTGGCGACGGAAGGCGTCAAGATCGAGTTCACCGGTGAAGCGGTCGACCGGTTGGCCGAGATTGCCTTCCAGGTCAACGAGCGGCAGGAGAACATCGGCGCGCGTCGTCTGCACACGGTGCTGGAGCGTTTGCTGGATACGTTGAGCTACGAGGCACCGGACCGGGACGGCGACAGCATCGCCATTGATGCAGCGTATGTGAACAAGCACCTGGGCGAGTTGGTGCAGGACCCGGATTTGAGCCGTTACATTTTGTAATAGGTGGCTCGGGTTGTAGATGCGAAAGCGGCGGCACTTTGGTGCTGCCGTTTTTTTTTGGCAAGCACCGTTGCCCGGGCAAAGCGCAGCGCCCCCGTAGCTGTTCGCACGAAGCCGATTTTGTAGAGCCGAGCCATGCTCGGCTTGGGCTGTACCGGGAACGCCTGTGCCGAGCATGGCTCGGCACTACAGGGCGGTGGCTGAGTTGGATTCGGTTACGCGGCGGGTTGGCACCGTAGCCCGGGTAAGCGCAGCGCACCCGGGGCTGTTCGCACGAAGCCAATTTTGTAAAACCGAGCCATGCTCGGCTTGGGCTGTACCGGGAACGCCTGTGCCGAGCATGGCTCGGCACTACAGGGCGGTGGGCTATGCGGTGGGTCAGAGCTCGTCGGCTTCCGGCGGCGGTAGCGGCAGTGGATCTGCGCCAGGGATGAAGACACCGGGCTTTA
>Ga0308157_10000879_pt1 | contig 77983 bp, 76 predicted proteins | sample PhyBR1_FD_201035 | JGI IMG/M metagenome (GOLD analysis project Ga0308157, IMG submission 201035) | Phyllosphere microbial communities from UC Gill Tract Community Farm, Albany, California, United States - DLSLB.R1 | ecosystem: Host-associated > Plants > Phyllosphere > Unclassified | place: USA...
CTTCTGACTGAATTTCCGGAAAATAATTCTCCACTGTAAAATCCAGAAGATCCTGTAATGTATTATATTCTTGTTGTGCAGACATGAGCTCAAAGTGACCGAATCTCAGAAAACTTTCTGCGGTCCTAACAACCACTGCTCCTTTTTCTTCCTGCGGATTTCCACTATATAAAATATCTCTTACTACCTTTTCTCCCGTAAGGCTTAAACTTAAAGCTCTTGTCGTAGGAACACCCAAATGATGCATTGCTTCACTCATGAGATATTCCCGAACCGAGGATCTGAGTACCGCTCTTCCATCTGCGTGTCTTGAATAAGGCGTTGCTCCGGCCCCTTTCCACTGTATTTCGTTTTTTTCTCCTGACTTATTTTCTATTTCTCCGGCAAAAATTGCTCTGCCGTCTCCCAATTGTCCTGCCCAGTTTCCAAACTGATGTCCTGCATAAGCAGTTGAATACGGTTTAACATTATCCGGCAAATGATTCCCGACCAAAAAACCGAGATCCTTTTCTTCGTAATTTCCCAATCCTATTTCTTCCGAAAGCTTCTCATTAAAAATAATAAGTTCAGGTTTTTTAAATTCTACAGGAACAACTGTTGAGAACAACACCTTAGGAGTCACTCTCTGCATTGGATTTCCTGAAAAATCACCGGGGAAAATCTCGGTAAATGGTTGTTTTATATCGATAAGATTCATGTATCAAAGATATTAATTTGCTTACAAAAAAGCCTCCCATTTCTGGAAGGCTCTATCTAAATTATTTATTATTGAAATCAATTTCGTCTCCTTTGTTCAGATTGTCATTTACATTCTCATCTTTCTTTTCAGGATTCTTTTTGGGGGAAGGTTCCGCAGGTTTAGGATTTTTAATTTCATCCAAGGTTTGTAGTCCTCCGTCATCACCATATCCGCTGCCGAGTCCTTTCAGATTAGAGCATCCGTCTTTCCATTCTGAAGGTTTTACAAATTTATCCTGAGTAGAAATTCCTAAGCTTTTATCCGCCCATACTTTCTTCATATAAATCGCCCAAATAGGTAAAGCCATTTTTGCTCCTTGTCCTTCTCCTGTTCCAAAGAAGTGCGTAGCTCTGTCTTCCCAGCCTACCCAAGCTCCTGTTGCCAGCTTTGGAGTAATTCCCATAAACCAACCATCGGAGTTATTCTGAGTCGTTCCCGTTTTTCCGGCAATTTCCACATCTTTCGAAATTCCTTTTCTACCTAATTCTCCTGAAGCCGTTCCATACTGCGCTACCCCTTTCATCAACTCAATCATTGTATATGCATAAAGAGGATTCATGACTTCTTTAGGCTCTACATTTACTTCTTTTATTACTCTACCGTTCGCATCCTCTATTCTCCAGATCATTTCCGGCTTATTATAGTTCCCGTAATTGGCGAAAGTACTGTACGCTCCTACCATTTCGTAAATGGTAATATCCGAAGCTCCTAATGCCATTGGCAGACTGGTTGAGATTTCTTCAGTAACTCCCAAATCTCTTGCTGTTTGTATTATACTTTGCGTTCCTGTCATTTCAGCTAAACGTAAGGCAACCGGGTTTTGAGAATGCGCCAAAGCATCTTTCAAGGTCAACATTCCTCCTCTTCCCGGAACATGATAAGTTCCTTTATTGAAACTTGCATTAGAAATCGTAGAACATGGCGTTAAACCTAATTTCATAATTGCAGTTGCATACACGAAAGGCTTAAATGTAGATCCCACCTGTCTCTTTCCCTGTTTAATATGATCATATTGGAAATGCTGCCAATCGATACCTCCTACCCAGGCTTTAATTTCTCCCGTTCCCGGAACTACTGACATTAGACCTGCCTGAGCAATTTGCTTATGCCATTTGATAGAATCCCACGGAGACATTTCTACTTCTTCTTCACCCGCCCACGTAAAACGAGATGTTTTAACAGGCTTTTTAAATTCTTCAATGATCGCTTCATCAGAAAGGCCATCTTCTTTCAACAGCTTATATCTTCCGGTTCTTTTCATTGCCTGAACCATCAAATTATTAATCTGCGTGCTATTAAGATAATAGAAGGGTCTGTCTTTTCTCCCTCTCTGCTCTGCATCAAATCTTTTCTGAAGATCAGTTAAGTGCTCCTTAATTGATTCTTCGGCATATTTTTGCATTTTAGAATCAAGGGTAACATATATTTTCAGACCATCTTTATACAGATTAAGCTTTTTACCTGTTTCCTTTTCGTAATCGTCCAGATATTTATCAATTTCTTTTCTCAGATAATGCTTATAATAAGCAGAATACCCTTCTGTAATATCTTTGATAGGATGAAAGTCAACTGTAATAGGAGTTCCTACTGCTTTATCATAAGTTTCTTTGTCGATATACCCTGTCTCTAACATCTGAGAAAGCACTACATCTCTTCTTCTCTTTGCTCTTTCAGGGTTTTTCATTGGATTATTTGCCTTTGGTGCTTCCAACATCGCAACAAAAACAGCAGCTTCCGGCAATGTAAGTTCAGAAGTTTTTTTATTAAAATAAACTTTTGAAGCCATTTCAACCCCGTTCGCATTATACAAGAAGTCAAACTTATTGAAATATAAGGTAACAATCTCTTCTTTGGTATATCTTTTTTCTAAGCTTACCGCAACTACCCATTCTTTCAGTTTTTGAATAGCCCTTAATACTGGATTTCTAGAAGGCTCTTTTGTAAATAGAAGTTTAGCCAACTGCTGAGTAATTGTAGAACCCCCACCTCTGTCACCTCCATATCTTACAGCTCTTAAAATGGATTTTAAATCAATCCCTGAGTGTTCTTTGAAACGTTCATCTTCTTTTGCCTGTAAAGCATACACCAGATAAGGAGGAAGGTCTTTATAAAAAACGGGCTGTGTTTTTTCTTTTTCAAATTTGCCTAAAACAACTCCGTCTGAAGAAATAATTTCAGAGGCTACATAGATATTAGGATTTTCAAGCTCCTTTACATCCGGCATTTCTCCCAAAAAGCCTTGAGATACAGCAAAGAAAAGCCCTGATATTCCTAAAACAACGACAATAAATCCTATCCAGATTACTTTCACCCATTTTTTCCAGGTAGTATCTTTCTTTTTTTTAGGCGGAAGAGGAAAAGTTTTTCCTTTACTTCCATTATTTTGTTTATTTTCTTCCATGTATGGTTACGGTTTAGCCGTTTCTATTTTCACTCCGATATCTTCTATTCCAGGGAGATTATCATTTCTCATTGCCTGAATCACTCCAATTTCATATTTTCCTTTTTCCGGGAACTTATAGCTCAGTTTATATTGAAAAAAAGTTTCCTTCGTATCACCAAAACCTGTACCAAGCCATTCTCCGTTTGGTTTTGCCAGTACATAATTCAACGTATCTACATCTTTTTTCTTGTTCTGAAGATTGGTAAAATTCACAATAAATCTGATATTGCTATAGGGATAATCATTATTATTCCTTACAACAAAAATAATATTTTTAGGATTTTGCGGATCTGAAATTTCCAGATTAAATTTTTGTTCCTGCTTTTTGTCCCATTTGTTATTGACAGAATTCATGACAACCTCTTCACCAGAAGATTTACAGCTAAATAAAAAGATAAAAGTTAATAATCCTAAAATTTTACGCATTGTCATCTTTTTTGGGAGGAAATTTCTTTTTGAATTTTTTCTTATTCGGATTCGGCTTTTTCTCTGCATCAGAATTAGGTGCCGCTACTTTTTCCAACTGAGGTTTAGGCTGTTGATTTTTTTGCTGCCTAGGCTGGTTGTTCGCACTCGGATTCTGTTGTTTTTCAGGTCTTTCAACTCTTTCAGAACGGTCTTGCCTTTCAGGCTTGTTATTCGGTCTTTTCTGACCTTGACCTTGCTGATTTGGGTTTTGATTATTATTTGTACGGTTCTGGTTTTTATGTCTGTTGTTGCCTCTGTTTTTCTTTTCGAATCGGTCTACATTGTTTTCCTGGATTAAATCAATGGTCTTTATTGAAGTTTCCGGCTCTTTCAGATCTTCAAGCGGCAATGTTTTTTCACCTCTTTTATTTTTAGAGATTAATTTTTTCACCAAATCGATGTCGAAATCATACCAGGCGATAGAGTTTTCAACATAAGCAAACCACATTTTCTTTTTGAAAACATCAATTTTAATACAAAATGCTCTTCCTTTCTCTGTATCTAATGTCGTAGATGAAGATGGGAAATTACTTAATGCATCCAGATAGCTATCCAGCTCATAATTCAAACAGCATTTTAATTTTCCACACTGTCCTGCCAACTTTTGAGGATTAATACTAAGTTGCTGATATCTGGCAACATTCGTATTTACAGATCTAAAATCAGTCAGCCAAGTTGAGCAGCAAAGTTCTCTTCCACATGATCCGATTCCTCCTACTTTTGCAGCCTCCTGTCTGAAACCAATCTGCTTCATATCGATTTTAGTTCTGAAAGCACCTGCATAATCTTTAATCAGCTGTCTGAAATCGATCCTGTTGTCTGCAGTATAATAGAAAGTAACTTTTGAAGCATCTCCCTGATACTCAACATCTGTGACTTTCATTTCAAGTCCCAGCCTCTGAGCGATCTTTCTCGCTTCTATCTTTACGTTATCTTCTTTTTTTCTGACTTCCTGCCAAACTTCAATATCTTTTTGGTTTGACTGCCTGTATATTTTAAGGGCAGATTCTTCAGAAAATTTTTTCTTTTTCATCTGAATCTTAACCAATTCTCCGGTGAGACTTACCACACCAATATCATGTCCGGGACTAGATTCTACTGTTACTACGCTACCTATATGTAAAGGAATATTATTTACATTTTTATAAAACGATTTTCTATCATTTTTAAATCTAACTTCAACAAAATCACACCTGTTAGATGCCGGATTTTGTATATTAGATAACCAATCGAAAACACTTAATTTATAACTATTACCACAGGTATTTACATTTTCACAACCATTCGCTGTTTTTTTAGGACCACACGAATGTGCAGAATCGCCGGATGTTTTACATCCACAACTCATATAACAATTATTTATTCTTGCAAATTTATAGATTTTTATTTTTATCCGATTCTAAAAATACTAAATATTAAAATCAGTATTTGTTTAATTTTAAACTTAATTTAACTTAAAAAGAAAAATCGTACGCAAAGTACTAAAAAGCAAAAGATTGTACATCATTAAGCGACACATATTATTTTAAACATAGTTTTCTTTTGGCATATTGTTTAAATAATTAAGAAATATTAACAGCCTTAATTAAAATAATTTTATATTTGGGTTATATAATAATAGTCTATGAAAAAAATATTAGTATCAACCGCTTTATTGGCAGGTGTTCTATCCTATGCAGGAGGTTTTAGAGTTTCTTTGCAGGGGGTAAAACAATTGGCAATGGCACACACCAGTGCTCATGCTGAAGATGCAAGTGTTGCATTTTTCAATCCTGCAGGAATGTCTTTTATTCCTTCCAAGCTAAGTATAGTTGCCGGAGCATTTGCAGCAAGTAACAAAGTGACTTTTCAAAATCTGAATACATTGCAAAGTACACAAACGGACAACCCAATGGGAACACCCCTTTATGCTGCTATCACTTATAAACCCATAGAAAAACTATCCGTAGGTTTTAGTTTCACAACTCCTTTTGGAAGTACTATCGAGTGGCCCAATGACTGGGAAGGAAAAGAAATGGTTCAAAAGCTTGAGCTGAAGAGCTTCTATTTTCAACCTATGGTTTCATATAAATTCAATGACTGGTTAGCTTTTGGAGCGAGCTATATTTATGCAAAAGGAAAGGTAGACTGGGATAAGGCTATTACCCAATTCGGCGGTCAACTTAATATTAAGGATGAAAAAGCAAGCGGACATGGTTTCGGATTCGGTTTTTATTTCAGACCTGATCCTAAGTTGGACGTAAGTATTGCTTACCGTTCTGCAATAGACATGAAGGCTAAAAACGGAACAGCTACCTTTAAATTTCCTTCCGCTTCCATATATCCTTTGCTAGGGCTAGATGCTGCAAAGGGGACAGATAATTTTACCGCAACTTTACCTTTAGTAGAAGAGTATACAATAGGTTTAACTTATAAAATCACTCCGAAATGGCTGGTTTCTGCAGACTTTAATTATCACGGATGGGAAAGATACAACCAGCTGACCTTGGATTTCGCAACGGCTCCAATTGGAAACCAAGCCGATCCAACAATCTCAGTTTCTCCTAAAAATTTCAGAAATTCCAAAACATTCAGATTAGGAACTCAGTATGCTTTCACCAATATGATCTATGGCCGTCTAGGAGCATACTATGATGAATCTCCTTATACTGACGATCACTTCATTCCGGAAACGCCTTCATTCAACACTTTTGTTGTAACAGGAGGGGTTGGATTCAAATTAAAACAATTCGGAGTTGATGTTGCAGGAGGTTATGCAATGCCACAGTCAAGAGATGTAAACAATGCTAATCTTGGCTTCTACGGACAAGCAAAAGCTACTGCATTCTATTTAGGTCTAGGTTTATCTTATAACCCATTTTAATTGAAAGACTATGAAAAAAATTATAATTTCTACAATCGCTATTTCTGCACTTCTTTTTACAGCAAGCTGCGAGGATGATTTTGATACAGATGTACAAGATATTCCAGTTACAGCTGGAGAAGCGAATTTTTCCAAATATATTTCCTTAGGAAATTCATTAACATCAGGATATAGAGATAACGCCTTATATATTGACGGGCAAAATGAATCTTATCCTTCAATGATTGCCCAACAAATGAAATTAGCCGGAGGAGGTGAGTTCAAGCAACCCCTAATGGCCGATAATCTTGGAGGAATTCCGTCAGCTGGTATACCCAATAAAAAAATACTAGCTGTTGTTGCCGGTTCATTAGCCCCAGTTGATGCTCCAGGCACCGGAACTACTACGCTAGCAAACATTTACAGCACGGGACCTTATCAGAATATGGGAGTACCGGGAGCTAAAGTTGCTCATTTATTGGCACCCGGATATGGTAACCCGGCAGGACTGCCCGCAACAGCAAATCCTTATTTCGTTAGATTTGCCTCATCATCTTCCACATCAGTTGTTGCTGATGCCTTAGCTCAAAACCCAACCTTTTTATCATTATGGATTGGAAACAATGATGTTCTAGGGTATGCAACAAGCGGAGGAGACGGAAGCAACCCTATAACACCAGTAGATGGAACTATAGGAGTAGGCTTCAACTCCACTTATACTGCATTAGTGAATACATTATTCCCAAGCGGGACTACAAGAAAAGGAATTGTAGCCAATATCCCCAATGTAACTTCAATTCCGTTTTTCACCAGAGTTCCTTATAACCCTATCCCACCTGAAAGATTTAATACGGCACCAGCAGGAAGCCCATCTAACCAAGACGCTAATATAGATGCTCTTAATACACAGGTTTTTGGACCGCTAAAACAAATTTTAACAGGATTAGGACAAGGAAGCAGAATTCAGCTCCTATCAAAAACCCAGGGGAATCTTGTTTTACTAAAAGATGAAACTCTAACAAACTTGTCAGCGCAAATAACAGGAGCATTAATTACTGCTGGAGTTCCCGTTCAACAGGCTGGTTTAATGGGACAACTATATGGGCAGGCAAGACACAGCACCGCTCAAGACTTAATTCCTCTCACTACAAGCAGTGTTTTAGGAACTACGCCAAGCTCTCCTTTAGCCATCGCTCCTTTTGATAAATATGGAACAACTTATCCTTTAGAAGACAAACACGTATTAAGAGGTAAATTCAATAATGTGAACGGAGAAGTTGAAGAAGTTTTAACAGCTACAGCAGCATTTAATGCTACTATAAAAAGTGTAGCGGATTCCAAAAATTTAGCATTTGTTGATATGAATGCAAAAATGATAGACCTTAACTCTAAATCTGGGATTGCCTGGAACGGAGTTAAGTACACGGCAACATTTGTAACCGGAGGAACTTTCTCATTGGACGGAGTTCACCTAACAGGTAGAGGATACGCCATTGTAGCAAATGAATTCATCAAGGCTATCAATGCTAAATACAAATCTACTCTTCCACAGGTAGATCCCAACAAATATTCGGGAGTAAAATTCCCATAATAATTGGTAAAATAAAAACTTAGAAGCCACAGGAGTAAATCTTGTGGTTTTTTTTTAAATTTGCAAAATCTTTAAAAAGTAAAAATGGCCGATCAGTTAAGTTATCTATTTTCTACAAGGACGAGTAAGGACTTGGCAGAAAAAATTGCCCAGCATTATGGGCAGGAATTAGGAAAAATCAACTTTCAGGAGTTCAGTGACGGGGAATTTGAACCTGTTTTGGATGAATCTGTAAGAGGAGGAAGAGTTTTCTTAATTGGATCTACATTCCCTCCAGCAGACAATCTTTTAGAACTTCTTTTGATGATTGATGCTGCAAAAAGAGCTTCTGCTAAGAGCATTACAGTAGTACTTCCTTACTTCGGACTTGCAAGACAGGACAGAAAAGACAAACCAAGAGCTCCTATCGGTGCAAAATTGGTAGCAAATCTTTTAACAGCTGCAGGAGCAACGAGAGTAATGACGATGGATCTTCACGCAGATCAGATTCAAGGATTCTTTGAAATTCCTGTGGATCACTTATATGCTTCTACAATTTTCGTAGATTATATCAGAGATCTGAATTTAGAGGATCTTACGATTGCTTCTCCCGACATGGGTGGTGCAAAAAGAGCAAAAAACTACGCCGGACATTTAGGTGCCGAAGTAGTAATTGCTTACAAAGAAAGAAAGAAGGCAAATGTTGTAGAAGAAATGTTCCTTATCGGAGATGTAGAAGGAAAGAATGTTATTCTTATCGATGATATGATCGATACTGCAGGAACGCTTTGCAAAGCTGCAGATATCCTTATCGAAAAAGGAGCAAAATCCGTAAGAGCAATGGCCACTCATGGAGTACTTTCCGGAAAAGCTTACGAGAATATCGAAAACTCAAAATTGTTGGAAGTTATTGTAACTGACTCAATTCCTGTGAAAAATAATTTGTCATCTAAAATAAAAGTGCTATCTTGCGCCCCGTTATTTGCAGATGTTATGAAGATGGTTCACGAGCACCAATCAATTAGCAGCAAGTTTATTATTTAATTAATAATCAAGCATTTGCGAATTAAAAAAAGAAACAATTTTTTAAATTTTTATAAATGAAATCTATTACAATTCAAGGTACAAAAAGAGAAAGCGTGGGCAAAAAGTCTACAAAAGCTTTACGTGATGCTGAATTAGTTCCTTGTGTTGTTTACGGAGGTGGTGAGCCATTGAACTTCTCTGCAGAAGAGAAAGCGTTCAAAGGTTTGGTATATACTCCTGAAGCACACACGGTATCTATTGAGGTTGACGGACAAACGATTCCGGCTGTTCTTCAGGATATTCAGTTCCACCCAATTACTGACAAAATTCTTCACGCAGACTTTTATCAATTAGCTGACGATAAGCCAGTTATCATGGAAGTTCCTGTAAGAATTACTGGACGTTCAAAAGGTGTTGTAGCTGGTGGTGTTTTACGTCAGTCTTTCAGAAAATTGAAAGTAAAAGCTATTCCTGCAAACTTACCTGATGAGGTAGTTGTAGATGTTACTCCTTTAAGAATTGGTAACAAAATCTATGTAGGAGGTCTTAAGCCTGAAGGATATTCTTTCATGCACCCGGACAATGCAGTTGTTGTAGCTGTTAAGATGTCTAGAAATGCAATGAAAGGTGGTGCAGCAGCTATGGATGATGAAGATGAAGAAGAAGTTGTAGCAGAAGAAGGAGCAGCTCCAGCAGCAGAAGAAACTGCAGCAGAATAAGAATTCCTTATTATGCAAAATATAAAACCTGTCTTTATGACAGGTTTTTTTATTATAGCTTTTAATTATTTTTCCAAGAGCGGTTAAAGTTTTTATCCGATCGTTTTTTTCCTTTCTCAAGATTATAAGCAAAACCAATCCCCAAAGTCTGTTTCAGCTGTGTTTTTTGAATTTGATTATGATCATACAACAAATCTAAACTTACATTTGCTGAAATATATTTATTAATTTTCATATTTAATACTCCATTATACGAAAGAACAAGTCTTGTCGGATGATCCAGATAATTTGAAAATACAGAGCCCGTATTTACCAAATTAATGTTTTCCATGACCTTTAATTTGTAAATCGCTGAGCCTAAGAAACCGAACTGAAACAAACATGAATCTCCGTCGTTTTTCAAACCATAAGTACCTGAATACTGAAGATCAGGGTCTAAAACCAACGTCCATCTCGCATTGGTAGGACGAAGCGTTGCAGTAAGATTATCATTGGGTCTATACGTAATACCCGCTCCTACATTAATGTATCCAGGAGCCATAAAACTTGAAATCTTAGCCGCCGCAGGATTATTTCCGTCTTCATAACCTGATGCAAACTGAGTCTGTAAACTTGCTCCTCCTGAAAAGTACCAATGTTCGGCAAATTCTCTTCCGTAATTTGTGGAAATATTCACAACATCCTGTGTTTTTCTGGTTCCGATTCCTTTTGTATTATTTTGTCCAAATCCTAAAATAATAATATTTTCCCACAAAACTTTATCTTTTTCATAAGTAATATTATAATTTGCACCGGCAAGCCAACCTACATTATTAGCTCCTCCTCCAACCCAATTCGAAAAAGCAGCCTGATTCAGCATCAGTGTATTTTGTCCATTAATAGACCATGCTTTCACTGTATCGACAACCGGTAGTTCTTCCTTTACTTCTTTAATTTCCTGCGCTGCAATTGATATTCCCGTTAAAACAGAAATTCCTGCCAAAACTCTTCTCATATTAAACACATTTCTACTTCGTTACAATAACCAAAGACTAAGATCATCTTAAAATTATTGAATCTTAAATAAAATAAATGACAATTTTTTTTATAAAAGTAAAAAACCAACCTCTTTTGTCAAAATAAAAAAAGATAAATAACGTTTTTCGCCAAAATTTCCGAAATTTATTAATGGCTTTTTATTTGACAGTCATTTAGTATGTTCAAGAATATCATTCACAAAAAAGCAATTATAAATCCCCTGCTCATGCTATCCGCAATGTGGCTGGGCTTTCTTTTGCAAACATTGGGCTTTTTTACCAATTGTACCGGAGCAATCATTCCGCTTCTCCCGGAAGGGCTTGTCGGAATTATAACCTCTCCCTTACTTCACGGAAATTTAGACCATATCATAGGGAATTCAATTCCTATTGCCATCTTAATGTTTCTATTATACCAGTTTTATCCTTTGGTAGCCAACAAAGTTTTCCTTTTAGGATGGATTTCCACAGGTTTGCTTCTTTGGATATTACCCCCTATCGATATCCTGACCGGAGATTATATGTACACCTGTACGATCGGAGCCAGCGGAGTTGTCTATGTTCTGGCTTTTTTCCTGTTTTTTAGTGGTGTATTTAAATGGAACGTGAAGTTGCTTACCATTTCGCTTCTTGTAGTTCTATACTATGGTAGTTTGATTTGGGGGATGGTGCCCGAAGAACTATTCTATAATCTCCAAGAGCCTAGCAAAATTTCCTGGCAGGCGCATCTTTCCGGGGCTATTGTAGGAGTAATTCTTGCCTATATCTTCAAACAGGTGGGTGACAAAAAAAAGAAATACATTTGGGAATTTCCTAATTACTACAACGAAAAAGATGATAAATTATGGCAGGAATATAAAGAAACCCATCCTGAAGATTTTCTTGATTTACCCTATAAAAAAAATGATGACATTTGGGAACATTTAGAAGAAATCAGAAAAAAATAACTCATAATTTGTTACATTTGAATAAAATAACACACAAATGTATACGGAAGAAAATCTTTTTTCTATCGCTCTTAGAGAATGCTCTAATATAGGTGATATTAATTTTCATAAACTTGTCCATACTTTTGGAAGTGCTGAGAATGTATGGAAAACCTCTTCAAAAGAACTCCAGAAAATAACCGGGATCGGAAAAAAAACAATCTCGGATATTGGCGATAAAAAATATCTCAAATTTGCCGAACAGGAAATTATTTTCTGTGAAAACAACAATATTCAAATCAATCTTCGTCATCTCGGTCAGCTTCCTTTTTTATTAAAAGAATGTGAAGATGCACCTGCAATCCTTTATCAAAAAGGAAATATTAATCCTGATCTGCACCCTGTAAGTATTGTGGGTACACGAAAAATAACTTCGTATGGAAAAAGCTTTATTGAAACTTTTTTTGAAGAATCCAAAAAACATAAATTTATTTCTGTAAGCGGATTAGCATTAGGCACCGACAAAGAGGTGCATACAGAATCTATCCGACAAAACATTCCTACCATAGCTGTCCTTGCTCATGGTTTTCACACCTTATATCCTTCCGGCAATAAAAACCTTTCTGAGAAGATCCTTTCAGAAAACGGAGCTCTTTTTACCGAATTTAATTCATCAAGAAAACCCGACAGAGAAAATTTCATCCAAAGGAATCGTATTATCGCAGGAATATCTGATTCAACTATTATTGTAGAAACAGCCTTTGGAGGAGGTTCTATCAGCACAGCGACTTTTGCCAACAATTACAATAGGGACGTTTTTGCACTCCCGGGAAAAATTACTGATAAATTCAGCCAAGGTTGTAATCATCTTATTTTTCAGAATAAAGCCATTGCTATATCTACCATCCAGGACTTGATCAATCAAATAGGTTTTAACAGTCCTAAAGAAAAAATAGAAGAGTTATTCCCTCATGCCGAAACAGTAACACAACTAACTGATAACCAACAATCAATCTATAAAATTATTATCACCCATCCACAAATTTCTTTGGATGATTTAGCTGAAAAAACAGCTCAACCAACGCATAAAATTTTGACAACTGTTTTGGAGTTAGAACTTTTAGGGAAAGTAAAATCACTTTCCGGGAGACAATTTGTATCTATTTAAGATTTAATGATTTCTTAATATTGCATTATTTCAGACATAACATTTAATTTTTAATAAAATTTGAACAAAAATTATCATTTTAATAATATTTCGGCACATTATTATTAAATTTTTAACAATCTTTAAACTAGGTATTGTGAATCTTGAAAAAAAAATTAAATTTGTTGGCAATAATATTCAACCTTAATATATGGAACAATATAATATTGACCAGAAAATCCAAGAGTTTATTGCTAAGATTGAAGCAAAAAACCCTAATGAACCAGAATTTTTACAAGCTGTAAAAGAAGTTGCTGTAACTGTAATTCCGTTTATTATGACTAAAAAGGAATATACAGGGATGAAGTTGCTTGAGAGAATGGCTGAAGCTGAAAGAATAATCATTTTCAGAGTTCCATGGGTTGATGACAAAGGGGAAATCCAGGTAAACAGAGGTTTCAGAATTCAAATGAACTCTGCCATTGGACCATATAAAGGAGGAATCCGTTTTCACCCGACTGTAAACCTTTCAGTTCTTAAATTTTTAGCTTTCGAGCAGGTATTTAAAAACTCACTAACTACTCTTCCAATGGGTGGTGGTAAAGGTGGTTCAGACTTCGATCCACAAGGGAAATCCGATATGGAAGTAATGCGTTTTTGCCAGGCTTTCATGACAGAAATGTGTAAACATATTGGTCCTGAAACTGACGTTCCTGCAGGAGATATCGGTGTTGGAGCCAGAGAAATCGGATATTTATTCGGACAGTACAAAAAAATCAGAAACGAGTTTACCGGCGTGCTTACAGGAAAAGGTCTTGCTTACGGAGGTTCATTAATCCGTCCAGAAGCTACAGGATACGGTGTTGTTTACTTCGCTGAGCAGATGCTTAAAACGATCGGGCAAACTTTCAAAGATAAAATCGTAACGGTTTCAGGTTTCGGAAATGTAGCTTGGGGAGTTATCAAAAAAATCTCTGAACTTGGAGGAAAAGTAGTAACGATTTCCGGACCAGACGGATATATCTATGATAAAGATGGTATCGACGGAGACAAAATTGATTATTTACTGGAACTAAGATCTTCAGGAAACAACAGAGCTGAAGATTATGTAAAGAGATATCCTACTGCGGAATTCTTCGCTGGAAAACGTCCTTGGGAAGTGAAGTGTGATGTTGCCATCCCTTCTGCAACTCAAAACGAGCTGGATCTTGAAGATGCTAAAGTATTGGTAGGAAACGGATGTGTTTGTGTAACAGAAGCAGCTAATATGCCTTCAACTCTGGATGCAATCAACTATTTCCTGGACAACAAAGTATTGTTCTCTCCAGGAAAAGCTTCTAACGCAGGGGGTGTTGCTACTTCCGGTCTTGAAATGACACAAAATTCAATCCGCCTAAACTGGACTTCTGAAGAGGTAGACGCAAGATTGAAAGAAATCATGATCGGAATTCACAAAGCTTGTAGAGACTACGGAAAAGAGGAAGATGGTTATGTAAACTACGTGAAAGGTGCAAATATTGCCGGCTTCGTAAAAGTAGCAGAAGCAATGCTAGCGCAAGGAGTTGTATAAAATATAAAATAAAGGTTGGGAATATTCCCGACCTTTTTTGATATACCCTGTTCCCGGGATTATAAATGGGATAAAAGTAAAAAGTGAAAGGAGAAAGCGTTGAAAATATTTCAACGCTTTTTTATTTATTGCTTTATATTTTTCATCATGCTTTCTACAAATTCATAGGCTGCAGGACAAATAATCGTGTTTTTCAGCATCAGATTATTGATCTGGTAGATCTTTTTTCGATCTGTATGAGGATATTCACGGCAAGCTTTCGGTCGTACGTCATAGATTGAGCAAGTGTTATCATCATTCAGAAAAAAGCACGGAAGATTCTGAAGCACTTTATCATTATCTTCATCTATCCTTAAAAATTTAGCTTCAAAATCTGCTGTTTTCATCCTAAGATGCTTTGCAATACGTTCAATATCTTTTTCAGTATACAGCGGCCCTGTTGTTTTACAGCAGTTTGCACATTGTAAACAGTCTATTTTTTCAAAAACTTCATCATGAATATCCTGAACTATATAATCAAGGTTCTTAGGCGGCTTTTTCTTTAATCCGTCTAAAAATTTCTTATGCTCTTTTTGCTTTTGTATAGCCTGCTTTTTATAAAAATCCAAGTTCATTATTGTTGTACTTCCATTGTAGACGGAAGTTCTGTTTTTTGATATTCGTTTATTTTATCGAGATCAAGTATGGTTGACAGATTGTCTTTGCTCGGAGAGTACATGGGAACAAACTTAGCTCCAAAAATGATCTCCTCGGACACATAAGAAGTCCTTTGAACGACCGTATTAGAAAAGACTTCATCAAAAGCTCTTACCTGAACAATAATCTCAATATCCGTATTTTTAAAGTCTTCTTCCGTAAAACCAAAAAACGGGGAATTTTCATCAATTTTATGTACGATTGTCCAGTTCAATGCCAACGTATTGATTTTACTCATCTGAATCTCCAGTCTGTAAAAATTACTTTTTAGAACCCCGTTTTCTATCACCTCAATTGCAGTTGAAACAATAACATCTGCATCTGTTAGTGCATTATTTTTGTACGGAGCAAGCCTGAACATCAATGCAGTCGTATTCTGAAAAGGAGCAATAACGGCATCATCAGAAAATCTTAAATAGGCTCTGGGTCTTGAGAATCTCCCGTAAAATAAACCTGTCGCAATTGCAAAGGTAAGCAATCCTAAAAAAGCTTCAAAAGTAGCTACCAAACTCGCCATAAAACCTACCGGAGCAATTCTTCCGTATCCAACGGTGGTAAAAGTCTGGGAACTGAAGAAAAATACATCAATAAATTCGTTAAGCGGATCACTTTTATCAATCCCCGTAAGATGCTCTACTCCTATCATATAATAGATAAACGCAAAGCAAAGGTTCACCACAATATAAGCAATCACCAAATAAGACAGAAAACGGAATGAAGACAGATTCAGCATGGTATGATACCAGCTGAGTTTGTTGAAAACATTTACTCCTTTTCTTTTGACATTGGGAAAGCCATCTTTATTGATAAACCTTCCGGAAGCATTGTTTCCAAAGCCACTGTTTTCCGTATTTTTCTGACGGATTTTTTGCCCGAATCCTCTTGCCATTCTTTAAATTTGATTTTGTTAACGGATAACCTTCATTAAAAGTTCCCCCATTCATATTCTGCAAAGATAAAATATTGTTTTCATGAAATTTATCAACTTCATTAATGAATTTTTTAAATTGATTTTAAACTAAATTTGAAATATGAAAAAATTGGAAACCCGCGAAGACATTGAACAGCTTGTCAATTCATTTTACACCAAAGTAATTAAAGATGAGAAGATTGCATCTTTTTTCACGGATATCGCAAAAGTGGACTGGGATAAGCATCTTCCTAAAATGTATTCATTTTGGGAATCTATTCTTTTCGGGCAAATGACCTATAAAGGCAACCCGATGGGAGCACACTTCCCTGTTAACGAAATAAAAGCCATGGAACAGGAGCATTTCGAGCAATGGCTTAGTTTATGGACCCAGACTATTGGAGAAAACTTCGCGGGGGAAAATGCAGACTTAGCAATTTATAAGGCACAAAATATAGCCAAACTGATGGCTTTTAAAATGGAAATTGCGAGAAAGCTTTAATAAAATCAAGGAACAATCACTGTAAAAATATAGGCTGCAAGATTTACCAGTAAAACGGTTCCGTAAAGGACATTTGTTTTTCCCCTGCTTAGAGACAGCATCACAATAAATACGGACAGGGACAGTAAAATAATATCTTTTTTATCTAATCCCAGCACCAAAGGAATATCATACATGATACACACTACCGAAACCGCAGGAATCGTTAAACCTATACTCGCCAAAGCTGAACCCAGAGCCAAATTTAAACTCGACTGAATCTGGTTGCTTTTGGCGGCTCTGATTGCCGCAACACCTTCGGGAAGCAATACAACGGCAGCTATAATAACTCCCACTAAAGATTTTGGAGCTCCTAAACTCTGTACCATATTTTCAATGGATGAAGACAAACCTTTTGCCATCATCACGACAATAGCCAAGCAGATCACAAGAAATACAAAGCTAACCAAAGTCTTAACTAACGAAGGAATATAGTGCTCTTCAGAATGTTCTTCGGGGATTATAAAATAGCTTCTGTGTCTTACGGTTTGCACCATTAAAAAAACACCATAAATAACCAGACAGGCAACGGAAACAAAAGTAAGCTGAGCTGTATTATAAAACGGACCATTCACACTTGAAGTGAAATTAGGCAGCACCAAGGTGAGCACAAGTATGGAAACTATGCTTACAAGATAGGTTGTCGCGGAAGTTCTTGCAAAAAACTGCTCATAATACTTCACTCCTCCCACCAATATGCAAATCCCCAAAATACCATTTAGAATAAGCATTACCGCGGCAAAAACAGTGTCTCTCGCCAAAGTAATGGCCTGATCTCCTCCGGCAACCATCAAAGAAATAATTAAAGCCACCTCAATGATTGTAATACAAAGCGCCAAAATAATGGTTCCAAATGGCTCCCCTACTTTATGAGCAACAACTTCCGCATGATGCACAGCTGAAAGAACAGCACCAATAAGCAAAAGACCTCCAATTGTATCATAGAGAACCCCATGTCCCAGCAATCCGGAAAAATAATATCCAACTGCAAAAATGGGAAAAATATAGGTATAATGTAGTAATTCTTTGAATCTCATAAGTGTCTACAAAATACGAAAAAACAATAAATTTTGAAATACCTAATAAAATATATTACAATTTTAATGACACCAACAATGAAAATCCTGAAAATCGGTCAGCATATGAAACAGAAGACCGATCCCGACAATTCTTATATTTCCTTTAAAAAACAACATCAGAAAATAAACCGCAATTGCATAATAAGAATGTAAAAAGTGGAAGCCAATACTTCCTCTGTCAGGATCAAAAATAGGATCAGCAAACAAGTGATCCAGATCTACAAGCATAGTAGCCAATAGAATCAGGTATACTTTTTTCCAGTCTTTACGATAGAAAACAAACGCAATAGCACCTGGAAAAACAAGGTGCAAAAAATAATGCGTAAAGGTCTTCAATAATAAAACCTGTGAATGATCCATCAATAAATCAGCTATTAAAATATATTTTTTACCACCTCAAAATTAATGGTAACTTCTCTTTTTTAAATTTCAGTTTTATATAATAATCATCATCTTTATTTCCGTAAAAAATGTACTCTAATCCTGAAAAAAATTTCCTTTCGGTTGCAGACAATGTTTTAACAGAAGATAATAACATCTCATTATTTCTGACAAAAATATAGTTTCCGTTTAATGTTGGAGATAACTGGATGATATTTCTAGTTGATTTTATTTCAAACCCCTGGTTATTTTGTTCAATCGAATTAGGTTGAAACGGAATCGCCGTAAATTGATTTTGCGCATTGATCCATTTTTTAGTTTGAAAATATTGCATGGTTTTTTGAGGATCAGTACTCTGAAGGACAATCACATAATTAGGCTGAATGATTTTCCGGAAAGATTTTTTTTCAATCTCATTAAAATTGTCATCGTAGCCATAAGTAATGATCGTATCATTCACCTGCTCTAAATCTGCAGTCGCCTTTAAATGGTTAATTTGCGAAGAACCTGCAATGGTTTTATTGAAAAACGAGGTGAAATTTCTGATATTTTTAGCATCCAATTCTGTTTCTAAAAAACGGCTGTTTTGTTGAAGCTTAGATATCATTAAATTAAAATCCTCCTCGTTTACTCCCTTTTTTATTTCAATATCATCCTCATGTAAATCAATTGAAAAAGTACGGGTTCGGTGTCCGGAAATAAATGAAATACTTCCTGCACTACCATCAATAAAAGAACTTACCGGATATTCTTTTTTCTTTAAATTTATTGAATTGCTTATGCTTTTAAAAGCCAGATCAGAAGTTCCAATGATACATCTTTTACCATCAATGGTAAGAAATATCTGATCTTTTTGAAATGTATTTTTTTCTTTAGGGATAAACCTTTGCTGTTTTAAATAGTTTAAAAATTTTCGTTCATCTTCAATCTCAACCACGCTGTACCATTCGGAAAATTTTGTGTTGGTAATATGAAAAACCTGTAAAAAATCGGGAATTTTCACTCCCGATTCTTGTATAGAGGCTGTATTTCTATTTTTCCTTTCTCTAAACCACTGTGAAGGATGCATGATAAAGTTTGAAATATATTGTCTTGTACATTTTTTAACATCAATCAGTACCAAAACATCCGCATTCTCAGGAACGAACTTTATTGCTCTTCCCTTGTGATAAAACACAGAATATATGGTTATGAGGAGTAAAAATGTAATTAAAACAATAATCTTTTTCTTCATTACAAAACAGGCAATTTTTTATCCAATTCTTTGATCTTATATATTTCATCAAACAGGTCGAAGAAATACATTAAGCTGTTTTCTGAAGAGTTTCTGATTTTATAGTCAATTTCCGTTTCAATTCTTTCCCCTTTTGCTTCGGTTTTAAAATAGACTTCCCCTACATTTTTTCTTACCACATCTAAAGTTTTTCTTTCTGAAGCACTTTTGAACTCTTTTTCAAGTCCCGTCAAGAGTCTCTGGATATCAAACCTTCCCGATAATGGATATTTAACAGAATCTTTTGCCCACTTTTCAGAAATTTCTGACTTATTCTTAGATAACATATTGTCTGTTGAAGATGTGACATAAACAATTCCGTCTTTCACGGTAAAAAACAGCTGATCAAAATACCCGTCACTTTCACCTTCTTTAAATTCATAAAATGTTCCTTTTTTAGAGAACTTCTTTGCCGTATTTTTATTGGTTGTCAGCAGGTTGAAAACACGATTCCAATACCCTTCATTTTCTGTAGCAAAAGCAAAGGTAAAATTAGGTACCATGACTTCCTTAGTCTTTTTCACTTCTTTTTCGTTATAATTATCGTCATATTCGAAGTCCGTGTATTCTACCGTTTTCGATTTCAGTTCATCTAAAACAAAAATTCCGTTTCCAGGAGCAATTTTAGCAATAGCTTCTTCATCCAACACAATCTTCATGGTTTCCATTACAAGCTCTATTTCTTTCTGATACTCACCTTCTTCCACATCTTTCATCAGGCTGTACATCATGTCAAAATATTTGCTTCCATCTACATTTACAGCATAATATCCGATGCTTTTATCGTTGATAAGGGCAGTAAGTTTTTTATTTTTCTTGCCTTTATACACCGATGCTATACTTTTCTGGACATCCGCATCTGTATGCTGATAACTATTGACCAATCTTACTTTATCCCTATCAAAATACAGATTGTAAGAAGAGTTAGAATTATATGCTTTTTCAATCAGACCAATGAATGCATAACGACTCATCGCTCTTCCATAATTCCCGTTTCTCACAATATTTCCGTAATCTGTGTATACAAAAACATCTGAACCGGAATCTCTGAAACGTAGCATTTCTTTGGGAACATCAAGCTCCAGATTGGAATTGAAATACTGATCAAAATCACTTTCCGCCAGTTTTTTTACAATTTTAAATTCTTCTATTTTCATGGAATCAAGCTCTTTCTGATAGGCTAGATCATCCGCGGCTACTTCTTCACGCTCTTCTTCCTGAACCGGAGGAAGAACTTCAGCTTTCGGACCTGAGTAGTTTTCATCTGTAGATCCTTTCTTTTCTTCAGGATATTTGTGATGCTTTTCAAGATATTTGATATCTTTTTGTTTTCTTGCAATTTCAGCATTGTGTTCCTTGATATCTTCCTTTAAATATTTAATATCTTCTTTCAGGTATTTTATTTCTTCTTTATAATCAAATGGCTTTTCCACATACGCGCTGTCTATTGCAACAGCAGCACTATCTACAGCCACTGCAGCACTATCTACCATACTTACCTCATCCCAGTCAGATTTATACGGTTTTGTGTAGCTTATCATTTTCAAAACGGCGCGATCTCCGCTCCATGCTACAAACATATCATCATCAAGATTTACATAAGAATAATTATTTTTCCTGGAAATTTCCAATCCGTTTTTCTTAGATGAATTGATAAATTCCAGAAACTTCTCTTTGTCGTCTAACATAAAATGAGCGTTATATGTTTTAACAGAATCATTGAAGCTTGCATAATGATATTGCACCGCGTCATATTTAATCCCTGTTTTAGAATAATCGCTCCATGATGGTTGTTTTTCTTTATCTTCTTTTGTAACTTCAAACAAAAAAGGATTCAGTTTCTGCCAATTTACTTTTTGGCTAAGCTGCTTTCCATTGATTTCCATATAAAAAAGGGCATCTTTCGGCAGTTTCATTTTCTGTTGGGAAAAAGCGAGCGTACACCCAAAAAGTAAAAATATAATTTGTGTTTTTTGTAAAATAGATTTCATTGATCGAAAAATTTATTGAAAGAGAATTGTGTTTTGTAATTGTTTTTTTTGAAAGATAAAATCTAAAACATTTGCATCTAGTTTTACCGCTTTTTTATTGGGTGAAAGCAAATAGGAATTGTTGGTCTGAGACTTTATTGTATTTTCAAACTGCATGATGGAAGTATATCTGGCGTCATTAAAAACTTCTTTATCTGCTTTACTCATCTTGTCATAATCACTTTTGAACGTATTGACCTTATTTCGAATGAATGCTTTCTTTTCAAGATTCTGACTGTAAATCTGCGTAGGAATCATTTTTCCCAAAATATTTTTAGCCTTTAGTTGCTCCAGTCCGGCATTTATATTTTCGATTTTTTTGAAATTACAGCTCAATTTAATGATATAATTAGTAAAATCCATTGAGGTTTTTACATTGGATATTCCCGGAGTTGTTTTGAAAATTCTCGCCGCTTCATTGATTTTGGCTTCAATTTCCGATCTTTTAGGGACTTTTTTACCGTTAATTGTTTCCATTTTTGAGATGGAAGCCAATCGTGTTTTGCTTTTACTGGCATTAAGAATGACCGTATATTCTCCACTTCCATCAGCTTTTACATTCACTTTATCTAAAATATCAAAACAGCTCGTCAGAAATAATAATGGTATCAACAGAAAAAACTGTTTAAGAAAATTTTTCATATTTGGTTTCATTTTTTTTAAATCCTGCCTTTTAAATAATCCTGCCTTACCTCTTCATCCAGCTTTTCAATAGCATACCGAAGACATGTTCGTGGCATTTCTTTATAGTATTTGTTCAGATAATCAAGCAATTCTTCTTCACTTTTCTGTCCTATTTCTCTCAATAACCAACCGTTTGCTTTATGCATCAAATCATGGGCATACTTTAGATTTTGGGTTACAAATTCCTTTGTCAGTACATAAGATCCTTTTTTCACATAATGCATAGTTCCGACAACTGCAATTCTTTTATGCCACATTTCTTCAGAAGCAGCAAGCTTTCTCAATAAATCTTCTCTCTGATTTTCAAAAGCATATCTCCCGAGAATCTTATAACAGCTAGAATCTACAAGATCCCAATTATTGATATGCTGCAAATGGTTTAAATAGAACTCGACAATTTCCTCTTCTACAGCTTTATCTTTCGTTTTTTCAAATTTAGAAATCAGCATAAACAAAGCAGTCAATCGATGTTCATGGTATTTTGATGAAAGTAAGGTACTTAATTCATCTAAAGAAATTTTAGCATAATATTCTTTTGCGACTGATCTCTGGTCCGGAACTTTTACTCCTAAAAACAAATCTCCTTCTCCATATTCTCCTTTTCCCGTCTTGAAAAATCTTGGGAAAAATTCTGCTTTTTCAGGGATTGATAAAACAGCAAGAGCTTCTTCTATTTCTTTTACCATATTACTTATTTATTTGCAATACATTAATGAGATTCATCTAAAGCAATACTTTCCTGTTCTTTTTCTTCAGACTCAATTTTTTTCGGATTAGCCACTTTTGCAATCGTAAGTCCCTGAACAATAATAGAGAAAACAACGACACAATAAGTGATACTTAAAATAATTTCGCTGTATTCACTTTTAGGGATAGACATCGCCAAAGCAATGGAAACCCCGCCACGAATTCCTCCCCAAACCAATACTTTTACCGTTTGCGGACTGAATCGTGTTCTCAAAGACATAAATTTTGTAGGACCCCAAATGGAAATAAACCTGGCAATCAAAACTACAACAATAGCTAATAACCCCGGAATCATAAAATGTTTCAGATCTTTGATCATTAAGAGTTCGAAACCGATAAATAAGAACAATACGGCATTCAGAATTTCATCAATAAGCTCCCAAAACTTAATTAAATAGTCCTGCGTTATGGACTTCATTTTAAATTTCACATTAAAATTACCCATAAACAAACCTGCTGCAACCATGGTTAATGGTCCGGAAATATGCATCTGCCTTGCAATAAGATAACCTCCCATTACCACAGAAAGCGTTACTAAAACGGAAATAATATAGTCATCAACTTCCCGCATTAATCTGGAAGTTATCCAACCCAGTAAAACACCTAGAAGCAATCCACCTCCGGCTTCTTTTATCAATAAAAGTCCAATGTTTTCGATGCCCAGATCGACTTCTTTTCCGACTGCCAATTGCAATACTACGGTAAAAACAACGACCGCCATACCATCGTTAAAAAGGGATTCTCCGGCTACTTTAGTTTCTAATGACTTGGAAACATTTGCCTGTTTTAATACACTTAACACTGCTACAGGATCAGTAGGAGAAATTAAAGCTCCAAAAACCAAGCAGTAGATGAATGGCATTTGCAATCCTACTAAAGGCAACAGATAAAACATTCCAAAACCAACAATGAATGTCGAAATCACCACTCCGGCTGTAGAAAATATCACAACAGGTCGCAGCTGTTCCTTCAAATCATTGATGTTAATATGAATTCCTCCTGCAAACAGAAGAAAATTAAGCATTGCCCCCATCAGAACTTCTGTGAAATCAATACTGTTCATCAGATTATTAAGATGTCCGAAAGTTCTCGGAAGAAAATTCTCCCCAAAGAAAACCAATATGATAGACACTACAATGGCAATCACCATAATCCCAATTGTGCTTGGGAGTTTAAGAAACCTGTAGTTAAGGTACGCAAATATAGATGCTAAAACAATTAAAGCTGAAAATGAATAATATAACTCCACTAAGTGTTTTTTAATTTTTAAGTTAATGCCCTAAATACAGGACTTTGATATATATTTTATTATCCTCTTTCTCCCAAATATCTAGCATTCCGCCTTTTACTTCTTTTGAGCTTCTTGTATAGTCTAACCCGATATTTAACATGTTCAACAGAATATATTCATCACCAATAGAATTGACGTTGTACGCGGTTTTTTCCGTTTTTCCATCTCCGGAGCTTTTTATTGCATCTGCCAACAGCCTGAATTGACTTAAATGATAGACAAAGTTGTTCACATCCTGCTTTGCATCATAAGAACGAAGCAAAATAAGAAGGACATCCAGATTAGTAGGGTCTTGGTAATAAAGTGTTTTTCCCAGGCTAATACTGTTTTCCCAATCTTTATTTTTGAATGCTTCTGCCAGATTTTTAAAGCGTTCATCATCTGTCGAAAGAATATCTCTGAAATTTCTTCCGTAATAAAGACGTTGTGCCTCTATGCTATCTACAGATTTGGGTAATCCTTTGAATTTAAAAATAAGTTTTTCGTAATTGTAGGGAGATTTAGAGTCTTTACTATTTTTCTCAATACTTTTAAAATCAATTTTCGATTTCTGACCAAAGCCTGAAACCGAAAAGAGAAAGCAATAAAGGAGAAAAATATATTTCATTAAGGCTGGTTTTCTTCCTCATCATTATCAAAATATTCAAAAAGGAAATCATTGTAAGGGAATCTGGAAATGTGAATTTTCATTACCTCATCATAGATCATCTTTTTCATTTCCGGGAAATTTTCTTTTGTTAAAGCCGAAATGAATACCGTCGGATATTTTGATTTTGCCATCCAGGTGTTTTTCCATTCATCTAAAGAAATATTTTTCTTGGTTGAAGGGGTCAGATCATCCTCATCTTTTTTCTCGTAGCTGAAACCATCAATTTTATTGAAAACCATGATCATTGGCTTTTGATGGGCATTGATCTCCATTAATGTCTGATTTACCGATTCTATATGATCTTCAAAACTTTCGTGAGAAATATCCACCACATGAATCAATAGATCAGCTTCTCTTACCTCATCCAGTGTAGACTTGAATGATTCTACAAGCTGCGTCGGTAATTTTCTGATAAACCCTACGGTATCCGTTAGTAAAAACGGTAAGTTTCCGATTACAACCTTTCTTACTGTAGTATCCAGTGTTGCAAATAATTTATTTTCTGCAAAAACCTCAGACTTAGATAAAGCATTCATCAAAGTAGATTTTCCGACATTGGTATATCCTACCAAAGCTGCACGTACAACCTTCCCACGATTGTTTCGCTGGGTTGCCATTTGCTTATCAATTGTTCTCAGCTTCTCTTTTAATAAGGAAATCCTGTCTCGAATGATACGTCTGTCAGTTTCAATTTCCGTTTCACCGGGACCTCTCATTCCGATTCCCCCTTTCTGACGTTCCAAGTGAGTCCACATTCTGGTCAGTCGAGGAAGAAGATACTGATATTGTGCCAATTCTACCTGAGTTCTGGCATAAGAAGTTTGTGCCCTCTGAGCAAAAATATCAAGAATGAGATTGGTTCTATCTAAAATTTTGACTTCGATTTCTCTTTCCAGGTTCTTGAGCTGTGAAGGAGATAATTCATCATCAAAAATAACCGTTCCTATTTCATTTTCCTTTACATATTCTTTTATTTCCTGAGCTTTTCCACTTCCAATAAAAGTTTTGGAATCCGGTTGTGTTAATTTTTGAGTGAAGCGTCTGTCTACTGTGCCTCCTGCAGTATAGGCTAAAAACTCCAGCTCATCCATATATTCCTGTAGTTTTTCTTCATCCTGATGCTGAGTCACTACCCCTACCAAAACTGCTTTTTCGTAATTATGTTCTTTCTTTTCTAGCATTAAATTCTATCTATGTTTATGAGATTTACAAGTTACCATTTTTTAAGAAAAAAAACAAAATGAATCTTTGAGGCCTTTATTTCCACATTAATTTAAAACAAGCATATTACTGATTTAGAGAAATTTACTATATTTATACTGTGATTTTTAGTTTGATTATAGAATTTAAGAATCATAAAAACTAACTCCAAAAATCATGATTGCCAATATTAAATGTATGATTATTGATGATAATGAACTGGACATACTGTTTCTGTTTCATCATCTGAAACAATATGAAAATATTGAGATTATAGCTTCTTTTAATTCGGCAGAAAAGGCTATTCCTTACCTTGATCTCCCGATAGATCTTCTTATCATCGAAACTAACCTCAAAGGAATGAACGGACTGGAATTCAGGAAACTAGCCCATAAAATACCTGCTTGTATTTTCATAAGCTCCAACTCTGAGCTTGCAATTAAAGCTTTTGAAATCGACACATTAGATTTTATCCTCAAACCTCTGAAAACAAAACGTTTTCATTATTCAATACAAAAGTTTCTCGATTTTATTAAAATGAAAGAAAAATGTGAATATTTTGACGCTTTAGTAGGTGAAAACAGTATTAAAATCAAAGAAGGTTCCAATATCTATCAGGTAAATATTACAGACATTCTCTATCTGGAAGCCTTAAAAGATTATACAAGAATTATCACTCCCGAAAAAAAACACTGCATTCTTGATTCTCTCGGAAACCTTTTACATAAAACAGCTTTTAATTCCTTTATCAGAATTCACAGAAGTTATGCTGTTCCCCGCCATTTAATCAGAAGTAAAAATACTCATGAAGTAGAACTTACTCATCAGATAAAACTTCCTATTGGCAGGTCTTACAAGGAAAACCTTTCTTTTTTTCAGCCTTAAGCTTTCTATTTTCGCTTTGTCGTTGGTCGATTATTCAAGCCGTTGGTCGATTTTTTTTATATCCGGCTTTAATATATGGTAATTTAGTGTTCCAAAATTTTATTCAATTTTGGGCAAAATCAATTATTATAAATAACCACAAAACTATTTTATATGGAAAGAACATCTATTCAATGCTTCTTTTTCATACTTCTTCTTGTTCCCATTTTTCTGTTGAAAGCACAAGCAGCAGTTTTGGCAACAGGAGCAGATGCAACAGGAGGCAACGGCTCAGTTTCTTACAGTGTAGGGCAAATTGACTATCTTGTAAAAGGAAGCAATAGAGACATTTCTGAAGGCGTACAACAAGTCTACGAAATCACCTCACTCTCCATCAATGAAACCCTAACATCCACTGAAAAAGACATTTTACTTTACCCTAATCCTTTCAAAGATTATCTATACCTAGATTTTAAAACAAACAATTACAAAGGTACAGAATATCAAATTTTTGATGCTCAGGGAAAACTTATTAAAACAGATAAAATTATTCAGTCTAAGTCTGAATTTAATTTTTCCTTTCTCCCATCCGCAATGTATATCATTAGGATTAACCAAAACGGAGAGAACTTAAAAACATTCAAAATCATTAAAAAATAACAGCCATGAAAAAAATATTATTTCTGATGGGAATTGTGCTGGGTTTACATATAGGCTTTGCACAAGTTCCTGAAAAAATGAGCTACCAAGCCATCATTCGGAATGCCGTAGGACAGGTTTTGCCTAATCAAAGCATTGCAATTAAAGCAAGTATTTTACAAGGTTCTCCTGCAGGAGCTGCTGTTTATTCTGAAAGACTTACCGGGAATACGAATACAAACGGACTTGTTACATTGGAAATAGGTTCCGGAACTGTGCTTACTGGGACCTTTAATGCAATTAACTGGTCAACAGGAAGCTACTACCTAAAAACCGAAACCGATCTTGCCGGTGGAACCAATTATACCATCACAGGGACAAGTCAGCTATTAAGTGTTCCTTATGCTATGTTTGCCAAATCAGCAGGAACTGTAAGTGGCGGAGCTTTTGTCATTCCTTACGTGAACACCTTCAACAATTCGGGAAACCTATTCTCACTTACCAATGACGGTGACGGAACTTCAATAGAAGGAATTAACAATACTACAACCTCAAATACTGCTCCCGTAAGAGGTATTGTAAGTAATGTTGCTCCCGGAGGATTTTCTTCAGGTATTCGCGGAATTAATAATGGTACAGGAGGTTTAGGTGTTGGTGTTTACGGAAGCCATGCAGGAAGCGGATGGGGTGTTTATGGTGTAACACCTGCAGGACTTGGTGTATACGGAAATGCTTCCGGAGCAGGCTATGGTGTATATGCAAACAGCAATACAGGAACAGGTCTTAACGCAACAAGTAACAGCGGTATTCCTGCAAATATTTCAATATTCAATAATGCAAACAACAACAATGCTCTGGTTGTAAATTCTGTAGGAAATGGAACTGTAGTAAATGTTACGACTACAGGAAGCGGAGCTGGAGTAAGAAGTTCTACAGGAGCCGGGTTTGCCATTCAAGGTCTTACTTCTGCACAAACTTCCGCAGGCGTTGTCGGTGATAATAATGGTGGCGGTGAAGCGGTGGTGGGAAGAACCACAAGTGATATTGCAGGTGCAGTGGTAGGAAGAAATGATGGTGGAGGCTATGGTGTAAGGGGTTTTGTAGCAACGAATACAACTGGTACAGGTATCGGCGTTTATGGGCAGGTTGGATTAAACAACAGTACAGGAAGAGCTGGGCGTTTTGAAAACTTTAATGCCACCAACACCATTAATAATGCTTTTGAGGTGGAAACCAATGGTAACGGAAATATCCCTGATAATACACAAGGAAATGCATCGTCTTTCTTAGTTAACAATACAAATAGTGTCGGTGCTGCAGTAAGAGGAGAAGTTAAAACCATCTTCGGAAATTTTGGTGCTGCAGGAGTTTTTGGTAAATCTTCTGGAACAGGTGGTTTTGCGGGATTATTTCACGCTTCAAATACTTCCGGAAACGGGCCTGCATTAGTAGCAATCACAGATGGTAATGGAAATGCCATCACCGCTAATGCAAGTAAAGGCGGCAACGGTGTAGAAACTAATATTGATGGTGCAGGAAACGCTCTTTATGCCTGGGTCCCAACTTTTTCTACAGGACGTGCAGGAAGATTTAATATCTTCAATGAAGCCAATACAAGTGATGTAATCACGGTTACCACGGTTGGAAACGGAATTGCGGGAAATTTTAAAGTTGACCGCACAACAGGAACTTCTTCGGCTGTAAAAGGTGAAGTAAATTCAATGTTTGCCAATTTTGGAACAGCAGGTATTTACGGGGTATCATCAGGAACAGGAGGATATGCCGGCTTATTTTATTCATCAAATGCCTCCGGAAACGGCCCTGCCATATTAGCCTTAACGGAAGGAACCGGAAACGGAATCACAGCAAATGCAGGAGGAAGCGGAGATGGCATTGAAGCATCGTGCGATGGAAACGGAAATGCAGTTTCAGGTTTTGTACCCAACTTTGGAACCGGTAAGGCAGGTAGATTTGCCAACTATAATAATAGTAACGCCCAACCAGTAGTACACATAACCACTACAGGTACCGGGAATGGATTACTTGTTAATCATCAAGGAGCATCCGGTAATATTACCGTATATCAAAGTTCTTCCGTGAATGTAGCCCGTATCAATAAAGCCGGAAGAGGATTTTTTAATGGTGGTACTCAAAATAGTGGTGCCGACGTTGCCGAGGTTTTTGATGTAGAAGGTAATTTTTCCGAATATGAAACCGGCGATATTTTAGTTATTTCCACAAATTCTGACAGAACAGTAGAAAAATCTTCAAAACCCTATTCAAATCTTGTGGCTGGAGTTTACGCTACAAAACCGGGAGTCCTTTTAACTGAAGAAAATATAGACGCAGATCTGTTTGGCAAAGTACCTATGGGAGTGATTGGAGTGATCCCGACAAAAGTTTGTTTGGAAGGAGGAAAAATCAAAAGAGGTGATATGTTGGTCACTTCATCAAGACCAGGTGTAGCCATGAAAGCAGATCTTGAAAAAGTAAAAATCGGGCAGGTTCTTGGTAAAGCACTTCAGGACTATGATCAAAACGAAATAGGAAAAATAAAAGTATTAGTAAACATTAAATAAACGATCATGAAAACATTATATATCATCTCTTTTTTAGCATTAAGTACAAACATTTACGCTCAGCAAGAAAAAACTGTTTCGGAAGTACAGGAAGCTCCCTACTACAAAGAATCCAAAGAACTTGAAACCAAAATGATGAAAGAAGCTCAGGAAAAAGCTCTTCAAAAGCCTTCGTCAGTAACACTTACATCTGAACAGGGACTGGAAGTAAAAAAGCAGCCTGCTAAACAGGAAACGGTAAACAACTCCGGAAAACTCCTTCCCAGTACGGCAAGCTTTGAAGAAATATTAGCAACTATTCCGGGACGACAAGCCCGTAAAACAAATATCCCTAAGAACACAAATAACAATATAAAAGGATTGGTAAGCAGCCCAGGTTTAACTTTAGAAGACATCAAAAAGACCATTCCTAAAAACTAATGACCAGTAGATTTTTCAGCAATAAGAAGAAAGCCTGTCAACAGATAGACTTTCTTTTTTTATATAGTTTCATTAATCCCAATCTGCTGCTACAAATTTCATCTTATTTCCTTTACCGTCAGATAATGTTAGAAAATGTCCTTCCACTTTGTATTTTGTCATGGTCTCAATTTTTTTCTGAAACTCGCTTTCCAGCTCCATATTCTGACAAGCCTTCATCGTGGAAAGTAAACCTTTAATATTTACATTTCCATTATTTTTAAATTCGGAAGAGAATGACATATTATTACATCCCATAAATGCTGTAGTAGGAATTCTTCCTTTTTCCAGTTTTCCGGTCAAATCAATTTTAGCTCTGTAGCTCACCAAATCGGCTTTAGTAAAATGTCCAAATGAAACTAACATCCACTCTCTTTGGATGTGATAATTAGCAGAACTTACATCTGTGTTTTCCTTAGTAACAGAAGTACAATTCAATAATATCCCTAAAAACAAAACCGCTAAAACCGAAACCAATATTTTTCTCATAAGAAGCCTATTCCCATTTTCATACCAATCCTGGGCAGAATATCGTAAAAATTAGTAAATTAGCGACACAAAAATTATTTTATAAAATGAAAAGAATACTTCTACTATTCACTTTCTTATTGAGTTTTGCTCAAATGAGGGCCGATGAAGGGATGTGGCTCTTAATGCTCATCAAAAGACTTAATGGTGTTGACATGCAAAAAGAAGGTTTGCATTTGACTCCGGAAGAAATTTATTCAGTTAATAATTCCAGTTTAAAAGATGCTATCGTAAGTTTTGGTGGTTTCTGTACAGGTGAAATCGTTTCTGATAAAGGGCTTATCTTTACCAATCACCACTGTGGTTACGGCGCTGTTGCCGCTGCTTCTACTCCGGAAAAAGACTATTTAAAAAATGGTTTCTGGGCGATGAAACAGAAAGACGAATTTAATGCAAAAGATCTTTATGTTAGATTTTTAGTTAGAATGGATGATGCTACACAAAGAATCAATTCCAAACTAAATAATAAAATGACCGGAGCAGAGAGAAAAGCTATTATTGATGCTGAAACTAAAGCAATCCAGACTGAAAACTCTGAAAACGGAAAATATACTGTAGTGGTAAGAGATTTCTTCAACGGAAACGAATTCTATTATTTCGTATATCAGGATTATAAAGATATCAGATTAGTAGGGGCACCTCCTTCATCTTTAGGAAAGTTTGGTGGAGATACTGATAACTGGGAATGGCCAAGACACACGGCTGACTTCACTGTTTTCAGAGTATATGCAGACGCGGCAGGAAATCCTGCTGAATTTTCTCCAAGTAATGTTCCTTTAAAGCCTAAACACTTTTTACCGGTTTCTCTTAAAGGAGTAAAGCCAGGTGATTTTTCCATGATCTTAGGATATCCAGGAAGAACGAACCGTTATTTAACATCTTACGGTATCCAGCAGATGGTAAATAAAGATTATCCGGCTTGGGTAGAAGCTTCAAAATTAGCTATGGATGTTATGAAGAAGTATATGGATAAAGATAAAGCAACTCAGTTGAACTATGCTTCACAATATGCTTCTGTAGCGAACTACTGGAAAAACAGACAGGGAACGATAGATGCTGTTGAAAAAAACGGAACAATCTCTGACAAGCAAAATATTGAAAAAACGTACAGAGTTTGGTCTATGCAGGCCGGAAACGAAGAGTATGACGGGACTTTAGAAGACATTGAAGCTTATTACAAGCAGGTTTCTGACAGAAATGTTGAAAGAAACTATGCATCCCAGCTTACAAGAAATGCAAAATATATCAGCTTGGCTTTACAAGTAGGAAGTGTACTTAAAGCATATGCTGCTCAGGATATGGCAGGAAGACTTGCGATGAAAGCAAAAACAGAAGCTGCCATCAAAGCTGCTTATGAAAACTTCAATCCTTCTTTAGAAGGAGAAATGCTGGGCTCTATGGTAACTCTTTATCAGGCAAGAGTAACGAATAAAAATGTTGCTTCTGCAACGCTTTTAGGATTGGATGCCAAAAATCTTTCCAATGTAGCCTATTCTTCTATTTTTGCCAATAAAACATCAGCAACCAACTTCTTATTGAACCCTGATGCTTTAAAACTTGATGCAGATCAGCTTTGGAAAATCGCAAACGGTGTTGTAGCAGATCAAAAACTTGTAGCAGAAAGCTATTCTAAAGTAGATGATAATTTCGCAAAAAACAATCGACTATTCTTAGCAGGCCTTATGAAAGCTATGCCAGGAAAAAAATTCTATCCGGATGCTAACTCTACAATGAGGCTAACTTACGGAACGGTAGATAAATTACCAATCAGAACTGACAGAAACTATTTCGGAGTAACCGATAACTATTATACTGACATGACAGGTTTGGTAGGGAAATACAAAAAAGGGGATGAAGAGTTTGATCTTCCACAAAGAGTGATCGATCTTTATAACTTAAAAGATTTCGGACAATATGCAGATGCTAAAGGATATATGCCTGTAAACTTCCTTTCAAACAATGATATTACTGGTGGTAACTCTGGTTCTCCTGTAATTGACGGAGACGGAAACCTTATCGGTATTGCTTTTGACGGAAATAGCGAAGCATTGAGCGGAGATATCGTTTTTGAACCGGAATGGCAAAAAACAATCAACGTAGACGTTCGTTTTGTTCTTTGGACAATCGACAAATATGCCGGAGCAAGAAGACTTGTTGATGAGCTAAAATTGGTAAGAGACGAAAATACGCCTGCAGATACAAAAACAAAAAACTCAGGAACAACAGCTCTTCCTAAAAAGACTAAGAAAAAGTAATTTCTTTTGATTATAAATTATAAACCGTGAAATGATATATTTCACGGTTTTTTTATTTTTGAATTAGATTTTAGATAATTTTCAAATGGGAGATCAGAATATCCAGTTTAATGCTATCATAAAACAAAACGGAGAAATGAATGCCGCTTTTGTAGAGTTCCCTTTTTCTACAGCAGAACTTTTCAACAAAAAAGGTCAGGTAAAAATAAAAGCTCTTTTTGACGAAAAAGTAGAATATCGGGGAAGTCTTGTAAAAATGAAATCCGATTGCCATATTTTAGGCTTAACACAAGAAGTCAGAAAACATTTAAATAAAACATTTGGGGACAGTGTACTTGTTTCTTTAACAGAAGATAAAGAGGTACGCACTGTAGAAATAGCCGATGATATTTCTTCGATTTTTAATGAAAACCAAGAAGCCAAAACCCTCTTCGACAAAATGAGCTATACCCATAAAAAGGAATACATCCGCTGGATCGAGGAAGCCAAAAAACCAGAAACAAGAGAAACCAGAAAGATAAAAATGATTCAGATGATTCTGGATGGGAAGAAAGGAATATAATTGGAATCAAAGAGTCCGGGGCAACTTTGTTGCCCCGGACTCTTATTATGAAACAGAAACTCCAAGATAGTTTAAATAAGAATCCAGTAAGGTTTTATCAAAAACAGGTTCTTCTATTCCAGATCCTTCCAGAAACTTAATAACATTTGAGCAATCCCAAACATACGTATTCTGATAAAGTTCCACTGTTGATAAACCTTCATGCATGTTATCTTTAAACAAGCTTGTTAACGGATACAATCTATTTTTACTATCATTTTCCCATTGTTTTCTCCAGTCTTTATAGGAAAGCCCTTCCAACGTAAACGGATAATATTTTTTAAGTAAACCAAAGAAATTTTCTAAAGTAAGATTTGTTTCCGGTCTCGCAATCAGGTTGAATTTTTTCCCGATGGCATCTTTATTTTTTGTGATATGAGCCATTGATTTTGCCATGTAGTCAACAGTAATCAATCCTTCTCTAAGCTCTGTCAGCATTGGATATGATTTAAATTCAATACAGTTTTTCACCAGGCCGGACCACCATTGATAAGGGGCGCTTGCACCTGTTTTGCTATGGCACATTGCGTACCCAAGACGATATGTAATTAATGGCAAACCTTGCTGTGCTGCGAGATCCGCAATTGCTTCCATTACATATTTACTTCTCACATACCCTATGTCCTTACTTACCGAAATAATATTCTGTTCAATATCATCACTTTCCAGCATTACTTTTTTCCCAGTAAAAATATGACCCCAGCTGTATACAGAAATTGTCGATAATAAAGCCAGACATTTTGTTTTTTCCGCTCCCGCAAGACGGATGATTTCTCTTAAGCCTTCCACATTTGGTGCTTTCATGTAAGAATAAGGTTCTATAAAGTTTACAGAACTTCCGGAATGGTAGATAAGGTCTAATGTTTCAGCCAGTTTTTTGAAATTTTCATCAGAAAAACCTAACGAAGGCTTTGCCAAATCTCCGATTACAGGAATAATTCTTGATGTCTGTTCCATTTTTCTTGAAACATTAAACTGCTGAAAACATTTATTAATTTTTTCCAAAGCGTGGAATTCATCCTGTGCCCTTACCAAACAATATATATCTGCTTCTGTAGTATCTAAAAGTTCCTGCAACAAATGAATTCCGACAAATCCTGTAACTCCGGTCAGGAATATTGATTTAGGGCTTTCCAGTTGTTTTGGATCAAAAGTACCTTCAAAAACAGTCCCCGGGTTCAGATATATATCGTTCTGAAGTTCGACATACGGTTCCATATCTTCTATAGGAACAGCTTCTCTCTCTGTTTTTGCTCTTGCAATTAAGGTATTGGCAAAATCCTGTAAAACAGGATGTTGATATACATCCCGGATGTACACTTTAACTCCTAATTTTTCCTGCAAAGTCACAGCGGCTATTGCTACCAGAAGAGAGTTTCCGCCAATATCAAAAAAATTATCTGTAATATTGATTACCGGACGTTCCAGTTCTTCTGCCCAGACATCTGCGATGATTCTTTCAGTTTCATTAGTGGGAGGTTCGTGGGAAACAAGTTCTTTAGCTTCCTTATCTGCCAGTTCTTTCAAGAAATTAGCATCCGTTTTTCCATTTGCCGTTAGTGGGATTTTATCAAGAAAAATAATTTGAGCAGGAATCATATAACCTGGCAATTCTTCCTTCAACTGATTCCTGATGGACGACACATCTCTTAGAGCTCCTTTATTGAGCACAATAAAAGCAACAAGGTATTTATTTCCTCCATGATTATCTTTTGTGATAACGGACGCTTCTTTTACATCTTCCATCCGGATTAGAGCTCTTTCAAGCTCTCCCAACTCAACACGAAACCCTCTAATTTTCACCTGATTATCTATTCTTCCTAAAAATTCAATATCCCCTTCCGAAGACCATCTCGCTAAATCTCCGGTACGGTATATTTTTTCTTTTTCCTTAAACGGATTGGAAATGAATTTTGTATTCGTTAATTCTTCATTGTTAAGGTATCCTTTTGCCAGTAAATTCCCCCCTATGTACAATTCTCCGGTTGCCCCTACAGGTAACAACTCTAAATTTTCACTTAAAATATAAGCCTGAGCATTCGCAATTGGTCTCCCAATGGATGAAATATATTGTCCGTTCATATCTTTCACTTTCTTAAAAGTTGCATATACGGTACATTCTGTAGGACCATAATAATCTACTAGCTCATAACTCAATTCAGAGGTTAAAACAGGTTTTAGTTTTTCTCCTCCTGTAAAAAGATATTTTAAATCTAAATCATTAAAGCTTCTTGTTTTTTCTACAACAGCAGGAGCAAGAACAGTCGGTACAAAGCCATGTGTAATTTTATTTTTCCTGTAAAAATTTACCAAAGCGGAAGCTTCTGTACGTTCTTCATTGTCTGCAATAAAAATGGTCGCTCCGGAAGTAAGAGCTGCCCAAGTTTCCCATACAGAAATATCGAAAGCTAATCCAGCAACAAGGCTTAGTTTGGAAGTATGCCCCACATGGAAATACTGGTTGTGCCACGTTACCAAATGCTGGATGCTGTGATGAGAAACCATTACTCCTTTAGGATTTCCCGTAGACCCCGAAGTATAGATTGTATAAGCCAAAGCTTCCTGATGAAGTATAATATTCAGGGCATCTGTAGACCAATCTGACAGGTCATTCATTTCATCAAAAACAAAAATTTCCGTATTTTCATTTTTAGTTAGAAATCCAGATAGTGAACTGTTGGTAATCATTATTTGAGCTGAAGTATCAGAAAGAATGAACTCTACCCTTTTTGCAGGATAGGCAGGATCAATCGGGACATAAGCTGCTCCGGTTTTAATAACCCCAAGTATTGCTACTATCCATTCCAGTGATCGGTCGAGCCAGACAGGAACATACATTCCTTCTTTGATTCCTTTTGCTAAAAGGAATCTCGCAACCTGATTGCTCCTTTCGTCAAGTTCTCTATACGTAATTTGCTGATTATTAAATACTGCCGCTATATTTTCTGGAAAACGGCGTATCTGTTTTTGAAAAAGAGAAAGTAGTGTTTCTTCTTTCGGATAATCCCATCCTGTTTGGTTGAAATCGTTTAAAAGCTTTTCTTTATCTTCTTGTGACAAAGAAATTGCGACACCGATTACTGGCGTCTGTGTTGTTGACAATACGTTTGACATGTTTAATAGAGTGATTTTGGTTAAAAAAATACCGTATCAATTAAATTTGATAAAAAGTAGTATTAAAGTTTTTTTGTGAAGTTGTTTTTCGAACGAATTAAATGTGTGAAAGATCAGCACATCTAAATGGTAAATGCGTTTTCATGGTATTTTTGTTTGGTGATAGTTAGGTCAGGTGGATCTGCCTAAAAGCAGAACTATAAAAACACGTAATGTATTTTTATCATCAATCGAATAATTATTCTTGATTTTTCAATTACAATTAATAGAGTCTAACAGGTATTTAATAAATTCTTTTTCATAGTGCTATATTTTAAAAATATGGTACTCAAATTTAATATAATAATTTTAACAAGCAAATAGTTTGATTAAAATTTCTCCCTTAAAAGAGACTTAAATATTAAAATAAGAATTTAATTTTCAATAATTTACATTAAAAAAAACACAATAAAAGTGAGAACCGATGATCTAACCTATCAATAAAAACAACCTTAAACATTCCAAAATTCTCTGTCCAGACTTCTATACTGTATGGCTTCAGATATATGCTGTGACAAAATATTTTCAGACTCTTCAAGGTCCGCAATAGTTCTTGCTACTTTTAGAATTCTGTCATACGCTCTTGCGGAAAGATTCAGCTTTTCCATGGCTAATTTTATTAAACCAAACGAAGTCTCATCCAATTCACAAAACTGCTCCAGTTCTTTGGAACCCATTTGAGCGTTATAACTTATTTTCAAATCTTTATATCGTTCATTCTGAATTTCACGCGCTATGAGCACTCGTTTTCTTATGTCTTCACTTTTTTCTCCTTTCCTTTTTTCAGCCAATTGCTCAAACTCGACTTTCTGCACTTCAATATGAATATCAATCCTATCCAACAAAGGCCCTGAAAGTTTATTCATATACCGCTGCATTTCAACAACAGAAGATGTATTATTCGGGTCATCAGGAAAAAAACCGCTCGGACTGGGGTTCATTGAGGCAACAAGCATAAAACTGGAAGGATAATTTACCGTAAACCGAGCTCTTGAAATGGTAACTTCACGATCTTCCAGGGGCTGCCTCATTACTTCCAGCACCGTTCGCTTAAATTCAGGCATTTCATCTAAAAATAAAACCCCGTTATGGGCCAATGAAATTTCTCCAGGTTGCGGATAACTTCCTCCTGTAAATTACAATACTAAATAATATGAATAATATGAAATTACAGGAAGAATTTACAAAAGAATCTAAGAAAAAGCTTCAAAATACCATAATCCCAGGACTAAACAGTACAAAAGAAGATGCGAATTTTGTGAAAAGAGTTCGTGAAATTAATGCAAAAAGCTCATCACTTTCAGGCATAATTAATATCGACCAGATCAAAAATCCAATACAATTTGAATCATCTCTTGAACGAGACTATATTTTCCTTCTAGAATATGATCAAAACGTAAAGCAATACTTAGAGCAACCTTTAAAAATCAAATATATTGATCACAACAAAAAACAAAGAACTTATATTCCTGATTTTATTGTTGAACATTTTGATAACCGTCCAACTGAACTAATAGAAATTAAATACACTAGTACTTTGAAAGCTAAAAAAGATGAACTTGAACAAAAATTTAAAGCAGCAAGAAATTATTGTCAAAGAAATAACTTAATTTTCAAAGTAGCGGATGAAATTCATATAAGAGAACTTAGAGCAATAGAACTATATAATTATAAATTTCTACACAGATATAAAAATTACTTTCATAATATTAATAAGGACAAAACCGCATTTCCAGTATTAAATGAAAATTTAGTATTACTCAGAACAAAACTAAAAGAAATTAAAAAATGTACAGTTTCCGAATTAGTTGTTCAATCAGCAAAAGATTTGGATAAACAAGCTGAATTAATTTTCTTAACTTGGTATATGGTATCTAATAATTTTATTAAGATAGACTTAACGAAAAAATTAACTTTAAATTCTATCATATGTCTCGATTAAATTTTGCACCTGGAGTTAAAGTTATGTATAAAGGAGATCCAGCAATGATCATAAAAGTCGTTGATGTTAATCTTATTAGTCTTCAGATATTAAATTCGAACATAATTTATACTGTTGAAAGAAAAGAAATAAGTCCATTTGTTGAAGCAAAGGAAGAAGACCCCAAACCCTTAGAAATATTAACTGATAAAGAATGGGAAATTGCAAATTTTAGATACGAAATTGTAAAACATATTACAGACAATAATTTAAGAGCCCCCCAAATAAAAGAAATAGCAAGAGGAAATAATGTCCATTTCTCGACCATTTATAGATGGATTAATATTTTTAATACCAGTGGATCAATCAGTGCATTATGCGGAAAGAAAAAAACAGGAGGGAAAAACAAAAGTAGACTCAATAAAGACGTTGATAAAATTATTAATGACTCTATTTCTGAAATTTATTTAAATCCATCAAAAAAATCTATATCGAAGGTCATTCGCTCAATAAAGATGAAATGTAAAGAACTAGATATAATTCCTCCGCATGAAAATACAGTTCGAAATAGAATAAAAAGTTTATCTGAAGAAGAAGTTTTAAAGGCTAGATATGGACAAAAAAGCTCCAGAGATAAATTTGAACCGATTAAAGGGAATTTCCCCGGAGCTGATTTTCCATTATCTGTAGTTCAAATAGATCATACTTGTTTAGATATTATTTTGGTAGATGAATTATATCGTAAACCATTTATGAGACCTTACTTAACTCTTGCAATTGATGTATATAGTAGAATGGTGGTTGGTTTTCATCTATCTTTTGATCCACCAGGTGAAATGGGCACTGGACTTTGTATAGCAAATGCTATATTAAGCAAAGATTCGCTACTTGAAAAACATGGAATAAAAGGGGATTGGCCATGTTGGGGAACAATGGCAACTATTCACTTGGATAATGCAAAAGAATTTAGAGGAAGTATGCTTAAGCTTGCTTGTTATAACTATGGAATTAATATTGAACACAGACCTGTAGCTACACCTCATTGGGGAGGAAACATTGAGCGACTATTTGGTACTATTTCTAAGGAAGTTCATAACCTTTCAGGCTCGACTTTCTCTAAAGTTTCTGATAGGGAAAATTACGATTCACAATTAAAAGCTTCTCTTACTATCAATGAGCTTGAAAAATGGCTAATAACATATATTGCAAATGTATATCACAAAAAAATACATTCAAGCATTAATATGTCACCACTTGAAAAATTTAAAAAAGGAATTTTCGGAGAAAATGGGACAATAGGAACAGGTCTACCCCCCAAGCTTATTAATGAAAGAAGAGTGAGACTAGATTTTATGCCTTTTTTTGAAAGAACTATACAAGAATATGGAGTTTTAATTGACCATATTACTTATTACAGTGATATACTTAGGAAGTACATTCATTCAAGAGAGGATCAAACAAAGTATAGCAAGAAACAAAAATTTATCTTTAAGCGAGATCCTAGAGACATTAGTTTAATATATTTTTATGATCCTAATGTGAATGATTATTTTGAAATACCTTATCGTGACACTTCAAAACCACCAATTTCAATCTGGGAATTTAATGAAGTTGTAACAAAATTATCAAAACAGAATGTAATCGTAAATGAAAATTCCATTTTTGAAGCATATAAAGAAATGGAAAATATCGAACTTGCTGCTATTCGAGAAACTAAAAAGTTAAAAAGATTTTCAAGACTTTCTGACAAAAGAAATGAAAATGTTCACAGCCCGTTAAAATTAATAGATGAAAATGATATAGAAAAAATTACTAATCTAACGATTATACCATTTGAAGAAATTGACGATGATGCATTTACACAATAAGACTAAAGAGCTGGTCAATACATTGACTGATGAAGAACGTATAAAATCTGTTAAAAAAGCAAAATGGATAGGTTATACCCATGCAAAAAAAATTCATCGAAAACTCGAGGATTTGAGAGATTACCCTACTAATCTACGAATGCCAAATTTATTATTAATTGGAGATTCCAATAATGGTAAAACGGCTCTTCTTAATAAGTTTACTACAAACAATCCATCATTCATTATAGAAGAAACACAAGAGCTTGTATTACCAGCATTAATGGTTCAAGCTCCACCTGAACCGGATGAAAAAAGGTTTTATAATATCATACTTGAAAATTTATATGCTCCATATAAATCGAGTGAAAAAATAGAAATGCGCCAACAAAGGACTATTCATTTATTAAAGAAATTGAAAGTTAAAATTCTAATTATTGATGAAATTCACCATTTATTAGCCGGTACGATTTCAAAACAAAGGCTGTTTTTGAATGTTCTGAAATATATATCCAATGAATTACAAATATCTTTAGTCTGTTCAGGAACTCGGGAGGCGTTTAACGCTATTCAAACTGATCCACAATTAGCAAACAGATTTGAACCACAGATCCTTCCCAAGTGGAATAATGATGAAGAATATTTAAGATTACTAGCTAGTTTTGAAAGAATACTTCCTTTAAAAAACCCTTCACATTTGATTGAAAATTCATTATGTAGTTTAATACTTTCAAAAAGCGAGGGTTTACTGGGTGAAATCTCAAAAATTCTAGAGCTCTCTACAATTCTAGCTATTGAAACAGGAATTGAAAAAATAAATAAAAACATACTCGAAAATATAGATTATACATCTCCTAGTGAAAGAAAGAAAATGATATTCAGATGAGTTTTTTAATTATTAATTCCAAGATACTACCAGGGTATATTCCTCCTGAAAAAGATGAACTACTCTCTAGTTGGATCTTTAGATTATCACAGTCCCATAAAATAAAACCTTTTTCATTTACAAAATTTTATTTTAGAGAGACTACATTTTGGAATAGAGACGTGGATAAGTTTATTTATACTTCAATAATTGACCAATTAACTAAAATAACACCTCTCTCAAAAAATGACATTTTAAACTTGCACCTTATTTCTTACAAGGATGTTGTTTTCAACACCCCTCTGATAGCATCATATACCCCTGGCATTACCAATCTTGGGATATATCATAGGAAAAGAAAAAATAATGGTTTATTAGCTTGTCCAAAGTGCTTAATAAAAGACCACTATTATAAAAAAAGTTGGCGTTTAATAACATCATTAATCTGTACAGAATGCAAGTGTTATCTAATTGATCAATGTCCAAAATGCAATTCTCCGATTATATTTCAAAGACTTGATATAGGTGATAAAAGCAACCATAAAAATATACCAATTTACTTATGTTGGAACTGTAATTTTGATTTAAGAAAAGAATTTGAAGTAATAACTGATGACTCTTTAATTTACAATTACCAAAATGATATAAATGAATGTATAGTTAATGGGTACAGTATGCAAACGCAATACTCCTTTTTATATATTCAAGTATTACTAAATATTTTAGGAAAATCAAGGACTAGCTCTTCTATTTGGGCAAGAGTTAGAAATGCTTTTATGACAGAATTTAATTTACTTGATGAAGATTTTTGTAAAAGTCCAAATACAACAATTCAGTATCGTAGAAAGATTATACCATTAATATATTTTTTGTTAAATAATATACCTGAAAGATTTGCTCCTTTTTGCAAAAAATACTCTTTAAGATATTCTGATTTTGCCAAAGATAATGAACATCTTCCATTCTGGTTTTATAGTATTTTTAGAGAATATTATTAATTATCCTAGTTTCGTAAAGCTTTTTCGCTGTCCTTGAAGCTGCTTTTGTAACTAATTCTTCTCTATCTGTTATATTTCCATCGACTTTTCTCGGACGGTCATGCTTAGCTCCAAGTTGTATTACTATTCCTCTGGCCATGTAATCTCTTGAATATTGATTTTTGATATATGACCACAAAATCTTTGACGTTTCTTTTACCTCATTTTCATAATCATTAAACTCAGAACCCAATAAAAATAAATTTTCTACCGGAATTCTAAGAAATAACTCTTTATTAAAAACACCAATAATCCCATTCCCAAATTCAACAAAGTATATATACTTATTTAGATGACCAATTTCAACAAATTGAAATGGTAAAGGAATTTCATTTTTTGAAAATTCTCTTACATTAAAATTAGGCAACATATCTAGGTAATTTTCCTTAAGTATCCTAATTACTTCTCTAAAATATTCAAAATTGCCAATTGCAATTATTCTATTTTTAATATTTTCCCTTACTGTATCAGCAAATTCTAATAAATTTTCAATTTCTCTAATTACATCTTTATTCTTATTATCTCCATTTTGCAAATCAACACTATATGCTTCTTTTTGCTTCTCCCTTTTTATGACAGTTACAGGAATATAAAAAGGATTTCGTAATTTTTCATTTACAGCCTCTCCTGCAGGACTATTATTTGCCGTGTCTTTTGTTAAATTTAGTGACAAGCCTTCTGTTTCAGGAATAAAAGGTCGCGTAACATCAATTGGATCATGATTTTCTCTATCCTTAGTAGAATTCTTAGCATTAAAAGGGAATAGTCTTATTTCATCCACAATATATGGCTGTCTATCTAGGAATGTAAAGTTTGTTATCCTATAAGCTAATAAGTAATTAACCTTTTTACCTTCAGAGTCTAATGCATACATTTCTTTACCAGTTACACCAAGATTATATTTTTTAAACTCCCAAGAAATATTCAGATATGTACTTCCTTCTTTTTTTAAATTATTAAAAAAAGATTCGTGTACATTAGAATAAATACTCCACAAAAATTTAATTCCTTTTTCATTTTTAATAAAGAAAAAGGGTGCTAAGATAATAGCTTCTTGCTTTGTTAATTTGGATGCATCGTAATGAAGCTCACCTATATTTTTTCCTAGGTCGTCACCTAATCCCGGAAAAGTTTCTATTTTATCTAAATTAAATCCAGATAATACCTCCCCAGAAAAAGCTTTATTTATTAACTTATCATTGTAAAAAAATAGATATTGTAAAATAGTATAAGGTGAAATGAGAATGCATCTATTTTTTTTAAATCTATTTTTACCAAATACTTTTAGGTATTTAAAACTATTATCAATTATTTGGCTAGAATTCTTAATAAAATATTCATTTCCAATCAATGGAAATTTATTCTGAGTCATATAATAAGAGTCATGCATAGTAAAATCATAACTATTATCATGAGATAGAGGAAGTAATTTCTCTTCTTTAGTGTCATATAATGATCCTATACTATATTCTGATAAGAATGAGACTGGAACAGTTTTGACCACCCAGTTATCATAATCAATATTGTTATACCAGGATTCATCAGGCATCATTTTATTATAAAAATAAAAATCAACCTTTCTCTGCTTATCATATTTTACTTTACCAATCCAGAATAAATACCAATATCGCCCCCTCCCTTCAGGAAAATCAATAATATGCTTTTTCTTAGCCATTTGCATCTGCTTTTGTGGTTAATTTATCACTTTTTTTGGATTTATAAAACATTGTTAATTATTTGCAAAGGATTTATAATAAATTTACTTAATATATAGTATTTTCTAAAATGAACACTACAGACTCTATTGCTTTTTTTGCATTATTAGTAGCTACCCTAGCTTTGATTTTTTCTTTCTTTGTTTACTTAAAAGATCGAAAAAGAAATAATCAAGGTCAATTATTTCAAAAGAAATTGCCTTCTTATAAAGAGCTTTTAAATTTAGCAAAAACAACCTATTCAAAATTTTTTGATTTAGTTGACTTAATTCAATCATCTTATTAGGAAATAGCTTATGCATTCGGTTATGCCTTATCTAAAATTTCTTTCTTTATTCCATTTTAAATAAATTCACAGAACTGGAACCAGCACTAATAAATTTAAGTCTTGGTCTACATTAAAGACCGATGTAAAAGGCATTATAATTAATAAAAAAGAGATACGTAGATAGATTACGCAGTAAGAAAATACCTTTGAGAAATATCTATAATAATATGAAGAAAGAAGTAGAAGAAATTATTAGTGAAATTCTAAGTGATTTTTATTTAAAAATGGATGTAAAATACACCACACATAGCTCTGTAAACTTATCATTAGTAAGATACTTTAATTTTAGATTAAAATATATATCTCAAGTTCCTAGGAAAATAATGATTTCTAAAGAATTACTAGAATCACTTGAAAATAACAAAAATTTGAATATTTTATCATTATTACATATTTTTAATAGAACAGAAAAGGGATTAGATTTAAATCCGTTTCAAAGTAAACAATCTTTTAATAGTAATGTTCATGATAGATTGTTTAACGACTGGGGAATACACCATCTTCATATTTCTCATAAAAAGAGCTTAGATCATGAATTCTTTAATAAAAGAACTGGACCACTACTGTTTGTAAGATTTACTGATGATACTGCGTATTTTATAGATGTAAAATCTCATCATGACAAGGATGTATGGAGTACCAAAGATTTTATTAGGATTCTAAAAAATAATTGGCCACAATCTATTGAAAGATTTGAGGCAGGTTTTAGGATATATCCAGATTTGGATGATTCTGATATTGGCACTTTAAGAAAAAATGGTTATTTGTTTGGAATAAACGTTGATGAAAAATCTTATCTTCTTTTAGGGCACGGACAGGCGACTTCAGGAGATAATCTAATGGCAACTAGGCTTGCTGGCAATATTTGGAGATGGGTAGGACAAAATATCAGCTTAGTTCAAACTAATAAATCATTATTTAAGTTCGAATTACTAAAACAACTTGGTTTAAACCACTAATTCATAAAAATTTAAAATAATTGTAAGGAATTACAAAAACATATTTGGAAAATAATCACACACTAATTGTTAATATATCATGGAAAACAATACAGAAATTCTCAAGCAGAAAATTCAGTTTCTTAGAAACTTTCTAAAACGAGACTCTATAAAAGAAAAAGAAATTGAACTTCTAAAACATTTCTTTTTAGATTTTTCCTTTATAACGGGACTAACCTATAAAACGAAAATAGAAAAATTTCAACGTGTTACAATAAACTCTAGAATTTTTGGCGAAGAAAAAAGGATAACAGAAATTAATCATTTAGAAAATCCGCCTGAATTGTATGTAAAAAGATTTGGAAGAGCGAATATGATAGGACAAAGTGTATTGTACGCCACAGACAATCCATTAACTGCGTTGGCTGAAATGAGACCCGAAGCAGGACAGTTAATAACTATTTCAAAATGGAAACTAATAACTGACTACGATTTAACTGTGTATTCTATTTTCAAAAATTCTCCATTGACAACAGATGTTGGTAATTTAATGACCATAAAAGCACAAATTGAATATTCTAAACTTATCTCTAAAATAAACTATCCCAAAGAACTACTGGATCAGATAGATTTACTAATTCAATTCATATGTGATTGCTTCAGTAAAGAAGTTAATGATTTAAATCATTTTGATTATTTTTTAAGTGCGCATTATGCAAATCAAATCTTTACTACACTTCAAAATGGAGAAATTGATGCAATCCTTTATCCGAGTGTCAGACAGTCACTTGAATTAACAAATATTGCAATGAAGCCAGCTGTTTTTAAAGCTAATTATGTTTTAGAAAGTGTTGAAGAAAGTAAACTTGTGAGATTCTCCAATAACGGTTGGCAATTGGAAGGAACTGGTGATTCCAAAAAATTCGAAAACGGGAATATTCTTTGGTTATAGAACTGCACTATAACTTTTCACTTCTTCAATAAGTTATAAATGTTAATCATATACAAAATTAAATTTAAATTAACGGGATGAAACAAAAGAAGAAATTATTTGAACAACATATTTACCATGAAATAGATGACCAGGAAAAAGCAGAAGAGTATCTTGAAAACTCTCTTCCTCTTATTGGTTTAATAGTAATGTATTTTAATGGATTGGAAAAATCGTTAGACAATATAATATGCCAAATATTTACCGACAGATCCGATTCAACCGGATTAATTGTATTACATAAAATGTCATATGCCACTAAAATAGATTTATTCAAACGATTTAGTGAAGATTTTCATTTTGCTTGCGATGTTGAAATTGAAGGCTATCAAACTTTAATATCAAATCTTAGAGAAAGTGGAAAATTAAGAAACCTCGTGGTACATGCTGACTGGGAAAACACCGATACTGATGGTTACACTTATGTGAATTTAAAGATTTCAAGCAAAGGGATGGAACAAGAATATTTACAATTCTCCGCAGATTCTTTAGGGGAAATTATTGACCTGATTATTACTTCCCGCAATGAACTTCAGGAATATTGGGAAAAACGAAATGATGAACTATATAAATAAAAATTTTGTTTAATATCTAGAGAATTTTAAAGGCGGCTTTACCAAAAAAACTCAAAATTTTAAAAATTATTAATTACTATGACCTACGAAGAAACATTAAACCTTAAAATTGAAGCGGAGAAAACTATCATGGAAACAGGTTATTTTTATAAATATTTAATTGTTCCTGAAATTGAAGAAGAAAGGATCAAATTTCTTGAAAACTACAATGAAAAGACATATACTGATGAAGACTGTAAACAGTATTCAAGCAATAGCGAATTTTTGGTATGGCAAACTTTAGCAGATGAATCAATTGAAAGGATTGTTAGTGAATCTAGACGTAGATATCAATAACAATGTAAAAAAAATTATATCAAATTCATGTAACTTAAAATTAAAGGTTAACTTCAAATTTAATCTAACAATTTTTTTTAACTAATAAAGAACTATAAATGCCACTTGATAATACAAAAAAAGTACTTAGACGATTAAGAGAAAAATATGGAGATATATTGAGGGAAGCGAAGAGAGATATTAAACCCGACTATTTAGGCAATGGCATAAATGGAGGTTATAATTACCATGGTATTGATGACTATGACAGAGATTTTATTTACAATTCAGTTAGCGAACTTGATATAATTATAAACAATGTGGAGGGAGGCATTCGCTTTGATATCGATAATGTCTTTATTACTGAAGCTAAAGCTATCATTGAACTAAAGCAGGAGAAAAACCACATTTTTCTTACTCTTAACAAATTAGGAGAACTTAAGAATAAATATGAGGAAAAAGAGTGTTCACACTATCCGCTTGAAATGTGCTTCAATCTTTATAAGCAAATTAATGATCTTCTTAATGAAGTGCTTAATTCAAACGAATTCAAAGAATTTGAAGATCCTGGAGTGATTTTAAAGTTGACAAACGAAACTAATGATCTGAAATTTAGGCTTTATTGGAATAGGAAAAGATGGGATTACATATTCCATCTTTTAGCTTTTATTCCTTTTATTGTCGGTGCAATTTATGTTATCTTATATAAGGATGACAAAAAAATTATTGGACTTAGCAAGACCTTATTATTTGTACTAAGCGGGCTAATAACAATCATTTTCAATATAATGTTTAATAATCACAATTCTTTTAAAGACTCTTTTAAACTATTATTACCAAGTTCTCGTAAGAAATTAATTCAAAAGGAAAAAGTCGAATTCAACAAAACATTGACCTCTATTCAAAGATGATATTACTCAAATAATTATTGGTGTAGAAATTCAAAAAACGAACAATAACTAAGAAAGTGTTGTTATAAACATAATAAAATTATATAACCATGAACTTGCAAGAAAAAGCTGAATACATTGAAAACAACGGATCCTTTGATGACATAAATGATTTTATATTAGAACTCTATTCCAAAAACGACACAGAAGCTTTAGACATTATTATACAACTTGCAACATCAAATTATGGCGGGGAAGTTTATAAATCAGAACTACAATATACCGCCCTAGCAGCAATATTACATTGGGGGACAATTGGCATAAAAAAATTAGGATCTGTAGCAATGAATAGTCCATTCTTTTCTGTAAAAAAGAATACTATTGTCTTTTTAGGTCATATTTCCAGCAGAAGTTTAGATCAATCAATATTAATTCAGTCCAGATTAGATTGCGTCAAATTCGTAAATATTTTTGATCAGAAACATAAAAGTATAGATTTAATATTAGAATCTAGGAATGTTATGATAGAAATTATAACATCCCATCAAGGGGATATTTTCCCTATTGAATTCATTACTGCTCTACAGTTACACTATTGCCCGACTGCGCAAGAACACATATTCATCGCATTAATATCAAGGTGGTTTAAATTTAATGGATCAGGCCTTACTCAATATTATGAGTTAATTAATTCTTACAACACAAATGATAATGAATTAACTTTTCACAATTTTATAAAAGAAAACCCATTTTTGCTAGAACCTTTTCACGCAAAAATATGGTCAAAGCCGCGATTTGGTGAAGCACTTGTCCCTGATTTTCTTATTCGGAGTATGGACAATAGCTATACAGTTGTAGAAATAGAGCAGCCTGGTTTTTCTATTATGACAAGGGCTGGAGAGCTATCTGCACAGGCAACCCATGCAAAAAGACAAGCATTAGATTTTAGAAGCTGGGCGATTGATAACCGTTTGTATGCGGATCAACAATTTAAAGGAATCTACCGTCCATATTGCCTTGTTGTGATAGGAAAAGAGAGTGATTTAAATGACATGCAAACCCAGAGACTACGTCAAGAAAATGAATCAACACAAGGAATACTTAAGATAGTTGGATTTGATTGGTTATATAATAGAGCAAAAACCACATTAGAAAATATGCTTATTTCTGGTTTTGAAAAAAATGATTAAAAAGCGTCTTAAAAAACGACCGTTTTCTGAAACTAAAATAAAAAACAAATTTTACTGGAAAAACCTGTCTCATTATCCGTTTTATTTAATAGTTTTGTAAATAAACCTTTTTTTAAACCCAAATCATGATTGTAGGATATGCCAGAGTTTCGACCTCAGATCAGAATCTCTCAACTCAAATAGATATATTAAAAGAAAATGGCTGCGAAAAAGTTTTCACTGATATAGCCAGTGGAGTTAGAGAAGATAGAGCTGGGCTAAATGAGATGCTTTCCTATTTGCGTAAAGAAGACATTATAGTAGTATACAAAACGGATAGAATATTTCGCTCACTCAAAAATATGATTGAACTTGTAGAAAAATTCAATGAAAAGGGCATTTTATTTAAAAGTATTACCGAACCGGCTTTTGATACTACTTCTGCAAACGGAAAGTTTATAATTCAAATTTTTAGTGCTGTTGCTGAATTCGAGAGAAACTTAATTAGTGAAAGAACAAAAACAGGATTAGAAGGAGCCCGTAGAAGAAAAAAATTATTAGGTAGACCAAAAGGTGCAAGCAAAGAAAGTTTAGAAAAATATCAATTTGCAAAGCACTTATATGACAATAAGAATATACCTATTGACAAGGCTTGTAAACAAGCTGGTATTAGCAAGGCAACTTTTTACCGAATAGATAATGTAAAAACAGAAGTTTAAAAGTAATTACGAAAAATATATATTCAATTTGCAAAAAATTGGACATGTCAATTTCTCAAGGTTCTAAAAATGTATATTTAATCTACTGAAAATTTTAGTAAAATAATATGAAAGACTTTGAAAAGGTTATCAATGAATTACGTGATCTTTGTTTCAATGAATCACTTAAAAATGGATGGCATACTGATAGTTCCGGAAAACTATTGGATAAAAATAAAGGGGAAATGATTTCATTAATTCATTCGGAAATTTCAGAAGCTTTAGAAGGGGAAAGAAAAGGTTTAATGGACACACACTTACCTAATAGAATAATGCCAGAAGTAGAAATGGCAGATGCTTTAATACGAATTATGGATTATTGTGGTAGATGGGGTTACGATATTGGAGGTGCTGTTATAGAAAAATTAATATATAATGCTAATCGCTCAGATCATACACGTGAAGCAAGAAACAAAGAAGGAGGAAAAAAATTTTAACTGATTTTACCATATAATATATGAATTTAATATTCAAACCTACATTTTCAAATAATAAAACCTTTACAAAAAGTACATATAATATATAATTTTCGAAATAAAATAGTATTCTTAATATATTTTTTTTAATTTTAGTAAAATTAGAATTAAAAACTTTATTTTAAATTTGACGTGAGAATTACTTTTGATAATGATTTGGTAAGAGGTGTTTGTGAAGATTATGAACTCGCGTGTGAACATTATGGACTTGAAAAAACTCTTATACTATTAGCTCGATTTTCAGACATTGAAGCAGCTTCATGTATAGGAGATATTAAGATTGGAAGATTTGTAATAAAAGAGGTAACAGAGGAAAAAATAACTCTTGTTTACTATTTTACCCATGAGGATGATCAATCCATAACTTTTGAATATCTTCAAAATGAAAAGCTATTGCTCGATTATAGTTCATATAAAAAAATATCCAGAGTCAAACTTATAAACATAGAATTATGACTTTTAATCCTAATTGGGTATCAAACCCATACAGTACAATAAAAGATATTATCACATATAATAATATGGATAAAAGTTTGCTAAATGAGTCTTTGAAAAAAACAAAGATTAATTTAGATGACCTTTTAGAAGGGAAAGTTTATATTGACAAAAAAATTGCTTCTTTATTATCAACAATGTTTGATAATTCTGAGGATTTTTGGATCAATAAACAAAAAATCTATGATGAAAGAGTTAGAACTTTAGATTCTAATGAAAAAGAGGAGTGGTTAAAAAGTCTGCCTATTAAAGAAATTATCGACGAAGGATTTATTGACTTAAAAGAAGATTTGTATACTCAGTTTCTTGATTTTTTTGATGTTAGAAGCATATTTGACTGGAAAATAAAATACTTAGAAAACAGTAATTTATCTTTTAGAAAATCTGATGGATTTGATTCTAAAAAAAGTTCTGTAGTGTCTTGGCTTAGAATGGGGGAATTGCATATTAAAGATGTTAAATACCCGAAATACAATAGAGAAGAATTTGAGCATCACCTAGAAAATGACATTAAAAAATTAACCCGGAAAAGCTCCCCAAACGTATTTATTCCTAAGTTGGTACAAATATGCTATAATTGTGGTGTTCAATTATCTATACAACAGGCTCCTAAAAACTGTAAAGTTTATGGTGTTACAAAATTTTCTGCAGAAGGTAATCCTTTAATGATTTTAAGTTTTAGATATTTATCTGACGACCAATTTTGGTTTACATTTTTCCATGAAGCTGGACACATTATTTTACACGAAAAGAAATTCTTAAATTTTGAAGAAGAAAGTATTGTTGAGACGAACGAAAAACTAAAGAATCAAGAAGAAGAAGCTAACTTATTTGCAGAAGAAGTTTTGATTCCCTTCCATTTAAAAGATAAACTTTCTTCTATAAACGGGAATCAAAAAAGATTGATGAATTTCGCTATGGAGGCTAATGTTTCTCCTGGTATTGTTGTAGGACAACTCCAAAATAAAGGATTCATCAAGCCTTCTTACTTAAATGGCTATAAAAGAAGGTTTTCTAGAGACGATATCAAAAATTCATTTAAAGAAGTTATTAGTTCGTTATCCTCCAAATAACTTATAATCCATAGGAGATTTTTGCCAATTGCAGACACAATCTTCAAGAATTTGCATAACAAATGGATAGTCTCTAAAAGCGTTATCCCCCATATGCTTTAGGAAGTCATTTAAGTCTCTAGGTTTAGCTGTTGAATCAAATAATAGCATTGTCCCGTTGATTGGGCCCTCATTTCCTAAATAGGGACTGTTAGGCTCAATTTCTAGGATTCCAACCTTACCAACCATACATAAAAAATCAAATACAGCAAGCCTTCCAAATCCCTGGATGTTGACAAAATGGGAATATAAAAAATCAAAAAAGAGATATTTATCTGCTCTTATTTCAACTGGTATTGTAGAGATAAAAGAATTGAAATCATTATTTACAAGATTAAAAAAAGACTGAAACGTTTGGAAAGTTCCGCTTCTAGCACCTATTTTTAATGATTGGTATTTCCTATGGTTTCCAAAATTTCCATGACTTTTAATTTCGGCTATATTCTCATCTAGCCATTGTTGGAAATCCGCTAAATTATTGTTGATATTATCCCAACTCCAGATATCATGAGCTCCAAGTTTTCCATATACAGCTTTAATAAGCCCATATTTAGACCTACTATTTTTCCCGAAATGGACATATAATAAAATGTTCCATACAGATTCATTTATATTTCCATCATTCAAGTGCAGAATTGACGCATGAATAGGATCATAGATTTCTGAATTTGGATTCTTTCTTTCAGCATCCAAATTTCTAGTTTTCAAAAGATTAATGTATTTTATCCTCTTATAACTATCTATAAATTGTCTAATAAAACAATGTTCCGATTCAACATCGCTTATTCCCGGTAACTCGATATCCCGTTGATAAATGTCTAATCTTCGTTTTATGTCTCGGTATATTTGTTCGTCTTTCATAAAAATTCATTAATTTCCTTTTGTAACCAGCTTCTTATGGAGGCGATTATTTCTTTACTTACACCAAAAGAGCTCTGAATATTGTGATTAAACCCTAAGACTAAGATCTTTTTGTCTTTAGTTTTTAAAATAGTCCTATAACTTTTCCCTTTTACAATTTTATTTTTAGTTTTTATATTCCACTGCTCAACATATTTTTTATCAATCAACTGCCCAAAAACCTTTTGAAAATTATCAACAACCCCTTGACCATTTAAAATACAAACTTCAATATAAGATTCAGTAATCAGATATTCTAAATAATTTCCAAATTGGTCAATTAAAAAGTCCTGTTCTGATAATGATAACCTTCCCCATTTATCCTTTGTTGCAACAGGAATAATATCTAAATGTACAATATTATTATAAGGAAAATAATAAGAAAACTGTCCATCTACTAGCAGATCTTCTAATCTGTTAAACCAATTTTTGTATGGTCTGTGATTAAAATAAAAATCAAAACTATTTTTAATCTGATCTATTTTTTCATTTGAAATATTCATCCAAGAATTTATCTGAAGACTCTCCTTATTAAAGAATCGATTATAAGATTGGCCTAGTGAATCATAATATTCTTTATCGCTTGGATTTAATCCAACTGTTGCAATACGAGAATTCATTATATCTCCAAAATATAAAATTGGTGCATAATCTTTAATAATTAAATCAGAGGCGGAGCTTTCCACAGTATCTAGAAGCTCCCTTATCTTATCATACATTATATTTTTCCTTTAAATATTTCTTATAATTTTCATTATCCATTAGAGGCAATATATCCTTAATCTTTTCTTTAAATACTTTTAGTTTATTTGTCTTTTTGAGAGAATAAATATAAAGCATATAAAGCAGATCTTTCCAGTAAGGTTCGACATCAAGGGATTTGAAATCAAGCTCTTCACTATTTCTAATTTTTTTCTCATAGTTCAGTATTGTTTCTATTGTACTTAAAGATGTATTATCTGGCATTGCTTTCATCTGAGTTTTCGAAGTCTGTAATCCTTCCTTTAAATATTGAGTAACAAACTTATCATCTTCAACGTAATAATGACAACTACTAATAAAATGATTATAATCTCCTAATTCGACATTTAGCTCCTTGGCAATAACCTCCTGAAGCATAGTAAAACAAAATATATCATGCGGTAATCCCACAAATACATCATTTGATCTCATTGTCACAAATAAAATTAATTTGTTTTCTCTTATAAAAAATTGCAGAGTACAAGTACATGGAATGTCTTTGTTTTTCTTTATCAACAAATCATTTTTATCAAAAATTTGAATTACTGCCTGTCTCGTATTCTCCTTTTTTCTTAAAAGTTTAATAACATTGTTTATTTGATCATGGAAAGGATCTTTTTTATTAAAGAGTCTGGCACCATAAGCCCCATTTAATGTTTCTTGATCATTAGAAAACTCACTATACTTTTGTATATAGTATTGTATAAAAGAAAGACTATTAGAACCTGACATATACCATAAAAACTCTCCAATCGGACTTACAAAAATATTTTTTGCAAAAGAAGTACTAATTCTATTTAAAGGATTAGTGAGCCTTATATAAACTCCTAATATTTCTTTGTTTGGTCCTTTACTATTTTCTTGATCTGTTCCCCTTTTTCTTATTTCCAACAGAAGTTCTCGAATAATATCATCTAACGATCTTTTATCTATAAACATGATTATATATAAATTAATTCTCAGTTTAATTGTTGAGACAAAATAAGTTGAGAATATATTGGTTATTAATTTTGCTCAAATTACAAAAATTCGAGGAAGTGAGTACCAGTTTGATAAAATTTTGAAATCAATATGTTTTAATTAAGAAAGAAGTCTTTTATATCTCTTTTAAAATAAGACTATTTATATCTCACAATTGAAATCCGGAAGTGAATAAACTAAAGATTCGCATTATCTTATGTATTTTTTGCATCAGCTACTATAATTTCGCATTTTCTTTTATAATTGACAAAAAAAATCAATGACTTCTTTAATATTTTCTACTCCATAGACATCCAGATTATTGACAATGGCAGCTTCGTGTGTGTTTTGTTTAGGTAATATAATTCCTTTGAAACCTTCTTCTCTTGCCTGAATCGCTATGGGCAAAACCCCTTTTATCGGCTGTAAACTACCATCCAGAGACAATTCTCCCATGATAATGTAATCCTGAATATTTTCTGCAAGAATCTGATCCGAAGCAGCCAAAATCCCAATAGCAATACTGAGATCATAAGCAGAGCCTTCTTTACGAAGATCTGCGGGAGCCATATTAATAGTAATCTTTTTTCCGGGAATTTTGAGCCCACATTCTTTAATGCGGCAGAAATTCTGTAGCTGCTTTCTTTAATGGCGTTATCAGGAAGGCCCACCAGATGGTATCCTACTCCTCCTGTATCTACATTTACCTCAATAGTAATAGTTTGAGCCGCAACTCCGTGAATTGCGCTTCCATAGATTTTAATCAGCATGTTTGTGTTTTAATGTAAATGTAAAAAGATTTTCCCAATTTAAAAAGATGGAAGTTGATTATTCAGGAATAATCTGGTTACATATTTATTTTATTATCAGGAGTATTCAATAATAAAACGGCACAAAAAATTGTGCCGCCTCCAACTAACTATTTGAAAAAAACCAGTCTTCTCAAGCTCAGAGATTTTACTTTTTTATAAACTTATTTTTATACGTTTTTCCTTCCACGCTTTTTGAGACTACAAGATAAGTACCTGCAGATAAAGCATTCACATCAATCCCTTCAGTATATTTATGATCCTTTTTTTGCAATACCAGTCTTCCGGACATGTCTATGATGGAAACTTCAGTATATTTTTTATCTGATTCCTTTCCTATGTATAAAAACTGGGCAGCCGGATTGGGATAGATATTCAGATTGTTTTCTTTAGATTTTACTTCCCCTGTTCCCAAATTACAGAAACTGTAGCTTCCAAAATTAAGCTGTATAAATGCCATATCGCTTAACATTTCACACATATTCGGGCAATACTCCGTACAGGCATAAAACCCATATTTTCCAGATGCAGTGGCAGTATAAGAATCTCCTGTTGCTCCATTAATAATACACGGATCCGTAGGTGATGGAGGATTGCTACCAGGAACACATTTGAACCAGGTATGCAGACCATACACAACAGGAAATCCGTTCTCAAAAACCACAGAAGCTCCTGAACATACATTATATTCTCCGGGTGCCACTTCTTCGTAAGTGCCGGGTGTAAAATTGGCAATCAGAAATGGGAGTCCATAAGCATATCCATCCGCTAAAACTGGGGCACTTTCTGCCATACAATCGTTTCCTGTAACTTCTACTTTAAAATAATACAGCATATCTGTAGAACCATTGATGACCAGAGATTGTGAAGTTGCTCCGGGAATTACTACCCAAGGATTGGGATTTGGCGTTTGCCAATCCCACATCTGCTTATACCATTGATAACTTCCATACGTTTGTGTAGTAGATAATGTTTCTGTTTCCGTGGTACAAAAAACAACCTTATCCGGAAACATGGTTCCCAGTCTCGGGCTTGTAATAGTAGGTGTACACTGTTGTGACTTTACATTAAAAAAAAAGGAAAACAGGATTGCTAAGAAAATTAATTTTAATTTCATAAGTATAATATTTAAGTGTTGTAATGTATTTTTTTCATAAAAATTGGACGCAATTCTTCAGGAACCATGGTTATTGTATAGCTCTTCCGTTTAATGATATTATATTAAGATGATATTTAGTCTATGATAAGTCTGACTCCTAATTTTAAATTGAAATTCAGAGGTTTTTCTTTATAGATCGTCTGTAACGAACTGTTGTCCTTGAAGTGATAGCTTACTCCCGGTTCGGCATAAATTCCAATGTTCTTTATCACTTTCAATTGCAATCCTGCAGCAGTATTCACTGATATCTGAACAGGTTTTTCACTGATTTCTTCTTTGGATTCCTCTTTTGGAATCCCATCAACGATATATTTAGTTTTAATATCTCCTGAGACGGCTTTCTCTATCAATCCCCCTCCTGTAATGTATCCGGTAAATGCTCCTTTTTGGAGAATAGTATAATTTACCTGTACCGGAATTCCCACATAGTGAATATTTTGTTCGCTGCTTATAAAATTCGATCCGCTTCCAGAAGTAAGTTCAGCAGAAAGTTTAGTATAATTTACTCCCGTACCAACTGACCATTTTTTCCCGATTCTTTTAGAAACAGAAGCTCCAAAAGTAACTGGTGTTTTATGCTTAATTTTTGCATCTACCTTTTTGTCCTGATTGGCTATCAAAATCGCCATTAAAGGATTATCTTCATATCCTGAGCTCCACATTTCAGGCAAACTTAATGTAGCTCCGTTCAAAGTTGCATATCCGGGAAACTGCTCCGTTGAACTGGAGGATGCGTTTCCTGTAAGCAATCCTACTGCCCAGGATTTTTTATTTTTGTTTTTTGCAAGTTTTATTTTTTCATTCTCTTTTAGCTTCTGTTTTTGCTCTCTTTCTTCTTTTGTAAGAAGTTCATACTTTTCTGTTTCTATTGATTGTAATTCAGTATTCTCATTATGCTGCTGAGACTTGGTATGTACATATTTTTTTTGATTCTCTTCCCGATTGGATTTTTGACTTTCAAGGTCATTCTTTACTTCTGTTTTATTTGGACTGTTATTAAGATTTTTTACAACAAAATCGTGTCTTAAATTATCCGGATTATTTCTTTTCAAGACCATTTCTTCTTCAAAAGCATTTTCATCAGATTTCTGAACCGGAAAAGTTATTTGCGGAGAATTTTCTTTTATGTGACTATAGTTTACAAATTCTTTTTTATCATTAAAAACAAGCAGCTTGCCCACAATAAAGAATACAGCAAGAACCGCCGCAACGCCACAGATACGATAAAGTACCGGTTTATAATGTATTGTTGAAACGGCTTTATCCTTCGCTTTCAGATCATCACTCATCACAATTGGAATACTATTTTCCGTCTTATCTTCCACAAACAATTCGTTTCTGATAGCATCCCACAATCCATCCGGAACATCTTCTGTATGATCCTCCATTTTTCTGCGCAAATCATTTAGCCATTCATTATTATTCATAGTGCGCTGTTTTAGACATTTTATATTCTTTTATTTTCTGGGCAAGCATTGCTTTTGCTCTATGAAATTGTGATGCGGAAGAGTTTTCTGCGATTCCCAGCATCTCAGCAATTTCTTTATGACTTTTCTTCTCAAACACATACAGGTTGAAAACCGTTCTGTAACCATCCGGAAGAGAACGAATCATCATCATGATGGTAGGTTGTGAAATTTCTTCCAGATTGGGATCTTCATCATTTTGTTCATCCGCAATTTCAAAATCTTCTGAAACCTTTTTGAAATCCGGATTTTTCTTTATATGCTTTAATGATTCTGTTACCACAATTCTGGTAATCCATGCCTTCAAAGAACCGCTTCCTCGGTATTCAAAAGAATAAATAGAACGAAACATCTGAATGAAACTATTCTGGAGCACATCATGAACATCTTCCTTATTAATAATATATCGGGAACAGACATACGAAAGACCACCTGAATAAACTCCAAAAAGTTCTTTCCAGGCCGCTTCTTCCTTTTGCAAAAGGCGTGACACCAAAATCTGCTCCTTATTTTCTTTCATTCACTAACAATAGTGGCTCAGTTTACTTATTGATTTTCAGTAAGCAAAAATAGGCAACCTCAATTCGAGGTCTTGCCTATTTCACAAATTATTCATTCTTTTAATTCTTAATACTAATCGGAATCTCATATTTTATGGTTTCATAAGGAACTAGCTCAACTCCGTCAACCGTTATTTTTTCTGCTTCCAGAGCAAATCTCATCGACCAGTCGTATCCTACAAAAAAACCTTTTTGTTTCGTAACCAGTTTCACTACCGTATTTTTAACTGTTCCATCCACCGGAATCTGTAAAGTCAAAACTTTCGGTTCAAATGTCAATTCCACCACATTCTGATCCGTATTCAATTTTGATATATAATTTAGTTTATATTCTATTTTTCCTAAACTTGCGATCGCTGCATCAGCTTTTACCGGATCTTTTACAACCGATTTTACAATTTCCTTCACGGGGAAATCTTTGAAAGTAATGATGGAATCTTTCGCTGTAAAATCAATAATCTTTTCATTGACCTTTCCTCCTTGTGAAGTCACCAGTCTAGCTCTATAATTCCCATTTACATCACTCAATGTGAGAGGAACCGGTTCATATTTATCATCATTACATGACGTTAAAGAAAATCCTAACAATGCAATGATGGCAATCATTAGAGATTTAAGTACTGTTAATTTCTTCATTCTTTTAATTTTTTAGCATTACACATTATTCATTTGAGCACTCATTTATATAAATCCGGTTTTTAAGAAATCTTGCACGAAAATTGATAAAAACTCTCATCAAAAAACATAACACGCTGATTTTTAGCGAATTTATTTTACTCCCTCTTGATTTCTAAGTTTCATTATTTTAATACATTTGTTAAAACATATTTTTTGAAATGAATTTTGAACAGATCAAATTACATTTGAACGCCTATAAAGAAAATGACCAGGTGATTGATGCAGCAAAGTATTTGCTGTATTCCTTCGATCTGGAACATGAGAACTTTGCCGGATTTGGTTTACGGGAAGCAATTCCTAATCTGGTTCTCCTGACAACAGAAGGAGAATTGGGAGAACCGCAAAAGGTAATGATTCCCCCCAATTTATTTGATTTTGATCTGAATCTCATTTTGAATGTGATTGCCCATGAGATGCTCCACGTAAGACAAAAAGCTCCGGAACAAACTGTTGAGGATAAAAACGAAAGAGAATTTCAGGCTTATTATGAAATGCTTTTTCATAAAAATTTTCCAAAAATTCCGGATGCTTCAGACTTTCATAAGAAAATTTTTGCCGACAAAGCATTTGAGTATTACAAAAGAATGGGAGAAAACTCCGAATTGCAAAAAAAATATGCCATGCAAAAAAAAGATATAGAACAATTAATTAGTGTATTATCATGACCATAAAACCCGAAATTTCCTGGACAGATTTTGAAAAAATAGATATAAGAAGCGGCACCATCATTTCAGTAAATGATTTTGAAAAGGCAAGAAATCCCTCCTATCAGTTAGAAATAGACTTTGGAGAATTAGGAATCAAAAAATCTTCTGCACAAATCACTTCATTGTATAAAAAAGAAGAGCTTATCGGAAAGCAGATTTTGGCAGTTGTTAATTTTCCCAAAAAACAGATTGCCAATTTTTTCAGCGAATGTCTTGTGTTGGGTGTGTATGGTGAAAATAAGTCGGAAGTAACATTGCTTACAACATCACTTCCGACAACAAATGGTTCTCAGGTAGGTTAAACTTATTGATGTAATGTTTTTGTACCTAGATTAGTAACCTGTCCAAATACGACAGATACATTACTCGTATTTTCATCCATATATCCTGTCGTATTAGCTGCGTCATAAGAGACCGTATAAGTTCCCTGCTGCAATCCTGAAAACATGAAAAATCCGTCAGGATTCGGTATTGCTGTTGCAATCGTATCTGATGCCATGATAGCATGTATTACAGCATCTGCAGCCTGGGGTTGAACATAGCCTTTTATTTGCCCGTTGGTTAATTCAGAAAACGCTCTGATAACGGGCTTTAAAATATAAGATCCGTTTCCGGTAGTCACCACAGATCTTCCTGCATCAAAATCTATCCATACATTATAAGCCCCGTTCGCTGCCAATGTCTGATGCCAGTTGAACTTCAGCCCACTTTGTTGCGCCGAAGGAGTCTGTAATGGATAGGTAGTGCCATTTACAACCAGGCTATTATTAGGTCCTAAAACCATTCTCATCTGAGATACTTCTCCGGTAGGTAAAACAACCTGCCCTAAAACCACGTCTGTCCCGTTTTTAAAATTAAGGAGATTATATACACCTGGGTTAGGAAAATTAAGAGGTATCCATTCCCCATTATTATTGATTTCTATACGCTGAATATCAATATTAACAGCATCGTACGCTGCAGGTCCATCAGTAAGTCTCACGTTCACTGTAGCAGTATCACTTCCCTCAGAATCATTACATGATGCCAGGAAAAGCAAACCTATACTGCTTCCTAATATAAATAACCTTTTCATAGAATAATATTTTGTTCTATGAAAACGTTTTGATAATTAATTTATTATGTCATATCTTTCAGTTTAAAAACAGAAAAATGATACAAAGAATCCCTCTGGAAAAAGTCTTATTTATTGATATTGAAACCGTTCCCGGATTTAAATCATGGGAAGAGATGTCTGAAACCGAACAAATGCTTTGGGATAAAAAAACAAGATTTCAAAGAAAAGATGAAATTTCTGCGGAAGAATTTTATCCGGAAAGGGCCGGAATTATGGCAGAATTTGGAAAGATTATCTGCATCACTATCGGAATGCTCGAAAAAAATGACTCGTTAAAAATCAAAAGTTTCGCAGACGACAATGAAAAGAAAATATTGATGGAATTTGGTGAAATTTTTAACAGTCCGAGGCTCCGTGAGGTTATTCTTTGTGCACACAACGGAAAAGAGTTTGATTTCCCTTGGATTGCCAGAAGGTTCTTAATCAATGGCATGCAGCCTCCTGTTCCATTTCAGATGTTTGGAAAAAAACCCTGGGAAATTCCTCACATTGACACCATGGAGTTGTGGAAATTCGGGGATTATAAAAGTTTTATTTCACTGGAATTACTGGCACATCTTTTCGGGATTCCGACTCCGAAAGACGATATTGACGGCTCAATGGTTTCATCAATCTATTACATAGAGAAAGACTTGCAAAGAATAGTTGACTATTGTGAAAAAGATGTCTTAACTTTGGCAAATATTTTCCGGCGTATGCGTCAGGAAGATTTGTTGAAAAGGTATATCAATTTAGATTAAAAAATGAAATTTACAGACGATCAGATTGCTGACATCGGTGAAGAAATTATTAGTGTCTTAAAAACCGTATATGACCCTGAAATTCCTGTAGACATCTACGAACTGGGGCTGGTTTATGACGTACAGATTTCTGATAATGCCGATGTAAAAATTATCATGACACTTACGACCCCGAACTGTCCGGTTGCAGAAACCCTTCCACAGGAGGTTAAAGACAAGGTAGCTGAAGTAGAAAACGTAAAAAGTGTCGATTTAGAGCTTACTTTCGAGCCAAGCTGGAATAAGGACATGATGAGTGAAGAAGCGAAATTTGAGCTGGGAATGCTTTAAATTCGAATTAAAATAATAAAGGCTGTCAAGATTTGACAGCCTTTTATTTTATCTTTTATAAACATTTTCTGTCATTCCAAACATAGACTGTGAGTCTACAGACGAAATTCAAAACCGGAGTAAAGAATCTATTGTTCTTTAGAACTCTTCCAACTAATCGGTCATTTTTTATATTTCTTTTGCGATTTCCTTTCCTTCCCTTCTGCTCCACTCACTCCAAGAACCTACATATAAACTCGGAATATCAAAACCTGCGTAATCCAAAGCTAAGATGGTATGACATGCAGTCACTCCCGAGCCACAGTGAATAATCAGGTTTTCTGGCTTTCCTTCCAATAATTTTACATATTTTTCTTTTAATATCTCTGGTTTCAGGAAATTTCCGTTCTCATCAAGGTTTTCAGAAAAAGGAATATTGATCGCTCCGGGAATGTGGCCCGCAACCAAATCGATCGGTTCAGATTCTCCGTTATATCGATAAGCATCTCTTACATCAATCACTGTCGAAGAATGGTTTGTTAATTCATTTTCAACTACTTCTAAGTCAGAAACAGGAAGAAGCCAACTCTCTTTTTTAATTAATTCAGTCTTTTCAAAAACTTCTTCTCCTGAAGAAAGCTCAACTCCTTCTCTCTCTGCATTTTGAAATCCGCCATCCAAAACCTGAACATTTTTAAAACCAAAAGATTTCAGCATCCACCAAGCTCTCGCTGCCGCATTAGAACCATTCTTATCATCATAAACCACAAGATGAGAATCCTCAGAGATCCCAAGCCTGGAAAGTGTTTCTGCAAATTTTTCAATACTCGGAAGCGGATGTCTTCCTCCAAAAGCGGCATCAGATCCAATATCCGCCAAATCCTTATCCAAATCGATAAATCTTGCTCCTTTGATATGCTTTGCCAGATAGTTTTGATGAACATCTTTTCCTACTCTTGCATCCAGGATGATAAGATTTCGGGTTGGAAGATTTTTTAATTCGGAAGGTGAAATTATGGGTGACATTTTGTTGATTTTTGGTTTATTTATTTTGAATAATAAAGCGGACTAAAGCCCGCTTGTATTTATTGTTTAGAAAAATATTTAAAAATGAAAGATATCCTTTGCTTTATTATAAGAGCTTTCGAAGTTTAGCAGATTCAATTTATGATCTACTTTCTCTACGCTCATAAAGTTGATTACCTGCTCCGTCGGCATATTTCCTACCAAATCATCTTTCGCCATAGGGCAGCCACCTATGCCTTTGATAGCGCTGTCGAATCTTGTACAGCCCTTATCATATGCAGCTTTTAATTTTGAATAAGAATCTTCATAACGGTTATGAAAATGGCCACCAAAGTTAATTTCAGGATATTTAGATGGTATTTTTTCAAATAAAAGAGCAATGGTTTCCGGAGTTGCTACGCCCGTTGTATCGGAAAGTAAAATATCCTTTACTCCGATTTCGGAAAATCGCTGTGCCCAGAAGTCTACATCTTCCCATTTCCACATCTCACCATAAGGATTCCCAAAAGCCATGGAAAAATAGATATTCAAGTGCCTGTTCTCGCTTTTTACAAGCTCTAGCATTCTAATAATTTCGTTAAAGGCCTCTTCCTGGTTTTTATTCGTATTTCTATGTTGAAAAGTCTCAGAAATAGAAAACGGGAACCCGATAATATCTACTGACTGATGTTTTAATGCTTTTTCAGCACCTCTGTAATTGGCTACAATTGCAGAGACTTTAGTATTAGAACGCGATTTATCAATATTTTCGGCAACCACATTAGAGTCAGCCATTTGAGGAATTGCTTTTGGAGATACAAAGCTCAGACAGTCCAATACATCAAAACCAACATCCATTAAAGAGTTGATATAATCTATTTTTTTTTCGGTTGGGATAAATTCTCCCCAACCCTGCATTGCATCGCGCGGACATTCAGTAAGAAACATTTTTACGTTTAGATTTTCTCAAATATAATAAAACTAAATAATTTCATCTCGGCACATACAAATCTAACATTATTTTGATTCTCAAACATTTATATCCGATTTAAAATTTCAATAGCAGATATTCATCTCCAAATAAATCATTCTGAGCATCAAAATTGCTAACTTTGCCAGAAATTTATACTAATAATGAGTACAATAGAATTCAACCAGGTGTGGAAAGAAAAGTTACTGAACCGTTTTCTTAATTACGTAAAAATATACTCAACAAGTGACGCAGAGAGCGAAACAACTCCTTCTACGGAAAGACAGTGGGATATCGCAAAATACATCACTGAAGAGCTGAAAACGATCGGCCTTGAAGATGTATCGATTGATGATAACGGTTATATCATGGGGTATGTACCTTCAAACCTTGAAAATGATGACAAACCTACCATTGGATTTATTTCGCATTATGATACTTCACCGGATTTCAGTGGAGAAAATGTAAAACCTCAGGTTTGGGAGAATTATGATGGCAATGATCTGATTTTAAATCAGGCAACAGGTTTTAAATTATCCCCTTCAAAATTTGAAAGTTTAAAAAAATATATTGGTCAAACGCTTATTACTACAGACGGAACAACTCTTCTTGGAGCCGATGACAAAGCCGGCTGTGCAGAAATCGTAACGGCTGCAGAATATTTAATCGCTCATCCTGAAATTAAGCACGGAAGAATTGCTGTTGGATTTACTCCTGATGAAGAAATCGGAAGAGGAGCACACAAATTTGATGTTGCTAAGTTTGGAGCTGAATTCGCTTATACTATGGACGGCGGAGAAGTTGGAGAATTGGAATACGAAAACTTCAACGCAGCCGGAGCTGTCGTGAAAATCCACGGATTGAGCGTTCACCCGGGTTATGCGTACGGAAAAATGATCAATGCGGTTTTATTGGCTTCTGAATTTGCTCAATCTCTTCCTGCGAATGAAACTCCGGCTACGACAAAAGGTTTTGACGGATTTTATCATTTAATGGACTTAAATGCTGATATTTCTGAGGCTAAACTACAATATATCATCCGTGATCACGATGCTGATAAATTTGAGGCAAGAAAGAAATTCATGGAGGAAAAAGTAGCTGAATTTAATCAAAAACACGGTGAAGGAACTGCAGAAGTTGAGATCAAAGAACAATACAGAAACATGAAGCAGCAATTCGAGGGAAAAATGCACATCATCGATCTTGCTGCTGCAGCGATGAAAGAAGCAGGGATTGAGCCTAAAATCAAAGCGATCAGAGGAGGAACAGACGGCGCCCAATTGTCTTATATGGGATTACCTTGTCCGAATATTTTCGCGGGAGGAATCAATTTCCACGGACCTTATGAATATGTTGCTTTGGAAAGTATGGAAAAAGCAATGGAGGTTATTTTGAATATTGCGAAAGCATAAGATCTTCACCTCAAATAAATAAAAAATCCAGCTCAAAATTGAGCTGGATTTTTTGTTGCTTTATTTATATGTTATTTTCTAAATAAAATTTAATCGTTTTACTGATTTCCTAAAAAAGCATCCCAACCTTGTGCCGTTAAAGCTACTAACTGATTAGAACCTCTAGCAACCATAAAATTGCCTTCTTCTTTTTCAACAGCATGTCCGATAATCGTAAAGTCAGGGTGATTTTTAATTTTATCAAAATCATTTGGAGAAATTGTAAATAACAATTCATAATCTTCCCCTCCGCTTAAAGCAGCCATTACAGGATTTAAATTAAAATCATCCGCGGTAGCAATCGTAAGATTATCCATAGGAACTTTCTCTTCATACAATCTGAAACCTACTTTTGACTGATCAGAAAGATGTAAAATTTCTGAAGCCAAACCATCTGAAACATCGATCATAGAAGTCGGTTTGATGCCCAGTTGCTCTAAAATCCCTTTCACATCGGTTCTCGCTTCGGGTTTTAGCTGTCTTTCCAGAATATAATCGTACCCTTCCATTTCAGGTTGCATATTTGGATCGGCTAAGAAAACAGCATGTTCTCTTTCCAGAATCTGAAGTCCCATGTAAGCACCTCCCAAATCTCCTGTAACTACAAGAAGATCGTTTGGTTTTGCACCGTTTCTTTTTACAATATTTTCTTCATTCTCCAATCCTATGGCCGTGATGCTCATCACAAGACCTGCATTGGAACTTGTGGTATCACCTCCAATCAAATCGACTTTATATCTTCCACAAGCTGCCTGAATCCCTGCATATAGCTCTTCTAAAGCTTCCACCGGAAAACGGTTTGAAACAGCCAGAGAAACTAAGATCTGCGTCGGCGTTGCATTCATTGCCGCAACATCACTCAGATTTACAACAACAGCTTTATATCCCAAATGTTTCAACGGAACATAGCCCAAATTGAAATGTACTCCTTCTGCCAAAACATCTGTTGTAACAACAATTTTTTTATTTCCGGGATTGATAACTGCTGCATCATCTCCTACTCCAACCTCCGAAGACTCGTTGGATAATGGAAAAAACTCGGTCAGGTGTTTTATCAACCCAAATTCTCCTAATTTGGAGATCGGGGTTAATTCCTGTGATTTATCTTCAAACATATCTTTTTAGTTATAATTGATTTTTGATAAATGATAAACGATTTCGATGTTTCTATTCATCAACAACGATCATTTATCGCTTATCATTTATTTAATTGAAAGCCGACGGATCAATATTATTCGGATGGAAAGGCAGTTTTTTAAAATCCTCTCTCGTCAGAACAACAGTTTCCGGAGATTTGTATTTATTCATTGCTTCTATCACATCATCCGGCGGTGTTGTCATTTTTCTCAACATCATATCAATCCATACTCCTGTCGCTTCCGCAGTTGCACAATGCTGCCCGTCCGGAGTATAAAACTTGTGAAGGAATCTGTAAATCGAGGAATCCTCCGAACATCCGTCAATTTCTACACTTACGATCACTGTCTGATCTGCATAGATTTCCTTGAAGAAAGAATATCTTTCATGCAGAATTACAGGACCAATTCCCCATCTGCTCATTTGCGTTACGCCCATTTTTTCTTTGGTCATAAAAGCCATTCTGGCTTGAGCGCAATATTGAACATACGATGAATTGGCTAAATGTTTGTTGGCATCAAGATCGCTCCAACGCACTTCGAATTTATGGTAAAAAATCATTTAAAAATCAGTTTTAGAATCATTAAATTATATTCTTCAAAATTACTCAAATAAGATGGTTTATAAAAATTGTAGTTTTGTAAAAATAATCTTGAGCATAAGATTAATAAAACTATGAAACGAATTATCATTATCGGAGGCGGTGCAGCAGGATTTTTCTGTGCGGCAAATCTTGACGAAACCCAATATAAAATTACCATTCTCGAACAAAATTCAGATGTACTTCAGAAAGTAAAAGTTTCGGGAGGAGGAAGATGCAACGTAACCCACGCCTGCTTTGATCCAAGAGAATTAGTTCAATTTTACCCTCGCGGAAATAAAGAACTGCTCAGTGTTTTTACTAAATTTCAGCCGGGAGACACTATGGACTGGTTCGATCAACGAAAAGTTTCGTTGAAGATAGAAAACGACAACAGAATTTTTCCGGAAAGTAATTCTTCACAAACGATTATCAATACTTTTTTGAATGAAATCCAGAAGAAAAATGTTGAAGTAAAAACAAAATGCTCCATCAAAGAAATTGAAAAACAGGACGAGAAATACATCGTTAAAACAAGTTTAGGCGATTTCGAAGGCGATTTTGTAGTCTATACCACCGGAAGTTCACCAAAATCGCTGAAAATGATTGAGAATTTAGGGCATAAGATTATAGATCTGGTTCCTTCCCTTTTTACTTTTAATATTAAAGATCCTTTATTAAAAGATTTAGCAGGGACAAGTTTTGAAATGGCTGAGACTTCTATTCCTAAATTGAAAACTGAAGAAAGCGGACCTTTGCTGATTACGCATTGGGGACTTTCCGGACCTGCAATTTTGAAAATTTCGGCTTGGGAAGCGATCAATTTAGCGAAAGTGAAATATAATTTCGAAGTTGAAGTGAATTTTATTTCTAAAAATATTGATGATGCTGAAGAATTGTTTCAGAAATTCAAGCAATCAAATCCAAAGAAAACAATTGGACAATCCAAGATTTTTGAGGTGACAAATCGTTTTTGGCAGAGGGTCTTGGAAGTTTCAAATATTGATCTTAATAAACAGGTTGCCAATATCTCCACAAAGGAAATGCAGAAAATTGTCGAAAACCTATGCAAAAAGAAATTCAATGTGACCGGAAAATCAACCTTTAAGGATGAATTCGTAACCGCAGGAGGAGTTGATTTAAAAGAAATCAATTTTAAAAATATGTCTTCGAAAATTTTGCCTAACTTTTACATTGCCGGAGAAGTTTTGAATATTGATGCAGTGACAGGCGGGTTTAATTTTCAGGCATGTTGGAGTGAAGCCTGGCTTATTGCACAGGATTTGAATAACTTATAAATAAAACCAATATTAATATGAAAAAAATTATTACCGTATTCCTTTTATCGTTTTATTGTCTTGTTTTTTCTCAAAACAAGACCATTGTATCTACCTGGACCTCTCTTGTACAACCTGTAAATGTGGAAAGTATGCAAAACTGGAAATTCAAGGTATCAGCAAAAATCAGAAAAGAAAGTGACAGCAATTCCAAATGTGCGATTTGGGCAAGAGTTGATAATACTGACAATACAGTCGGCTTTTTTGAAAATCAGGCTTACTCGAAGATAGAAGTGACTGAAGAATGGAAAAACTTTCAGATAGATGGCAATGTGAGCCCCGAAGGAAAAATTTTAAACATTGGTGCTTTTGCAGAGAATAACGGAAGCTTTTATTTTGATGATTTCAAGTTAGAGGTTCTTGATCCCAAATCTCTAAAGTGGGTAAATATCCCATTAAAAAACAGTGGATTTGAAGAAGGTTTGACAGCTAGCAAAGAATGGTCTGAAGGGATCGGGCGACAAGTAGTACATGTGAAAAACTTCACTGTTACCACTTCAGACAACAAGCCTTTCAGCGGAAAAAAATCTTTACTGATCAAGGCAGAAAACATTATCGGAAACATGCCACACGGAAAGTTTGCTGACGTAAATGGTATAAAAATGTATTATGAAACCTACGGCGAAGGAGAACCTCTTCTGATGCTTCACGGAAACGGCCAATCCATTAGCGCATTCATGAACCAGGTTGAAGATTTTTCGAAAAAATATAAAGTCATCATTGTGGATTGCAGAGAAAGAGGAAAATCGACTTATGACAAAACAAAAGAATTGACGTTTGATATTCAGGTTGAAGATTTAAAACAATTTTTAGATCAGCAGAATATTAAAAAAGTAAAAATTCTAGGTTGGAGTGACGGTGGCATCCTTGCCATTCTAATGGCATTAAAGTACCCTGATCTTATCGATAAAATTGCTTGTTCGGGAGCAAATATATTTCCCGAGGGGTTAAAGGATGAGGAAATGAAAGATCTGAAGCAGACTTTGGCTCGGCTTATCAAAGATAATAAAGATCATAAAAATGATGTTTATATCGATTTATATAATTTAGACCTGAAATATCCTAACCTGAAATATGAAGATTTAAAAGCAATTCAATGTCCTTCTTTAATTATGGCCGGAGATAAAGACGTTATAAAGACAGAACATACGGTTAAAATTGCAGAATCAATTCCGAAAGGGCAGCTGGCAATTATCCCTAATTCGACGCATTCTGTTGTGGTTGAAAAGCCCGAGCTTTTTAATTCTTTAGTGATCGATTTCTTTGAAGACAAATAATGCTATCTGTTAAAAAAAATATTCCGAATCCGCTGAAAATCCTTTTAATCATTGGATTTGGATATTTCTTTTGGCTGATGTTGAAAATTACATTTGAATATATTCCTCTAAAAACTGACGTAAGCTTTTTAATGATTAAGCAAACAGAAGTAGGACAAAGACCGGAATATCTTTACTTTTTTTACATTCATGTCTACACCAGTATTTTTGTGCTGTTGAGCGGTTTTTTAGCAATTCTCAGAAAAGATTTCGGATTAAAAAGCTTCCATAAAAACGCAGGAAAAATTTACATTTTTCTCATTTTATTTCTCGCGGCACCTTCAGGAATTTATATGGGAATTTTTGCGAATGGCGGAGTGTATTCGAAAATCTCATTTGTTATTTTAGGTGGTTTTTGGTGGTATTCGACTTTTAAAGCCTACCAGTTGGCCCGACATAAAAATTTTAAAGAACACAAACAATGGATGTGGCGTAGTTTTGCTTTGACTGTTTCTGCCATCACTCTAAGAATGTGGAAAGTAATTATTGTATATTTATTCCATCCGAATCCGATGGATGTTTACCAGATTATTGCCTGGATGGGATGGATTCCGAACATCATTTTAATTGAATATTTAATCACAAAAAAATACATATGAAAATTTTAAAATTAACTTTGGTTTCCATGCTTACCATCAGCTTGGTGAGCTGTAAAAAAGAGGCAAAAACAACAGATTCATCGAAAGATAGCCTTACCGTAAAGAAAGATTCAACAGTTATCCAAGAAATGCATAAGGAATATTACGGAATTTATATGGGGGATTTTGCCGGAAAAGAAATGATCACGCCGGAAATTGGAGAAGAATATGAAGGAGATGTTTACAAAAAAATCTCTTTAAAAATTAATAGAATTACGAAGGACAGTGTTTACGGACAAAGTATTGTCAATGGAAATCAACGCCCTTTCAGGGGAGTGTTTAACGAATCTACAAAGTCATTTATTCTTGACGAACCAGGCAATGATAAAACCGACGGAAGATTTGAGGTTACATTAAACAATGACAGCCTTACCGGAAAATGGAATGCCTTTAATAAATCTGCCGTGAAAGCCCCTTTAAAGACACTGAAACTGATCAAAAAAGAGTTTGTTTACAATCCCAACTTCATGCTGAATGAAGACAGCGATCTGATTGATTGGGAAAATCCGAAAGATTTCGTAGAAAAATATACGGATGAAGAAACAGGAAAAACAGAAACATATACTGCTTCAAAAAACAGGATTGCTTCCGATGCCGTTTTCAAAATCAATGCTTCCAAGCAAAAACTAACTGAAAAAGACCTTAAAAACCTTAGGAAACTGGATATGGAAATCATTAAAAATTCCGTTTTTGCAAGACATGGATATGCCTTTAAAAAACAGACTTACAGAAATTTCTTCGAACAGACGGATTGGTATATTCCGGTTTCCAACAACGTAGATAAGGATCTTTCTCCAATGGAAAAAGACAATGTTGCCTTACTCAACCGCTTTATAAAATATGCAGAAGATAAGTATGACAGTTTTGGAAGATAGCTTATGAAAACAATTTTAATCTACCTATTTGTATTTTTTTGTTATGCCCCTATTCTCGCTCAAGAAAATAATTCTGATACAGCACCTAAGAACCATATTACTCAGGATACCGCAAAAAACATCAAGCTTCCTGAGTTTCCCGGTGGGAATGCCGTTTTTTCCAAAAAAGTAATGTCAAATTTTGAAACGGGAAAATTGTCCGCACTTAATATTACCTCATCAAAGGTAATGGCAAGTTTTTATGTAGAACCTGACGGAACAATGAGTACAATAAAAATCGAGTCTTTTGATAATGAATTGGTAAAGAAAGAATTTTTAAAAGCACTAAACAGAATAAAAGATATCTGGAAACCCGGAGAACAAAATGGAAAAAAAGTAAGGATGCTAATGAAGCAGCCACTCATTTTCTATCTTGTTCCATAAATGAAACGCTTTTAATCTTTATTAAAAAAAACAAGATAAAACACCCAACGGTATAACACAAAATATCAACCCATGAAAACGAATTTCCAATAACGATATACATAATGCTTCCGGGTTGGAAGCCTAATTTTTCTGCAATAGTAAAGTATTGAGCGAACTCAATAAGACAAGAAAAAATAAGAATTCCAAGAATCAGTTTTCCATTATCTGTAATTTTGAAAAAGCTTTTAATAAATGTATATAGAAGTATGACAACAATTACATCTCCAAGATAAGCTCTTACAACGAAAATATCTTTTAGTCGGGTTGCAATTAAAATCTCTGTCAAGAAAATTACAATAGTAAACAGGAAATATTTTAGATTAAATTTTAATTTCATCACTTTAAATCGTATTATAAAAATCGGCATTCTTTCGAATGCCGATCTATAATTCAAATCACAAATATATTATTTCTTTACCTTCACCGTACATCCAATGGCAACGGTTTTTGTCATTTTTACCGGCTCGTTTTTAATCAGAGCATTCACCGCATCCTGAACATAATATTCCGAAACATCATTCGGATTTTCGTAATTATTGTCAATAGCCCCAATATATTTCACGATATTTTTACCGCCTTCTTTTTGAAGAAGAAAGACATGAGGCGTTTTTGTTGCTCCGTATTGGGGGAAAATTTTTTGCCCTTCATCCACTAAATATGGAAAAGTGAAGCCTTTTTGTTTTGCTCTTTCAACCATTTGCATGTAGCCATCTTCCGGCTGTGCACCCGGATCATTTGGATTGATCGCAATCACAGGGTATCCCTGAGATTTGTATTTTTTATCCAGCGCTATGATCCTGTCTTCATATTTCTTTGCATATGGACAGTGATTACAGGTGAAAATAACAATAAACCCTTTTGCCGATTTAAAATCACTCAGAGAAACCATTTTTCCGTCAACATTTTTAAGCTTAAAATCTGTTGCTTCATCTCCTACTTCATATCCTTTCACCGAAGATTTGTTTTCTTTTTTAATTTTATTTTTATCATGATCCGTGGTGGTAAAACTCAATAGTCCTATCCCGACAACAAAAGCCATTAGTAAGATTTTAAAATTTTTCATAGTATTTTTGTCTAGTTTAAATGTTTAGCAATTGTATTTTCCAAAGCTTCTTTGCTCATCTCTCCATCATTGAAATGAACTTTTTCTCCATTTTTATAAAAGATCGTTACAGGAATATTTCCGTCCCACTTCTTTTCAAAACGAGGGATCCAGGTATTCATTCTTTTAATATCATCCAGTAAAATAACTTCGGCAGTAAGGCTTTTCTTGTTTATAAATTCTATAACGCGATCTTTGTCTTTTACACGGTCTAAAGACACGAGAAGCATCTTAAATTTAGGATTATTTTTAAACTTATTATTTATTTCCATAAAATGTGGAAGTTCTTTTACGCACGGAGCACAGGTTGTTGACCAAAAATTCAATACCAAAAAAGTATTTTTTTCCTCTTTAATTTTGTTTTCCAGAAGCTCATATTGAATCATCGGAACATCCTTCACAACTATTTGTTCCTGTCCCTGGTAAAAAGACCAACCAAAAGCAAAAACCATTAAACTTAAAATTTTCTTCATACTCAAAATTAAGAAAATCAAGATATTAGTTTACAGAGACTTCCTGTTAAATTTTGTTAAGAGCTTTGAGGATATTTTAATTTTCTTTAAAAATAATCCCTATATCGGGAAGGATAATTACTTTTGTGAAAAATTATGTTATGAAAATACGGTTATTGCTGATAGTGACTTTGTTTACGATTTCTTTTGCTTTTGCACAGGAAACTCCTGAAACAAAAACGGCAACAGCTCCAGCTCCGGCAACCATTATTAATGTTGAGTCGCTCCCTCATTATGGAGAACTGAAAAAAAGAATCAATCTTACAGGAGTAGTAACGACTGCAGATAAAGAGCCAGAATTTCCTGGAGGAATGGCACTTTTCCGCAGAAAGTTTGCTGAAAATATGGAGGTCATTTATGCAAAGGGGAAGAAAATAGATACCCGTGTTTATTTTATCGTAGAAAAAAGCGGTTACATCAATAATATAGCTGCCATAAGCAATAATAAAGACCATGCAAAAGCAGCAGAAACGGCACTGAAGAAAATACTCGTTCGCTGGAAACCCGCTTTAGTAGCCGACAAGCCGGTTCGTTATCTTTACAGCTTCCCTCTTTCTTTACAGAAATACTAAAAATGAATTAAATATCTTCATAAAAAATGATTGGATTACCCTCCAATCATTTTTTTTATCGAGTTAAGTTTCATTAAAGCTTCTATAGGAGTCAATGTGTTGATATCTATTTTGGTAAGTTCTTCACGAATATTTTCCAGAACAGGATCATCTAACTGAAAGAAAGACAGCTGCATATTTTCTTCAGTTACTCTTTTAATGCTTTCCGATGAACTTCCCTGGGTTCGGCTTGCTTCCAGTGTTTTCAGGATTTCATTCGCTCTGTTTACCACTTTTGAAGGCATTCCGGCTAATTTTGCCACATGGATACCGAAACTGTGTTCGCTTCCGCCCGGAATCAGCTTTCTTAAGAAGATGATATTTCCTTTATTCTCCTGAATAGAAACGTGGAAATTTTTAACTCTTTCAAAACTCACAGTCATTTCGTTCAGTTCATGATAATGCGTCGCAAATAATGTTTTCGCCTGAGTCGGATGCTGGTGAAGATATTCTGCAATAGCCCAAGCAATTGAAACTCCGTCATACGTGGACGTTCCACGACCGATTTCGTCTAATAAGATCAAACTTCGATCTGAAATATTATTCAGAATATTTGCCGCTTCGTTCATCTCCACCATAAAAGTTGATTCTCCTGCAGAAATATTATCCGTTGCACCTACCCTTGTGAAAATTTTATCTAAAACTCCGATTTCCGCATGTTTTGCAGGAACGAAACTTCCGATCTGAGCCAACAGACAGACAATTGCAGTCTGACGAAGAATCGCCGATTTACCTGCCATATTCGGTCCGGTAACCATGATAATCTGCTGAGAATCTTTATCTAAGAAAATATCATTCGGGATATATTTTTCACCTAAAGGAAGTGCATTTTCAATAATCGGATGTCTTGCTTCTTTTAAATCTATCGCGAAGGTCTCCGTTAAAACAGGTTTGGTATAACTCTCAGAAACAGCCAGTTCAGATAATCCAACGGCAACATCAAGCTGCGCGATAATATTTGAATTTTCCTGAATCTGATCGATGTAAATCATGGTTTCAGCACAAACATTCCTGTACAGCTCATTTTCTAAAACTCCGATTTTTTCTTCCGCTCCAAGAATCTGGTTTTCGTATTCTTTCAGTTCTTCCGTGATATATCGTTCGGCATTTACCAATGTCTGTTTTCTCAGCCAATCATTTGGAACTTTATCTTTATGGGTATTTCGGACTTCTATATAATATCCGAAAACATTATTAAAATCAATTTTAAGGCTCGAAATTCCCGTTCTTTCGATTTCTCTCTGGCACATTTCATCCAGGAAACCGCGACCTTTTGATTGAAGCCCTCTCAATCTGTCCAGTTCTTCCGAGATTCCTTCTTTAATGACATTTCCTTTTGCTAAACTAACCGGAAGCTCGTCATTCAAATGATCCTGAAGACATTTTATCAGTTCATCCTGATCATACAAGGGTTCCAGCCAAGCCAGAACATCCGCATGAGGATGAAGCAGTTCTTTAATTTTATGAATATTAATCAGGCTCTGGCGAAGATATCCCAATTCTTTCGGTGAAATCTTTTCTGCCGCAAGTTTTCCCATCAATCGATCCAAATCGGAAATGGATTTTAATAGTTGGGAAATTTCATATTTAAGATGATCGTTTTCATTTAGAAAATCAATTAAAGCAAGCCTTCTGTTGATTTCACTGACTGATTTTAGCGGTAAAATAATTCTTCGTCTCAACAATCTTCCGCCCATCGGAGTGGAAGTTTTGTCGATAATATCCAACAAAGATTTTCCCTGCGCATTGCTTGGATAAACAATTTCAAGATTTCTTAACGTAAAATTATCCATCATCAGATAATCTTCCTGCGGAATCGTCTGAAGTTTTGTGATATGAGCCAACAAGTTGTGATGGGTGTCTTCCACAAGATATGCGAAAATTGCTCCTGCCGCGGTAATTGCCAACAGTTGATTTTCCACTCCAAAACCTTTTAATGAATTGGTTTTAAAATGATTGGTCAGCTTTTCATAAGCAAAATTATATTGATACGCCCAATCTTCGAGCTTGAAAGCATTTTTATTTTTAAGCTGCTCCGGAATCTGAACGCTTCTCTGATAAATGATTTCACTCGGATCAAAAGTATTGACAATGTGAAGCAACTTTTCTAAATTTCCTTCACTCACCAAAAATTCTCCTGTAGAAATATCCACCAAGGCAATACCAAATTTCTCTTTTTCTTTATGAAGAGAAAGCAGAAAATTGTTCTTTTTTGAGTTTAAAACCTGATCATTGAACGTAACTCCGGGTGTTACCAATTCCGTTACCCCTCTTTTTACGATTCCTTTGACCATTTTCGGGTCTTCCAGCTGATCGCAGATTGCCACCCTCATTCCTGCCCTTACCAATTTTGGCAAGTAAGAATCTACTGAATGATGGGGAAAACCAGCCAATTCGATATGACCTTCACCGTTGGCTCTTTTCGTTAAAACGATTCCTAAAATCTGAGAAGTTCTAACAGCATCCTGCCCGAAAGTTTCGTAAAAATCCCCCACTCTGAAAAGTAAAAGTGCATCAGGATATTTCGCCTTGATGGTGTTGTACTGCGTCATTAACGGGGTTTCTTTCTTCGCTGCCTTTGCCATTAAAATCGTTCTTAAAAATTAGGATGGTAAAAGTATGAAATAAAATAGTAGAAGGAAAGTTTTTGAAAAACTACGTTTATAATCTCCCACAGATTGCATAGATTTGCACACATGATTACGCATAATTTTTTACAGAATTAAAACACAAACATCTATACAATCTGTGGAAAACAAAATTATTTAGTCTGATTAGCTAAAGCTTTAGAACTTTTTTTATACGCCCATTCCTGCTTGTAATTCACCCACTTAGCTTTGAAAAGCTTTCGCATTAATTTATCAGTGTATCTCATGATAAAAACGTGATACAGCATATTGGCAAAAACATTCGGTTTATTCGGAAGCGCACGAAGCGACATTGAAAATCCGGGTTCTAAATATCGATTGAAATGCCAGAAAGCACCCGGAATAAAAAGAGCATCCCCATGTTCCATGAAAATTTCAAAACCTTTGGCATGCTTCAAAGCCGGAAATTTTTCATAATCGGGATTTTCATAATCTACATCGTAGATTGTATGAACCGATAACGGAACTTTATACAAAAAAGCGGATTGTTTCTGATCAAATAATAAAATTCTCTTCTTGCCTTCAAAATGGATATGAAGAAAATCTCCTAAGTCTACATCATAATGCATTAAAACATGGGCTTCACTTCCTCCAAAAAACAAAGTCGGGAGTCGTTTAAAAAACTTCATTCCCAAATCGGGATAAGTGAAGTTCTTCAATAATTCCGGAAGGCGGTCTGTGATAATGTAAAAGAAAATCCTGAGATCTGAAGGTTTACTTTTTATCGTATCAA
>Ga0308157_10000881_pt1 | contig 77710 bp, 64 predicted proteins | sample PhyBR1_FD_201035 | JGI IMG/M metagenome (GOLD analysis project Ga0308157, IMG submission 201035) | Phyllosphere microbial communities from UC Gill Tract Community Farm, Albany, California, United States - DLSLB.R1 | ecosystem: Host-associated > Plants > Phyllosphere > Unclassified | place: USA...
TCCATCAGCTGGCGCTCCGAGCGCACGCTGTACAGCACCTGCAGCAGCATGGCGCGCAGCAGCTTCTCGGGGGCGATGCTGGGGCGTCCGCCCTTGATGTCTGCTTCGTACATGCGCGAGAACAGGGCATCCATCTTGGCCAAGGCGGTGTTGACCATCTTGCGAACGGGGCGCAGGGGGTGCGAGGCTGGAACGAAGTCTTCGAGCTTGCGGACAGAGAACAGGCTCTCGGTGAAAGTGTCGGCGCCGCGCATGGGGGTCAGGGTCAAGCGATGTGGGAGGGGCTGGTGAGCTTACCGGGGGTTGGGCTGCTGGGCTGGACGCGTGGGAGGTATTTCTTCAGCCTGCTACTGCGGGCACTGGGCGCGCTCCATCGACGTAATGCGAGAGTCTGCGCAATCGCACGACGTCCACTTTCTGGAGGACGACGCTGTGACCATCAACGGCGTGCGCTTCCTGGGAACCACCCTTTGGACCGACTTCGCCTACTTTGGGGAGGATCGTCGCGAAGAGTCCATTGCGGAAGCGCGCGCATTCATCGCAGACTACCGGCTCATCAAGGGTTGCACTCCCCAGGCCACCATCGAGCGTCACATTGCCAGCAGGGCTTGGCTGCAACGCGAGTTGGAAGTGCCGTGTTCGGAATCGCGGCGCGTGGTGGTGACCCACCACTATCCACGCAAAGAATCCACGCCTCCGCAGTACCGCCGCCAACTCAGCACTGCGGCATTCGGCTCCCAGCTACCTACCGAGTTGGTGGGTAGCGCAGATCTATGGATTCACGGACACACGCACACCTCGTTTGACTATCGCGTTGAGGGGTGCCGCGTGGTCTGCAATCCTCGTGGCTATCCGTTGGGCCGAACTTCAGATGGATACGAGAACCCTGATTTCGACCCCGCGCTGATCCTAGATCTCGACAGCGAGTAGCTCTGCATGTCATTGCTCCGTAATCGACGCAAAGGGCTCACGCGCAAGGTGAGCTACATGTATGTCCTTGGGCATGGCTTGCAATTCCCGATACCGGACAGCCTCGGTTCGAGGGTGGGCACCCGGATGTACTTTTCTCTAAACAGAGAGGAAACACCGAGGATTTACTGCAGCTTGAGGCCTTCAGGGCTCATTGAGGGTCGGTTCTTGTCTACGCGTGTGCGCCGGGCCAAGTCGATTCGCGGCCAGGTCTTGGCGCCCGCTATGCGCAACGTTCGGCATGAGCAGGGAAACTAAACCCTGCATTGGAGACTGCCTGGAAGAATACGACGCGAGGGTTCCGAAACGGAATGCAACTGAACTCAGTTCAACCCTCGCTGTGCTGCGCTATTTTCAGCATTCACATGCTGCAGTTGATGCCAAGTCCGCTGTCAAAGACAGGGGCTGACCAACACCGACGAACTCTAACCGGCCCCTAGTCGGTGAAAGCCCGCATTCGATAGCATGAGTTCACGACCCGTGTCCAATCCTCAAAGTTCGCCCTATCTACCAGCGTCCACACCACGCAGCGCGGACGTAGTCCTCTATCTGGATTTCGACGGTGTGGTTCACCATGAAGCCGTACTCTGGCACCCCCGCAGGGGTATCCAAATGAGTCCGTACCAAGCTACGGCTCACACCTTGTTTGAATGGATTCACATCCTGGAAAAGGCGCTCGAGCCCTACCCAGCAGTTGCTTTGGTGCTGAGCAGCACCTGGTGCATTCGCCCCGGGTACAGCGCCACTCTGAAGCGTCTGCCCCTCACCCTGCGTTCACGGTTCATTGGCGGCACGTTTCACAAGCGTGTTCATGGCGTGGACCCCTGGAATCTCTCGATGTTTCGAGCAATGCCTCGCGGAGCACAGGTTCTGGAGGATGTCCGGCGAAGGAAGCCCCGGCAATGGATTGCTCTCGATGATGACTTGGAGGGATGGCCTACTGCGGCCCGCGCCAACCTGATCGCTTGTGAGGGTTCAACGGGCATTTCCAGCTTGACCGTTCAAAGTGAACTGAGGCACAAGCTTCAACGCTGCCAGGAAGCACTGCCATTGCCACCGAGCCCGTCGCCCGTCGATTGCGGCACTACAATGAAAGCAAGGCGGTTCGGGAGCGAGTGAGGATACGGACCAGCTGCCTGGGCGAGATAGGTCCTGCATACCAGCAGGGGCAGCAGAACCTCGCATGGGTCTCCTCTGGGCGGCCCCGGAGAATGGCCTTCGGGCACTTGGTCTTTGATGCGCGACGAATCTGGCGCATTTAGGACAATCCCTTCATCCTTACCGCCCAACGATGAAGCACTTCCAATTCAAATGGGTCCTGCGCGACCAACAGTACGAGTTCTCCGCCCTTGCCCAGACCAGCCGTGGTCAGCAGCCAGAAGTCGAAGCCGAGCTGGTAGAAATCTGGACCTGGCTGCAGCGCCAGAAGCTGCGCCCTGGCCAGTTCGGCTGGGATGCGACCCGCAAGACCCTGACCAGCAAGATCGAGACCCTCTCCGTGGGCCATGGCGCAGTTGAGAGTGACGGCGAGACCATTTTCCATCCCCAAGAAACCCGTTTGGTTTTGACCTTGCCGGATACGGTTGCCGTCAATTTCCGATTCGAGTTCAACGTGGTGGACGATCGGGGGTAAAACTGCAGGCATGGAGTCCTCTCAACCATCTCCCAGAAACTGCTGCGGCATCTGCCGCGCGACCAGCTACCGCAAGGTCATAGCGCGCGACGCCAACGGCGCCCTGCGCACCACGGAGCGGCTGCTCTGCACCGGCTGCGAGCGCGAGTTCCTGGATGTGCAGTCATGGCGCCAAGGTGTGCCACGGGTTGATGCGCCACCCGAGGTAGGCCAATGAGCGGTACCTACCTCGTCTCTTCGTACAAGGACAAGGACCGGGTCAAGACGTTGGGTGCCCGCTGGGACCCAGCGCGCAAGCAGTGGTACGTCCCAGATGGCCTGGCGCTCACACCGTTCGCCGAGTGGCTTCCCGCCGGCGCTGATGCGCCTCCATCCACTTCAACCGAGTTGATCAGTCCAGAGCTGGACCAGGGCAGCTCCAGAAGCCTGTCAGCCTCTCCACGGGGCATCTCCCTGTCCCAGCTGCTCAGTGGTGTTGCCTCGGCTGTGGCACAGGCTTTCCGGGCCGGTGTTTGGACCTTGGTCGAGGTGGTGGACACCCGAGTGCGCGGCGGTCATGTCTACCTGGAAGTTTCCGAGCGGGATGGCAATGGCGTCGTCGTGGCCAAGGCCAGTGCAGCCATCTGGGCCAACACCGCCAGCCGGATTCTTCCCGAGTTCGAGAAGGCCACTGGCGCCCAGATCGGCCCTGGCATCAAGCTGCTGGTGCGCGCCCGCCCGGTGTTCAAACCCCAGTTCGGCTTCTCGATTGAGATCGACGCCATCGATCCCGACTACACCCTGGGTGACCTAGAAGCCCGCAAGCGGGAAATCCGTGAACGTTTGCAGCGCGAAGGACTGTTCGAACTCAATCGCCAGCTTCCCAGTCCTTGGGACTTCAACCGTGTTCTGGTGGTGGCCCCGGAGGGTGGCGCCGGCCTCGGTGACTTCCAGGCCGAGGCCAGCAGGCTGGAGAAGCTGGGCATCTGCCAGTTCATCTATGTCCACAGCCGCTTCCAGGGCGACGGTGCGGCAGCCGAGATCCGTATGGAGCTGCTCGGCGCGCTGGAGCGCCTCGGCCGCGAGGGTGCAGAACTGGATGCCGTGGCCATCATCCGCGGCGGTGGTGCCATAAACGACATGGCCTGGCTCAATGACTATGCCCTGGTGCGGGCTGTTTGCGAACTGGAGGTCCCTGTGCTGACTGGCATTGGCCATGAACGCGACAACACTGTGCTTGATGAGGTGGCCCACATCCGATTTGACACCCCGTCCAAGGTCATTGCCGGCATCGAGCGCGTCATCCTGCAGCGTGCCCAGGAGGCAAAGAGCATGTTTGCCGATGTGATCAGAGATGCCACCCGGGCCATCGACATAGCCAAGCGCACGGTGGTCCAGAGCTTCACATCAATCGAGTCAGGTGCCCGGCAGGAACTCGCCCGCAGTCGCAGCCAGGCGAGCGAGCTGCTGGCTGACGTGAAGCTGCAGGCGGCGCAGACCATCCGCACTGCAGCTGAGAGCACCGAGCGCCTTATGAACGAGGTGCGCCGCCTGGCCGCTGATCAGGTCGCCCAGGCCAAACGCGAGGTACCAACCATGCTGGCCGAAATCCGTGCCGATGCGCGCCAGACACTTCAGACGGCACGGGCAAAGATCGATGGTGATCGCAGTTTCATCCTCGATCGCGCTGCAGCGGATGTGCGCTACATGAAGGACGCCACAGCCCGGACCTTTGAAGACACGGCTGCGCTGGCCCAGAAGACCCTCATCGACGCGCGAACCAACGCCCAGGCGCTGATGCGCGAGATCGCAGGCCAAGGCCCCGAAAAGACTTTGAGCCGCGGCTTTGTGCTGGTGCGCGATCAGGCCGGCCAAGCCGTGACCACTGCCGCCAGCATCGAAACCCAGATCACCATCCAGTTCAGAGACGGGCTGCGGACGGCGCAGCTCCAACCGAAAGACAAGCCATGAGCGAGACCTTCAAAAAATCGTACGGTGTGCTCCAAGCGCACGCGCAAACCCTGCGCAAACAGAGCGAGCCCAACATCGATGACCTTCTGAAGATTGTTGAGGAGTCCGTGGTCGCCTACAAGGTCTGCCAGGCGCGCATTGATGCTGTGGAGAAGGCGCTGGAGGCGGCCTTGGGCAATGCGCAGGCTTCTACGGTTGAGCCGCCGGCGCAGAAGGCGCAAGGCAAGAGCGCGGGAGCCGAGGTACAGGGGGATGACGACATCCCGTTCTGAGGGCTGGGGCGCTGGCTCCACCACCCCGAAGATTGAGAATCCATTCTTGATTAGGTGTTTTGGCCATGTTAGCTGTACAGCTAACATGGCCAAAACACCTAACGTAGTGGTGCTCCTACACCCTGATTTCTGCGCTGATACCCTGTGAACTCCGTCTTTTCCTGGCCACGCACCGCGCGCTTGACCGCCGCCTTTCTCGTAGGCGCCGCTGGCATTGCTACAGCCCGCACTCCTCACACTGATTTTGAGAAGAACTACTTCCGCGTCCCGCAGCCTACGAGCTTTGCGCAGTGCCCTCAGTTCTTCGTAGGCGGTAAGCCGCCCGCCCTGCCTACCAAGCCGTTGCACCGCGAACTGTGCTACGAGGCCTTCGCCGTTTTGCACAGCGGGGAGACGCGCACGCCGGTCTATGTGACGCAGCGGTTGAATCGCAAAGTGATCGAACAGGCCGACAAAAAGCGTGCAGACAAATTCTTCGCGGATGCTCGCTTGCCAGCGGCCGAACGTGCCGAGTTGGAGGATTACAAGCGTTCCGGTTACAGCCGCGGGCACATGGCTCCAGCGGGGGATATGTCCACGCCTACCTCAATGGCGCAAAGCTTCTCCTTGGCCAATATGGTGCCGCAGAACATCCAGCACAACGGCGGCGCCTGGTCGAAGATTGAGCAGGACACGCGGCGCTACGTCCTACGCGCGAGAGGGGATGTGTACGTAATCACGGGCCCGGTATTCTCGAGCAGTAGCGCCGTCATCGGGCCTAGCAAAGTGAGCGTGCCGTCGCATCTTTTCAAGCTTGTATACGACGCCACAACGCAGCGTGCATGGGCGCATTGGCAAGCCAACCGTGAGGGCGAAACGGTTGGGCCGCCGATCAGCTATCAAGAGTTGGTCAAGCGCACTGGAACGAACTTTTTACCCGGCCTGAATCCTCCACATTGAAAGAGGGACAGCGCCCAGCATTCACCTCGACATATACCGCTTGGGTGCTATTGTCTGTGGCACCTGCGCCCGGGCATTCCGTGAATGTGGACCAAAGTTCTCTGGATCTTTTGGCTGATGTGCCAGGCGGATCCTCTACTCAGATGTTAGAACGATGCCATGACTGGTCGCATGTGGCGCACTAACCCTATGCATCAGCTTAGCTCCACTCGTTCAGAAGTTCCGTGACGGCAGCAAGGATCTCGCTGGCGTTTTCCTTCTGCGCCCTGAAAGCTTGCATCCTGTCGAGAATCGCACGGATCCTGACTACTTCTTCATCGCTGAATGGCCTGAAGACGGCTCTTGAGGACAGGTAGGCCTTGAGCATCGCGTCCAGCTTCAAGTAGTCGGCCCTAATGTTTCCCTTCTGAATTTCGATATAGGCCGACTCTTCCCCACTGGAGACTGCCGCACGCGCGATCAGCGCGTCAAGCGCGACGTTCAGCGCTCGCTTAGACTCCAGCAGAGCCAGTAGATACCTCTCGCCTTCCGATGTTGGCTGTGGATCTACAAAAGCGCCTGGGTCGTCGGCTGCTGGTATGTTGGCCTGAAAGGTCAAGGTAGTGAACTGCATCAAATTCCTGGGCATCACTGTGCTCCTTTAGCGGATTTAGCGTCCGTAGTCTTCTCGTTTGAGGCGTCGGTGGCAGCTTCAGCTGCTTCGCCCGTTGTGGCAATTTCCGCTTGCGCTTGTTTCGCAAATTGAAGGAAGAATGACGCCTCGTCCTTCGCGCTCTTCGCCTCTCCGAGTTTGATAAGCGACACCGAGGTTTCAGCCAACTTGGCAGTGTTGGCATTCACCGCGCTTCGGGCTTTAGCCAGCTCAGTCTCCTGCTCTGCCTTGCGAGCGGCGCGTTGATCGTTCGCCGCGGTCAAGGCGTTGGCTTGTGTGTGCACACGTGTGAAGAGATCCTTGCGCTTAGAGTCGCCGATGACCTCCCAAACCGCAACCTCCGCAGCCGAACGGGCTTCGTACTCCATCGCCAACGTTTCGAGTGCCTGCCGATTGCGCAACGCGGCGCTTGCAATAGCGTCACGCTGCTTCTGGTAGGTCTCCACGTTGTTAGACACGCTTTTGACCAACAAACCGACAGCGCGAGTGTCCTCTCGGGTTTGTTCTAGGTTCTGCATCGAACCACAACCTGACAGCATCATTGCTGTGACGGACAGCGCTAGGCCCGATGGCAAAAAGAAACATTTCATACGCAGCCTCACTTGATGCGAACCGCAATCGCGGTGATACCCAGCGCTTGCCAAAGCGCTGCGATTTCTTCGGGCTTGATGCCCGCGGCATTGAGCTTGACGATTTGATCGAGTGAGGCGCGCAATATGGTCTGGGTCTGTGTTAAGTTCCCCACCGACTCGTCCAGAGCGAGTTGCTCGTGCACGTCGATCCAGCGGTAGTCGGCCAACTCCGCCGGCATACGTCCCAAGGTCCAGGCGTTGTTGAATGCGAACAAGGCGCCGCCCGCAAAGATCTCGCAGCCCTTGCCAGCCAAGAAGCTTTCGTAAAGCGAGACCATCCTGCAGTTTCCCTTGGTGGACGCATCGAGGTAGGCCTTCGCCTTTTGCAGTTCTGACAACTCGACAACCAACGAGGCATGGCGCGACCGTAGCGTATCCAAGCTTTCGTTCGCACGGCGCAACCGCGCTTGAGTGTTGGCGATCTGCTGCCGATAGAGCTCCGCCTGTAGCACGAGCCCGGCCGTGGGTGGCGCCGGTTTTCCTGTGACTCGGTTGACCAGATTCGCAACCAAGTAGGTCCTGTGCTGCGAGATGTCTTTCTCTCCTGGATCGATACCTTGCAGCGCCGTGATGTAGCTTTCAACGACTCCTTTGCGCTGCTCAAGCGACGCAAGGATGGCCAGCTCCGAAAAACCGAGCTTGTTGGTCACGCTGTTCACGGCGCCCGGCTTCGTGCCCAAAGCTTCAATGTCGTCCAGCTTTTGCTCGAGGAAACTAGCCAGGTTTTGCGCAGCCCCGGCCGCAGGCTTCGCAGCGTCGGCGACAGCGAGTGCATCCTTGAATACCTTTGTCGCCTTCACGATGTCGCTTTCCAAGGTCTCACGCTCTTTGTCCGCAACACCAATCCTGGAATAAACCCGTTCAAGCTCGCCACCCGCCATATGCGCGCTTACGCACGCCTGCAACGCTTTTTCACTTGTGCACGCTAGGTCGTAGCCCTTAACGATCGGACCAAGCAGAGGGTTGGCCGCTTGCCGCGGCGTCAGCTTGGTCGGCAAGCTACTGCATGAGAGAGGCACCGTCTCGCCAGCTGATTGCGCTGCCAACTTGACATTGTCCGACTCCAGGAAAGTTCTGGTGCGAGAGAAATCGTAGTCCGTGCGCGCAATACTCAACAATGGATTGCAGTTCGCTGGCAAAAGGACTTTCCCCCCTCCGTTGAGATAGGTCATCCGCAGGCCAACTGCTTCCTCCAGCGCTACCCAGGTCGTGTCGACCTTCGTTCCTCCGATGACCAGAGCTAGCATTGCATCGCGCCGCGCAAACTCTGAACGCTTCACGATGTCATGACGCTCCCGCTGCGCCTTGCCCAGAGCCTCGCGTTCTGCGTCGAGCGCCTTGCCAAGTTGAGCCTCGTCTAGCGATTTGGAAGCGCTCTGAGCGAGCTTATCGTCCTCAGGCCTGTACAGCAGCGCGCAACCGGTCAAAGCTTGGCCCGCCACGAGTGAGATGCACGCCCAGAAAATGCGGCTCTTCCAATCCCGGCTTGCCCGCGAGTTGTCTGCCGCAGCCTGCGAGCTTACGTAGACCATGTTCCCATTGCCAAGCATGTTTGACCCCTCGATGTAGTTTTGGCGCAGTCTATACACCATGTAACAGGAGGTCACCAATTTTTTTGCCAAGGGTATGGCTACAGTGGCAAGCCAAAGTGACTTGCCCCAATCCACGGCCCCGACACGACCGTGATGGCCCGCCCCGTCAAATCAACTCGAACGGACTGAGCACCCCGGACAAGTGCCGCCGTTCGGTATCTGTCCGGCCAACCCATCTACCCTGGACGAGCAATTGCAAGCACCATCGTGTCCACGTAAACCATCGTGCACACCATGTCTCAAGAGATTCCCGATTCGCGCTCCAGTGACCCACGCACTCGCCGGGTCTACAGCGCGCAATTCAAGGCTGAACTGATCGCCGCGTGCCAGCAGCCCGGCGCATCCATTGCCGCCACGGCGCGTGAACATGGCATGAATGCCAACGTGCTGCATCGCTGGCTCAAGCGTAAGCGTCCGGCCAACCCGTCTTGATTGAGGCAGACTGACTGGTCAGGATGGTGTCCAGCAATGACCATTAGGTGGACACCATAGAAGGCGCCAAGCAACTCATTCGGCGGCGCCACAGCGCAGCACTCAATGCCCAGGTTCTGGCCGAAAGCTCAGAGCCAGAAGGGTCCGTAGCGCCATGACGCACGAAAACTAGGTGCACAAATGGCGACGGCTGAGCGGTATAGGCCGACAGTTTTGAACGGACCCTACCGTGGGTTCGGCTAGCATTCGGGAAACTTCAAGGGAGGGTATATGCAGTGGGCAACTGACAACTCGCCGGCAGGCTCAGTTCAGGTGGAATGGTTCATACCGACGCTGGGAACCGTGCAAGCCGACCTGTGGCGAGCGCGGATGTGGGGTCGAGTGTTTAGAGCGTGGAGGGCTAACTTCGACGCTGAAACAGCGCGAGTGGCCGCGATTCCCAAAAGGACGCCCGGCCGGCCGGCTGAAGTGAAGAAGCTGAAAACACTGCAGAAGTTACTGGGCGACCTGAGGGAATCGGTAAACAAGCGCTGCGACGAACGGGAAGCTCCCAACCCGCCGCCAGCCGCCAAGCCCAGTGCTCAGGACTGGCTCGACGCTCGCTACGCTAGGCTCCCAGAAACCTACCTTTTAGCTGACCGCCTTACCCTCCGGCATGCAGGTTTGTGCTGTGGTTATGGTGCCTACAGACCGATCAGCCGAACCGCCGCACGAAATCCCGACCTTCTCTGGGACGACAAAGACTTCATTCATTCCCTCGCTTGCGACATCGACGCTGCGCTGAGCCATATCGACTGGGCGACGAGCCGGGTAAAGCCGTCTCTAGCGCTGTTCGATGGAACAAAAAAGGGCGATATCAGCTTTACGCTAGGTGGCATCTTTTGCTATCTCGCTGCAGAGCAGTGGATGGATCACCTGAATACGCGCTTGGAGGGCATGTATCACTACTTATTGTTCGGGGCTTCGATGGTGGCGAGCAACAAGAACTACTGCTTGCCTGCAAAGAAAGAATTCCCCGCTGAAGGCTCGTCGCCAGACTACCTAGCTCATGACAGCAAGGACTGCCTGCACACGTTCGAAGCAAAGGGAGGCCAAGCCAGCAACAGACACGCCAGGGTCCAGGAGGGCCTGCTCCAACTTCAAGCAGCAACACAATCCGTCACACTCCAGCGCCGCCATGGGACTGCAGCTCGCCCCGTCCGCACGGGAGTAGCCGTTGCGACGGCACTTGACCCTGGGCAGAAGATCCGTGTGCTGGCCTACGACCCTCCGGGTGGAGGAAGTGAAGAGACTGAATTCTTGCCGGTGCTTCCCGAAGAAGCCGTCTTTCCCGATGCCCCACAGCATCCAAGTTGGACATTCATGCCTGACGTCGCGTTCTGTCTGGATGCCTTTGAAAAATATCAGCTCTTCCGGTCTCTGCCGGGCGACGAGTTCGTAACGGCGGACCACCGGTGGAAGCAAAGCGGACCTATGCTTTTTGGCGTCAACAAACGAATTCCCTATGAGGCGCTCGGAGAAAAACTCAAGGGGTATCGAACGATTCGTGCTGGACTGCCCCAGGGCCTCGTCGATCGTTCGGTCCAAGAGCTTCCGAGAAGGACTGTTGACTGGAAAGACCGACTTCTGAAGAAGGCTGATTTCAGTTCTGACCGCCTAGGGCGGGACCTCCGTCGATCTCTGGAGATCGCAGTGCGCGAAGCCGAACACCCCTCAGAGGTTATCGTCAAGCTCGCTCTAGACGTCATGAACCTCGACATAGACGCACGCTTCATCAGCGACAACACGGCCCTGGTGGTGCCCGACCTCGCCCGTCAGGACTCTGGTTATCGGTTCAAGGCGGGCCCTTCAGGGCTGTTTGTAGCTGAGCTCAACTGAAGATCCCCAGCGCCAGATGGTGCAGGGGTTGGTTGAATGCTGAGGGTGATGTTCTGTCCGCGAGCTACTTGGACGACGTCGAAGGCGACTTGCGAGGTTGCTGGAACGATTTCGACAGCTGAGCGCGATGCGATACGCGTGGTGCGTGCCGTCCGGTTCGCAGAACGTAGGGGGAGTTCACGCATTGGCGTCGGTAGGCCGCCAGAGATGGGGCAGCAGCTCGTCGATGGCACGCGCCTTGTGAGTTGGCAGGCGCGTGAGCACGTCCTTCAGATAGGCGTAGGGGTCGTGGCCGTTTAGCTTTGCCGATTGGATCAAGCTGGTGATCGCGGCGGCGCGCTGGCCAGCCAATAGCGTCCCGGCGAACAGCCAGTTGCGCCGTCCCGTGGCCCAAGTCCTGATCTGCTGCTCGTCGTGGTTGTTGTCGATGGGCAGTGCCGGATCGTTCAGGTACCGCGTTAACGCCGCCCAGCGCTTAGGGCTGTAGTCGATCGCCCTGGCCGTTGCACCGCCGTCCACGACCTTCGTGCGCTGGGCGGTGAGCCAGGCGTGCAACGCCAGCGTGATCGGCCGCGCGCGCAGCTGGCGCTGTTCGAGCCGCTGTTCGGGGGTCATGTCCTTCACTTCGCGTTCAATGCCGTACAGCTGGCCAATGAATTCCTCCGCTGTCGCGGCGATCACGCTCTTGTCGGTCTTCACCAGATCGACGAAGTACCGACGCGCGTGCGCCATGCAACCAGCTCCGGTGACCCCGCGTTCCCACAGCGCCTTGTACCCGCCGTGGTCGTCACAGACCAAGCTGCCCCTCCAGTCCCCCAGGAATTGCCTGGCGTGCTCGCCAGCGCGGCTGATCGTGAAGTCGTAGACCACCGCTCGCAAGGGCTCGAAGGCCCCTGCTGCATAGGCCCAGAGGTAGGCGCGGTGCGTCTTGCCCATGCCAGGGGCCAACATCGCCACCGGCGACTCGTCTGCGTGGACCACAGGGCAGGCCAGCACGTGGCGCTTCAGGGCAGCCACCAGCGGCTGCAGGCGAACGCCGCATACGCCCACCCATGCTGCCAGGGTCGAGCGCGGGATAGCCAGGCCAGCACGACCGAAGATCGCTTCTTGCCTGTAAAGCGGCAGATGATCCGAGTGCTTGGCCACCAGCACGTGCGCTAGCAGTCCGGCCGTGGGAATGCCCTTGTCGATGATCCCTGGAGGAACGGGGGCCTGTGTCAGCGTACGACAGCCGCGGCACGCCCATTTGCCGCGCACATGGTCTGCACGGTGAATGCCCCGGGTGTGTAGTCGAGCTTCTGAGTCACATCCTCTCCCACACGTTGCAATGCACAACCGCAGACGCAGGTCGTGCAGGCCGGTTCGTGGTTGATCTCGACGTGAGGCAGATCTTGCGGGAGCGCCGCGCGCTTTGGATGTGTTTGCTTCTTGTCGACAGGCCGTGGTGTCTTGAGTGTTTCGAGCTCGGCTTCGAGCGCCGCAATGTCGGCATCCACCGACTCGTCGAACAGCGCCTTCTGCTGCGCGTTGAGCTGCTCGCTGCTGGCACTGAACTTCATGCGCCGCAACTGCGCAATCTCGTAGGCGAGCTTCTCGATCTTGGCGTCACGCCAATCGATCTCTTGCTTGCTGCGCTGCACCTGCTCCAGCAACCTGGTCGCAAGTTCACGCAGTTGGCTCTCGCCCAAGGCGCTCAGCTGTGAGGGATCGATCTGCGAGGCATCAAGCATCGACGCCAGTATTGCCGCACGTCCGCTTACCAGCCATTGGCAGATCTACGGATTGTCCGAAGCCATCCCTCCCGGCCTACACCACGCTGATCACGCCGGCATCTCCCAGACGGTGCCACGGCAGGCCCAGGACAAGTGCATCTAGCTGCTCACGGGTGAGTGACTGCGGTGCGCCACCCCCTCCGCCAGGCCAGACGAAGCGGCCTTGGTGCAGCCGTCGTGCTGCCAGCCATATGCCTATGCCATCGTGGACCAAGACCTTCAACCGAGTCGAGCGCTTATTGGTGAATACGTAGGCATGGTGCGGTCGCGCGGCGCCAAAGACCTTCACAACCCGGGCGAGAGTCGTATCGGTGCCAGCGCGCATGTTCTCGGCTCGATACACAGCCACACCGCTTCTACGCGAATCATCGAAGCCAGTCGCTCAGCCAAGCTGCGCAATCGCGGGCGGCGCTGGCAGGCCAAACCACCGTGACGGTAGTGCCAGCTCGCTGCAACTCGATGCGGATGTCACCTTCCACTGTAGCCGCCGGCAGCGCAAGCGGTACGAACGTTGGGCCCTGCATTGGCGCTTCGCGCAACGGAGGCTCGGTCTTGGGCTTGGGGGGGCAACGCATGCTCCGCGTCGATCACCCACTTGCGCATCATGTTCGCGTTCAGGCTGTGTGCCAACGCCACCGCTGCCATCGATACGCCAGGGCGCATGCACTCCTGGATCACCGCCTCCTTGAACTGCGCGCTGTGCCGTCGCCGGCGACGTTGCCCCATTAAATCCATTCCGTAAGTGTCCATCTGTCCGCCTAAGTTAAGCGGACACGAGCGTCCTACATCGGACGCTTGACATCAACGTGTGTTCGCTGCGCGCTTACGCTCAAGGAGCACCGTCAGGGCCTGCACCAGAGCGCCTGCGATACAGCCCATGCTGTTGCGTGTGGGATCGCCCCGCACTGCGACGATGCAACTTGTAAGCCCGTGGTCAATCCACAGCCTGTTTGCGCCCCAGCACATCAGGCCCATCCGGTGCTTGCCAACCCCGTACCCGCCTTCATCGCCATGACACTGGGCTCGCCAGTGACGGCTCCCCAGGCAGCGGGTGCACATGCGGCCCCCACCAGTGCTGCATCGGCAGCTGCCTCCTCAGACATCCGCATCGAGTGCTGCCATCACGGCACCCTCGTGACGGTCAACTGGCCTGTGGGCGCTGCTGCCGAGTGTTCCCGCGCATTGCAGGGCTTGTTGCAGGTGCTGCGGCAATGATCCGCATCGAGGCTGCCTGGCTTGCCACTGCCCCGCTGGACATGCGCGCCGGCACCGACACGGCGCTGGCCCGGGTGGTCGCCGTGTTCGGCGCCGCCCACCCCCACCACGCCTATCTGTTCGCCAACAAGCGCGCCAACCGCATCAAGGTGCTGGTGCACGACGGCATCGGCATCTGGCTGGCGGCTCGCCGCCTGCATCGGGGCAAGTTCGTTTGGCCCGCACCATGCGATGAACAGTAGCAGCTGGAGTCCGATCAGCTCCAGGCCCTGGTCCTGGTCTGCCCTGGCAGCGCATGGGAAGCGCCGGCATCATCACCGAGGTCTGAATCTGGCTTGTAAGAGTTGCTGCCGCATCGTTGGCGAGCTGCGTGCGCCTGATCGGTAGCAGGGTGACCGGCTGCGGTCAACATGGGATTGCCGCGTGCTTACCCAGATCTAGCCGAAAGTACACACGAAAATGGGTGGCTTCCCGCCCCCCCTGCAGTGCGATCAATTCCTAGTGGGCATCGTCTTGCCGCCCCGTTTCTCAACCGGATCTCATGAGAAGATCACATTGTTACTAGGAGGATAGACACGTGAAGAATGAAACCGTCGCTAAACTATTCGCAGGAGCCGCCGGTCGATGCAGCATTTGCAAGACGGAGTTGTTCGTCGAAGATGTGAAAATCGGCGAGATGGCTCACATCATCGCCAAGAGTAAGGATGGACCTAGGGGAGCAAAACCTCTCGACGGTCACATCAACGGGTACGAAAACTTGATCCTGCTCTGCCCGAATGACCACACCGTCGTAGACGGCAACCCCGACGCTTACCCACGGCACCGTCTTCTGGATCTGAAGCGACAGCATGAAGAATGGGTTCAGTCTTCACTCAGGGATGTGTCAACCCGGCACAATGATGTGGCGGGGCTGAATGCTTTGATGCGGTTTCTGCCTCTCACACACCTTCGCTCAATACTAGAACTGCTCCCCGACACGCTTGATGTTCGGTTGGTCGAGGCGCTTTCTGCGATCGAGGCTTTCCCTCTTGATTTTCCGCACTGCGCACCGTTCTCTGACCCCAAACTAGAAGTCGAGTATCAAACGTTTTTAGGCGCACTGGAACAGCTCTGGTTCCAAATTGATGGCGCACATCCCAATATGACTATCTACACTCATGTCGAGGGTGCTTGGTCTGAGAAGCGTATGGTGCTAAACCGGGAGCTCAGTCATGACGAGCGACGCCTAATCAGAGGAAATGTCCGCGCAGCAGTCGACTCCTTGATCCCAGCTTACTACCACTTCCTCCAGTATCTGCGAGTGAGCTACCCAGAAGTGGACGTGGCGTCGTACCGCTAGTCATAGCGCCTGCAACCCATTTCAGATCTCTGACTGCTCGCCCACGCACGGAGCACGCAGCGTGGTGGGAGAGCTCTCGTATTCGCATTTGTGGATGTCTGCAATCGACCGCAGCCGTTTGAAAACTCGCTCAGAGCAGATTTTATGGGGGCGGATTCAAAAGCGAAGCGCAACACCCTGGATTTCAATGAACAAGGGTGGAGTGCTGCGGGTTATTGATCAGCAACTCGCGGTACACGGCCAGCGGTGATCGTACCCCCAGCCCTTTTCTTGGGCGGTCGTTAATCTCATCGGCTATCGCATCGAGCTGCTCCTGGCCGTAGATGCTCATGTCCGTTCCCTTGGGCAGATACTGGCGCACTAGGCCATTCATGTTCTCGTTGGAGCCCCTTTGCCAGGGGCTGTGCGGGTCGCAGAAGTACACCGCTATGCCGGTTTGCTCGCTGAGCTTCTTGTGCATGCTCATCTCCCTGCCCTGGTCGTACGTCATGCTCAGGCGCATCGGCTGGGCAATGCCCAGCAGCTTGTCCGTGAAGCCCTGCAAGACGTTGGCAGCACTGGCCGGCTTGAACTCAGGGAGCTTGACCAGCATGACCAATCGACTGGTGCGTTCCACCAACGTCCCTACTGCACTGGCATTGCCTTCGCCCTTGATCAAGTCGCCTTCCCAGTGCCCGGGGAACTGGCAGTCTTCGATCTCTGGAGGACGCACATGGATGCTCAGCATGTCCGGGATCTGGCCCCTGCGGTCCTTGCCCTTGCTGCGCGGCACGCGCTTGTTGTGGGCGTGCCGCAAGGTGGTGATCAGCTCTTTGCGCAGTTCCCCCACGGGCATGGCATAGATGCAGTTGTAGATGGTCTCGTGTGACACTCGGTGCTCATGGCCTTGGGGATGCAAGCATGCCAGTGTCAGTGCAATCTGCTCGGGAGACCAGAGAAGCCGCAGCAGATGGCTCACCAGGCCCCACAGGATGGATTGAGGATGCAGCTTGACTGCGGGCCTGCCAGCGCGCCTGCGCTGCAGGCAAAGGCTCTGCGCCTTGACGCTGCCATAGTCCGATGGATGGCCCGATGGTTGAGAATTGCGCACCAGCTCCCGGCTGATCGTTGCCGGTGAGCGCAGCAGTTGCCTTGCGATGGCCCGTACGCTGAAGTTCTGCTGCTTCAGGCTGCAGTTGGCTGTAGTGGCTGGAACGGGAGGGGTTGTGCATCTGCGGACCTTACAGGGTGGCAGGTGTTGCACTTCAGTTTTGAACCCGCCCTTCCTTTTTCAAAACCGCTCCTATTTTTAAGGCATTATGGGCTAGCCACACTTCAATCGGTGCATCGATGGTCAGCTACGACGGCTGGCCCGTCGAGAGCTATTATAACTGCTTGCAATACCCGGTTGACTTCACCAAGAACTCGGCAAAGCCAGTTTCGCCAGCAGAGGCACAAACTTTTGAGAATGTGCCTCACCTTGCATTTGCCAGATGCAACTCAGCCTGCACGCCACTTAACTGGATGCCCGTTTAAGGTACATTCGTCTCAGTTAAAGGATGTTACCCCTTATCACCTCAAGGCTCAACTAGGACCACGCTTCGTCGACCTCGCGCAGTTGCTAGCAGAAGCCTTCGCCTTAATGCTACGAAGCGGTGTGCACTATTTCCGAAATGCCCAGTGAGAAGGAATCTTTTCTGGACGACTTTCAAGCAAAGGGCGAGTTTTCGCGCGCATACTGCTTCCGATAATCAGGGCGATATCTGTCAAGAGAATCCGGCTGTCGCCATAATAGGAATGACCCAAGAAGTCTGTGTCAATTTCTGACGCATCTATCGTTTCAATGCGATTCGCAATGACCATCTTTTTTCCGGCCAATCCCGCCCTGGTTTCTCCATTGACTTTCACGGATGCCAATAATGCACGATCCTTAGACGACGCATAGAGAGTTATAGGTATCGGCAAACTACTGAATCTTGGCAATATCTGCTGCATAAATATATCTGTATCTATATCAGGTGCAGCCAAAACTAATTCTTTAAATCGGCCAGCTAAATTTCCATTGCGCTCCATTACATTTGCTAGCGCCTTGGTTGTAGGATGCGTCCCCATGCTATGAGCAATTATAAATATTTCATTCGCATCGGAATTTTTTGCAAAGCTCTCCAGAAAATCGCTTAGATTATTTTCAGTCCACTGTGCCGTTTGATTATCTTTCGTGTAATCCTCTAAGTGTCCCCTCGAAGGCCAGCTGTAGAAAACAGGAACAGTCTTGAGATCAAGATCCACGGCCATTTGCGCAGTTCGTAGCGCGGCATCGTGGAAGCTGACGTTGTATCCATGAATAAAAATAAATGCGCGTTTTGCATCTTTATTCAATGCACCCTTGATCAATTCGTAGTATTTATTCGCATTGAGAATAGTTGCAGATGTAAGAACAACATGCTTATCTATATCCTCACCCACGAAAAACGATAGCCATGCGGGCGGCCTCTCAATCTCGCCGATGTGGTGATTTTGTGGAATATTGACCTCCGCCACCCCATAAGTAAGTCCCCCTCGCTCCGAAGAAAATTTATCGTCTAAGGATTGTTCTGCAATTTTAATCGTTCGATCTGTCGCAAAAAAAGTGGTTACACGCCGATTCTTCGAGAGCGCAACTTTCTTACCGTCTTTATAGGAATAGATGGTAACTGGAGGACTTTTCGGCTCGCCATTCGATTCAAAGGCGATCGTCGAGGTCACGCCCTTGAAGTTGGACTTAAGCAGCTCGGGGGTGTAGACCTTGGGGTCCACCGAGTTGGCACGCTTCATGGCGTCGACGATCAGGAACGTGGCATCGTAGGTGTAAGGGCTGTACACCTGGAACTGGTTCGGGTACTTGGCGTCGTACTTGGCTTTCCAGGCCGTGCCGCCAGGCATCTTGGCCAGCGATGCGCCGCCTTCGGCGCAGATCACGTTGGCCAGAGTCTTGGCGCCGGCAGCCAGCTTGGCGATTTCAGGCGTGCAGATGCCGTCACCACCGAAGTACTTCACGTTGCCCATGCCCAGCTGTTCCATCTGGCGCAGCATCGGGCCACCTTGGGGGTCCATGCCCCCGTAGAAGATGGCGTCAGGGTTCTTGGACTTGATGGAGGTCAGGATGGCCATAAAGTCGGTGGCCTTGTCGGTCGTGAACTGCTCGTCCACCACCTTGATGCCCTTGGCGGAAGCGGCTTTCTTAAACACGTCGGCAACGCCTTGGCCGTAAGCGGTACGGTCATCGATGATGGCGACCGTCTTGAGCTTCAGGGTGTCCACGGCGTACGCAGCCAGGCCAGCGCCCAGAGCGTTGTCGTTGGCGATGATACGGAACGTGGTCTTGTAGCCTGGCTTGGTCAGATTGGGGTTCGTGGCCGCGCCGGTCACATGGGGGATGCCGCAGTCGTTGTAGACCTTGGAAGCGGGGATGGTGGTACCGGAGTTGAGGTGACCGACAACGCCAGCAACCTTGGCGTCGCACAGCTTCTGTGCAGCGGCCGTGCCTTGCTTCGGATCTGCAGCGTCATCTTCTGCCTGCAGCTCGAACTTGATCTTCTTGCCGCCAATTGTGATGCCCTGCGTATTCAGCTCTTCAATGGCCATGCGGGCGCCATTTTCGTTGTCCTTGCCATAGTGGGCTTGGGCACCGGACAGTGGAGCTACGTGGCCAATTTTCACCACTTGCTCTTGGCCGAAAACTGGTAGAGCCAATATCAGACTTAACCAAGTGGCAGACACTCGATAGGCATTGAGACTAGTTTTCATGGGTTCCCTCCTCATCACGCAAAATCGTAGTGAAGATAATTAGGATTTGCAACAAAATGATTGCTTGCCTATCCTCTTTAGCGTTTGCTGAGCCCTGTTGTCAGATCGGTTTGCTGCTCAGGGAAGCACAGCAAACCTCATCTCCCGAGAAGGTGCTGCAAGTGCTGTGCAGCGTGCGCTCGGAGCGTCAGCGGATGGGGCGGGTGCAGTACAACCTCCTGTTTCGCTGGCTCATCGGCCTGTCCATGGACGATGAGGTCTGGGTGCCCAGCCTGTTCACCGAGAACCGCGAGCGGCTGATCGAACACGACGCCGTGATTGAGTTCTTCAACGAAGTGCTCAAGATCGCCGACAACAAGCAATGGCTCTCGGGCGAGCACTTCAGCGTGGACGGCACGTTCATCCAGGCCTGGGCGGGCCACAAAAGCTTCGTGCGCAAAGGCGACGATGACGCGAGCGGTGATGATCGTGATGGCAATGGTGACAACACAGATGATGGCCATGGTGCAGATACCAAAGCCCACATCGATGGTGGCAACTTCAAGGGCCAGCGGCGCAGCAACGACACCCATGAATCCACAACGGACAGAGGCCTGGCTGTACCGCAAAGGCAAAACCGCCAGCGAGCTGCTACATGGGACACACCCTGAGCGACAACCGCCACGGCCTGGTGGCCAATGCAGTGGTCACGCTGGCCGATAGCTACGAAGAGCGGAAAGCGGTCAAGGCCATGGTCAACGACGCCCGACAAGCGAAGGCCGATCCCACGCGAACCATCACGCTGGGAGCAGGCAAAGGCTATGACGTACGCGAATTCATTGAGGCCTGCCAGGCCATGAACGTCATTCCCCATGTGGCGCAGAACAAGTCAGGCAGAAACTCGTCCGTGCCCGATGCGATTGCGCAAAGCGAAGGCTACGCGGTATCGCAGAAAGCTCATCGAGCAAGGCTTTGGCTGGGCCAAGACCGTGGGCGGCATGAGGCAGGTGATGGTGCGAGGCCTTGAGCGCGTGGACTAGATGTTCGTGCTGACGATGGCAGGCTACAACTTGGTGCGCATGCGCACGCTGGAGCAATTGGGACAGGTGCGTCCGCAGGGGGGCCATTGAGGTCAAACGGGGGCAAAGGTGGCCTGCGAAGTGCCCCGAAACGCCCAACTGAGCAAGCCGATCCCGGTATGTAAATAAGGCGAGCCAGCCTGCGGCTGCGGGGCGGGATGGGCTTGGAATCTGGGGAGTGTTTCTTCAGTCTGCTAAGCATGTACTGGTATCCAAGGGCGTAGAGGGACTTCTGAATGGGCGGTGAGCCCATGAGTTTCCAGGCGAACAGTCAGGCCAGAATTGCTCCAGCTGCTGGAACTACGTCCACGTCGTCGTCTTGCTCCCACCTGCGGAATGCCCTTTACCCTAGCAATCACAATCGCAACTGGGTTGACCTGACAAGAAGGTTCTGCAAAATATCCAACTGTTGTTTTTCACAGTAGCTAGTCAAGCGAACTGGTGGCCTCCACCAGTTGCCTAACCTCCAACGCTAGAATGCGGTAATGAAGACCACACTCAAACGCAACAGTGGAACTCCCGCCCATTTTTCCGGGCATGAGACGTTCCCACTTCGTCAAATGTGGCTAAAAAAGGCTTTCGACCAAGCGGTGGGAGGCGGAACGGTCAGTAAGTCAACCTTCACTGACGAGAACGCAATTGCCTCCTTCGGCGTAGGCAAAAATATGGTCGCATCAATCCGGCATTGGGCGCTGGCGTGCGGCGTTATGCATGAAGCTGACGGCGGGTTTCGGGTCGGCAGCCTTGCCTCTGAGATCCTACAAGACGGGGGCCTCGACCCCTACGCAGAGAATCCGGCAACTGCTTGGCTAGCTCACTGGCAGCTTGCCGGTCGCTGCCGCCGTTCCACTACTTGGCATTGGCTGTTCAACCATGTAACGGCTCCAACCTTTACGCGCCAGGAATTAGAAGAGCCGCTCGCGCGCTACGCGCGCGACCTCGACCCTAAGCACCGCCTCTCTGTCTCAACGATCTCGCGCGACTTGGAGACGTGCCTCCGTAGCTACGCTCCCCGCGCGGCCGGCGGTTCGCCAGAAGACTTTGCAGAGCCGCTGCTTGGCGAATTAGGCTTGCTGCAAGAGGTCCACAAGGGTCAATATGCGTTCCGCCGAGGCCCAAAGGCCTCTCTCCATGACGGCGTCTTCGCTTATGCCCTAGTCGACTTTTGGAACCGCGAGGCCGGCGGCCAAAGTTCGCTGGCCTTTGAGACGATCGCGTACGCGGAAGGGTCGCCGGGGCGAGTCTTCAAACTTGACGAAGAGTCGATCGCACAACGGCTGATCGCCCTTTCTGACTTCACGGGCAAAAAGCTCGAATGGACCGATTCCGCAGGTCTTCGCCAAGTCCACCGAAAGGAATTGTCCCGGGAAAGCATCAAGAACATGATCAGGCGCGCCTATGACTGAAAAGAAGCAACAGGCTCTCTCTGACATCGTTCAGATTTCGCGCCAGTACCAGCGTTCCATTCGCGTCGACGCCGACATCGGTCGCGCAGACGCACTGTCCGGGTACATCTGTCACGCGACCGCAACCGCTGTGGTCGATGGAATGTGCAAGCAGCTCGCGGACACGAACCAACGCTGCTTCACCTGGACAGGCCCGTTTGGCGGTGGAAAGAGCTCGCTAGCCGTTGCTCTGGCAAGCGCGCTGCATCCCGACAAGGCACTCCGGGCCAAGGCCCGCCAAGCTCTGCGGTTGGACTCGAGTCCGGCATTCGATAAAGTCTTCCCTGTGCAAAAGGGATGGCTACTCGTTCCAGCCGTGGGCCGGCGCGGTAGCGTCGTGGCGGAGTTGCACGCAGCGCTTCGCCGGGCTCAGGGCAAAGCGGTCGATGGACGCCACAAACCTACAGCTCAGTCACTTATCGCCGACCTGCTCGAAGAGGCCAAGAGCCGCCCGCGCGATGGCGCGCTGGTCATCATTGATGAGATGGGCAAGTTCTTGGAGGCATCCGCACTTGGCTCAGGAGACGATGTCTACTTCTTCCAAGAGCTCGCCGAGGCCGCGGCCCGCTCCGAAGGCCGCCTGGTGATCGTGGGTGTGCTGCATCAGTCTTTCGCACAATATTCAGTCCGCTTGGGCATCGACTCCCGTGACGACTGGAGCAAGATTCAAGGCCGCTATGTTGACTTGCCCTTCGTGGCTGCGAGTGACGAGGTAGTCGAACTCATCGGCAGGGCGATCGAAGCTAACGTCTCGCTCCCTTGGATGATCGAGGCGTCCGCATTGATCGCCGACGCCATCCGTTCGCGCCGCCCCGCCGTGGGCAAAGACTTCGACAAGGCATTGGAGGCCTGCTGGCCCCTGCACCCGGCCATGGCCGCGCTGTTGGGCCCGATTTCCAAGCGGCAGTTCGGGCAAAACGAGCGCAGCACTTTTGGCTTCTTGTCGTCGGTAGAGCCGCATGGCTTTCGTTCGTATCTGAACTCGACGCTCCGTGAGGACGCGAGCTGGTATCGCCCGAGCGACTATTGGGACTACCTGCGCTCAAATCTCGAGCCCGCGATCCTGGCCTCCCCCGATGGCCATCGCTGGTCCCAAGCTGTCGAGGCGGTTGAGCGCGCCGAGGCCAAAACCGGTGACGCGCTGCTCGTAACGCTGATCAAGAACATTGCGGTCATCGACATGTTCCGCAACGGTTCGGGTCTGGCGGCTGATGCTGCGGTGATCGGCGCGCTCTTCCACGGCAAGTCGCGCGAAGAGCTCGATGCGGCATTGAAACAGCTCTCCGATCTAAAAGTCGCCCTCTTCAAAAGCTACACCGGCGCTTGGTCCGTCTTTGAAGGCAGTGATTTCGATATCGACGCAGCCATCGCGCAGGCATTGGCTGCATCGCCTGGCATCGACTATGCGCGGCTGGCTCAACTCATGGGTCTGCATCCAGTTGTTGCCAAGCGGCATTATCACGAGACTGGCTCTATGCGCTGGATGGAGCTCTCGCTATGCAGCCTGGAGCAGGCAGAGAAGATCGCCGCCAACTTTCAGCCCAAGAAGGGAGAATTCGGGAGGTTCATCCTCGCGCTGCCCGGCAAGGGCATGAAGCCGCGGGACGCAAGGCTGCGCGCGCAGGCCTGCTCCAAGTTGCGCCCGTGGCCGGTGATGGTCGGAATCCCTGAGAACCATGCCCGCATCGCCGATCTCTCCGCCGAGCTTGTGGCTTTGGAGCAAGTGAAAGATCGTCACGAACTCTCTGGAGACGCAATCGCCCGCCGCGAAGTCTATGCACGCCTGGCAGCTACCCGCGCTGATCTGGAAGATCAACTACAAGCCGCAGTTTCGCTAGCAAAGTGGCATGACGGGACTGAACAAGTCGTCGAGCCAGGCTCGAAGCTCTCCCCTGTAGCGTCAAGCTTGGCTGAAGACCTGTTCAGCAATTCACCGCCGGTGTGGAGCGAGTTGGTTAACCGTGACAGCGTGTCAAGCAACAGCGTGAAAGCCCGTCGCGACCTACTGCATGCAATGATCAACGCCGAAGGACAAGAAGTATTGGGCTTCGAGGGATTCCCAGCCGAACGCGGCCTCTACGAGACGCTTCTAAAGAGCACGGGGCTGCATCGCCAGGATGCTTCCGGCGCTTGGCGCTGCATGCCCCCAGGCGATCAATTCGCTGAAGGGTTCAAGGACCTGTGGGACGCCACGCGCGCGCTCTTCTCGGGCGTCGACGCCCGCGTGGGCGCGCATGATATCTACGCGTTGTGGAGCGCGCCACCTTTCGGCATGAAGCTGGGTATTCAGCCGGTAATCCTCACGGCCTTCCTGCTGGCCCACAAGGCCAACGTGGCTGTCTACAAAGACGGGATGTTCGTGCCGCGACTCACCGATTTCGACATCGACGAGTGCCTGCAAGACCCCGCCCGCTTCTCGCTTCGCTGGGTAGCCATTGACGAGGACAAGAGCCGCATCCTCGAAGGAATCTCAGAGCTACTAGCAGAAATCGGCGAGAACGCTGGCGCGGCCGACCCGCTGGAGGCAGCCCGCGGCTTGGTGGGCATGGTTTTCAACCTGCCCGAATGGGCCCGCCGCACATCCCGGCTGGGACAAACGGCCCGCGATATTCGCGACATGCTTTTGAAGGCCAGCGATCCCCACAAAGTCCTGTTCGTCGATTTGGCGTCGCTTCTTGGGGCGGCAAACGGCAAGGCCTATGTGAAGGCGTTGCGGGCGCCGCTGCAAGAACTCGCTGGCGCCTACGCCAAGATGCTCGCAGAGGTCGAAGCCAAGATGCTCGCAGCCCTCGACTCCAGTCGGGATGATCTTGAAGCATTGCGCGAGCGGGCGAAGTCCGTCTCCGGAATTTCGGGCGATTTCCAAATTGATGGCTTTGCGACGCGCCTGACTGCTTACGATGGATCGAGGGCATCGCTGGAAGGCATTCTGAGCATGGCCGCCGAGAGGCCACCGCGCGATTGGGTCGACCGCCATATCGACGTAGCGATCTTGGAACTGGCCAAGTTCGCGCGCCGGTTCCGTGAGTCCGAGGCATTCGCGGCCGTCAAGGGGCGCAAGGCCTACACCGAAGCCATAGCCGTCGTCATCGGGGCGGGCTCGGACACCAAAACCATCTCGCGCTCGTTCGCGATCCCCGATCGCCACCGAAAGACGGTGGAGGTGAAAGCCGAAGAGATCGCCTCGATGCTGGAAGGCCAAGGTTTCGGGACCGACGTATTGCTGGCGATCCTCGCCAAGGCCGGGATGAGGTTGGCATCCATCGAAAAGGAGTCGACCAATGGCTGACCGGCACGTTTTGGGTATCTCCGGTGGCAAGGACAGCGCGGCGCTGGCCGTCTACATGCGTGAGCACCATCCCGAGCTCAACATCGAATACTTCTACACCGATACCGGTGAGGAATTGCCCGAGGTCTATGAGTTTCTCGGGACGCTCGAGGGAAGGCTCGGCAAGCCCATCCTGCGCTTGAACCCCGACCGCGACTTCAGCTTCTGGCTGCGCCAATACAACCACTTTCTTCCCAATCCCAACACGCGCTGGTGCACACGGAAACTGAAGCTGGCCCCATTCGAGAACTGGGTGAGGCCCATGCTGGCGGCTGGCGACAAGGTCACGTCCTATGTAGCTATCCGCGCTGACGAAGACTACCGCGAGGGCTACGCGTCCAAAGCCGACAACCTATTCGTGAAGCTACCATTCCGCGAGGCGGGCATAGACAAGATGGGAGTGATCGACATCTTGGAGAACTCCGGCGTCGGCTACCCGAAATACTATGAATGGCGCTCGCGTAGTGGCTGCACCTTCTGTTTTTTCCAGCAGAAGATCGAGTGGGTGCGCTTAAGGGAGCGTCATCCAGATGCCTACGAGGCCGCCAAGGCCCTTGAAAAAGAAGCCTTGGAACACGGTTCTCCGTTCACTTGGTCGAAGGGCGAGTCTCTTGGCGACATGGAGCAGCCGGAGCGTGTGGTAGAGATCGAGGCGGAGTACGAGCTCCGCCGAGCTCGCATGCGCAAAGCTATTCCTATCAATCCATTGCGGCCTGTGAAAGCATCCGCCGAAGACATCGACGACATTTATGGAGTGGACGAAGGCAACGGCTCCTGCGCCGTCTGCCACAAGTAGGGTCTAAGGTGTGCAACGCTGTGTGTAGATCAGCAACTCAAGCCTTCGGTGCTACTGCCAGTAAGTTAAGCCAAGTCAGTGACTCACGTCCGGGCAATGTATCTGGCGTGGACCATTGGTCGATCACGCTCATTCCTGCTGAGACGACTATCGACTTCAGTTCGAGTCGTGAGTAACGTGCGTAAAAGCGGCCGTCCGAAGCAATGGAGCTGCCACTCCCCTCCTGCATTGAGAGGAACAGTACGCCTCCGCCCCTAAGCGCAGTCTGCACGCGAGCAATTGCCAATGGAAGCTCCAGCCGAGGCAGATGCAGTAGCGACGCACATGCCCACACCCCATCGAACGCATTGGCAGCCTTCAAATCTTGAGCTCTTGCTACAACCACCTCGCACGATGAGAATTCGGCGGCCAAATAAGCCAGCTGCCGTGACGGCTCCATCCCGACGCAATTGAACCCGAGCTTCTTGAAAGCACGTAGATCTCGCCCCCCCCCACAACCCAGGTCAAGAATCCGCCCCAGAGGGGGCAAGAGCGGCAAGAAACGAAGGTAGAGTTGACCGAGGTCCGCTTGCATCGTTTGACGAGCGTAGAGAGCCGCATGCTCGTTATAAAACGCCAAGGTTTGACGTTCGTTTTCTCGCGTCAGGTCTTCGTCGTCTGGGGTCCGCGCCACTTGATCACTTGCTTGTTGATTGAATTGAACCCATTGTCAACCAACTCTTGGATGCGATTGGGGAAAACCGCCTGCTCGTCTGCTTTGTTGAGATGTAGGGCTACACCCTCTTTTGCTCTCTCATGCAGTCGCTTGAGGACCAAGTAGTGCGCCAAATACTCGCCCATGACTTGAACAAGATCGCTGCTATCTTGCTGTGCAAAGCCCGCCTTTTCCCGAATGACATTAGCCAAACGAGAACCGACATCCACTACATCGTCAAAGTACGGCTCAACCCCATAGCCCTTGTTGTACACCTCAGCAAGGTGCTTTACCGTTCGAAAGCGTGTCCAAGTCCCTTCAAGATTTATCTGAAACTCCTGCCCATCGAAATCCCTATCTTTGCACGGGACGAGGCGAAAGCGGCTTTCATCAGCAGATACCAAGGCTTTGTTCATTTGACGGTAGAGCACGTTCGATTGCCCTAAAAGCGCGCGGACTGGTCCATAGAGCTCTGAAAGTTGCTGAAGCTGCCACTCCACATAGCTATTTGCGACCTGTGCTTCTGAATCAGCGTCGTTAATTTTTCGCTGATGACGCATCAATAGCCCCTGCGCCACCAAGCTTAGAAGGGCGGTCAAGAGTGCTGTTCCCAGAACCGTAAAGAGGGAGTAAAGAGATGTTCTATGAGCGACTTGGTCCGCCCGATCAGCAGACTTCAAGATTGCAGATTCAACCAAGTTAAGCCTCGAAACTGCGCTAGCCAACTCCAGCCGCAATGCATCGTCACGCCGAGCTGATGACTCTAGTGAAGTTGCTGCTACCGGTCTTGCAATGCGCGGAGCCTTGCTCGAATCTGCTGTATGTCCTTCGAAACTGATGATGACTGATGTCAACATCACAAATGTTGCCGCAGTTCGAAGTCGAATAGTCATCATGCATTGTCCTTGCAGATTGAGTTCACTGCTGCCCCTATGTCCTCGTCGTTCAGAAAAGGAGCTTGTCCATACACAAGCCCCTGTTCTCCATTCAACTTGGCAGCAAGGTGTCCACGGCCAAGCAATAGTTCAGCGCCCGGTCGGTCAAGAGCGATCTTTGACGTCGCTTCACTGGACACCTTCAAGATCAAGCGGTTGCCAAGGTTTTCTCGCAATTGCATGGGCATCACATCCTTGTCGGGACGTTGCGCCGCGAAGACAAGATGAATACCCGCCGCACGGGCCTTCACGCCCAAGCGTTGAACCGCAGCGCCAACCGCGGCCTTGTAGGCATCGTCGAGCATCCAGTCGGCGAACTCGTCGTGGACCAAAAAGACCATCGGCAGGCGCTCCTCCACAGAGACCTTGGCGTTATAGGTCGGCAGGTCACGCGTCCTGGCCTTAGCGAAGGCACGATAGCGATCTTCCATCTCCTGGACAAGCGCTTCGAGCACCTCACCTGCCTTTTCCTTAGTGGTGACGATTTCGTGGCGCATGTGCGGCAATTCGGCCAAGGGTGCGTAGTCCACTCCCATCTTGGGGTCAATCAGGATGATTTGAGCCAGATCTTTCGAATTGGTCGCTGCAATATCCAGGAGCAGCGCCTGAATCAGCACAGACTTACCGCTGCCGGTTGCGCCAGCCACAAGAGAATGCGGCTCGTGAGATGAGAGCCCACCGAACTCAGCGCCAAGATTGAGATACAGCAGCGAGCCATTAATTTCTTGAAGGCCTAGGAGAAAGGAAGTATTGATGCCTGCGACGTTGCGATTCAGCTCGCGGCGCGACCAGAGCTCCCAGAGCGACACGGCTTGGCGTTTAGCGCCAGCGACCGTCACCACGATCTCGCCTGGCTTGGGCTGAACCGTAACGAGGCTGATCGCATGCGTGGTCAAAAGCTGAGTGCGTTTGTTTTCGATATCTTCGACGCGCAATTTGTCGGAGCCCGCCAAGCGGACCAGGCATCCATTTGGCGTCAGCCGCGTACCCAGAATGGCCGCCTGCAGCCCGTAACTGTTGAGCGCGGCTTTCAGCTTCTTGGTCACGCCCTGCGCCCATTCCTCCCGTTCGGCGTCAGCCTGTGCGCCGCCAGCGAACTTTGAGGCGACAAGCTCGGACAGCGAGGCACCATGAATTTTTGGCGCTGCGTGCAATGCCTCTGGAACCGGGGACGAAGCAGGCGAAACGTCTTCGGCTTGGGCCGGGCTTTGCGTAGGAGCCGCGGGACCATGCGCCTGCGAACCAGTATCGTCAAAAGCTGGCAATTCTTCGCCCTCCTCCACTGTCACAACGACATCATTGCCGCCATTGGCGAGTTGTCCCATTGCCGCGAGCCAGGGCACGCGAGCCGCTGGCCTCTTGAAGCTGTGGCCAGACCAAGTCTCGTGCGCGCCGATGCCCGAGCGGGCTTCAATACTACCGACTCCTCTGGCATATGCCTCGACCAGCTTTCTGAGATCGGGGCGATCGTAGACCTCTTGCCAAGCTTTAACACCACACTCATTCAAGAGGAGAACTTGCTCGGAAGCGGACCCCGAGCCCACGTCGGATGTGTGGATGTAGACCTGCGAGTAGCCGCGCAGCGAAATCTCCACATCCCCTTCGCGAAGCTTTGAACGAGCACGCTCCATCAAACCCGTCATGCCGGGCGGAATGTCAGCGTCGATAAGCATATCTGCTAGGCGGGCAAGCCACACATCTCGGTCCATGCGACCCGGATCGCCAAAGAGGGCCTCGCGGAACAAGCCCAGCGTTGTCAGAAGCTGGTCCTTCGAGCTGCGACGCGCAGCGGCCATTCCATCGGCGTCCACATACTTCGATTCGACGATCGAGATGACGACGCGGATTCCCTCTTCCTTCTCTTCAACATTGAGCGCAAGGATGTCCGCGATGCGGCTCTCAGGTTGGGAAAGCCAGCTCGCGTAGTCGTCGAGCAGGAAATAGGCCGTCAGGACCTGCCCCCCACTGGCGAGGCCCTTGAATTCTCCCTCGAGCAGATGGCGGCTGAGGACCAGGCCGATCATTTCCCCCGCAGAAACACCTCGCTTGGCTGCGCGCAAAACTATGTCGCCGGAGATTGAAAGCGCATCGCGCTTTGCCTTCTCAGCGACTTGGTTGATCTCATCCGAGGTGAGCTGAAGCTTCAGCTCATCGAGGCGACGGCGGACAAGAACGCCCAGCAGCCTGAGCTCTGAGGTCGAGCTCACGATCATATTGCGACCGTTGGTAGATCCCCGGCGATACCTGACAACCGTGATGTTGTTGTGCTGAAGCTGTCGCTTGTCCAGCAGCTCGTCGTAAGTGGCAACCCATTCAGCCAGGGTGTGCGCATCGTTGATCAGCGCGGCCAGATCCTGGCTTTGCAGGGAAATGCGGCGCGCAGGCAGTAAGCGCTTGTCGGGCGTCGCATCTCTCTGGTTACAGACAGCCGAGACGGCAGTGACGTAGGACCATCCCGATGCCGTTTGCCACGGGCAGGTCAGGAACGTGGTCGATTTGAGCTCGTCCTCGCCGGAGACACTGCGATACGACCACCGCGAGGGCGCGTGCTCCAAGCTTGGACGATCGTTGGTCCAGGAGACAGGCAACCATTCCTCCTTGGCCGAGCGGGCAACCACGTCGTGCAGGAAGGCCACGTCGAAAGGCTTGAAGCCTTGCTCGCTCTCGCTGGGGGTCGCCGAAATCGGCGTCACCGCGATGCGAAGCTTAGAAATGAAGTTGTCACTGGTCTCGCTGACTACCGGCAGGTCAGGATCGTCGCCGGCCTTGTTGACCAACTCACCGTAGACGCTGCGAAGCTTCGCTTGATCGGCGTGCCGAACGGAGACGCTGCACTGGAATTTTCCGTCCTCCTGAATGGAGGAGAGTTCGCGCACCATCGACAATGGCAACTCGGCCGCGTCGGCGTTGTAGAGCACGACGCTGAGGTTTGAGGCCTCATGCGGCTGCAGGCCGACGTAACGCTCCAAAAGCTCGCGCGCCTGCTTGGCCGCAGCAGCCGGATCAACGTCGGTCATCGCATCTTCGTCGCCACCAGTCGGGGCCTCCAAGAGGCTGTAGCCGTTGACCGTGCTGCTCTCGCTGACCAGTCTGGGAGACCCGCCCTTGTTGAGGACCGCAATCTCTGGGTAGAACGGATGAGCGATCTCGTCCGAAAGCTCGCGCATGAAGATCTCGCGATCTCCATAGAGGATGCTTCCGCTCGACAGCAAGTGGGTGGCGAAGCCCGCCACACGGCGGGACTTCACTGCCAGCGCTTTCATGCGTTCAGGATGCCAAGGTGGAATGATAAGCGCGGGGTTGTCGCCGGCTACGCGGGCCGTGCCCACCGACAGAACCTCCGACACCAAACGCGACCGGCAAAGATCGCCGCGCGCATGAGCCATCAAGGAGTCCAGCAACGCGGCGAATGATTCGGCCTGTCGCATCACAGCTTCGCCATGGAGGCCTGTGTCCAAAAAGTCTTCCATCCCCGTGATGTAGTCCTGTTCGAACTTGTCCCATGCGGTTCGAATCTCCTCGCGCTGAGTGGGCGTCAAACGCCCGTCATCGGCCAGCTCCTTGATCCGATCCTTGATCACCTGACGGAAGCTGCGGAGCTTGCTAGCAGCGGGAACGAGTGATCCCGCGTCCGTAGAGTAAGTGGCCTCCAGGGTCCCAGTGTCGAGAAGCGACACGCTTTGAACCCCGCCCTTTTTGCTCACCAAGCGACGAGGCACTTCCGTGCAGCCAACTGCGCCCTTTTCTAACAGACGGCGCATGTCCGCAACCATGGACAGACCGATGGCGGCCGGCTTGTAACTCCAGAGCAGTTGCGTCTTGTTGATACGAGTCTCCGCATCGCCCTCGATTTTCAAGAGCTCCACATCGAACTTGATCTGCAACGCGAGGCGCGCGAGCGATGAATTGGGCTTGACCCTCTTGCTTCGGCTTATGGCTATCTCGCGCTCCTTTGCGATATAGCGCTCGAAATCGAACAGCGGATCCGGGAGGTCGGCAGTGGTCATGCGCGTGACCTTCCACTGCACCTTGGCGCCCATAAGATCGCGAATGCCGCGGTACATCGCGGAGAAGAAGCAGCCCGCGTCGTGGTTGAACCGCTCGCGCCACTCCGTCCGCCCCTTGTTGACGGTGAAGCGCAGGATCCGCTCTCCCTCGGCGTCTTCAAGGCCCGCGTGCAGGTTGTTGACCACCCGAGCGAATCCATCAAAGAAGTCACTGCACTCAATCGGCTTGCCAAACAGCGCCTTCTCCCATCGCGACAACAGCTTGGAGTCGAGCTCCAGAAGCCGGCGATGAGTTGCGAAGAATTCTTCATCTTCGGGTGTGAAGTCAGCCCGCCGCTCGCGCGACTTCAAATCCTCCAGGAGCTTTCGGCCCTCCGGCTCCAGTGCGTTGTCTTCAACGCAGTCATGCTCGAAGAAGCGCAGAGTCGTCAAAGCCAAGCCCTGCTGCTTTTCCTTGGGCTTATCAAACGCAAGGTAGACCCCTTCGGCCTCCCATTCGAACTCAGCCAGAGACGCCGCAGCTTCTTGATCGCCCACCGGCGCCGACGCAAAGGCCTCCAGGGCCTGCCGCGCGCCTTCGGCGATCTCAGCGGCGTTGGCTTCGATGCGCTCGACCAATTCATCGGGATCCAGCGGCTGGCCGTTTTGGCGCAGCTTTTTCAGCAGCGGCGCGCGTTGCATGATGAGCTTGGCGAAGGCCTTCTGCCAAGGGCCGCGCGTAGTTCCAAAGGTTTTTGCATTGGAGAAATAGCCGCTGTCTCTGGGCAGCCCCGCCCGTGGCAGCGCATAGCCCACTGCGTCGCGGATGGGATGACCTCGGGTAGAGATGGCCTCGACGACTTCGGAGCAGAACTCGCCAAGCTGCACCAGCGAGAGCTCGGATGCGTTGAGCAGGCCGCCGAGCGCTGCCTGAAACACCGCTCGGTCTTCAGAAATAGGCGTAAGGCCGCCGGTGTGCAATGCAGCGTCGACCCAAGGCTGCGGATCGACTAGTAGTTCCTTGGCACCGATTGGCGTGACGTGCGCGAGGGTGTCGGAGAGATTCTGCTCGCTGCCGCTGGCGGTGAGAATGGCCTCCTTATCGGTTTCGGCATTGTTGCGGACATAGCCGGCGTTTTGCTGGATCAAGATCTCCGCCGGCAAACCTTGGTTCTCCACCAATGCCTCGGGAATCATGAGGTCCATCCGGGCGATAAGGTCGGACTTGCCCATGACCGAACGCGCGACGGCGGCGATCTGACTGGCGGAAAGCTTGTCGAGCCGGAAAAGCGCGACTGTGTCGCCCTCCATGGCGGGGCTAGACAAGCGCTTGTCGAGAATGTCTGCGCCGACGCGCCCGATGATGCGATCGGTCAGCATGCGGCCTCCACCTCAAACGCGAACGGATTTTCAACAAACGAGCAAGAGTCTGAGAGCCGGCGCACCAAGCCTAAGCCGACAAGCCGGGCCTCCAGGTTGTCGCGGTTCTCACTGAGCTCCCCTTGGTCGATGGACTTGGCTTCCACGAGGCGGGCGCCTTCTGCATCGCCGATCACCAAGCCATAGCGGCGCTTGACCTCGATGAGGAACTCGTCGAACTGCATGCGGCCATCGACGATCGCGATGACGATGGATTTGAGCAGACGATCGCTGGGCGCATACCTATACCGCCGCGAGAGCCGGCGAGAGCTCAACCCGATCGCGCGCGACCATGTCGCATGGATCTTGCCTACGTGTTGGCCATGCCGTGGCAACGCCAGCTCGACGAGCTTAGAGACTAGTTCGTCAGGACTTCGTCCGGAGTAGTCGTCTTCGTCTTTTCCGCTCACGGGCGGCCACTGGAAAGCCTCCCGCAGAAGCTTCACACGCTCGGCTTCTGGGAACTCGGTCGAACCCGCATCGATCCAGGCCTTGTCTCTTCGGATTGATTCAACATGGGCTCGGATCGCCTTTTCTGGAAGACCTTGGTTAGCCAGGTAACTATCACTGGAGAGAGCCCGAACCTTACGACCAACCTTTGAAACGATCTCGCAGACGAACTCGACGGGCTCGTCGTTGCCGGCGGTCTTCTTCGCTCGTTCGAGGAAGTAGAGCAGCATGCTCAGGCCCGTGACCGCGATCAGATGCTCCAGCGCGTCATAAACCGGCATGTCCCTAGACAGAATCGCCAGCCAGTCCTCGCAGATTTGATCGAAGCGTGGGCTCGACGCCTCTGGCAGGTAGCCAGAAACGCGAGAGTCCTCGGGAGACTGAGGCGCCCCTTGAAGCGCTCGGGCCAGTCTGTTCATAGGGGCGGAACGCTCAAACATGCGCTTGGCCAACAAGTCGCCGAGCTCCGCGCCGCGTTTGGCTCGAGTTAGCATTAGATAGAGCAACTCGCCAGACCGCGCGAAGAAACGCCGGTCGTTGCTCATGTTGCCCTTCGCGTCAATCTCTAAGTCTTCGTAGAGTGCGTCCGGCCCAAATGGGAAAACGAACTTCGAGCTCCAGCGCTTGTTGCTGCGTGACTCGAATGAGGATGAGCGGAGCAGCTCAATTGCCTTGGAGAAATCGTCGAAACTTCCGAATGATTGGCGCAGGTATGCCACATCGCCGGCCGAGTCCCCATTGCCGGTTTTGCCTTGGTCGAACTTGTCGAACCACTGGCGCCACTTCTCCTCGTCGGAGAGTTTGCTCTCAGCGATGGACTCGACATAGGGGTTGTTGAAAAGCAGTCCCCGCAGTCGCATTTGACGCTGCGGCTTGAACCGGACGGCGCCGGCCAAGCCCTCATGGGGCCGCAACGGCTTGTCCAGGTTGGAGCCCAGCACGCCGAGAAATTCAAGAACTGTCAAATGCGGAAGCTGCTCGTCGTAGAGCCGGTGCCCCCAAATGTTCTCGTCCACGCAGAAGTCGACGCGCTCTATCTTCGGGCGCCTAATGAGGTCGCTCATGCCGGGGCCCTCACAGTCACAGGGCGAGTCATACCGCGTCCGCCGGGTTCGATATCAATGAAGTTGAGAGTCATAGCCGAGCCTTCGCCTACAACCTCGTCGTCATCGGCGACGGCGTTCTGGCGAACCATCTCGGCCTTGCGTAGAAGCTTGGCCTTGAAGGCCAAAAGATCTTCAAGGCATTCGTTGGAGAAACTTGCGGGAAGCGCGCCCTCTGCAACGCGAGCGAGGAATTCGTAGCGGATGGGAGTGAGGTCGAAGATCACCCCGTTGGCCGCTCCCGGAGCGAGCAAAACCTCCAAGAACGGGCGGCCGGTTGTCGCGTTAAGCTTGATGGCCATGCCTGCGCCGCCTTGCCGGCGCGCGGAGGTGTCGTAGTCACAAAGCACGCTCACCCTGCTTTGCGTGAAGCCGCCGGAACTCGCGATAAAGATGCGGTCGGCGTTTTCCAAGAGAAGCCCTGTCAAAACACGATTAAGGCCTCTGGCGATCCGGGCGCGGACAGCCTCGTTGACCTGGGAAGTTTTCTTCACAAGCGTGTCGATGAGCTCGAGGTAGTCGCCCGCGTAACGGAAGACCGTCATGGCCCAGCGCGAGTAACCGGGTTCGTCCTTCGGCAGCGTGAAATAGAGCCTGCGACGTTGATCCTCAAGCATTTCCATGAAAGCTGCTGCGCCGCCGTCCAACCGAGCTCTCTCGTGCCCTTCAAGATAGGCGTCTTGGGCCGCGATGTAGTTCGTCGTCGCGCCATAGATGGGATCGCTCGCCACTAAGCGCGCAAAGTCGGCTTGGAGCCTTGAATCGTCCTTGCCGTAAACAAGCAGGCCATCTGCACCGTTAGTTGTCTCATCACCGACACCGAAACCTGCCATGGCTTTGAAGACGGGGCGATCAGACGCCCTGCGCTTGGGGAGGTTCGCCCCAAAAGCATTGGCGTAGACGCTGGCCTTGCTGACTGTGCCTGCCTCTTGGATCTTCGGCACGTCGGCGCACGTCATGAGGTTTTCTTTCGCTCCTCTAGCGTCGGAATACCCAAGGACCATGTTCGAGCACAGCGCGAGCAAGTCACGCACCGGGAGGTGCAACCCGTTGAGACGTGCTAGTTCCACTAAGTCGCCCAACCGGCTCGCGAGTTGGCCACCATCGGCCTCTCCAAGCACTCGGCGGCGGTTCTCGTCAATCGGACAGACCTTTCCGCCAGTATTCATAGCGCAGCCGGAGCAGCCGTCCCACGCCGGATGACCCGCCACCGCCTTAGCGACCTCTTCAAAAGTCTTACGGGTGGTCGTTCGGCTGAGATCGAAGACGGCGAGGCGATCGGGCGCAGGCCCTGCCTGAAGGAAGCAGTCTTGCAAAGGCGTGCGAAGAGGGTGCCTCCCCCCTTGACGTTCGCCGAGCTCGCGCAGACGATCGAGAATCTGGCCGTGATTAGCCGCGAGGATCACGAGCTCAGAATCATCGCCGCCGAGCACGGACCTTTCGAGGCGCTGGAGTGGCAGGTCGCTCTCCGGACCGTTGAACTCGGAGAGGTCTTTGATGAAGACAGCCGAGCGACCATCAGCCAGCTTCAGTTCCTTGACATTGCCTTTGGCAGACCAAACCTTAGGATCACCGCCGAAGCGTGCCCATAGGGCCCGACAGTGATAGGTCTTTCCGTCGCCCGCTGTGCCCGCGATCAGCATCGAGCCTGCCGCTTTGGACTGGATGTGATTGACCATGTCTTCGAGGAGTGGCGTCGCAAGCTGGATCGGCTGCACCTTTGCCCGGCCGACGGCGCCCGACACGTATTCGTCGAACATTGTCAGGTTCTGCGGCGTTGGGCCGTAGCTGCGCAGGAACCGCACCCAAACGCTGGCCGGCGCCGCTCCAGACTCGCCGGTTTCGGACAAGCTAGCATCTGTCATTCATGTCTCCTGATGCGTATGAGCATGCGCCTCTGATAGCGCACGTTACTCAACGAGATCGAGGCATGAAGGTAACAGATTGTTGTGATTCAGCCCAAGAAAATCCGATATGGCGGAGTCAACGTTGCTCACTCGTTTGGGTGATTGCTATTGGACTCAAAGTCGAACCCATGCTAGCGCTAGAAGGTGCGCCTTTCAAATTTCGGCGTCTTGCCTTCCCAATAGCGCAACCGCTTTCCAGTGTGGTGTGGCGATGCGCATTGGCCGCCTTGCTCGCTGTCTCAATCGCAGTCCAAAGGTCTAGCTGAATTGGAGACAGTGAAGCGGATGACGGTCACGGATGCTCGCCGCGCCGTGCGACTCGGCCTCAGCGGCATGAGTCGGCGGATGGACTTCAAGGGACTTCCGTCCTGATGACTGATGACGGTCTAGCGCTGGGGACGGCGCTACTGAAACACCGGATCTGTGTCCGGCAACGGACTCTGGGCGAGGCTTTCGAACGACGATTTGAATCCGCCGCCGATGCGAAGCTGATCTGGCGTGGGCGCGCTGAAGGGGGCAGAGAAGAAGCTCGTTGCGACTGTCTCGCCCAGCTTGCGGGTAGGCCTCGAACTGCGCCTCGTCGAAGAACTGATCTGCCGCGGTCTGATGCGGGAAGAACGGATTCTCGCGCTGGTAGTCCAGCACATAGTTCGCCTCGGTACCCATCATTGCGAGCTTGATATAGAGCATCCAGCCCAGCTCCTTATGCTCCCGTTCGCCTGGCGTATAGTCGATTTTCACCGCCAATCCGTATGCGGCTGACACCTTGTCCCGGAGTTTTAGGTTCCTTGGGTCGAACTGGATGCGGTAGCCAAAATCGATCGTAACGAGGCGCTGCAACCGGCTTAGATCGGCGCACGTCATTTCGCCATCCATATACTGCGTGGGCTGGCGTCGCCGGAAGGGCAACGTGATTTTCCAGTTAGGTGTCAGCGAGCCGGGTGCGAACTGTAACCGCTGTGCCGTCCCCGCCCTCTAGCAGGCTGAAGAAATACTGATTTCGGATCGGAAATTTGTTCTATTCGAGAGTGCCTTACCCCTTGCCAGCGTCTAAAAATCGCTTGTAGCGCGTTCTACGAGCTCGAAGATTATTGGAAAACCCTTGCCTGGAGGTATTTCTTCAGCCTGTTAGGTCAATCGGTATTTGCCTCCGTGCTTCATCATGATCTCGCGTGCAATGTAGAGGCCCACGCCAAGGCTGTTGGAAGGGCGCTCGGGAGACTCCATTAGCGAATACTGCCCATCCTTTTAAGCCGTCCCTCCAGACGCTCGGATCGCTCCTTTTCGCGCTTCAGGTTGAAAAGAAGCGTCGAACAAACAGTGGCGAGGTCGTCGGATCTTTGCTTTTCACGATCCAGCTCTTCCTTGAAACGATTTACCTTAAGCCTGAGTATTTCCAACTCTTCCATTTTGGAAGGAGTCATATGGCGTCGCACCATATCGGCAATCTCATGATGATCTCGATATATCACGCTTCGGCCGACGCCAGATTTTTTCGCCAACTCAACAATGGTTACATTGTCTGGAGAATTTCTTTCCATGTCGGCAAGGGTTTCAATCAGTCTTTTCCGAACATCGCTGCTCACCTTTTTTATCCTTTTATCTGTTTGATTATTTTAATGCTTACCTCCACGCGTTTCTTTGCAATACTTCGCGCTTGCCAAGGTGTACGGGGCATACTGAGAAATCGTCTCGCGACTGTTTCGCGATCCTCCCACCAGAATAGATAACGCTCATCCACGCCAAAATTTTGACAGGCAGCGCAAACATCTGGCGCCCTTCGCAAAGGATTGGGTGCGTGGTCGGATCCCTTGCAGGCTGAAAGATCGGCCCTGTAGACGCAATAGCCCCAATCACATGGCACCATGACTACGCCAGCTGCGAGCATTGCGGCAGCAGCGTCCATCGTTGCGACTTTACCCTGAAACGGTAGTTCTTCGACCGCTGTAATCAGCCTAGAGCTTCCCGGTCCGGCGGGGCGCTCAGCTTCTATGGCCGCAGTGAGCGCGGACGCAAGCTCCTTAGATTCCTCCTCCTCCAGGAGACTGTCAATGTCGAAGTCTGTTCCAACGTATCCGCTGTCCGTCGTCCCCCAGTGGATGTGGCCATACTGTTCTGCCAACGCTAGCAGTCCGCGCTTGTCGCGCAGCACCACATATCTGCAAAAACCACGGCGAAGCTGATGCATTGTAAAGTGCCAAGGAATAGGACTTGAACCGATTGATGCGAGCGAATTTAGGCGAGGAATCAATGTATTATTTCCAATACTTTGCACCTTCGCACCTTTTGCCCTAGGCCAGATACCCCTGATTGCGTATCCAACGGAAAGGCGCTTCGTGTTCTCAACCTGTAAAGGTGCTCTGAGTCTTTCAAGAAGTTCAATTGCTCGGACCACGATTGGTGGAGCAAGCCACATTCCGACTACGGAACTATTCCTTTTTTTTGTCCGCGGGCCTTGTAAATATGCGTAAGCAATTCCGTCACTGTGGGTTACGTAGGTGACGCAATCAACCTTAAGGCTCAAGATCTCAGAAGCTCGCATCCCGGTAAATCCACCGATCAAAGCGAAACATGCGTTATAGATCTGGACAAAGGCGTTACTACCGCCGCGGAGTGAAAGTAAATCAATTTTTGTAATTTCATTTACTTTTTCAATAAGCTTAGCATGGCCGGAAAGACAATCTCTCCATACACTCAAATCGGCGCGCTTTTTCCTTGATCGGCGTGTGGTTAGAATAGCTATGTAATCTTCACGCACTTCCAACAGTTCATCGACCCACGGTTCTGTCAATGAAGCAGCTTTCTCCAACAGCTTTAAGAAATACTCATCTGGCGCAAATAGCTCATGTTTAGAGGTCTCGACCCCCCTTCCAACATATGACTCTGTGGGACGAACCCTTAAATCACGCGGAATCGGAAAGGAAAAGTCCGTACTTGCACGCAGGCGCTCAATTAATGCAACAAACGGTTGCAACTGCTTCGCGGAATTTTGTAGGTATGACATTTCTTCCGCAAGATATGAAAGGAAGTGGTGGACTTCTGCAGTCCCCATAAGGTCAAAACTCTGTATGTCCTGAGAGCGCATCCAAGAAACAAGGCGGACGATTCGTCGGAAGCTTACCCTCGTCGAAATGTCGCTGCCTCCAAGATTTCTGCAATGCATGTCGACCAATAACGCTTCCTTCGCCCCCCTTAAAAGCTTACTGTTCCGGGGATGTTCAAGCGACTCCCCGGGCTGAACTTCAATGTCCCATCTCAAAATCCGCAGGGCGGCGTGCACAGCAAAAGGATCAGAAGACAGCCGCCAGACAGAATCTTCAAATCGGATCGGTTCCTGTCGCTCTTCAAGAACGCGCCGCAAACTTCTTGCCAACGGCAACGACACGTTGTTTATATCTGCTTTTCTCTTCATAACTCAATATCAAGGATAGGCGGCAGTTTGGGGACAATTGCTATTGCGCGAGCCATTACTGGCGCAGGCACCTGTGGTAGCAGGACACTTTCAATAATTTGCTGTGTTCGCTGATACAATTTTTTGAATCGAAGCATTTTTTCCGTCTCTACAAGCGCCTCTTTTTCTGCACGCGCGAGAGTGTCTCGTGATTGCAATAGACGTGCGACATGGTCCGGGGAGTCAATCAGAACAACGGAATTATCGCAGCTGCCACACCCCCCAAACTGGTCACACTCAACGCCTTTTCTTGACCCTGGAGCGACGCCCGCAAATGGATCTGCGCACTCAAAGCCGAATACTGTGCGCATAGGTTTTACTGCTGGTTCATCACTATTTTTTGATACTGTAAATTTCTTATATTCGATTTTAGAAAGAATTTTTGCTTGACCATTTGAAATTACCTCTGCGACCTCCTTCGCAATCTTGTTCCGATCAAAGTAACGACGAGTCGTCCGCTTACTCTTGTGCTGCAGAGTAGCCTGAGCAAGCGAAGGATCCTTGAATTTTTCGAGAATTGTATTGGCCGCAAATCGTCTGAAATCTCGTGGATCAAAATCTTGCAACCCATTTTCCTCGATAAAGGCCCGCAATACATAATGTATGCTACCGTAGTCTGGCACTTTAACGTTCTCACGCGAATTCCCGACTATTACGAAGAGAAATTTGGAAAAGCCTTTCGCATGCGCTCTGCTTCTTGAGGTGATTCTCAGTATATTTTCAACCAAGCGAGGGGGCTCATAGGGCTTGGTGTTACTGAACCATTTCCGCTGCACCACACTTCCGCGGTCCTTATCGCAATTGAAGGACCATTGGTTTGGATCAATCGGATTTTGTATCAAGCAATCCACCTCAGCCCAAATTACTGACATGGGATTTCCGGCGGTTTCGTGCAATATGAGTAGATAGAAAGGAATAAGCTCTTTCAAGGAAGGGAAAAGATATGACTTCAGCTCCCGAATGCCGAATTCCTGCATCCTCACTAGATTGCGCGCATCTTTAACCGCTTGCTCACGCGTGGGCAAATATCCATTGCCTGCTTTCAATAGAACCAGCAGGTTTTTTTGAAGGAGCTCTTCGGCGGGGCTAAAACACGTCCCATTCTCCGATACCAAGCGCGACGCGAGCTCAAACCGCTCCACCATTGCATCAACCTTCCGCCGACAGACATTGACTATTTCCCGTACATGGTCCGCCTTGAGTGTCCTACCAGCCTTAACTTGAGGGGAAGCTTCTTTTTCGACACGTGGAATTGCGATCTTCCCCCAAATTGATTGTTGGTCATCTGAAAGGTGTTCAACCACTTTAATCGCTATGCTCAGCGCTTTCTTTGCCCGATGATGGGCCTTTTTTTCGAAAACCCAATCGGCAAACCGCTCCAAGAGTCCTTGCGTTTGATCCCAATCAAATTCCTCGAGAAAATCAAGTAGATCAACGAAAAAAGGTCTATTCCTTTCTCTGGTCGAGTACTTCCAGGCACCCCCTACTCCTTTAAATGACTTTACTAGATCACAATGATAGCTGTAGGGGATATTTTTATACGCCGAGAAATCAATAATTATTTCGCGATCATCTGGTGTGAAAATTTTCCATTGCAAATTCTCAACAGGATGTGAATTATTATTTGCCATCACAAAATATCCGCCAAAAGGCTAGACAGCGCCTCGGAAATTTCCTCTTCCGGAATAGGCAGACTTTTCAGATATATAAGCGTAGTTTCAATGCTCCTGTGCCCCAGCATCTTCTGCAGAATTTTTAGCGGATTAATATCGGGATTCTTCACTGCCATTTTTTTCAATCGATCGTAGATCTCTACAGCGAACAGGTGGCGCAAACTGTGAAGAGTAATTCGTAAAGAGCGCAAATTCGCACTTTTCTTTAGTGCTCGATAGGCAGATGTACCCGTGGCGCGGCGACCCGCAACATTCAAAAACAGAGGTGACATCGGTGTGGAACCACTGTTCTTTGTAGTCGCCAACATCTGCCTTTCAAACTTTATGTATTTATTCGTCAAAGCCATCAACTCTAGGGGTACATAGGCGACCTGCGTATATCCTCCTTTACGTGCAAGCTTCAGCTTCACGAGACGTTTCTTGGGTTTCTCTGGAACACTCTCGAGGTTTAATCTGGGCAACTCACTCCGCCGAAGCCCAGTTGCTTGATACCAAATAAGCATCAACCGGTACGGCATAGGTATTGTCTTAATGAGCGCAACGAAATCGCGGATACTTGGAACGTTCACACTTGCTGGTGTTATCCGCACCTTTAACTGAACTAGCTTCTGAGAGTTAATCCCCCATTTTGAAATTGGCGCGTCATTTAGTATCGCCCCCTCTTCAACAACCCATCTAACATAGCGCACTAAACCTGCCATATACAAGTTTATTGAATTATCCGCATATTTGCGATCATCTTTTAGAACGTTTCGGTAATTTGTAACATCAACAAATCTTGCTTCTGAAATATCAGTTAATTCAGAACTCAACCATCGTTCAAAATCAATTGCGGATTCGATATATGACTCGATTGTTCGGTCCGCCAACCTTCTGCCAGGCTGGGAGTTAAGATCCAGGATGTACCGGCTGAGATTTGCATGCAGGCGGCCTTCGTCGTCCAGGACAACACCGAGGTGCGGAGAGGACCTCGGCGATTTGAGCGAAGGCAACTCGGCAACGAGACCGGAATGGGAGAGCCTCAGGCGCCGCAGCACCTGATCCAAATCGTCCTTTGACGCATGTACAAAGTTCATCTCACCACTGTAGGCTTGGAGACAATGTCCTCAAGCTCCCTAATGCCCGAATTCACGAGGGCCGCGCTGGAGGCGCTGCGCGAACCCCTGGAAACTGGCCACATCACCATCTCGCGGGCGGCGCAGCGTGCGGAATTTCCGGCACGGTTCCAGATGATCGCGGCGATGAACCCCTGCCCCTGCGGCTTTCTCGGCTCCACCCAGCGCGCCTGCCGCTGCACGCCCGACCAGGTCTCGCGCTACCAGGGCAAGCTCAGCGGCCCGCTGCTGGACCGCATCGACCTGCATGTGGAGGTGCCCGCCGTGCCTTCGGAGCAATTGCTCAAGGCGCCGCCCGGCGAATCCAGCGCCGCCATCCGCGAGCGCGTGGTGCAGGCCCGGGCCCGGGCGCTGGCACGCCAGGGCAAGACCAACCAGGCGCTGCAGGGCCAGGAGATCGACGAACACCTGCACCTCGAAGACGCAGCCGCCAAGTTCCTCAATACCGCAGGCGCGCGCCTGGGCTGGTCGGCCCGCAGCACGCACCGCGCGCTCAAGGTGGCGCGCACCATCGCCGATCTGGCGGGTTCGCAGACCACTGCCGTGGGCCATGTGGCCGAGGCCGTCCAGTACCGCCGCGTGCTGCGCAGCCCGGCCTGAGCCCCCGCCCATCGCTATAGTCTCGCCACTTCCAGCAGCATCACTCCATGGCCAGCGCTTCACTCCCAACCATCACCCCCACCGCCACCGACGTGGTCGACAACAGCTACCTGCGCACGCTGGTGGGCTACAACGCGCGCCGGGCCTCGCTGTCCATCATCGAGGTGTTCATGGAGCGCATGGCGGTCTATGGGCTCAAGGTGGTGGATTTCTCGGTGCTCTCGCTGGTGGCGCACAACCCCGGCATCACCTCGCGCCAACTGTGCGCCACGCTGGGCGTGCTGCCGCCCAACCTGGTGGGCCTGATCGCGGCGCTGGACCGGCGCGGCCTGATAGAGCGCCGCCCGCACCCGAGCGACGGGCGCGCCATGGGCCTGCACCTGACGCTCGCCGGCGAGGACCTGTGCGCGCAGGCCGAGCAGACTGCGGCCACGCTGGAGATCGACGCCACCGCGCGCCTGACCGCCACCGAGCGCAAGACGCTGATCCGGCTTCTGCAAAAAGTCTACGACTGACGGGCCCGTGCCGGCCCGCCTGGATCAGGTTGCCGCAGGCGTGGCCTTGGCCGCCTTGTCCAGCCCCAGCAGGCGCACCGCATTGCCCTTGAGGATGCCGGGCATCACCTCGGGCTTGAAGCCGGCCTCCTGGAAGTCCTTCATCCAGCGCTCGGGCGTGATCAGCGGGTAATCGCTGCCGAACAGGATGCGGTCCTTGAGCAGGGTGTTCGCGTACTGCACCAGCTGCTTGGGGAAGTATTTCGGGCTCCAGCCCGAGAGGTCAATCCAGACGTTGGGCTTGTGCGTGGCGACCGAGAGCGCCTCGTCCTGCCAGGGGAAGCTCGGGTGCGCCATGACGATCTGCATGTCCGGGAAGTCGATGGCCACGTCATCCAGGTGCATGGGGTTGCTGTACTCCAGGCGCAGGCCGCCGCCGCAGCGCATGCCGCTGCCGATGCCGCTGTGGCCGGTGTGGAAGATGGCCGGCATGCCGTACTCGGCAATCACCTCGTAGATCGGCCAGGCCATCTGGTCGTAGGGGTGGTAGCCCTGCACGGTGGGGTGGAACTTGAAGCCCTTGACGCCATGCTCCTCGATCAGGCGGCGGGCCTCGCGCGCGCCCATCTTGCCCTTGTGCGGGTCGATGCTGGCAAAGGCCATCATCATGTCGCTGTTGGCTTTGGCGGCCTCGGCGATCTCTTCGTTGGGGATGCGCCGGCGGCCCATCTTGGACTCGGCGTCCACGGTGAACATCACCAGCCCGATCTTCTGCTCGCGGTAGTAGGCCACCGTCTCGGCGATGGTGGGTCGGCGGCCATTCTTGAAGTATTTGTCGGCGGCGCGGTCGTATTCCTCGCCGTAGTTGTCGAACGGGTTCCAGCAGCTCACCTCGGCGTGCGTGTGGATGTCGATGGCAATCAGGTTCTCGTGGTCCATATCTGTCTCCTATGGTGGCCGGGCTTTCACGGTGTCCCTGTCAGCATGCACCACGGCACGTGGCGCAGATCAAGGGTAACTACTGATGAAAAACCGGTCTGGCTTGCTTGAATTGGTTATGAACTATAACCACAATTCACCTATCAAGAAAGCCACCATGACCCATCCAGACATCCATTTCGAGCTCTCCGGCGACGAGCAGGAAGTTGCCGTGATCCGCCTGACGCGCAGCGCCAAGCGCAATGCGCTGAACGACGGCCTGATCCTGGCCCTGCGCGACCTGTTCGAGAAAATGCCCGCCGGCGTGCGCGCTGCCGTGATCGACGGCGAAGGCCCGCACTTCTGCGCCGGGCTCGACCTGTCCGAGCTCAAGGAGCGCGATGCGGGCCAGGGCCTGTACCACTCGCGCATGTGGCATGCCGCGCTGGAGCGCGTGCAGTACGGCCCCGTGCCCGTGATTGCCGCGCTGCACGGCGCCGTGGTGGGCGGCGGACTGGAGCTGGCCAGCGCCTGCCACATCCGCGTGGCCGATGAATCCACCTTCTACGCGCTGCCCGAGGGCTCGCGCGGCATCTTCGTGGGCGGCGGCGGCGCCGTGCGCATCCCCAAACTGATCGGCGCTGCGCGCATGGCGGACATGATGCTCACCGGCCGCGTCTACAACGCGCAGGACGGCGAAAAGGTCGGCTTTGCCCAGTACCTGGTGCCCGAAGGCCAGGCCTTCGACAAGGCACTGGAGCTGGCCAAGCGCGTGGCGCAGAACGCGCCGCTGACCAACTACGCGCTGATGCACGCCCTGCCGCGCATTGCCGAGCAACCGGCCGACCAAGGCTTCTTCACCGAAGCCATGATGGCCGCGATTGCCCAGAGCGCACCCGAGGCCAAGTCGCGCCTGGCGGACTTCCTGGAAGGCCGCGCCGCCAAAGTGCGCAAAGACTGAGCCCCGCATTTCCACACCGCCGGACCTCCACCCATGAGCGATCTCTCCACCCCCCTGGCCCCGCCGCGCTACCGCCCGGTGCCCTTTGGCGTCACCCGCGTCAACCTGCGCGAGGGCGCACCCGGCGTGCGCTACCTGCAAGCCGACCTGCCCCTGGGCGCATACGCGCGCCGGGTCACGGACTACCTGGTGCACTGGGCGGAGGTAGAGCCCGAGCGCAGCTTTCTCGCGCGCCGGGTGCAGCATGCCGACGGCAGCACCGGCAATACCGGCGATTGGCAGCACGTGACGTATGCCCAGGCGCTGGACGCCGCGCGCAGCATCGGCCAGGCGCTGCTGGACCGGGGGCTGAACGCCGAACGCCCGGTGGTGGTGCTCAGCGAAAACAGCCTGGAGCATGCGCTGATGGCACTGGGCTGCATGTATGCGGGCGTGCCTTACTGCCCCGTGTCGCCCGCCTACGCCACCGTGAGCCAGGACTACGACAAGCTGCGCCACGTGCTGGACACGCTGACGCCCGGCCTGGTGTTCGCGGCCGATGGCGCGCGCTTCGGCCGCGCCATCAAGGCCACCGTGGCGGCGGACGTGGAGGTCGTGCTGGCCCAGGGCGCCATCGAAGGCCGCCCGGCCAGCACCTTCCAGAGCCTGCGCAATACCTTGGCCACGCCGGCAGTGGACGCGGCCATGCATGCCACGGGGCCGGGCACCATCGTGAAGTTCTTGTTCACCAGCGGCTCCACCAAGATGCCAAAGCCGGTGATCAACACCCAGCGCATGTGGTGCGCCAACCTGCAGCAGATCACCCTGTCGCTGCCGGTGCTGGCCGAAGCCCCGCCCATCCTGGTGGACTGGCTGCCGTGGAACCACACCTTCGGCAGCAACCACAACTTCGGTCTCACGCTGCAGCACGGCGGCACGCTTTACATCGATGACGGCAAGCCCACGGCAGCGCTGATCGGCGAGACCCTGCGCAACCTGCGCGAGATCGCGCCCACGGTGTACTTCAACGTGCCCACCGGCTTCGAGATGATCGCCGACGCGATGAAGACCGATGCCGTGCTGCGCCGCACCTTGCTGTCGCGGGTGCGCATGTTCTTCTACTCGGGCGCCGGCCTGGCCCAGCCTATCTGGGACAGCCTGCATGCCACGCAGGAGGCCGAGCTCGGCGAGCGCATCGTCATGTCCACGGGCCTGGGGATGACCGAGTCGGCCCCTTCGGCCATGTTCTGCAACAGCCCCGACGTGCGCTCCGGCCACATCGGCGCGCCCGTGCCGGGCATGACGCTCAAGCTGGTGGACGTGGACGGCAAGACCGAGGTGCGCTACCGCGGCCCCAACGTGACGCCCGGCTACTGGCGCTCGGACGCCGCCACGCGCGAGGCCTTCGACGACGAGGGCTACCTGTGCACCGGCGATGCCGTGCTGTGGATCGACGACAACGACATCCACCGCGGCCTGCGCTTCGACGGGCGCATCGCCGAAGACTTCAAGCTCTCCACCGGCACCTTCGTGAGCGTGGGCCCCATGCGCGCCAAGATCGTCGTGGCCGGCGCCCCCTACATCCAGGACGCGGTGCTCACCGGCCTGAACCGCAAGGAAGTGGGCGCCCTGCTGTTCCTCTCGCCCGCCTGCCGCGAGGTGAGCGGGCTGGCTGCCGATGCCCCCTGGGCCGAGGTGATCGCCAGCACCGGTGTGCGCCAGCGCATCCAGGCTGTCATCGACCACCTGGCGCGCGAATCCACGGGCAGCGCCAGCCGTGTGGCACGCGCACTGCTGATGGCCGAGCCGCCCTCGCTCGACAAGGGCGAGATCACCGACAAGGGCTCGATCAACCAACGCGCCGTGCTTAAGCACCGCGACGACCTGGTGCAGGCCCTGCACGATGGCGCCGCCCCCGACACCATCGTGCCTGCGGCCTGAAACGCACTACCCAAGGAGCCATCCATGCAGATCCAAGGACAGACCGCCCTCGTGACCGGCGCCGCATCGGGCCTGGGCGAAGCCACCGCACGCGAGCTGGCCCGCCTGGGCGCCAAGGTCGCGGTGCTCGACGTGAACACCGCCCTCGCCACCCAGGTGGCCGAGAGCATCAACGCACAGCATGGCGCCGGAACGGCCGTGGCCTGCACCTGCGACATCACCCAGACCGAGAGCGTGGCCGCCGCCCTGGCCCAAGCCGAGGCGGCCCTGGGCCCGGCCCGCATCCTCATGAACGTGGCCGGCATCGGCAGCGCCAAGCGTGTGGTGCAGCGCGACGGCAGCGCAGCGCCGCTCGAAGACTTCGCGCGCGTGGTGGGCATCAACCTCATCGGCAGCTACAACATCAGCCGGCTGTTCGCAGCCGCCTGCGCCAAGCTGGCGCCGCTCGACAGCGGCGAACGCGGGGTAATGATGTTCACCGCGTCGGTGGCGGCCTTCGACGGCCAAGTGGGCCAGCAGGCCTACAGCGCGTCCAAGGGCGGCCTGGTGGGCATGACGCTGCCCATGGCGCGCGACCTGGCGCAGCACGGTATCCGCGTGTGCACCGTGGCCCCGGGCCTGTTCGCCACGCCGCTGATGAAGGAGCTGCCCGAAGCCGTGCAGCAGTCGCTGGCCGCGAGCATTCCCTTCCCGCCGCGCCTGGGCAAGCCCGAGGAGTTTGCCGAGCTGGCGGCCCACATCGTGACCAACGGACACCTCAACGGGGAGGTGATCCGGCTCGACGGTGCCCTGCGCATGGCACCCAGATAGCGCCCCCGTTCCCTGCCCCGTCAACACACCATACCTATACCGGAGACAACCATGACGACGACACGACGCCACTTTGTTCACACCCTGGGCAGCGCCGCCGCCCTCGCAGCGCTCTATCCCCTGTCTTCCTTCGCGCAGGCGCTGGACCAGGTCAAGATCATGTACGGCTTTCCCGCCGGCAGCGCGGGCGACAGCGTGGCCCGCCGCGTGGCCGAGAAGCTGGGCGGCACGGCCTACAGCAAGAACCCGGGCTTCGTCGAGAACAAGCCGGGCGCCGGTGGCCGCATTGCGGTGGAAACGCTCAAGAACTCCCCCGCCGATGGCTCGGTGCTCACCCTGGCACCGGTATCGGCCCTGTCGGTGTACCCGCACATCTACCCAAAGCTCAGCTACAAGCCGGACGACGTGGTGCCCGTCTCCATCGGCGCGATCATGCACCACGGCCTGGCCGTGGGCCCGGCCGTGCCGGCCGAGGTGAAGACGCTCAAGGACTTTCTGGCCTGGGCCAAGGCCAATCCGGACAAGGCCAGCTACGGCTCGCCCGGCGCGGGCTCCATGCCCCACCTGCTGGGCGCGCTGCTGGGCATCCGTGCGGCAGTGGATCTCAAGCACGTGCCCTACCGTGGCACCGTGCCCAGCATCACCGACCTGGTGGGCGGCCAGATCGCTGCCGCCATGAACCCCAGCGGCGACTACCTGCAGTACATGAAGACCGGCCGCGTGCGCGTACTGGCCACCTCGGGCAAGAAGCGCTCGCCCTACCTGCCCGATGTGCCCACCTTCATCGAACTGGGCTACCCCGACGTGACGTCCGAGGAATGGTTCGGCTTCTACGCGCCGGCCAAGACGCCCGCCGCCACGCTGGCCAGTGCCAATGCCGCCATCACCGGCGCGCTCAAGGACAAGACCGTGATCGACGCGCTGGGCATCGTTGGCCTGGTGGCCCACGGCAGCACGCAGCAGGAGATGCTGGCCGACCAGAAGGCCGAGTTCGAGCGCTGGGGCCCGCTGGTCAAACAGATCGGTTTCACTTCAGAGTCTTGACTCTGGATTGGCTCCCCCCTGAGGCGCTGGCGCGCCTTCCCCCTGAGGGGGACGCCCCCGGTGGCCCGGCAAAGCCGGTTCCACGGTGGCGCTGGCCTTTGGCCGCGCCAGTTGCGAAGGCCATGGGTTAACGACGGACAAGGACGCACGATCAGCATGCAAGCACACCAGATCCTGGCCGATATCCAGCACCTGCTGACCGAAGTGCTCCAGGCGCCTTCGCAGTGGCAGGCGCTGGCGCCGTTTGCCGACACCGATGGCGGGCTGGCGGCGCAGGTGCTGGAGGAGGCCGCCAAGTTCGTGGACAGCGCCATCGCCCCGCTGCAGCGCACGGGCGACGAAGAGGGCTGCCACTTCGAGGCCGGCACCGTCACCACGCCCGCCGGTTTTCGCGCGGCCTACCAGGCCTTCTGGCAGGCCGGCTGGCCCTCGCTGGCCTGCGCGCCCGAAGACGGTGGCCAGGGCCTGCCCGCGGTGCTCGAATGCGTGCTGTTCGAATGGCTGGCTGGTGCCAACCATGGCTGGACCATGGCACCCGGCCTGCTGCACGGCGCCTACGAGTGCCTGCGCCACCATGGCAGCGAGGCCTTGAAGGCGCAGTACCTGCCGAAGATCGCCAGCGGCGAGTGGCTGGCCACCATGTGCCTGACCGAGGCCCATGCGGGCAGCGACCTGGGCCTGGTGCGCACGCGCGGCGTGCCCCAGCCTGATGGCAGCGTGCGCGTCAACGGCAGCAAGATCTTCATCTCGGGCGGCGAGCACGACCTGACCGACAACATCGTGCACCTGGTGCTGGCGCGCCTGCCCGATGCACCGGCGGGCCCCAAGGGGCTGTCGCTGTTCCTCGTGCCCAAGGTCTTGCCGAGCGGCGAGCGCAATGCCGTGGTGTGCGAACGCATCGAAGAGAAGATGGGCCTGCACGGCAGCCCCACCTGCGTGATGCGCTTCGACGACGCCACGGGCTGGCTGTTGGGCGAGCCCCACAAGGGCCTGGCCGCCATGTTCGTGATGATGAACGCCGCGCGCCTGCACGTGGGCCTGCAGGGCCTGGGCCTGCTCGAGGCGGCCTGGCAGAAGGCCAGCGCCTATGCGCACGAGCGCCGGCAGATGCGCGCTCCCAGGCCCATGGGCACAACGGCATCGCCGGGCCCTGATCCGATTGCCGAACACCCGGCCATGCGCCGCATCCTGCAGACACAGCGCGCCTGGATCGACGGCGGGCGCGTGCTGGCCTACCACACGGCCCTGCAGCTCGACGTGGCGCGCCACCACCCCGACGCGACCGAGCGCGCCGTGGCCCAGCGCTGGTGCGCGCTGGTCACGCCCGTGCTCAAGGCCGCGCTGACCGACCAGGCCTTCCACGGCGCGAGCGCCTGCCTGCAGGTCTTCGGAGGCCACGGCTACGTGCGAGAATGGGGCATCGAGCAGATCGTGCGCGATGCGCGCGTGGCCATGATCTACGAGGGCACGAACGAAATCCAGGCCATCGACCTGCTGGTGCGCAAGGTGCTGGCCGATGGCGGCCAGGGCCTGTGTGCACTGCTCGCATCCCTGCGTGCCGGCCTGCCCCCCGACGAAGCCGCCAACACCCGGCGCAATGCCCTGGCCGACACCACGCGCGCGCTGGCCGCCGCAGCCGCCACCCACCCCGAGCTGCCCTACTGGGTGGCCGACGACTACCTGCGGGCCGTGGCCCTGGTGCTGCTGGAGTGGGCCTGGGCGCGTGTCGCAGCGGCACCCGCCAGCCAGGGGCCGCGCTGGACTGAACCGGCGCAGGCATGCAAGACCTGGGTGCTGCCCGAATTCGACATGCGCCTGGCCATCATTCGCCAGCGCCTGTCCACCGCTGCTGCCGACGTTCACCGACGTACTGCGCCCGCCATGGCTGCCGCCTGACGGTCCACGCCTTTTTTCTCTCTCTTTGCTTTCCCCATCCCACAGCGCTTCGAGGCCGCGCTGCGGGTCTGCCTGCCTGCGCCTTGAGACAACACACGAGGAGACAACACCATGAAGACGAACAAGGGTATCTGGAGAATGCACCGTGGCCTGGGCCGCCCCCTGGCACTGGCCGGCCTGCCCGCCGCGGTATCGCTGCTGCTGGCCGGCTGCGGCGGTTCCGACGCGGGGCTGCGGCAGCTCTCGGCGGCCTCGCCGGGAACGCTGCAGGCCTGCGCCAACCTGGCCACTACGCTGGCCCTGCCCAATACGCGCATCGCCTCCGCCGTGCCCGTGGCCGAGGGTGAGCTCAAGGCCACCGGCGTGAACACCCCCATCCCGGCGCACTGCCTGGTCAAGGGGGCCATGAACCAGCGCACCAGCGCGGTCGATGGCGCGAGCTATGCCATCGGCTTCGAGATGCGCATGCCCGTGGCCTGGAACGGCCGCTTCCTCTACCAGGCCAACGGCGGGCTCGATGGCAGCGTGGTCACGGCCCTGGGCGCGACCAGCGGCGCGGCACCCGTCGCGCCGGCGCTGAGCCAGGGCTTCGCGGTGCTCAGCTCCGACGCGGGCCACAGCGCGCCCACGCCCTTCTTCGGCGTGGACCCGCAGGCCCGGCTGGACTATGGCTACCAGGCCGTGGGCAGCCTCACGCCCATGGCCAAGGACCTCATCAAGAGCGCCTACGGCAAGGCGCCCGACCGCTCGTACTTTGCGGGCTGCTCCAACGGCGGGCGCCACGCCATGGTGGCCGCCTCGCGCTATGCGGACCAGTACGACGGCATCCTGGCCGGGAACCCGGGCTTTCACCTGCCCAAGGCCGCCACCACGCAGCTGTGGAAGGCCCAGCAGTACGCCAAGGTCTCCACCCCGGACGCCAGCGGCCAGCCCGACCTGAACACTTCGGTGACCGCAGCCGAGTACAGGCTGCTGGGTAGCCGCATCCTCGCCAAGTGCGATGCGCTGGACGGTGTCACCGACGGACAGGTGAACGACGTGGCGGCCTGCCAGGGCGCCTTCAACCTGCAAACCGACGTGCCCAGTTGCAGCGCCGGTGCCGCGCGGGACGGGACCTGCCTGACGCCAGCGCAGAAGAACGTGCTGGCCGACATCTTCGCCGGCCCGAAGAACAGCAAGGGCGAGGCGCTGTACACCGGCACCTGGTTCGACCCGGGCGTGGGCGGCGTCAACTTCGCACAGTGGCACCTGGGCTCGCCCGCCACGCGCGATGCCGGCGCCGTGGCCTTCATCTTCACTTCGCCGCCCTCCTCCGTGGCGGCCTTCGGTGCCACCACGGGCCTGCAGTACGCGCTGAACTTCAGCATGGAGACCGACTACCCGAAGATGTTCGCCACCAGCGCGCTCTACCCCGAGTCGCCCTGGTCCTTCATGACGCCACCCAACGAGGCCGATCTGGGCGCCTTGAAGGAACGCGGTGCCAAGATGATGGTCTACCACGGTGTGGCCGACGGCGTGTTCTCGCCCGTGGACACCGCCAACTGGATGGACCGGCTGCAGGCCAACCACAAGGGCGATGCCGCCAGCTTTGCACGCCTGTACATGGTGCCCGGCATGAACCACTGCTCGGGTGGCCCCGCCACCGACCAGTTCGACATGCTGGCGCCGCTGGTGCAGTGGGTGGAACAGGGCAAGGCGCCCGATACCGTGCTGGCCCAGGCCCGCGGCGCCGGTGCCAATGTGGTCAACACCGAATTGCCCGCCAGTTGGTCGGCCAACCGCACCCGCCCGCTGTGCGTCTACCCCAAGGTGGCGCGCTACAACGGCACGGGAGATGTGGAGAGCGCTAGCAGCTTCAGCTGCCGGTGATGTAACTTGCCAATAGCCGGGCTATTGGCAAGCCGTGCGACAAGGCAGGCACCGCATGCCGGGGCCAGCCCGAAGGGAAAGCCTGCAGCGCGGGGGTGAAATGAGTGATGACACGCCCTGGCGCCCTCAGACCAGCATGAAGCGGTGGATGCTCCGCCCCTGTGAGTCCACCGCCACGGTCACCGGAAAGTCCACCACCTCGAACTCATGGATGGCCTCCATGCCCAGGTCGGCGAAGGCCAGCACGCGTGCCTTGCGGATGGAGCGCGACAGCAGGTAGGCCGCGCCGCCCGTCGCCGCCAGGTAGGCACCCCCATGACGGCGAATGGAGGCAATGGCCTCGGGCCCGCGCTCGGCCTTGCCCACCATGGCCAGCAACCCGGTCTGCGCCAGCAGCGGCTCCACGAAGCGGTCCATGCGCGTGGCGGTGGTCGGGCCGGCCGGGCCCACGGCTTCGCCCGCCACGGCATCCACCGGGCCCACGTAGTAGATGGTGCGGCCGCGCAGGTCCACCGGCAACGGCTCGCCACGCTGCAGCAGGTCCACCAAGCGCTTGTGCGCCGCGTCGCGCGCGGTGAGCAGGGTGCCCGTGAGCAACAGGGTCTGGCCGACCTTCCATTGGCCGACCTCGGCGCGGTCCAGCGCATCGAGGTCCACGCGCACCGCGTCTTGCACCACGAAGCTATCGGGAATGCCGTCCCACGCATCGAGCGACAGCTCCGGCAGGGGTGCCGGCCCCGTGCCATCGAGCGTGAGGCGCAGGTAGCGCGTGGCGGCGCAGTTGGGGATCAGCGCCACGGGAATCGTGGCCGCATGGCAGGGCGCGGTGCGTACCTTCACGTCGAGCACGGCCGACAGGCCGCCGAGCCCCTGGGCGCCGATGCCCAGGGCATTGCTGCGCGCATGCAAGTCCAGGCGCAGTGCCTCTTCGGGCGTGGCTGCGCCACGCGCACACAGTTCGTCGATGTCGATGGCATCGAACAGCGACCGCTTGGCCAGCAGCATGGCCTGCTCGGGGCTGCCGCCGATACCGATGCCCAGCACCCCTGGTGGGCACCAGCCGGCGCCCATGCCTGGCAGCTGCGCCAGCACCCAGTCGGCCACGCTGTCACTCGGGTTCAGGGTGGCAAAGCGCGCCTTGACGTCGCCGCCGCCGCCCTTGGCCACCACCAGCAGCTCCAGCGCATCGCCCTCCACGAGTTCGCAATGCACGATGGCGGGCGTGTTGTCGCGCGTGTTGGTGCGTGCGCCCAGCGGGTCGGCCACCATGGTGGCGCGCAGCGGGTTCGTAGGGTCGCCATAGGCGGTGCGCACCGCGTCGTCGACCACGGCCTGCAGGCTGCGCAGCGGCGCGCCGTCGTGCCGGATGAAAGCCACGCCGGCACCCAGGCGCAGGAACACCTGGGCCACGCCCGTGTCCTGGCACAGCGGGCGGCGGCCCAGCGCCGCCATGCGGCTGTTGACCAGCAACTGGCCCATGGCCGCGCGCGCCGGGGCATGGGTTTCGGCCGCATGGGCGCGCCGCAGTGCGCGCACGAAATCGGGCGGATGCCGGTGGCTGATGAACTGCAGCGCCTGGGCGATGCTGGTGGCCAGGTCTTCCTGCGCGATGCGGGTCATGGCTCAGTCGATCTGGATCTTGGCGTCGGTCGCCACCTTGCGCCATTTCTCCACCTCGGCTGCCGTGTGTTTGGCAAAGGCCTCGGGCGCGTACTGCGCCTCGGGCAGCAGGTGGATGCCCTGCGCCACCATGCGCGCCGTCCAGGGCTTGTCGGCCAGGGCCTTGAGGTAGGCCTGGTGCAGCTTTTGCACCATGTCCTTGGGCACACCCTTGGGTGCGTACAGGCCGTACCAGGTGGCGGCCTCGAAGCCGGGCAGGGTCTTGTCGGCCAGCGGCGCGACGTTGGGGTACTGCTGCGGCATGGGCGTGAGCGAGGTCAGCGCAATCGCATTGAGCCGCCCGCCCGTGACCTGGGGCAGCGCCGTGTTGCTCTGGTCGAACATGGCCTCCACCTGCCCGCCCACCAGGTCGTTCATGGCCGGGGCCGCGCCCTTGTACGAGATAGACGTGACCTCGATGCCGGCGCGCGACTCGAACAGCGCTGCGATCAGGTGCGAGGTGGAGCCCACGCCAGCATTGCCGAAGTTGATCTTGCGCGGGTTGGCCTTGGCCGCTGCAATCAGCTCGCCCGCCGTCTTGTAGGGCGAGCTCTTGGGCACCAGCAGCACCAGCGGCGTGTCGGGAAAGCGGAACACCGCGTCGAAGTCCTTCACCGGGTCGTAGGCCAGCTTTTTGTAGAGCGAAGGCGCCGCGCCCATGTAGCCCATGTGGCCGACCAGGAAGGTGTAGCCGTCGGGTGCCGACTTGGCAGCCTTGGCCGCGCCGATGGTGCCGCCCGCGCCGGCCGCATTCTCGATCACGATGGACTGACCGATCTGGCGCCCCACCTTGTCGGCGATGTCGCGCGCCATGGCGTCGGTGGGGCCGCCCGCAGCGAACGGCACCACCCAGGTGAGTGGCTTGGCGGGCCAGGCCTGCGCGTGGGCGAAGGTGGCGGCGCACAGCAATGCGGCGGCGGCACCAAGGGTCTTGGCGGTGTTCATGGATTGGTCTCCTGCAATGGTTGTGGGATGGAACGGAAAGCGCAAGCGGGGAATCAGGCGGTGCTCAGTGGTCGAGCGCCGCCGAGGCGGCCAGGGCGCGGTCCACCATGGCGGGCGCCAGGCCCAGGTAGTTGGCGGGGTCGGTGAGTCGGTCGATGGTGGCGCGGTCGACGTGGCGCATGACCTCGGGCAGCGCGGCCAGCGCCTCGGCCAGCGTGCCGCCATGTTCGTTGACGGTGCGGCAGGCGTCGTAGACCACGTCGTGCGCCTGCTGGCGACCCATGGCCGGCGCCAGGCCCATCATCACGGCCTCGGCCACGATCAGGCCCCGGCTGATCCCCAGGTTACCGCGCATGCGCGCCTCGTCCACGATCAGGCCACCGAGCGCGAACTTGGCCTGGTGCAGCGCGCCCGCGGTGAGGATGAAGCTCTCGGGCAGCGCCAGCCATTCGGCATGCCAGGGGCCGGTGGCACGCTCGAAGTCCTGCACCATGGCATCGACCATCAGCCCCGCGTGCTGGCGCACGGCCTTCGAGGCCGCCAGCATCAGCTCGCTGGAGATCGGGTTGCGCTTTTGCGGCATGGTGCTGCTCGCGCCCCGGCCCTTCACGAAGGGCTCGTAGACCTCGCCGAACTCGGTGGAGGCCATGATCATGATGTCCAGCGCGATCTTGCCCAGCGAACCCGTGACCAGGGCCAGCAGATTGACGGCCTCGGCGAAGCCGTCACGCGCCACGTGCCAGGTGGTCACGGGCACGGCCAGGCGCAGTTCGTCGGCCAGCGCGGCCTGCACTTCGAAGCCCTTGTCGCCCAGCGATGCCAGTGTGCCTGCGGCCCCGGCGAACTGCACCACCAGCACGCGTTTGCGCAGCTCGGCCAGGCGCTCCTGGTGGCGGTCGAACATGGCCAGCCAGATGGCCACCTTGTAGCCGAAGGTCACGGGCAGCGCCTGTTGCAGGTGGGTGCGGCCGGCCATGGGCGTGTCACGGTGCTTCGCGGCCAGCGCGGCGAGGATGCCGCGCAGCACGCGGATGTCGGCCTCGACCAACGCCAGCCCGTCGCGCAGTTGCAGCACGTTGGCCGTGTCCATGATGTCCTGGGTGGTGGCACCCCAGTGCACGTAGCGCCCGGCCTCGCCGCACATCTCTACCAACTGGTGCACCAGCGGCAAGATGGGGTAGCCGACGATGTCGGTCTCGTGGCGCATGTGGTCGAAGTCCACGCGGTCCAGGCGCGATTCGCGCGCGATGGCCTCGGCCGCCTCGGCCGGGATCACGCCGCAGCGCGCCTCGGCCCGCGCCAGCGCCACCTCCACCTCGATGTAGCGGGCGATCAGGATGTGGTCGGAGAACACCTCGCGCATGCGCGGCGTGCCAAAGGCATCGCGGAACAGCACCGAGTCGAGCACCGTGCTGGCGGGGGAAAACAGGAGAGAGGACATGGCAGGCCGGATATGTTGATAAAATACGAACATATTTAAATGTCCGAACAAATGAACTGTAAATATGTTCGAACAAAACTCGATTTGGGGTTTTCCCTGAGCAGGAGCCTGTCCGCATGACCGCCGCCAAAAACACCGACCTCGCCCGCGACCTGTCCGAGGGCATTGCCTCGGGCCGCTTCGCCGTGGGCACGTTGCTGCCCACCGAGTTCGAGCTGTGCGACCAGTACGGCCTGAGCCGCTATGCCGTGCGCAAGGCGCTGGACGAACTGCAGGAGCTGGGCCTGATCTCGCGGCGCAAGAACGTGGGTACGCGCGTGGAGGCCATGCGGCCGCGTGCCGGCTTCACGCAGTCCATCGCCACGGTGGAAGAACTGGCACGCTTCGGTGCCGAACATGTGCGCACGGTGCAGTCGATCAACACGGTGGTCGCGGACCTGACGCTCGCCAAGGACCTGGCCTGCCCCGGCGGCACGCGCTGGCTGCACATCGCCTGCCTGCGCATGGAAGGAGGCAGCACACGGGCACGCCCGATCTGCTGGCTGGACCTGTACATCGACCCGGCGTATTCCGACATCGGCCCCATCGTGCGTGATGCGCCCGAGACGCTGGCCAGCTCCATCATCGAGGAGCGCTACGGCCGGCGCATCGCCCGCATCCGCCAGGACATCGAGGCCGTGCTGGTACCACGCGAGCATGCCGAGGCCCTGCGCGCCGAGGCAGGTGCGCCGGCCCTGAAGATCACGCGCCACTACATCGACCCGGCCGACCAGGTGTTCGAGATCTCGGTCTCGCTGCACCCCGCGGACCGGTTCAAGTTTTCGATGGAAATGAACCGCGCCAGGGAATGAGGGCGCTGCTGCAAGCCTGCTGACAAACCGCTGTCAGCAGCAGGTCATCACCATCGGGGCTTCTTCATTTGCACACCAGGAGCCCTTCATGAAAAACGCCATCAGCTGGTTCGAAATCCCCACCACCCAACTGGACCGTGCCCAGGCTTTCTACGAGGCCGTGCTGGGCCAGGCCATGCGCCGCGAGTCCATGGGCCCGAGCGAAGGCGCGGTGTTCTCGTACGACCCGGAATCCGACGGAGCGGGTGGTGCGCTGATGATGGGGCCGACCGCGCCGCAGCTGGCAGCAGGCGCTGGCACCCTCGTCTACCTCGATGCTTCGCCTTCGCTCGATGCGGCCCTGGAGCGGGTGGTGGCGCAAGGCGGCAAGGTAGCCCTACCGCGCCAGGCACTGCCGCCGGGCATGGGCTTCTTCGCGCACATCCATGACCTGGATGGCAACCGCGTCGGTCTGCACGCCGAGGCCTGAGGAGCATGGGCATGGCAGCAGCAAGCGCATTGGCTCAACCGACCCTGTGGGCCGAAGCACCACAGCCCGCCATGGCCACGCCACGCGGCAACTGGATCGCCGTGGCCAGCGCCAACCACGCGCGCCGCGGCTGCGTCGAGCCCGAAGCCGGCTACATGCAGGTGTGCCACGGCAAGGTCGCCCCGCTGCGGCGTGTGAAGCCCGGCGACAGGGTCGCGTACTACGCGCCCACGGTCACCATGGGCGGCAGCGACAAGCTGCAGGCCTTCGTCTCGCTGGGGCTGGTGAAGCCCGGCGAGCCCTATGCCTTCGACATGGGCGGCGGGTTCGTGCCGTTTCGCAAGGGCGTGGACTACGTGCCGGCCCGCGAGGCGGCCATCGCACCGCTGCTCGATCACTTCGAGTTCGTGCAGGACCGCGCGCGCTGGGGCTATGCGTTCCGTTTCGGGCTGTTCGCCATCAGCGACCACGACATGCGGCTGATTGCCGATGCCATGGGCGCCGACGCGGATTCATTGCATTTCTGAAGGCTATGGATGGGCCTGGCCGGCGCGCACACGTGCCAGCGCGGCCGGCACATCGTTCCATGCGGGGCGCCCTGGCGCATAGCGCTGGCGCATATAGCCCGCGAGCTCTGCGATCTGCGCATCGCTGAGCGCGTCGCCAAAGCCGGGCATGAAGCCCAGTTCGCGCGAAGCCGGCTCGCGGATGCCGTGGACGATGACCTGCAGCAGGTTGTCCGGCCGGTCGCTGTGCAGGTTGCTGTTGAGCGCCAGCGGCACGTTCACGCCCAGGAGCTTGGGGCCGTTGCCGTCATGGTGGCAGGCGGCGCAGGCGCCGTCGAACAGGCGCTGCGCCTGGCCGGGCTGGGGCGCCAGTGCGGCCGCCTGTGCCACAGCGGCCTGCGCCTTCGTCAATGCTTCGGCAGCAGGCTCCGGGGTCGCGTTGAACGAGGCCAGGTACGTAGCCATGGCGCGGATGTCCTCGTCGGGCAGCTTTGCCAGTTCCTGCACCACGGGCGCCATGGGGCCGGAGGCACTGCCGTGCTCCGGGCTGTGGCCCTTGCGCAGGTAGCTGTACAAGGCGTCGGCGCTCCAGGGCACGGGCGCCTTCGACAGGCCGGTGAGCGCGGGCGCCTCCCAGCCATCGACCAGCGCACCCGAAAGGAAGGCCGCGCCGCCCATCTCGGCCCCCAGCGCGTTGCGCGGCGTGTGGCAGGCACCGCAGTGGCCGGCGCCCTGCACCAGGTAGGCGCCGCGGTTCCATTCGGGCGGGCGCGCGGGGTCGGGCTTCCAGGGCGTGGCGTCGTGGAACAGCGCGTTCCAGCCCGCCATGAGCGGGCGCACGCTGAACGGGAACGCCAGTTGCGTGGCCGGCACCTCGGCGCGCACCGGTGGCTGGGCCATGAGCCAGGCGTACAGCGCCGTCAGGTCGTCGTCGTCCATCTTCGCGAAGGACGTGTAGGGAAAGGCCGGGTACAGGTGCTTGCCGTCGCGCGAGATGCCCTCGCGCATGGCGCGCTGGAAGGCGCTGAAGGACCACTGGCCCAGGCCGGTCGCTGCATCGGGCGTGAGGTTGGTGGTGTAGACCGTGCCGAAGGGCGTGTCCATGGCCCGCCCGCCGGCATTCGGCGTGCCGCCCGGTGCGGTATGGCAGACCACGCAGTCGCCGGCGGCCGCCACCAGGCGGCCGCGCTCGATGGTGGCGGCGTTGTAGACCGATGCACCGCCCGCCGCCTGCGCCACGGGGGCGACGGCCGGGCGCCAGCCCAGCAGCGCCGCGCCCATGGCCAGGCCACCCGCGGCCAGGGCCAGTGCGCGCGCCCAGGGGCTGCGCCGGCGCGGCCAGGTGGCGCTGGTGGGCACCGCCGGGGCTGGCAGTTCCAGCGTGGGCAGCACATCGGCCGGTTCGGCCGGCGACCCCGCAGGGGCGGCACCGCCCTGCCCTGCGGCTGCGCCCAGCGGGTTGAGCCCGGCGCGCACCACCTCGGGCGTGAACGGCGGCGCGCGAAAGCGCACACCGGTCGCGTCGAAGATGGCGTTGGCGATGGCCGCCGTGCCGGGCACCGAGGACGACTCGCCCGAGCCCAGCGGCGCCTCGTCCTGCCGGGGCATGTGCATGACCTCGATGACCGGCACCTCGCGAAAGCTCAGGATGGGGTAGCTGCCCCACTCGCGTGTGTCCACCGCCTGCGTGACCGGGTCGAAGCGCACCTGCTCCTTGAGGGCCCGGCTGGTGGTCTGCACCACGTTGCCATGCACCTGGTGCTGCACCCCTGCGGGGTTGACCATCATGCCCGCATCGTGACCCACGACGACGCGGCGCACATGCACCTCGCCGGTCTTCTTGTTCACATCCACATCGGCCACCCAGGCGGCCCAGGCCGCGCCAAAGCCCGGCCACTTGCTGTGGATGTAGCGCGCGTAGGCAAAGCCCTGGCCCTGGACCCAATCGCCGTCGGTGCCCTGCAGGTCCGCGGGGCCGGGCACGCGCGGGCCGGTGTGGGGCAGCCAGCCAGCCTTCTCGGCCGTGGCCTTCACGAGTTCTGCCGCGCGCGGGTCGCTCAAGAGCTGCAGACGAAACTCGACCGGGTCCACGCCAGCCGCGGTGGCCAACTCGTCCACATAGGATTCATGCGCGAACGAATTGGGCAGGGCCGAGACGCCGCGCAGCCACGAGGCACGCACGATGGGCGCCATGTCGTTCACGGCCACGCGCAGGTTGTCGAAGTCGTAGGGCGGGCGCGCCGTGCGGTCGCCCATCTCGTAGGCCTGGGCCAGCGGCTCGATGGTGCGCGTGAGCAGCAGCGCCAGCGTGGGCGCGCCGTTGGAGGGGTAGGAGGTCTCGAAATCGTAGGCGGCCACCGAGCCATTGGCATTGAGCCCGCCGCGCACCTGCATGAGCTGGGCCGTGCCCTTGGGCTCCCACAGGTGCTCCTGCTCGCGTGTGAGCTGCACGCGCACGGGCACACCCACGGCGCGCGACAGCAGCGCGGCATCTGCCGCCACGTCGTCGGCGCCATTGCGGCCGTAGCAGCCCGCGGCCTCCATGCGCACCAGGTCGATGTCCACGTCGGCCATGCCCATGAGGCGCGCCAGGTCGGCGCGCAGCACATGGGGGTTCTGCGTGCCGGCCCAGACGGCCATGCGCGGGCGGCCCGAGGTTTCGTCTTGCCGCCACTCGGCTACCGCGCACGAGGGGCCGATGGAGCCGTGCAGCTGGTACGGCCAGACATAGGTGCGCGGCATGGACTGCGCGGCTGCGGCCAGCGCGGCGTCCACGTCGCCCTCGTCCACCAGGCGGCGTTGCGTGGAGGGGTTGGCGCGTATGGCCTGTGCCAGGGCGTCCGGGCTGTCCTGCCGGGGAAATCCCGGCCAGGGCTTCCAGTGCACGCGCAGCGCACGCATCGCCTCCTCGGCCTGTTCCTCGCGCTCGGCGACGATGCCCACGAAGTCGCGCACCACCACCACCGCGCGGATGCCCGGGATGTGCGCGATGGACGACTGGTCCACCGATTCGAGCGTGTTGCCGATGAAATCGCCATGGTCGGCACCCGCATAGGGCGGGCGCACCACGCGGCCGTGCAGCATGCCGGGCACGCGCATGTCGTGCACGAAGACCAGCTCGCCGCTGACCTTGGCGGGTATGTCCACGCGCGGCACCGACTGGCCGACCACGGTGTAGTCGGCCATGGGCTTGGTGGGCGTGGCCTCGGCGAGCTCCAGCGCGGTGTGCGCGCCAGCCAGCAGTTCGCCATAGGCCACCCGGCGGGCGGGGTCGGCCGCCACCTGCACCACGCCGGCCTGCACCTGCAGCGCATCAGGCGCCACGCCCAGGCGCTCGGCGGCCTGGGCCACCAGCCAGTGGCGCGCCTGCGCTGCGGCGGTGCGCAGGGGCTTGGCGTGTATCTGGATCGAGGCGCTGGCAATGGTCGCGCCCTGGTTGGGCGCGCGCGTGGTATCGCCCAGCACCATGTTCACGTGGGCCAGCGGCACGTCGAGCTCTTCGGCCACGATCTGGCCCAGCGCCGTGCGGATGCCGGTGCCCAGGTCGACGTGGCCGTTGAGCGCGGTCACGCTGCCGTCGTCCCACACGGCCAGCAGGATCTCCACGCCCTCGGCCGGGTTGCCGGCCACCAGCGCGGGCTGGCCCTTCACGGGCGGAGGGGCGGGCGGCGGGTTGCGCACGACCAGCAACACGCCCTTTGCGGCGTGGAAGTCAGCGCGCGTGAGCGGGCTGTGCGCGCGCAGCGCTACAGGGGGCGCGCTCATGCGGCCACCCCGCGCACCAGCACCGCCGCGCGCTGCACGGCGCGGATGATCTCCACATGCGTGCCGCAGCGGCACAGGTTGCCCGAGAGCTCGCGGCGGATGGCGGCCTCGTCGGGATCGGGGTTGCGTTCGAGCAGGGCCACGGCCATCATCACCATGCCATTGAGGCAGTAGCCGCACTGGGCGGCCTGCTCGTCGACGAAGGCCTGTTGCACCGGGTGCAGCAGCCCCTCGCATGCCGCACCATGGCAGCGTGCGGGCAGGCCCTCCAGCGTCGTCACCTCGCGGCCCGCCACGCCGTGTGCGGGGATCACGCAGGCACGCGCCGCCACCCCGTCCACCAGCACCGTGCAAGCGCCGCACTGGCCCAGGCCGCAGCCGTACTTGGGGCCGTTGAGCGAGAGGTCGTTGCGCAGCACATGCAGCAGCGTGGCGCCCGCGCCCGGGGTACCTGCTGGCAGCTCACATGGCTGGCCATTGACGGAAAGGGTGAGAACGGTGGCTGGGGTCTGCATGGATCCTGAATGAAACGTCAGCGGCGCAGGCTGCCGGTGCGGGTGTACATCTCCAGGTCCACGAAGTTGGACCCATTGTGGTTGTTCGGACCGTACTGCACCGGGAAATCGCCGAACTTGGTGGTACCCATGTCTTCCATGGCCTTGATGAAGGCCTCGCGCGTGAGGTTGCGCCCCGCGCGCCTGAGGCCTTCGACGAACACGCGCGCGGCGATATAGCCTTCGAGCATGGTGTAGCTGTCGATCTTGGCACCGGCATCGGTGCGGTCCTTGCGGTAGTCGACCACGATGGGCAGGCGGCTGGCCTGCGGCGAGGGCACGATGCTGGCCGTGACCAGGCCCTCGATGCCGCCATTGAGGCGCTGGGCCGAGCCCGGCGCATCGGTGATGCCCACCGAGATGGTGTACAGCGGCGCGGCGCCGCCACCGGCACGGTAGTCGCGCAGGAACACCTCGACCATCTTGCCGGCCATGATCATCACCACCGCGCCGGGCTGGGCCTTGGTGAGCTGGGCCACCTGGGCCTTGGCGTCGGTGGCGGCAATCTCCAGAGGCACCGACTCGACCACCTTGACCTTCAGGCCCTGGGCGATCTGCAGGCAGGTCTCAAGGTTGGACTTGCCGAACGCGCTGTTCTGGTAGGCGACCGCGATGTTGGTGATGCCCAGCGTGGCCAAGTGGCCCACGATCTTGCGCAGCTCGGTCTCGTAGCTGGCGCGCACGTGGAACAGGTAGCGGTTGTGCGTGGTGCGAAACGAGGTGGTGCCCACCAGCGGCGCGAACATGGGCACGCCGGCCTTCTCGGCCAGCGGCATGGCGGCGATCAGGTTGCCCGTGGCCACGTAGCCGATCAGGGCGAATACCTTCTCCTCGTCGATCAGGCGCGCCGTGTTCTCGGCGGTCTTCTTGGGCTCGTAGGCGTCGTCGAGCGAGACCAGTTCGAGCTTGCGCTCGAACACCCCGCCGGCCTTGTTGGTGCGGTCGAAGTACAGGGAGATGCCGGCCTTGTAGTCCACGCCGAAGTCCTTGGCGGGCCCGGTGAAAACAGCGGACTGCCCCACTTTGATGCTCTTGTCCGTCACCCCGGTCTCTGCCGCCATGGCCGTCGTCGCCGAACTGCCCAGGGCCGTCGCCGCCATGGCCATCAGCACGGCCCTGCGGTCGGTGCGCTCATCCCTCATCCCACGGTACTTCATGAAACGCTCCTTACATCAAAGGTGGCAGTTTCCCCGCAACACGAGGGACTGTGCAACCATTTACAGGGGGTGTTGCGAAACCGTCAAAGACGGATTCCCACGCTGCCGGCCAGGCGGCAGCCACCGATGGTTTGCAAGTCCCGTGCCCATGGCTCAGGCGACGTCGAGGTCGCTCGACTGGATGCGCTTGACGCCTTTGGCCTTCATCTGCTTCCAGGCCGCCTCCAGCGAGCCGTTGAGGTCGATGGCGCGGCAGGCGTCTTCCACCACATAGGTTTCGAAGCCCAGGCGCTTGGCGTCCAGGGCCGTCCAGGCCACGCAGAAGTCGGTGGCCAGGCCGGTCACGAACACCGTCTTGATGCCGCGCTGCTTGAGGTAGCCCGCGAGGCCCGTGGAGGTCTTGCGATCCGCCTCCTCGAAGGCCGAGTAGCTGTCCACATGCTCGTGGAAGCCCTTGCGCAGGATCACCTGGGCCTGGGGCAGTTTCAAATCCTTGTGCAGGGCCGCATCGTCGGTGCCGCGCACGCAGTGGTCGGGCCACAGCACCTGCTGGCCGTAGCTGAGCTTGGTGGTCTCGAAGGGCTTCTTGCCGGCATGCGTGCTGGCGAACGAGGCATGGCCCGGCGTGTGCCAGTCCTGCGTCACGACCACGTTCTCGAACGCGGTGGCGATGCGGTTGATGACCGGCACCACCTCGTCGCCCTTGGCCACGGGCAGCGTGCCACCGGGCACGAAGCAGTTCTGCACGTCCACGACGATCAGCGCTGCGCGTTCGCCGGGCTTGATCTTGCCCGCTGCAAAGGCCAGGGGCATGCCGGCCCCCGCGAGGGTGAGGGCGGCGGCGGATTGGAGGAAGAAACGGCGCTGGGCAGGGATCATCATGGCGGACACTCCGGTTGGGAACGCACTGGCAGATCGGTACGGGCCCAACAGGCCCGCGCCGGGAAAATCCTTCAAACGCTCAGGTAGGACCTGCGCACCTCGTCGTTGGCGGCCAGTTCGGCCATGGACGCCTGGTAGCGGATCTGGCCCTTTTCGAGCACGTAGGCACGGTCGGACACGAGCTCGGCGAAATGCATGTTCTGTTCGGACAGCAGAATGCTCACGCCCTGGGCCTTGAGCTCCAGGATCATCTGCGCCATCTGCTCGACGATGACCGGGGCCACGCCTTCGGAGGGTTCGTCGAGCAGCACCAGGTAGGGGTTGCCCATCAGCGTGCGGGCCACGGTCAGCATCTGCTGCTCGCCGCCGCTCATGCGGCCGCCGGGGCGCTGGGGCATCTCGCCCAGGTTCGGGAACAGCTTGAACAGGGCCTCGGGCGTCCACAGCGGCGCTGCCGTGCCGTCGGGCCAGTGGCGCGCGGGCTGGCGGCCCACGGCCAGGTTCTCCATCACCGTGAGGTCGGTGAACACGCGGCGGTCCTCGGGCACGAAGCCCAGGCCCAGGCGGGCCGCATCGTGCGGGTCGCTTTTCGACAGGTCCTTGCCCATGAAGCGGATCTGGCCCTTGCGTTTGGCCAGCATGCCCATCAGCGTCTTGAGCGTGGTGGACTTGCCCGCGCCGTTGCGGCCCATCAGCGCCACGACCTCGCCGCGGCGCACGTTGAGGTCCACGTCGTACAGGATCTGCGCAGCGCCGTACCAGGCCTGCAGGCCTTTGGCCTCCAGCAACACGTCCTTGGAATCAATCGTCGTCGTCATCATGCGGTCTCCGCAGGCGCAGCAGCAATCGCTGCACCAGCCGTCTTTTTCTCGAAGGTCTTGCCGGTGCCGAAGTACACCTCCTGCACCTTGGGGTGGTCGCGCAGCTCCAGGGGCTTGCCCTCGGCGATCAGGCGCCCGCGCGCCAGCACGATCATGCGGTCGGCGTAGGCGAACACCACGTCCATGCTGTGCTCGGTGAACAGCACGGCCATGCCGCGGTCGATCACGAGTTGCTTGGTGAGCGCCATGAGCTCGTTGCGCTCCTTGGGCGCCATGCCGGCCGTGGGTTCGTCCATGAGCAGCAGCTTGGGCGCGTTGGCCATGGCGATGGCCAGCTCCACGCGCTTCACGTCGCCATAGGCCAGCACGCTGCAGGGGCGGTCGGCCTGGGCCTTCATGCCCACCTGCTCAAGCAGGGCCAGGGCCTCATCACGCTTGTGCTCCGAGGCCTTGCGGAACATCGAGAACAGGCGGCTGTCGTTGGAGATCAGCGCCATCTGCACGTTTTCCACCACGGTCAGCGAGGAGAAGGTCTCGGCGATCTGGAAGGTGCGGCCCACGCCCATGCGCCAGATATCGCGCGGCTTGCGGCCCACCAGCTCCTGGCCGTTGAGCTGGATCGAGCCCACGTCGGCCGGCAATTGGCCGTTGACCATGTTGAAGGTGGTGGACTTGCCGGCGCCGTTGGGGCCGATCAGGGCCAGCAGCTCGCCGGCCGCCAGCTCGAAGTGGATGCCGTCGACGGCCTTGACCCCACCGAAGGACTTGCCCAGACCGGTGACTTTGAGCAGGCTCATGCTGCCTCCTTGGCTTCGCGCTTGTTGTCGAAGAGTTGCTTGATGGCCCCCGCGATGCCCTGCGGGAACAGCAGCACCAGGATCAGGATGATGGCGCCCAGCATGGCGCGCCAGTAGTCGGTGTTGCGTGCCACCGTGTCGTGCAGCCAGGTGAAAGTGACCGCACCCACCACCGGGCCGGCCAGCGTCTGGATACCGCCCAGCAGCACCATCACCAGGCCGTCGACCGACTTGCCCACGTGCAGCGCCTCGGGCGAGATGCTGCCCTTGGAGAAGGCGAACAGCGCACCGCCCAGGCCCGCAAACAGGCCGGCGATGACGAAGGCCGTCCACTGCATGCGCTTGACGTCGATGCCGATGGCATCGGCGCGCAGCACCGAGTCGCGCCCGGCGCGCAGCGCATAGCCAAAGGGCGAGAACAGCACCCGGCGCAGGGCCAGCACGCCACCCACCACCAGGGCCAGCGTGAGGAAGTAGTAGTTGCGCTTGTCCGACAGCCACTCGGCAGGCCACACGCCCGTGAGGCCGTTGCTGCCGCCCGTGAAGCCGTCCCACTGGTAGCAGATGGCCCAGGTGATCTGCGCAAAGGCCAGCGTCAGCATGGCCAGGTACACGCCCGACAGGCGCACGCAGAACCAGCCGTAGATCAGCGCACCGGCCGCAGCGGCCAGGGGGGCCAGCAACAGGGCCGCTTCCATGGGGATGCCCGCCGAGCGCACCAGCAGCGCCGCCGCATAGGCACCCAGGCCGAAGTAGGCCGCGTGGCCGAACGAATGCATGCCCGCCGGCCCCATGATGAAGTGCAGGCTGGCGGCGAACAGGGCTGCGATCAAAAGGTCGATCATCAGCACGGTGAGATAGGGCGAGCCTGTGGTGACGAAGGGCAGCAGCACCAGCGCGGCGACCAGCACGGCCGCACCGACCTTGTACCAGGGCGGCGAGGCGCGCAGCGGCGCTTCGGGAATACCGGTGTTGCGGCTGGCTGCCTGTGGCTTGCCCATCAGACCCCAGGGGCGCACCACGAGCACGACCGCCATCACCAGGAACTCGACCACCAGCGTGAGCTTGGAGAACGAGACGCTGTAGCCGAAGATTTCGACCACGCCGAGCCAGATGCAGATGGCCTTGATCTCGGCGATCAGCAGCGCGGCCACGTAGGCGCCCGGGATGGAGCCCATGCCGCCCACCACCACCACCACGAAGGCGGCGCCGATGGTGTTCAGGTCCATCTCCAGCGTGGCCGGTTCGCGCGGCAGCTGCAGCGCACCGCCCAGGCCCGCCAGCAGGGCGCCCAGGGCGAACACCGCTGTGAACAGCCAGGCCTGGTTCACGCCCAGGGCGCTGACCATCTCGCGGTCCTGCGTGGCGGCACGCACCAGCGTGCCCCAGCGGGTGCGGGTGAGCAAGAGCCACAGCAGGCCCAGCACCACCGGGCCGACGACGATCAGGAACAGGTCGTACGAGGGGAATTGCCGCCCCAGGATGCTGACCGAGCCCGACAGGCCCGGCGCACGCGGGCCGAGCAGTTCCTCGGGGCCCCAGATCCACAGCGCGGCGTCCTTGATCACCAGCACCAGCGCAAAGGTCGCCAGCAGCTGGAACAGCTCGGGTGCCTTGTAGATGCGGCGCAGCAGCACCACCTCCACCAGGGCACCGAGCGCGCCGACCACCACGGCCGACAGCAGCAGCGCAGGCCAGAAGCCCAGGCCTGTGCCCAGCTTGGCCACCATGGAGTAGGCGACGTAGATGCCCACCATGAAGAACGAGCCATGCGCAAAGTTCACGATGCGCGTGACGCCGAAGATCAGCGATAGCCCGGCGCCCACGAGGAACAGCGAGGAGGCCCCCGCCAGTCCATTGAGCAGCTGAACGATAAAACTCGATAAACTCATTCCAGATCCTTCGGGGTCACGGCAAAGGTTGTCCCTCGGGCATGTCATCTGCCCGTTTTGTGCTTGTGGGATTGCAATATGGCTGCAGCGGCCAGCGGGCGCAAGGGCCCGCCGGAACCGCCGTCAGCCGGGGACCGGTGCTCAGTCGGCCGGGCGCATCTTCTTGACTTCGTCGTTCGTGGGCTGCACCTTGGCGCCGTCCACGTAGCGGTAGTCGACCATCACGCCCTTGCCACCCTCGTTCTTGGTGCGGCCCACGTAGCCGCCCATGGTGGACTGGTTGTCCTCGGGGCGGTAGGTGATGCGGCCGAACGGTGTGGGCACCTGCAGGCCCTTGAACGCGACAACGAGCTTTTCGGTGTCGGTGGAGCCGGCCTTCTTGATGCCTTCGGCCAGCGACTTGATGGCGCTGTAGCCGACCACCGAGCCCAGGCGCGGGTAGTCGTTGAACTTGCCTTGGTAAGCCGTTTGGAAGGCCTTGTGCTCGGGCGTCTGCAGGCCGTACCAGGGGTAGCCGGTCACGATCCAGCCGTTGGGGGCTTCGTCCTTGAGCGGGTCCATGTACTCGGGTTCGCCGGTCAGCAGGCTGACCACTTCACGGTCCTTGAACAGGCCACGCGTGTTGCCTTCGCGCACGAACTTGGACAGGTCGGCGCCGAACAGCACGTTGAAGATCGCGTCGGGCTTGGCATCGGCCAGGGCCTGCACCACGCTGCCCGAGTCGACCTTGCCCAGCGGGGGCGCCTGCTCGACGACGAATTCCACGTCCGGCTGCGCGGCCTTGAGCAGTTGCTTGAAGGTGGCCACGGCCGACTGGCCGTATTCGTAGTTGGGGTAGACCAGCGCCCAGCGCTTCTTCTTGAGGGCCACGGCCTCGGGCACCATCATCGACACCTGCATGTAGGTGGAGGGGCGCAGGCGGTAGGTGTAGCGGTTGCCGTTCTGCCAGACGATCTTGTCGGTCAGCGGCTCGCCGGCCAGGAAGAAGAACTTCTTTTGCTTGGCGAAGTCGGTCAGCGCCAGGCCCACGTGCGATAGGAAGGAGCCGGTGAGCACATCCACCTTCTCGCGCGAGACCAGTTCCTCAGCGGCGCGCACGGCATCGCCGGGGTTGCCGTTGTCGTCGCGGATCACGAGCTGGACCTTCTTGCCCAGCAGGCCGCCTGCGGCGTTGATCTCGTCCACTGCCAGCTCCATACCCTTCTTGTAGGGCTCCAGGAAGGCAGGCTGGGCTTTGTAGCTGTTGATCTCACCGATCTTGATGACATCCTGGGCCATCGCGGGAGCGATTGTGGCGGCCAGCGCGGCAGCGGCCGTAGCACGCATGAGGGTCTTAAGCATCGTCATGGAAACACTCCTGATGGATTGGATGGGAGAGAAACAGCGGTGGCGAACAGTATGGGGGAGACAGCGGGTCACGGGTGTGGCGGTGCGCTCAGCGCAGGCCGTCCTGGCCCTGGATTTCTGCGGTGGTGAGGCCGCCGATGCGCGGCAGCGGGCGGCCACCGGCCGTGACCACCACGGCCACCAAGATCTCGTTGGCACGTGGCGCATCGGCCACACGGGCCTCCATGGCATCGAAGTGGCTGCGCACGTAGGCGGCGTCCTTGTGGCCCAGCGGCACGTCGATGGCAGCGCCCAGGCCGCCGATCTTCTTGCTTGAAGGCACCAGGGCTGCGCCCTTTTCCACCGCCAGGCGCAGCGGGGCGCCGAGCTTGGGGTGCAGGATGGCCGCAGCATGCTCGAGCTCGCCGCCTTCGCCCACGATGGCGGCCTTGCCATAGCTTTCCGCCTGGCCGGGCGCAATGCCCAGGGCCTGTACGCAGCGCTCGCCCAGCAGGCCGCCGAGCTCTTCGCCGATGGCGATCAGCTCGTCGAGGTTTTCCACGTAGCGGCCCGCAAACGGGTTCTCGATGACGGCCATGGCCAGGGCCTTGCGCACGGGCGGGTTCACCTCGCGGCCCATTTCCACGCGCACTTCGTCGGTCTGGACGATGATTTTCCGGATCTTGGCTGGCATGTGTGTGCTCCTTGGTCTCTCGTAGTCGTTATGGTTGGCGTGGGTTCAGCGCAGGCCGTTCCACTGGCTGATGTCGGCAGCCTTGAGCCCGCCCACCCGTGCATGGATGCGCGCGCCGGTGGTCATGGCCAGGATGAAGACGATCTCGTCGGACAGCGGTGCGCCGGGCACGCGCACCTCGATGGCATCGAAATGGCTGCGCACGTAGCTGGCGTTGATGTGGGTGAGCGGCACGTCGAGCGCCGCACCAGGGCCGCCCACCTTCTTGGTCGAGGGCACGATGGATAGCGCGTTGGCAGGCTGCCCGGTCTTTTCCTCGGCCTGGCCCTTGGCGTAGGCATTGCGGTCGCCCTTCCAGCCCAGCAGTTCACGCATGGCATAGCCGCCCGGCACATGCCACAGCGCGCCGTGCTCCAGCTCACCGGCGGCGCCGATGATGGCGCCCTTGCCATAGGTCGCGATGCGCTCGGCCGGCACGTTCATGGCCTTGAGCAGGCGCTGCGCCATATCGAGGCCCACCTCCTGCAGCGCATCCATCATGGGCAGGATGTCCGCCTCGTAGCGGCCGGCATAGGGATTGGTGAGCACGGCGCCGATGGCACCACGCAGCAGCGGTGCACCGGTTTCGGGCCCGAATTCGTGCCGGATTTCCTCAAGGTGGGTGAAAACGCGTCGGATCTGGATCATGGGATGGCCTGTGCAATTCATTAAGCAAATACTGAACCAACTTCAAACAAGGCAGCGGATTTCTCCTCGGTGGAGCCTTCCAGCGCCGGGCGCGCAGATGGCGTCGCCATCCATTGCCCCTGGCACGAAAGCAGTGCACACCACAGATGGCCGGCAACCTGCAATTCTTGCGCTTTTTCAAGACCGGCCTGCAGGGCCTGGCGCACCAGGGCGGCCGGCAGCGCTGGCACATCCACCGTGACGAGGATGGCGCCCAGGTCGCTGTCGTCCTTGACTTCGCAGGCGGGCCTGCGGGCAATGCGTGCATCCTGCAGGTTCACGGCATTGGCCACCACCGTGGCCGCGGCGTCGGCCTGGGCTGCCGTTGCCGCCAGGATGGTGACGCTGTCGGCAATGCCCAGCGAATGGCTGCGCCCGCGCCAGCCGCTGGTTGCCACGCCGCGCACCGGCATGGTGCTCGTGAGGCGAAAGGCGCCGTCGAGCAGCAGCCCGCCCTGCAGCTGCGCCGCATCGAGCCCCGCAATGTCGGCATACACCCCGACGCTGGCCGATTCGCCCGGCGCCAGGTGCAGCGCGATATCGCCGCCATTGTTCACCCAGGCGCGCCGCACGCCATCCACCGCATAGCAGGCCAGCAGCTCCTGCGCCACCGAACCCGCCACTGCGGCCATGGGCGTGATGAAGTCCTGGCGAAACGGCTGGCAGGCGCTCCACATGCGGCGCGCCACGGGGCCCTGCAGCGGGCAGTCGCCAGCGCCCACCGGCGCACGCAGCGCGGGCAGCTCACGCACCAGCTCCTGCAGCAAGCCAGAAAAGCGCACCCAGGCGCGCGCATGCGCCGCAGCCACGGCGAGCGCATCGCCCTCGGCCTGCACGATCACGTCCATGGGGCCGTGTTGCAGGTGCCAGCGGCCGGCGGACAGCAGTTGTCGGGTGGCTTGCATGGAGGCCCCTCAGCCCAACAGCGGCGGCTGGCCCAGGGGCCAGGGGTTGGCCGATGGCAGGGTCAGCCACGAGACCGATTGCGGCGCACCATCGTTGTGCCAGGCGCCGCGTTCGAGCACTTCGCGCAGGCTGCGCACCTGGTCCATGTGGCCACCGAGCAACTCGTAGTCACTGCGGCGCATGCTGAATTCGATGGGCGCCACGATGGCCGGCGTGGGCACAGTGCCAAAGCTGTTGTCGGGCATACGCAGCACGTCGGCCATCACCGTGATGCCGCCACCGGGCCAGACATAGGCCGGCGCACCGCCACAGGTCACGTTGACCAGCGCATTCTTGATAGAGCGAGTAAGCAGCACCGGGTTCTCGGTGACGCCCGCACGCAGGCTGCCGCCCGCACCGCCCAGGAACAGCACCGAAGTCATCGAGGGTTCGCAGTTCTCGCCGATGCGGTCCACGATGCGGCGCACCTCGGCGGGCATCTCGGCCTCCACCGGATTCAGCGATTCGTCGAGCACGTACCAGCTGGCGTGTTCGCCCGTGGTCGAGGTCATCAAGAGGCGCAGGCCGGGCCAGGCCACCGCGTCGTCCCAGGTCTCGATGATGGACAGCGGGTCGGCGATGTCGGTGCCGCCCCAGCCCGTGCCGGGGTTGGCCACCTGGAAGTAGCGGCCCGGCGTGGACTTGCGCCCGCGCATCTTGATGCCCGAGGATTTCATGTCCAGGCAGCGGCCGGCCTGGTGCTCGGTGAGCACGCCGGTGATGTGGTCGTCCACCACCACCACCTCGTCGGCCTGGCCGAAGAACTGGCGCGCAAAGATGCCGATGGCGGCCGAGCCGCAGCCCACGCGCATGCGCTGCTCGGCCACCCCGTTGACGATGGGCGCATGCCCGGCCTGGATCACGAGCTGCGAGCCGCCGTCGATGGTGAGCTCCACCGCCTGCTTGTTGCCCAGCATCTGCATCATCTCGTTGGCGATGCGCCCTTCCTTCTTGCTGCCGCCCGTCAGGTGGTGCACGCCGCCCAGCGAGAGCATCTGCGAGCCGTACTCGGCCGTGGTGACATGGCCCACCACCTCGCCCTTGCAGCGCACGTTGGCCTGCTCGGGGCCGAGGAAGCGGTCGGTGTCGATCTTCACCTTGAAGCTGCAGTAGCTGAAGATGCCCTCGGTGACCACGGTGACCATGTCCACGCCATCGACCTTGGAGCCGACGATGAAGGGCGCGGGCTTGTAGTCGGGGTAGGTGGTGGAAGAGCCGACGCCGGTGACGAAGACCTCCTCGGTCAGCAGCAGGTCGCCGCTCCAGGCGGGCTGCTCAGCCGGTGCGTCCTGGCCTCCGGCACCCGCATCGGCAGCGCGGCCTGCAAAGGGCACCAGCACCGCCTCGCCGTCCGCCATGGTCTTGCGCAGCAGCACCACGGGATCGACCCGCACCAGCACGCCGGCCTGGTTGGCGTAGCGGTCGCAGGCGCCGCTGCGGCCTTCGGAGATCTGGCACAGCACGGGGCAGGCGTTGCACTCCACCTTGGCCGTGTTCATGCGTTCATTGCGCGGCCGGGCGCGCTCGAGCACCTGCGGCAGCTCGGGTGCGTCCATGCCTGGAAGGCCATCGGTCTTGGTGTGTTCAGTCATCGTGGCAACCCATTCCTCGCACCGTTTTCTGTGCTTGTACGTTCATGGCGTTTTGTGTAGCATTCACTTAACTTAAATGTTGTGATCACTACATTTGAGGCGAATGTAGCGCAATCGTTCGCAGTCCGCAATAGTGTTTGCGCGCCCCCTGAAATGGTGCACAAGGAGCCCCAAAATGACGCACGTAGTCACAGACGCATGCATTCGGTGCAAGTACACCGATTGCGTGGATGTATGCCCGGTCGATTGCTTCAAGGAGGGACCGGAATACCTGGTGATCGACCCCGACGAATGCATCGACTGCGCGGTCTGCATCCCCGAATGCCCAGCCAATGCCATCTATGCCGAGGACGACCTCCCGGCAGGCATGGAAATCTTTATCCAGTTCAACAAAAAGCTGGCCCCCGGCCTGCCCACAATCACCAAAAGAAAACCGCCTTTGCCAGATGCGGAACAATGGAGGGTTGTGAGCCACAAGCTTTCCGGCCTGGACATCGCGCTCTGACGCGGCCGGCCCCAGCCTTTCAGCCAGCTTTTTCGCCCTATTTTTCAACTTTTAGCCGACGTAAGCACCATGAGCGCCTTTCTTGAAGAACGCGTATTGACCGTCAACCACCTGACGGACCGCCTGTTTTCCTTCACCACCACGCGCGATACCGCGCTGCGGTTCTCCAACGGCCATTTCACGATGATCGGCCTGCGCGTGAACGGCAAGCCGCTGCTGCGCGCCTACAGCATCGCCAGCGCCAACTACGAGGAACACCTGGAGTTCCTGTCGATCAAGGTGCCCGACGGCCCGCTGACCTCGCGCCTGCAGAACATCCAGGTGGGCGACTCCATTGTCGTGGGCAAGAAGCCCACCGGCACCCTGCTGATCGACTACCTGCTGCCCGCCAAGCGGCTGTACATGCTCTCCACCGGCACCGGCCTGGCCCCCTTCCTGAGCCTGATCCGCGACCCCGAGACCTACGAGAAGTTCGAGGAAGTGGTGCTGGTGCACGGCGTGCGCGAGGTCAAGGAGCTGGCCTACCACGACTACATCACCGAAGAGTTGCCCAAGCACGAGTTCCTGGGCGAGATGGTGAGCAAGCAGCTCAAGTACTACCCCACCGTGACGCGCGAGGATTTCAAGCACCAGGGCCGCGTGACCACCGTGATCGAAAACGGCCAGCTCGCCCGCGACCTGGGCCTGCCAGCGCTGAACCCGGTGGAAGACCGGGTGATGATCTGCGGCAGCCCCGAGATGCTGCGCGACCTCAAGCACATGATGGAAGTGCGCGGCTTCAAGGAAGGCAACACCACGAAGCCCGGCGACTTTGTGATCGAACGAGCCTTCGCTGAGCAGTAATATCCCCGGCAGGCCCGGTCCCTGCATGGCAGGGGCTGCCCTGCCACCCAACGGATCATCCATGTCGGCCACACCCACCAAGACCCGGACTGCTTCCACCCGCGCCCCCTCGACACGCCGCACCGGCGTGCGCGAGCAGGCGGCCCAGACCACGCGCGACAACATCCTCAAGGCGGCGATCAAGGTGTTCGCACGCTACGGCTATGAAGGCGGCAGCGTGGAGAAGATCTCCAAGGCCGCCAAGTCCTTCGACCGGATGATCTACTACTACTTCGGCAGCAAGGAAGGCCTGTTCATCGAGGTGCTCGAAGAGATCTACCGGCGCATGAACGACGCCGAGTCGGCGCTGGACATCCGCCTCGAAACCCCGGTCGAAGCGCTCAAGTCGGTGGTCCGCTTCGTGAGCCAGTACTACCGCAAGCACCCCGAGTTCGTCACGCTGCTCAACACCGAGAACCTGCACAAGGGCAAGCACATCTCCAAGTCGATGCGCGCGCGCGAGTATTCCTCGCCCGCCGTCTCGGTGATCGAGCAGGTGTTGGCCGCGGGCGTGGCCAGCCAGGAGTTCCGCGCCGACCTGCGCGCGCGCGACCTGTACCTGCTGATCGCCTCCATGGGCTACTTCTACCAGTCCAACCGCTACACGCTCTCGGCCTTCCTGGGCGAGGACATCGACCAGCCCGAGGCCGTGGCCCACTGGGACGAGTTCATGATCGATACCGTGCTGCGGACCGTGCGGGCGTCCTGAGGCGCAACGCGCCCTCCCCGGGGCCCAAGGCCCATATCTTGCAAGAGCCCCCTGCCGATCCGGGCGATCGGCAGGGGCGCAGCCTGCCCGCTTCACCGCAGCGCCTGATCTGCCCCGAGACACTTTGCAGTGCTTGCCATCTTGCACGATGCTGGCCTCTTATGTAGTATTCACTACACGAATTGCAGCCCCACGATCGGCGCAGTTTGCGCCCTCCCCCTCAACCATCCGACTGGTACCTTCCCATGGCAGACATCTCCACCAATGCGGCCTCCGGCAAAGTCGTCATCAAGAACATCGGCCTGCTGCTCTCGGGCGACCTGGAACGCCCCATCCTCGACGCCGACACCATCGTCGTGAACGACGGCCTCATCGTGGCCGTGGGCCGCGAGAAGGACTGCGACACCGAACACGCGCGCACCACCATCGACGCGCGCCAGACCTGCGTGGCCCCCGGCCTGATCGACAGCCACGTACACCCCGTCTTCGGCGACTGGACGCCGCGCCAGAACCAGATCGGCTGGATCGACTCGACCATGAACGGCGGTGTGACCACCATGGTCTCGGCCGGCGAGGTGCACCTGCCCGGCAGGCCCAAGGACATCGTGGGCTTGAAGGCCCTGGCCATCACCGCGCAGCGCGCGTTCGACAACTTCCGCCCCGGCGGCGTGAAGGTGATCGCGGGTGCGCCCATCATCGAGAAGGGCATGGTCGAGCAGGACTTCAAGGACATGGCCGATGCCGGCGTGACCCTGCTCGGCGAAGTCGGCCTGGGCACCGTGAAGGCCGGCTACGAGGCCCAGCAGATGGTGGCCTGGGCGCGCAAGTACGGCATCCAGAGCACCATCCACACCGGCGGGCCTTCCATCCCCGGCTCGGGCCTGATCGACAAGGACGTGGTGCTGGAGGCAGATGCCGACGTGATCGGCCACATCAACGGCGGCCACACCTCGCTGCCCTGGAAGCATGTGTGCGAACTGTGCGAGAAGTCCTCGCGCGCCATCGAGCTGGTGCACAACGGCAACGAGAAGATCGCCATCGAGGCCGCACGCGCCGCCATGGAACTCAAGTGCCCGCACCGCGTGATCCTGGGCACCGACGGGCCTGCGGGTTCGGGCGTGCAGCCTCTGGGCATGCTGCGCATGATCGCGCTGATCGCAAGCTTCGCCAACATCCCGGCCGAGCTGGTGTTCTGCTTTGCCACGGGCAACACGGCGCGCATCCGCAACCTCAACTGCGGGCTGATCGAGCCGGGCCGGGCGGCGGACTTCGTGTTCATGGACCGCGCCCAGCACACCGCCGGCGCCACGCTGCTTGAAAGCGTGCAGCTGGGCGACATCCCGGGCATCGGCATGGTGATGATCGACGGCCTGGTGCGCTGCGGCCGCAGCCGCAACACGCCGCCGGCGACCGAGATCCCTGTCGTTCTCTGAGCCCCAACCTGGACGCCTTCAGCACACCTTCCTCATTCCCTGCGCAGGCCCACACGCCTGCGCAAACCTTTTCCTTGTACTGATGGAGTTCCTCCCATGAAAGCAATCGTCGCCATCAAGCGCGTGGTCGACTACAACGTCAAAGTCCGAGTCAAGTCGGACCAAACGGGTGTGGACATCGCCAACGTGAAGATGAGCATGAACCCCTTTGACGAAATCGCCGTCGAAGAGGCCGTGCGCCTGAAAG